>ERZ795062.353-NODE-353-length-40484-cov-13.364887_pt1 | contig 40484 bp, 44 predicted proteins | sample MGYA00375146_ERZ795062 | MGnify/ENA primary metagenome ERZ795062 (study PRJEB30191, sample SAMN05720281) | activated sludge metagenome | isolation source: Anaerobic digester | place: USA | collected 2015-07-16 ...
CTCTAGGGCAGATAGGCTTGCATCGGCCGCGCCGCGCCGGGGCTGCCTTCCAGCGCCCACCGGGTCAGGTCGATGCCCCAGGGGGAATAGGCCAGCAGCTCGCCCAGCGCGAGGAAGCCCACCATCGCGGCCAGCACCACGTACCAGGCCGGGTGGACCTGGCCCCGGTGCCTGGCATCGCGCCGCATTGCCACGAACACGAACACCGTGCAGGCAAGGTTGCTGATCTCCCATGCCCAGGGGATCATGAGCGGCATCGGCAGCAATCGGCCAAATCCCGGTCCGGCGATCGAGATCAGCGAGCCCAGCATCAGGCGCCGATGCCAGTCGGTGCGGCGGCGCAGGGCCAGCGCGGCCCCGGCCAGTCCGGCGAAGGCGACAAGGCCGATCGGGTTGCCCAGCAGGAACTCGTTCGCATCGAAGAAGAACGGCCCTCCGGTGCGGCGCAGGGAAGTCACCGTCATCAGCGTTCCGACCACCAGCATCAGCGGAATCCACAGCAGCGAAACCAGGCCGAGCCTGCGGTGCAGGGCCGCGTTGCCGCTGGATGCCAGCCCGCTTTGGGCAACGAACAGCACCAGCCAGCCGAAGAACACGAAGGCGTGAACGTGATAGATCGGCGGGACGGCGAAGGTCGACCGGCCCAATGCCAGATGCAGGCTGAAGGCGCCGGCCATCATCGCCGCGATGACGCAGGCCATGATGAAGAAAAAGCGTTCCTCGCTGCGCGCGGGAACACGGGGTTGGGCCAGGGTGGCCATAGCGGAAATCTCCCAGATCGCCGCGACCCAATCTGTTGTAGGAGGCTAATACACCAAGGCGGCCCCTGCGGCAATGCCGCTCGTCAGGGCGGAGTCGGCTCTCCGTCGAACCGCACCGTCACGCTCACCCGGTCATAGCCGGCCATTTGCAGCGGGATGGTCAGGTTCTGCTGCACCGCCTTCCTGGCCGCATCGCGGGCCAGGTCCAGCAGCACCGGGCTGTTTGCCTGATCTGCCGCTTGCCGTTCGGCCAGCCGGGTATTGGCGCGGGTGAGCTGGGCCTGCGCGGCATTGGTGATCCACACCCCTTCGCGCAGGTACTGGGCGCGCCCCTCGTCAAGATTGGGGCGGCCGGGCCGGACCGGGGGCAGGGTGACGGTCAGCCGCTGCGCCTGCCCATCCCAGGCCAGCCGTTCGCGCCCCAGTTTCGAGAAATCGACCGCATAATCGACCCGCGCCGGGATCACCGCGATCTGCCGGCTTTTAAGCATGCCGAGCAGGCGTTCGTCGTCCGAGGCGACCACGGGCGAAAGCTGCGCGGAAAACACCGTCAGCCGGTTCTGCTTTTCCAGCGCGACCAGGCTGGTGGCAAGCGGATCGCCCAGGTCCTCGGGCCCGTAGGCCTGCCAGCCGAGCCATCCGGCCAGCGCCAGCGCGGCGGCGAAGGCCAGCCACGGCGCCCGGGCCGCCGGAGTGCTGGTCAGGCCGCCAGCGACCATGCTTCATCTTCGCAGCGGACCCGGCCCTGGTTTTCGAGATCGACCAGGTGGGCCAGCACCGAACGCCCCGCCGCGCCGGTCAGGCTGGGGTCCAGTCCCTTGTACATCCGCGGCACCATGTCGGCGATGGTGGCCGGCCCTTCGCCCAGCAAGCGCAGGATCTGCCCTTCGCGCTGGCGGCGGTGCCCCAGCATGCCCCGCACCAGCTGGCGCGGCTTTTCGACGGCAGGCCCGTGCGCGGGATAGAACACGCTGTCCTCACGGTCGTGCAGTTTCTGCAGGCTGGCCATGTAGGCGCTCATGTCGCCATCAGGGGGCGAAACGACGCTGGTCGACCAGGCCATCACGTGATCCCCGGTGAACAGCGCGCCGCTTTCGACCAGCGAATAGCACAGGTGGTTGCTGGTATGCCCCGGGGTCGCGACGGCCTCGATCGTCCAGTCAGGACCGGTCACGCGCTCGCCATCGGCCAGCACGCGGTCGGGCGCATAGTCGGGATCGAAGGCGGCATCGGCGCGCGGGCCGGTGTCGTCGATGGTCAGAGGCGCGCAGCCGATGATCAGTGCCCCGGTGCGTGCTTTCAGTTCCGCGGCGGCTGGCGAGTGATCGCGGTGGGTATGGGTGCACAGGATCGTGGTGATCCGTGCCGGACCGGCCGCCGCAATGATTGCGTCGACGTGGCCCATGCCGTTGGTATCGGCATGGCCCGCCACGCCCGTGCCCGCCGGACCCGGATCGATCACCGCCAGTTCGCTACCCGCGCCGACCAGGTAGGTCTGCGTTCCGGTGTAGGTATAGGGCGAGGGATTGGGCGCCAGAACGCGCCGCACCAGCGGTTCGCATTGCTCGGAAAGGCCGGTCGGCCAGGGCTTGGGAGGAATGGACATGGCGCGGATATGGCCTTTCCGGTCCCGCAATCCAAGGGGGAAGGACTCAGTTCGGCCGGGGCACGATGCCCAGGCGCTCGCGCAGCGCCGCGATCGCGCTGGACGCGGCCGGCTGCCGCTCGCGCCAGCCATTGTCGAGCCGCTTGAGCCGCGCGTGGAAGCGTTCGGTCGCCAGGATCAGTTCGCGCGTTTCGGCATCGATCAGCGCCATGCGGTGCGCCTCGCTTTCCGGGAAATCCGCCAGGCGCCCGTGGCGACGCAGCTGGAATTCGCTGAGTTCGCCCGCAAAGAAGGCCCGGTGATTGAGCAGCCAGGCCACCGCGTGCATCATCCGCGTAGTGGTGCGCAGCGCCTCGCACGACATGGCGATGCGCGCCTCGTCCTCGCCCGCAGGGGCGGGATCGAGCCGTCCGGACAGGGCAAAGGCCATCCGCACTTCGTCCGACAGGACGAGCGCTTCGCAATAGAGCCCCTCGATGATCCGGGGGTTGAGGCTTGCAGGACTGGCCATCGATCCTGCGATAAGCCCGTCGGGAGTCGCTTGCCAACAGGGCGCCACCCGGTTTCGCACATCATTTTCGCAATATCCCGGCGGGGGACGTTTCCTGCCGCGAAGCAGACCAATATCGAACTACGCGATGATATCCGGGATCAGGTAGTCCTCGATCAGCGAGATCTGGTCCTTCAGCTTCAGCTTGCGCTTCTTCAGCCGGGCGATCTGCAACTGGTCGATGCTGCCCGCTGCGGATAGCGCGTCGATGGCCGCGTCAAGGTCGCGATGCTCGATACGGAGCATTTCCAGACGCTTGCGCATTTCGTCTTCGGTCACGGTGCTTCCCTGTGCGTGCCGGCCTGGGGTGCCGGGTTGACGTGTCCCAACGGGGCACCGGCGGCCAGTCGCTGTCTCCATGCCGTCTGTCGCAAGGATTCACCAAGGCGCTTCGCAAGACAAGCTTAATATGCTTCGATGACCCTTGCAGCGACCCCGCCGGTAACCGAGTCGGGACCCGTGCGGCGGCACTGCGTATCCCGGTCGGGAGCGAGAGAAGGAGTGACGCCTATGGAACAGTCGCATGCCAGCGCCCTGCAATTCAAGCATGCCGGTCTTGAGCGCCGGATCACCGAAGAGCAGAGCCGCCCTATGCCTGACTTGGCGATGATCCAGACCCTCAAGAAACGCAAGTTGAGGATCAAGGAAGAACTGGAGCACCTTTAAGGCTCCACGCCGCCGCGCCCCCACTGCGCAGGTGGGGGCCAGGCGGCGATAATATTGCTGCAATCCTGCCGCAATTATTGCTGCAATCGTTACGTATGCAGGGCGTCTGGCGCGTTTCCAAGCGGCGCGCTTTGGGTTAGGCTCCGATCATGCCAGCATCCAGCGCCGTAACTTCCGCCCGGACCATCCTGACGCGCCTGCACGATGTCATGGCCTCGCGCCATCACGTCCAGGCCAAGCTCAACACGGTGGTCGAGGTGATCGGGGAGGGGCTCGATAGCGAGGTCTGCTCGGTCTACCTGCTGCGCGAAGGCATGCTGGAACTGTTCGCCACGCGCGGGCTGGCGCAGGAGGCGGTCCACGTCACCCGCATGGCGATCGGCGAAGGCCTGGTCGGCACGATCGCCGGCAATGTCGAGACGCTGAACCTGGCCGAGGCGGCGGCCCATCCGGACTTTTCGTACCGCCCGGAAACCGGCGAGGACAAGTACCACTCGTTCGCCGGGGTGCCGATCGTGCGGCGCGAGCGGGCTGTCGGGGTGCTGTGCGTCCAGCACGTCGATCCGCGCCGCTATGAAGAGGTGGAGATCGAGGCGCTGCAGACCGTGGCGATGGTCCTGTCCGAACTGATCGGCAGCGCGGGACTGGTCGATGATGAGGACGCGGCGCTTGGCCCGCAGCAGACCGGGCCGGTCAGGCTGAACGGGCTGGCGCTGGTCAAGGGTCTGGCCTCGGGCGTCGCGGTCTATCACCAGCCGCGCGTCACTATCGAGCATGTCATGGCGGAAGACCGCGATGCAGAGCTTCAGCGGGTCTACCTCGCCTTCGACAAGATGCGCGAACAGATCGACCGGATGGCCAGCCAGGCCGAATTCGGCGTGGGCGGAGAGCACGAGGAAGTGCTCGAGACCTACAAGATGTTCGCTTACGACGAAGGCTGGAGCCGCCGGATCATCGAGGCGATCGACAGCGGCCTGACCGCCGAGGCGGCGATCGAGCGGGTCCAGCAGCGCACCCGGATGCGCATGCGCCAGATCGACGATCCGCTGCTGGCCGACAGGATGCACGATCTGGAGGACCTGTCCAACCGCCTGCTCCGGACCGTCTCGGGCCAGATGGGCACGGCGGCAAGCATGGGCCTGCGGCAGGATTCGATCCTGATCGCGCGCAACCTCGGCCCTGCTGAACTGCTCGAGTATGACAAGCGCCGCCTCAAGGGCGTGGTGCTGGAGGAAGGCTCGCTCACCGCCCATGTGGTGATCGTGGCCCGGGCCATGGGCATTCCGGTGCTCGGCCGCGTGCGGGGCCTGCGCGGCGCGGTGCGCGATGGCGATCCGCTGCTGCTCGATGCCAGCCAGGGCACGGTAACGGTTCGCCCGCTGCCGGCGATGAACGAAGCCTTCGAGGCCCGCTTCGCCAAGTCGAAGGAGCGTCAGGCCGCCTATGCCGCGCTGCGCGATGTCGAACCCTTCACCCGCTGCGGCACCCGCATCACCGTGCTGATGAACGCGGGCCTGCGCGATGACATGCCCAACCTGGCGCTCACCGGGGCGGATGGGGTGGGGCTGTTCCGCACCGAGTTCCAGTTCCTGGTTTCCGCCACTCTCCCCGCGCGCGAGCGGCAGACCCGGCTCTACCGCGACGTGCTGGAAGCGGCGGGCAACCGTCCGGTGGTGTTCCGCACGGTCGACATCGGCGGGGACAAGGTGCTGCCCTACCTGCGCCATAACGACGGCGAACTGGAGGAGAACCCGGCGATGGGCTGGCGCGCGCTGCGCGTCGCGCTGGAGCGCGAGGGCCTGCTCAAGGTCCAGGCCCGCGCCCTGCTGGAAGCCGCGGCGGGCCGCACGCTGAACGTCATGTTCCCGATGGTTTCGGAACCGTGGGAATTCGACGCGGCGCGCGGCGTGTTCGAAAGCCAGCGCGAATTCCTCAAGAAGCAGAAGAAGCTGCTGCCCGAATCGATCCGCTATGGCGCGATGCTCGAAGTCCCGGCGCTGGCCGAGCAGCTGGACCTGATCGCGCCGCGTCTGTCGTTCCTGTCGATCGGCACCAACGACCTCACCCAGTTCCTGTTCGCGGCGGATCGTTCCCATCCCAAGCTGGCCGAACGGTACGACTGGCTGAGCCCGGCGATCCTGCGGTTCCTGCGGCGGGTGCTGCTGAGCGTGGCCGGGCACAATGTCGACGTGACGGTCTGCGGCGAAATGGGCGGGCGGCGGCTGGAAGCGCTGGCGCTGCTGGGGCTGGGAATCCACCGCCTGTCGATCACGCCCGCATCGGTCGGGCCGATCAAGGAACTGGTGCGCAAGATCGACCTGTCGGAAATCTCGGCGGCGATGAAGCAGTGGCTCTCGTCCCCCCCGCCGAACATGCGCGAGGCACTGACCCTGTGGGCCCAGGAGCGCGGAATCGAGGTCGATTGAGCCAGCTGGCGCGCGCCGGTGCACCATGTGCCATCGGCCTGTCATGCGCGGCAGGCATCCTGCCGCGCGAGGCGCCTTTATCCGGCGGCGGGCATTGACTTCGCATGGTAAACGACGATTGTCCTGCGCTTCGCAAACACGCCAGTAATGCAATCAATCGGGGTCGGGATGGCGGATGAAGTAACAGAAGAGGCCCAGCTGCCTCTGGACAATGTCGGCGCGCGGCTGCGGCGCGCCCGCGAGGCCAAGGGAATGAGTCTGGCGCAGGTCGCGGCCAAGACCCGGATCCCCGAACGGCTCCTCGCCGCGATCGAGCAGGGTAATTTTTCGGCGCTTCCGGCGCGCACCTATGCCGTGGGTTTCTCGCGCTCCTATGCGAAGGCAGTGGGGCTCAACGACCTGGAGATCGCCGAAGCGGTGCGCGGCGAACTGGCCGAGCAATATGTCGAGCCGCCGCGCCGCCCCCCTGCGTTCGAGCCCGGTGATCCGGCCCGCGTTCCGCCCGGCCGCCTGGCCTGGCTGGCCGCGCTTGGCGCGCTGGCGCTGCTGATCGCGGGCCTGTTCTTCTGGCGCAGCTATTTCTTGCCCGGGGGCGAATTGCCCTCGATCCTGCCGCAGGAGACTGCGGCCCCTGCAGCTGGCGCCGAGGCCCAGGCGCCCCAGCCGCCCCAGCCGCCCGCCTCGGGGCCGGTGGTGTTCACCGCCACGGCGGACGGGGTGTGGGTCAAGTTCTATGATGGAGCCGGGGTCCAGCTGCTGCAGAAGCAGATGGCGATGGGCGAGACCTGGACCGTCCCGGCCGATGCGGCCGGCGTCCGCATCTGGACCGCGCGGCCCGACCAACTGACCATCACCATCGGCGGCCAGCCGGTGCCGCCGCTTTCCGACGTCCAGCGGACAATCAAGGACGTGCCGGTTGACGCCGCCTCGCTGCTCGCGCGTGGTGCCGCTCCGGCGGCCACGGGCGGACAGGTGGGGGCTGCCCCGGCTCCGGTCGCCGCCCAGCCTGCTGGTCTGGCGACCGCGCCGGGCGGGCCTGCACCGCAGGCGCGCAGTGCGCCGGCTGCTGCGCGGGCCCCTGCGCCGGCCCCTTCGCCAGTTCGTGTGCCGGTCGGCGTCGCCGCTCCGGCTCCGCAGCCGGTGCGCAGCAGCGCGCCGCTGGTCCCGGCACCGGCATCGGCGCCGGTCGAGAGCGATCCCGGAGCCGCGACAATCCAGCTATAGGCCGGCAGGCCAGCTATAGACTGGCAGGCCCGGGGCCGGTTGCCCCAGGGGGGGCGCTCCGCAGGCGCCTCATCGCGGGTTCATTCTGCTGCGGATAGGTGAAGCTGCGCGCTCGACAGCGCGCGTGCGCCGGGCCTAGAAAGGTGCCCGGTCAAGGATGGTGGGAACAATGAAGCAAGCTTTCTGGACCAGGTCGCCGGTCCTTTTCGCGCTGGTGGTGGCAATCGCCTCGCCGGCGATCGCGCAGAGCGCAGGGGACAAGGCCGCCGAAGCGCGGTTGCGCAAGATCGAGACCGAGGTCAAGGCGCTCCAGCGCCAGGTCTTCCCGGGCGGGGATGGCAAGTATTTCCCGGCGCAGGTCCAGCCCGCACAACCAGCCGCGCCGACCGGGACCCCGGCCAGCAACCCGGTTGCCGACCTGCTCGCGCGGATGGACGCGCTTGAGACGCAGGTCCAGCGGCTGACCGCCCAGACCGAGGAAAACGGCAACCGCATCGCCAAGATCGAGGCGCGCCTTTCCGCCAGCGATCCCGCGAGCCCGGCTCCCGCCGTGACCCCTGCGCCGGCCGGGGCGCCGATCACGACTGCGGCGGCAACCTCCGCGCCCGCACCGGCGCCGGTAACGCCGACCTTGACCAATGGCGCGACGACCAATTCCAACCTGGCGGTGATGTCCGGCGGCGCGGCGACCGTGCCCGCTGCGGTGACGGCCTCGGCCCCGGTTGCCTCGCAGCCGGCGGTGGCCACGGCTGTCGCCGCTCCGGTCGCGGCGCAGCAAGCTGCCCCGGCACCTGCCAAGCCTGCCGCGGCGAAACCCGCTGCGGCAAAGCCCGCTGCGGCGACCCCGGCCAAGCCTTCGCCGCAGCGCCTGGCTGCCGTCCGGGCCATCCCCAAGCCGCAGACGGCCGATGCCGGGGACGACGAATATTCCTATGGCTTCCGCCTGTGGGAAGCGAAGTTCTATCCCGAAGCGCAGCAGCAGCTGAAGCTGTTCATGGAAAAGTACCCCCGCCACGCGCGCGCGTCCTATGCCCGCAACCTGCTGGGGCGCAGCTATCTCGACGCGGGTGACCCGACCGAGGCGGCCAGCTGGTTCTACCAGAACTACCAGGCCGACAAGCGGGGCGACCGCGCGCCGGACAGCCTGCTGTTCTTGGCCGAATCGATGCGCCGCCGCGAGGATACCCGCCGCGCCTGCATCGCGCTGGCGCAGTTCGCGGACGACTATCCCAAGGAGGCCGCCGGGCGGCTCAAGACGCAGTACGATGCGACCCGGGGCGCGCTGAAGTGCAGCTGAGCGTCTGGTGCCGCCTGACCTGATCGAGCGTTTTCGCGCCGACCTTGCGGCACTGGGCTTCAGGGACGGAAAGCTGGCGATCGCGGTATCGGGCGGGCCGGACAGCCTGGCCCTGCTCGCGCTGGCCCATGCCGCCCTGCCCGGCGCGGTCGAGGCGGCGACAGTCGACCACTGCCTGCGCGAAGCGAGCGCCGGCGAGGCGCGGGCGGTTGCCGCGCTCTGTGCCGGGCTGGGCGTTCCCCATGCGGTGCTGAAAGTGCAAGTTGCGTCCGGCAATGTCCAATCCGAGGCGCGCAGCGCGCGCTACGGTGCGCTTGCCGGATGGATGGAGGGCCGGGGCCTTGCTGCTCTCGCGACCGCGCACCATGCCGACGACCAGGCGGAAACCCTGCTGCTGCGGCTGAACCGGGCGAGCGGGGTGTCCGGCCTGGCCGGCGTCAGGGCGCGGGGTCTGGTGCCGGGCACGCGGCTGCCTTTGCTGCGCCCCCTGCTCGGCTGGCGGCGGGCCGAACTCGCGCGGATCGTCTCGGACGCCGGCTGGCAGGCAGCGCAGGATCCCTCCAACACCGACGACCGGTTCGACCGCGCGCGGCTGCGCAAGGAACTGGTCGCGGCCGACTGGCTCGACGTCCCGGCGCTGGCCGCCAGCGCCGCGCACCTTGCCGATGCCGATGCCGCTCTGGCCTGGGCAGCGGCGCGCGAATGGAGCGAATGCGTTGAGCGTTCGCCGATGGGGCTGACCTATCGGCCCCGCGCGCCGCGGGCCGTGGCGCTGCGGGTGATCGCGCGGATCGTTACGGAACTTGATGGAACGGAGCCGCGCGGCCGCGCGGCGGCGCGGCTGTTCGATGCGCTGGTGGCGCGCCAGCCGGCCTCGATCGGCGGGCTGGTGGCGCGGGCCGTGCCCGAGGGCTGGACCTTCAGCAAGGCGCCGAAGCGGGCGGCGCCACGAGGCTAAGTCCGCCGCTCCATCCCTTGCTGCCGCATCCGCCAGACCAGCTGTTCGAAGCGGTCCTGCCCGAAGAACGGTTCACCCGCATAAACCATCAGCGGCACGCCGTAGTGCCCGCCAAGGCGCTGGTCAGCCTCGCTTTGCGCGATCGCCGCGTCGAGCCGGTCGGCCTCCGCCTCGATCACCGCATCCATTTCAGCGAGGTCCAGTCCGGCGCTTTCCGCCGCGCGCGCCAGGTGGTCGCCTTCGTGCCAGTTGTCGGTCTCGCCCGACCAGATCAGGTGGCTGACCGCGTGCACCAGGGGCAGACCCTTGCCGCGCTCCGCCGCCAGCTGGCCCAGGCGCGTCAGGCGGTGGATATAGGGCTGTTCCTTGGGATAGGTCCGCGTCGTGAAGTCCATCTTCACCGGATCAGGGCGCGGCCAGCGCAGCGTCATGCCGGCAAATTCGGCGCTGCGCACGCAGTCGCGCATCAGGTAGCTGGTCCACAGCGGATCGGCGTTGGCGAAGAAATCCGGCTGGCGCACCGCGATGGGCAGGACCGGGCGGACGTTGACGCTGGCGTCCCAATCCCGCTCCAGCTCGATCATCCGGGGAACGACGAGGTAGGAATAGGGCGAGCGGAACGACCAGAACAGGTCGACACTGTGGGTCATGCGGTAATCGTCCCCATATCGATCACGAAGCGGTACTTCACGTCGGCCCTCTCCATGCGTTCGAAGGCATGGTTGATCTCGTCCATCCGGATCAGCTCGACTTCGGCGGTGATGCCCTTCTCGCCGCACAGGTCGAGCATTTCCTGGGTCTGGGCGATGCCGCCCACTCCCGAGCCGGAAACCGCCCGCTGGCCGCCGAGCAGCAGGCCGGAATGGAACGGCTCCATCATCTCGATCATGCCGACGATGCAGAGCGTGCCCTGCTTGTCGAGCAGGTGGAGGTAGGGCGTGACATCGTGCTTCACCGGTACGGTATCGAGCAGGAAATCGAAGCTGCGGGTGGCGGCGCGCATTGCCTGCTTGTCGGTGGAAACCAGCACGTGGTCCGCGCCCAGCTTCTTGGCGTCCTCGCCCTTCGCGGGCGATGTGGTGATCATCGTCACTTCGGCGCCCAGCGCCTTGGCGAACTTGACGCCCATGTGGCCAAGGCCGCCAAGCCCGATCACTCCCACCCGGATGCCGGCGCCGACGTTCCAGTTGCGCAGCGGGCTGTAGGTGGTGATCCCGGCGCAGAGCAGCGGCGCGGCAGCCGCCATGTCGAGGTTTTCGGGCACGCGCAGGACGAAGGGTTCGGCTACAACGATGCTGGCCGAGTAGCCACCGTAGGTCGGGCTGCCGTCGATCCGGTCCTTGCCGTTGTAGGTGCCGGTGGAGCCTTCGCGGCAGTAGTTTTCCTCGCCTTCCTCGCAAGCGTCGCAGTGGCGGCAGGAATCGACCACGGTGCCCACGGCCACGCGGTCCCCCACCTTGAAGCGGGTCACGCCGGGGCCGACGGCGCGGACCGTGCCGACGATCTCGTGGCCGGGCACGAAGGGATACCTGGTCCGCCCCCAGTCGTTGCGGGCTGCGTGGAGATCCGAATGGCACACCCCGCAATAGGCAATGTCGATGGCCACGTCCTCGCCGCGCAAGGTCCGCCGGTCGATGGTCATGGGGCTGAGGCCGGAAGTCGGGGCAGTGGCTCCCCAGGCGGGGGTGGCTGGCATGGCGTGGTCTCCCGTGGCTGCGGCGCAGGCCGCTTGCCGCCATTAATCGCGCGATTAAGGCCGGTGTCAATCGAGGCTGTTGTCAGATGCCGGGTCGGCGCGCGGGCCGATCAGCCCTCGATCAGCGAGTCGCCCTTGCCGATGCGCTTGCCGCGGGTGATGTAGACCTTGTCGCCGATTTCGGTCACGCCGAACAGCCGCCTGGCGAAATCGTCGGGCACGCCGATGCAGCCGTGGCTGGCATAGCCCTTTTCCACCTTCGTGCCGTGGATTGCCACGCCATCCTCGGTCAGGTTCTGGGTGAAGGGCATCGGTGCCAGATCATAGGTGCGCGAATAGTGTTCCGCCTTCTTCCACTTGATCGGGAAGACGCCAAGCGGGGTGGGCTTTTCGCTGGTGCCCAGCAAGACGGCGGTGGCGCCGATCTCGTAGCCGCCCCGGAACACCGACAGCACCCGGGCATCGAGATCGACGGTAACGACCAGCGGGCCGTCGGCCACGCCCTTGTCGTCCCAGTGCCATTCGCCATAACGGATCGGCCCCTTGATCGGCAGGACCCGCTTGATCACGAAGCGTTCGTCGCGGGGCCTGGGCGGGGCGGCCTTGGCGGGGGCGGGGGCAGGCCGGGCGGCCATGGCGGCAGGAACGCGCGCTTCGGGCCGGGTGTTCTGGACCATCAGCCACCCAGCCGCGCCCACCAGAACGACGAAGGCTCCCATCAGACCTGTGGCGGCATTGAGCTTGAGACCCATCGGTTCCTCGCGGCGATTCCCGGCTTTGCGGACCATGCGGCCTGACGGCGGCTGACGCCAGCCCGCAGCCCCGCCTGTTCCGGCGCGGAACTGCCTAGCGCGAAGAGGTTAACGGGCCTGCCCCGGAACGCGGCAGGGATCAGAGCGCGGGAACCGGCACCGGAAGCGGCGCTGGCACAGTGGGGCGGGCGGCGCCGGGAACCAGTTCCTCGAACAGGCTGGAATAGTTTTCGACCATCGCCTCGATCGCGAAGCCCCTGACCCGGGCGAAGCCGGCCTCGCGCATGGCGGCGCGCCGCTGGGGATCGGCAATCAGCCGGGCGATGCCGGCGGCCAGCGCGGCCTCGTCATCCACCGGCACAAGTTCCCCGCTCACCCCCGGCTCGATCACGTCGCGCGGGCCGAAGCTGCAATCGGTCATCAGCACCGGGGCGCCGCAGGCAAGCGCCTCGGCCGCCACGGTCGGGAAGCCTTCCCAGCGGCTGGGCAGGACGAACAGGTCAGCTCGCGCCATCCAGGCGTAGGGATTAGCGACGAAGCCGATGAAGCGGACATGCTCGCCCACGCCCAGCTGCGCGGCGAGCCGGTGGAGCTGATCCAGTCGGCTGCCCTTGCCCAGGATCACCAGCGCGTGGCTGCGCCAGATCCCGCTGGCGGCAAAGGCGCGCAGCAGCACTTCATGCGCCTTCTGGTATTCCAGCCGTCCGGCGGTGATGATGTAGGGGCGGTTGGGCAGGCCGCCCAGCGGTTCGTCCTTCATTGCCGCGATCGCATCGAGGTCGATCGGGTTGTTGATCATCCGCATCCGCGCCGGATCGAGATCGAGGTCGCGCACCAGCCCTTCGGCCATGTCGGTCGAGTTCGACAGCACCACGTCTGCCCGGCGATAGGCGCGCCGGGTGAGCGAGAGCGACACGCCGCGCACCAGATCGCTGGGCGCTTCCTCGTTGATCACGGCCAGCACGTTGTTGCCTTCGCGCGCGATCCACTTCGGACGCCTGCGCCCCAGGTTCATCAGCGAGAGCCAGGCCAGCAGGTTGGTGCCCTTGAGGAAGCTCATCACCACGTCGGGGCGCGTTTCGGTGATCATCCGGCGAAACGCCAGCGGCGCGCGCACGGCGCTGCCGATCAGCTTGCCGGGAGCATACTGGGCGCTGTTGGGGCCGTCATAGTTGAAATGCGCCTCCCCGTCGGGCGCGACCAGAACCTTCGTCATGTCGCGGACATGGCTGATGTAGGGGCCCGCCTTGCGCAGCAGGCCCATGCGCATGTCGATCCGGCGGGGGTCATGCTGGTTGAGCAGGTGGACCGCCACGCGTTCCGCGCCGCCGCCATGCAGCGACGAAAGCAGCAACAGGACCTTCAGGGGTCGGCCAAGCGGCGGGCCCGGGGGTGCAATTCCATGCATTTACCACCTCTAAGCGCCGACCGAAAGGTGCCTTGCCATCGCGCGGGGGCGCTGGCAAGGCCTGGCGGCGATGCAGCAATCGACTTTGCCCCAGGATGAACGGCCGCGCTTTGAGCTGCTGGTCGGTTCCGCCGCGTTCTGGACCCGGGCCAGTTGCGACATCGCCGGGGCGGAGCGGCGGGTTCTGGTCCAGGCGATGACGTTCGAGGGCGATGATGCCGGCCTGCCGGTTGCCCATGCCATCGCGCAAAGCCCGGCGGCGGACCGCCGGGTCCTGGTGGACGACTATACCCGCCATGTCGTCAACGATACATTCCTTGCCCTGTCGCGCGACCCGGCGCTCCACGGCGAGGCGGCCGAAACCCGGGCCATGTTCGACCGGCTGATGGCGGCCGGGGCCGGGGTGCGCGTCACCAACCCGCTAGGCCGCAATCCGCTGCGCTATGCGACGCGCAACCACAAGAAACTGCTGGTGATGGACGATGCCGTCTGGATCGGCGGGATCAACTTTTCGGACCACAACTTCGCCTGGCACGACATGATGCTGCGGATCGAGCATGCGCCAATCGCTGACTGGCTGGCTGCGCAGTTCGATGCGGACTGGAGCGGGAATGTAGCCACGGCTGGCGAGGGGATCGCGGGGATCGACCTCCTCAGCCTCGACGGCAGTGGCAACGAGGCGGGCTTTGCCCCGCTGCTTGAGATGTTCGCGGGCGCGCGCCGCTCGATCGAGGTGATCAGCGCCTATCCCACCTTTCCGTTCGTCGATGCCATGGCCCAGGCAGCGCGGGCCGGCGCCAGGGTCACGATCTATACCCCCCGGCCCAACAACAAGCCGGTGATCCGCGATTACCTGCTGGGCGCGGCGGCGCCTGCCGGGGTGGAACTGCGCCTGACCCCGATGATGACCCACGCCAAGGCCGCGCTGATCGACGGAGAGGCACTGGTGCTGGGTTCATCGAACTTCGATTTCGTCAGCCACCGCGCCAATGCCGAATATGTCGCCACGGTGCGCGATGCCGCCCTGATCGCGGAGTTCGAGGCGCAGATGCTGGCCCCGATCCGCGACGGGTCCGGCCCGCCCGAACCGGGCGATTTCTCGGCCTGGCGATCGTGGAAGGCGCGCGCTGCGCTGCGCCTTGCCGACGCCCTGATCGCCCGCCTCAGCCACGGCCCGCGCGTGTCGGAGTGGCGCGGCTGAGCCCTGTTCCCCCGCTGCCGCAGCGCGGCTAGACCGGTGGGAAGAGGAGATTCGCCGATGCCCCGCCTGCCTGCGGACCTGCCCAAGTGATCCGGACCTATGACGCGCTCGTGATCGGCGGCGGGCACAACGGGCTCGTCTGCGCCTTCTACCTCGCCCGCGCGGGCAAGCGGGTGCGCGTGTTGGAGCGGCGCGGCGTGGTTGGCGGCGCGGCGGTGACCGAGGAGTTTCACCCCGGTTTCCGCAATTCGACTGCCAGCTACACCGTCAGCCTGCTGCGCCCGCAGGTGATTGCCGACATGAAGCTGCACGATCACGGCTACCGCGTGGTCGAGCGGCGGATCTCGAACTTCCTGCCGTTCGAGGACAGCTATCTGAAGCTGGGCGGGGGCACGGAGCGGACCGTGGCCGAGTTTGCGCGGTTCTCGCCTGCCGATGCCGCGGCCTATCCCGCTTATGACGCGGCGTTGTCCCGCGTGGCGGGGGTGCTGCGCGACCTGACGCTGCAATCGCCGCCGCGCGCGGGTGGCGGGCTGGCGGCGCTCGCCTCCGCCGCGCGGCAGGGCTGGCCGCTCGCGAAGCTGGACCTGCCCGCCCAGCGCGACCTGCTGGAGGTCTTCACCCGTTCCGCGCGCGAATTTCTCGACGGCTGGTTCGAGGACGACCGGATCAAGAGCGCCTTCGCCTTCGACGCGGTGGTCGGCAATTTCGCGGGCGTTTCCACCCCCGGATCGGCCTATGTCCTGCTCCACCACGTGTTCGGCGAAGTGAACGGCAAGCCCGGCGCCTGGGGGCATCCGGTGGGCGGGATGGGCGCGATCACCCAGGCCATGGCCCGCGCCTGCGAGGCGGCGGGCGTCGAGATCAGCCTGGAAAGCCCGGTGGCGCAGGTGCTGGTCGATGGCGGCACGGCGCGCGGGGTGCGGCTGGAAAGCGGAGAGGAGATTGCCGCGCCGATCGTTGCCGCCAATGTCGGTCCGGCGCTGCTCTATCGCCAGCTGGTTTCGCCATCGGACCTCGACCCTGATTTCGCGCGGCGGATCAAGGGCTACAAGACCGGCTCCGGCACGTTCCGTATGAACGTGGCGCTGAGCGAACTGCCCGATTTCAGCGTGCTTCCGGGCAAGGCGCTGGCCGAGCACCACACCGCCGGGATCGTCATCGCCCCGGGGCTCGACTACATGGACCGCGCCTACGACGATGCGAAAGCGCATGGCTGGTCGCGTGCCCCGATTGTCGAGATCACCATCCCGTCCACCCTGGATGACAGCCTTGCCCCGCCCGGCTGCCATGTCGCCAGCCTGTTCTGCCAGCAGTTCGCGCCGAGCCTGCCCGATGGCCGTTCGTGGGATGATTGCCGCGAGCAGGCGGCCGACCTCATCATCGATACAGTCACCGCCCACGCGCCCAATTTCAGGGGCTCGGTCATCGCCCGCCAGATCCATTCGCCGCTCGACCTAGAGCGCAAGTTCGGGCTGATCGGCGGCGACATCTTCCACGGACATATGAGCCTTGACCAGCTGTGGGCCGCGCGCCCGGTGCTGGGCAACGGCGATTACCGCGCGCCGATCAAGGGGCTCTACATGTGTGGATCGGGCACCCATCCGGGGGGCGGGGTAACGGGTGCGCCGGGACACAACGCGGCCCGCGCGATCCTTGCCGACCGGCCCTTCATCCGCAAACTGCTGCGCAGCTGAGGCTCAATCCCCGGCGGCGATCCGCGCCAGCGCCGCCTGCAGCGCGCTGTAGTGGGAGCAGCCTTCCAGCATGACCAGCCGCGATCCCGGCAGGCTGGCGTGGAGCGCTTCGCCCATGGCGGGCGGGGTCCAGTTGTCGGCACTGCCCTGCCAGATCGTCACCGGCCTCGCCAGCGGCTGGCCAAGCTCGCCGCGCCAGTCCGCGACATAGGCCTCGACTTCTGCCGCAAAGCCGCGCGAATCACGGCCCAGCCCTTCGCGCAGGACGCGCGCCATGCCGTTCCGGAATGTCGGTTCTGCCCACAGCGCCGCGTCCCCGCCCTGGGCGGTTGCAAACAGCCGGCCCAACAGCAGCGCGGGAGCATGCCGCGCCAGCAGGCGCTGCGCCCCCACGACCATGCGGAACAGACGCGGCCGGCGCGCTGCGAGGGCAAACAGCGCTCCACCGGCCATGTCGCCCAGGAACGCGCCGAGTTGCAGCGGCGCGGCCGGCGAAACCAGATGCAGGGCCTTCACCCGTTCGCCCTGGTGGCGGGCGAAGGCCAGCGCGGTGGGCGCTCCGAGCGAGAAGCCGATCACCACCACCTTATCCGGCAGGTCCACAAGCGGGGGACCGGCGCGGTCCGGCGAGTTGCGGTCCGGTGCAATTGCGCCTTCCTGCAAGGCCGCAGGGGCCAGCAGTAGCCATTCGCCGGGACCGCCGGGCATGCCGTGGAAATAGACGACCGGGGGCGCCGCCATGGCGGAATCAGTCCTCGGGCAGCTTGCAGATGTCCACCCAGCGCGCACCGACCAGCTGCGCCAGCCGCTCCGGTTCCAGTTCCACCGAGCTGGTGCGGGTGCCAGCGGCTGGAAACACGGTTGCGTAGGCAAGCAGCGAACGGTCAGCGAGGATCGGCAGCGCTGTCGCAAGGCCGAAGGGGCAGACGCCGCCCACCGCGTGGCCAGTCAGTTCCAGAGTCGTGTCAGCGTCGAGCATCCGGGGGCGTCCGCCCAGTTCTGCCTTGCACTTCTGGTTGTCGAGCCGCGCCTCGCCCCGCGCGATCAGCAGCATGGGCGCCTCGCCCACGCGAAAGGCCAGGGTCTTGGCGATCCGCCCCGGTTCCACCCCCAGCACTTCGGCGGCTTCCGCAACGGTTGCGGTGGAGCGCGAATGATCGATCAGCGCAACATCCGGCGCGTGCTTGCCCAGCCAGGCGAGGACGCTTTCCCCGCTCATCGCGCAAGCTCCGCCACCAGCGCGCGGGCTGCGGCGCTGACTTCGGCCCAGGTCACTTCGAACCCCGCTTCGTCGCCGTACCACGGGTCGGCCACCGCCTGTCCTTCTTGGCCGGGAACAAGGTCGAGCAGCAGGCCGAGATGCGCGCCGTGGCCTGCGGGCGCGATGCGTTCCAGATTGCGCAGGTTGGCGTGATCGAGCGCGAAGATGTGGGTGAAGGCGTGAAAGTCCGCCGCGCCCGCCTGCCGCCCGCGATAGCCGGAAATGTCGATCCCCTTGGCCCGGGCGGTGCGGATTGCGCGCGGATCGGGCGGTTTGCCGATATGGTAGTCGGCGGTTCCGGCGGAATCGGCGCGGACCTGCAATCCGGCGCGCTCCGCCTCGGCCCTAAATGCGGCCTCTGCCAGCGGCGAGCGGCAGATGTTGCCAAGGCACACGAAGAGAACGGCGGTTTCACTCATCGCCGGGCCCGTACCGCTCCATCCGGAACGCGGCTTTCAGATAGTCCTCGGCCGCGGCCTTGAGTGCGGGTTCCCTGGCGAAGGCGTCGGCGGGCAGCGGAGCCACGCCCAGCGCGTCCATCAGCGTCCACAAGGCGAAGCGGCGGCTTGGCTCGCGCTCCACGCCGAAGCCGATCTTCAGGCGTTCCAGCCCGTGTTCGAATTCGGTTTCGGTCAGGGCCGAGGGATCGTCGGTGCCGAAGAAGTGATGGATCAGCGCGTCGAGGTCCATTTCACCCGACCTTCGTCATTGCGAGCGCAGCGAAGCAATCCAGAGGTGGCTTAAACCCTCTCTGGATTGCTTCGCTGCGCTCGCGATCACTATGATGTGGCTCACAGCCAGCCCAGCGCCTGCGCGCCCCACATCGCCGCGCCGCCTGCCAGCAGGGCGAGGGCATAGCCGCCCCAGCGGGAGCGTTCTTCCCGGCGTTCCCAGACCAGCTTGACATCGGGCAGCGGCGGCGCTTCGGGCGCGCCGCCCTTGGGCGGGAACTTTTCCTCGATCCGGCGGACGAGGTCAGGCAGGCGCAGCAGGGTTTCGGCGTCCTTGCGCAGCCGGTCGGCAATCGCGGCTTCCGGACCCAGCTCGTCGCGGATCCAGTCGCGCACATAGGGCGCGGCGACTTCCCACATGTTGATGCCGGGGTGCAGCAGGGTGGCCAGACCCTCGACCATCACCATGGTCTTCTGCAGCAGCAGCAGGTGCGGCTGGGTCTGCATGTCGAATTCGCGGGTGATCGCGAACAGGCTGTCGAGCATCTGCCCGACCGACAGTTCGCTGACCGGGCGGCCCCGCGTGGGTTCGCCCACGGCGCGCAGGGCGGTGGCGAATTCATCGACCGAGTGGTAGCTCGGCACATATTTCGCCTCGAAATGGATTTCGGCGACCCGGCGGTAGTTGCCGGTGGTCAGGCCATAGAGGATTTCGGCCAGCCACAGCCGCGCGCGGCGATCGATCCGGCCCATGATGCCGAAGTCGATTGCGGCGATGGTGCCGTCGCCCTGCACGAACAGGTTCCCCTGGTGCATGTCGGCATGGAAGAAGCCGTTGCTGATCGCCTGGCGCAGGAAGGTCAGGACCAGATGCTCGGCCAGCGCGGGCAGGTCGTGCCCGGCGGCGACCAGCGCCTCGCGGTCGCTGATCTTGATGCCGTCGATCCAGTCGATCGTCATCACCCGGCCATTGGTGCGGTCCCAGTCGACCGAGGGAATCCGGTAGCCCTCATGGCCCTTCATCACCTCGGCCAGCTCGGAGGCCGAGGCGGCTTCGCGGCGCAGATCCAGCTCGCGCAGGGTCCAGCGCTTGAAATTGGCGATCACCAGGCGCGGGCGCAGGCGCGCGGGCTCGCCGCCCAGCGCCTCAAGGTGCGCGGCGGCCCATTCGTAGGTGGCGATGTCCTGGGCGAACTTTTCGCGGATGCCCGGGCGCAGCACCTTGACCGCGACCTGCTTGCCATCGGTCGTCACCGCGCGGTGGACCTGAGCGATGGAGGCCGCGCCGACCGGGGTTTCCTCGATGCTGGCGAACAGGGCCTCAAGCGGCTTGCCGAAGCTCGTTTCGATCTCGCGGCGGATCAGGGCGAAGGAAACGGGCGGCAGGCTGTCCTGCAGCAGCAGCAGGTTCTCGGCCGCCGCCTCGCCGACGATGTCGGGCCGGGTGGCGAGCGTCTGGCCCAGCTTGATCGCGGCCGGGCCGATCGCCTGGAACGCCCCGGCATAGTCGGGCTGGGCGGGCTGGAAGGTGCCTGTCCGCGCAATCCGGCACAGGCGCTGGACCGCGGGCGGGGTGTTGGGATCGCGCTCGATCCCGCGCAGCGCGCCGTGGCGCGCAAGGATGCGGCCCCAGCGCAGCAGGCGCAGGATGTGCGTTGACGGGCGCGTCACTTCAGATCTTCCACCCCGAATGGATCGCCACCAGTCCGCCCAGGATCGGCTCGACCCGGGTGCGCACGAAGCCGGCCTCGCGGATCATGCCTTCGAATTCGGGCATTGTGGGGAAGCGCCGGATCGATTCGATCAGGTAGCGATAGGAATCCGCGTCACCCGCGATCGCCTCGCCCAGTTTCGGGACCAGGCGGTGCGAGTAGAGATCGTAGGCTTCCTTGAAACCCGGCCAGGTGGTGGTCGAGAATTCAAGGCAGAAGAACCGCCCGCCGCGCTTCAGCACGCGGTGCGCCTCGGCCAGGGCCTTGTCGATCCGGGTGACGTTGCGGATGCCGAAAGCGATGGTGTAGGCATCGAAGAAGCGGTCGGGGAACGAAAGCTCTTCCGCGTTCTGGCGCGACCAGACCAGCGAATCGAGCCCCTTTTCCATCGCCCGCTCAATCCCGACGTCGAGCATGTCCTGGTTGATGTCGGACACCGTTACCCGCGCCCCGCGCGCAGCCATGCGGAAAGCGATGTCGCCGGTGCCGCCCGCCATGTCGAGGATCTGCTCGTTCGGCTGCGGTTTTACCCGCCGCACGAACTTGTCCTTCCACAGGCGGTGCATGCCGGCCGACATCGCATCGTTCATCACGTCGTACTTCTTCGCGACGGATGAAAAGACCGCGCCGACGCGCTCGGTCTTCTCCTCGGGAGAGACCTCTTCGTAGCCGAAAGATACCTGTTCGCTCATGCACGGCGCCTTAGCTGGTTGCCGCGCGCCGTGCCAGCGAAAGAGCGCCGGATGAGAGCCGGATTCTGGGCGCGCTCAGCCGTTGCCGCCAGCGGGCGGCGGGAACATGTGCCCGGCAAGGTGCGCGAGGTAATCGAGCTTGCCGATCTCGACGCCCTGCGCGCGCAGGATCGCGTAGGTGGCAGAGGCGTGGAAGTAGAAGTTCGGCACGGCGAAGCCGTTGAGGAAGGTCGCCCCGTCAAACCGCAGGCCCGCGCCATTGGGGAACGTGATCACCACTTCCCTGTCAAGCCCGGCATCATAGGCGGCGGGATCGACTGATTCGAGGTAGGCGATGGTTTTCGCGCAGCGCTCCTTCAGTTCCGCGAAGCTGGCTTCAGTGTCGGCCATGACCGGCGCCTCGGTGCCGGTCAGGCGCGCGGCGGCGCCCTTGGCGGCATCGGCTGCGATCTGGATCTGACGTGCGAGCGGGAACATGTCCGGCGCGAGGCGGGCCTCGATCAGCAGGGACTCGTCCTTCTGCAGGGCGGCCTTGTCGAGCCAGGCGGCCATGTTGCCGAGCAGCGCGATGAAGGCGGGGACGGTCGACTGATAGGCGGAATAGGACATCGTGTTCTCCCTGAAGTCTTGGTGGTGTGGTTAGGTGCCCTTGTGTCGATGGACGTGTCGATGGACAAGCCCGTGGTGCTGGCATACCCACCGCCCATGCCTGAACTTCCCGAAGTCGAAACCACCGTGCGCGGTCTCGCGCGGATTCTCGATGGTGCGCGGCTGGCGCGGGTGGAACTGCGGCGCGAGGGGCTGCGGCGGCCTTTTCCCGCCGATCTCGTCCAGGTCCTGACCGGAGCGGAGGTGACCGGGCTGGGCCGCCGCGCCAAGTATGGCCTGATCCATACCAGCCGCGGCCAGACCATGGTGTTCCACCTCGGCATGTCTGGGCGCTGGCGGATCGAGCCGGAGGAGCTTGGCACGCACGATCATCTCGTGCTGGAAACGGGGACGGGGCAGCGGCTCGCCCTGTGCGATCCGCGCCGGTTCGGCTCGGTCGACCTGGTGACCAGCGATTCGCTTCACCTTTGGCCGCAATTTGCCGCGCTTGGACCGGAACCGCTGGAGGACGGGCTTTCGCCAGCTTATCTCAAGGCGGCGCTGGCTGGTCGCTCGGCTTCGATCAAGCTGATGCTGCTCGACCAGCGGATCGTCGCGGGGCTGGGCAACATCTATGTCTGCGAGGCGCTGTTCCGGGCCGGGATCGACCCGCGCAAGGCGGCGGGCAAGGTCGGTGGGACGGCGCTTGCCCGGCTCGTTCCCGCGATCAAGGACGTGATCGCAGAGGCCATCGCGGCAGGCGGATCGACCCTGCGCGACTATGCCCAGCCCGACGGCGAGTTGGGCTATTTCTCCAAGCAGTTCGACGTCTACGACCGCGAGGGGCAGGCGTGCGTGCGCTGCCCGGGAACCATCGCGCGAATCGCCCAGGGCGGGCGCAGCACCTGGTTCTGCCCCAGGTGCCAGAAATAGGGCGCCTCAGCCCTGGTTGCGGTAAAAGTCCGCGATGAGCTTTTCGAGCACGGCGGCCCGCTGGCGATCCTCGGTATGGTCGGTCGAGGGGTGGGTACGGAACTTCTCGAGCAACGCCTTGAGCTCGCTTTCCCAGGCATGGATGGTTGCGTCGGTCATATCGGCTCCTCTTCATGGCGCTTGAGACTGCGCCCCGGAGACTACCCCGCGTCGGGATGGAGGGCACGTGCGAAATGCGCATCGCGCGTTGCGCAGGTCGGAGATTGCTTGACGATTCGCCCCCCCACGGTTAAGGGCCGCGCTTCCTGCGGGACCGGTTTCGGCTGGTGCCCCCGCTTTTGCACGAAATTCAACCGGTAAAGGGGCTGCCCGGGGCAGCCGAAAGCAAGGACGAACATGGCCAATACGCCGCAAGCCAAGAAGCGCATCCGTCGCAACGAACGTCGCGCCGAAATCAACGGCAACCGCCTCAGCCGTATCCGCACCTTCGTCAAGAAGGTCGAAGCCGCGCTGGCCGGTGGCGACAAGACCGCTGCGGCCGAAGCTCTCCAGGCAGCCCAGCCGGAACTGGCCCGCGGCGTGGCTCGCGGCGTCCTGCACAAGAACACTGCCGCGCGGAAGATCTCGCGCCTGACCAAGCGGGTCTCCTCGCTCTGATCGGTCGGGTGATTCGCTTCGGTTGAAGCGTTTCACGGGACGAAAACGGAACACGGCCGGCGGGCGATCCGCTGGCCGTTTCCGTATGTGCGGCGCGGACGGAATGCTGCGTTTGCAGTAATCCTAGGAAATCTCGTGATTCGCGCGGGGCCTTGATAAAATAAGTCTATTTTTCAGAGCCTTGATCGGAAGCACGGGATTGCCCCTAAGCCATGCGAGTCAAGGCGGTTTATTTCAGTTTTTTTACCTTCCGCGCCTTGCTCTCCCCCGCCAACCGTCCATAAAAACCCAACTGCCCGGGCCAGACGGCCTGGGGCAAAACTGACATAAAAACTATCGCACCGGCCAGTCGGGGGGACGGTGCAAGATGATACTCCGGGCGCAATCGCGGCCGGGGCTTGGGTGTACTTTTGGTAACGGGGGCGTACCGGGTGACTGGGACGGGTTTGAGCGGACAGCGTGGCACTGCGTCCGCTGACAACAACACAGCAGAGCGCATGATAGAAGAACAGGAAGCGCTGAATCTTGCTGCGGACTGGGCTGACATCAGCCAGGGCCTGCGCAAGGATCTTGGGCAGCAGCTGCACGCGCAGTGGATCAAGCCGATCCAGCTGGGCAGCTTTGCCAAGGACACCGGCACGCTGGACCTCTTCCTGCCGACCGAGTTCTCGGCGAACTGGGTGGCGGATCGATTCGCCGACCGGCTTTCGCTGGCCTGGAAGATCGCCCGGCCGGATGTGCGGCAGGTGCGGATCTCGGTCCTGCCGGGGCGGCGCGTGCCTGCCGGGCTGCGGCTTGGCCGCGAGGCGGCGGGGCGGCCTGCCAACGATATGGCCATTTCCCAGCCGGGCGATGCGCTGGGCATGGGGGGCGGTGATTTTCCCGCGCTGGGCCAGGGCTCGATCGGGCTGGACCCGTCGCTGACCTTCGCCAGTTTCGTCAGCGGAGCGGCGAACGTGCTTGCCGGCAATGCTGCGCAGCGCATGGCCGCGACCGAAACCCCGCAGTTCGCGCCGCTCTATCTCAAGGCGGCGACGGGGCAGGGCAAGACGCACCTGCTCCACGCGATTGGCCATGCCTATCTGGCGAATCACCAGCGGGCGAGGATCTTCTACTGCTCGGCCGAACGCTTCATGGTCGAGTTCGTCCAGGCGCTGCGCCAGAACCAGACGATCGAGTTCAAGGCGCGGCTGCGCGGCTTCGATCTGCTGCTGGTCGACGATATCCAGTTCATCATCGGCAAGGCTTCCGCGCAGGAGGAACTGCTCTACACGATCGACGCGCTGCTGGCCGAGGGCAAGCGGCTGGTCTTCGCCGCCGACCGTGCGCCCCAGGCGCTCGACGGGGTGGAGCAGCGCCTGCTCTCCCGCCTGTCGATGGGCCTGGTCGCGGATATCCAGCCTGCCGACATCGAACTGCGCCGCGCGATCCTGGAACACCGGCTCCAGCGCTTTTCGCCCACTCACGTTCCGGCGGACGTGGTCGAGTTCCTCGCCCGCACCATCAACCGCAACGTGCGCGAGCTGGTCGGCGGGCTGAACAAGCTGATCGCCTATGCCCAGCTGACCGGCCAGGCCGTCTCGCTCCAGCTCGCCGAAGAGCAGCTGACCGACATCCTGTCGGCCAACCGCCGCCGCATCACCATCGACGAGATCCAGCGCACGGTCTGCCAGTTCTACCGGGTCGACCGGACCGAGATGGCCAGCAAGCGCCGCGCCCGCGCGGTGGTGCGTCCGCGCCAGGTTGCGATGTACCTCGCCAAGGTGCTCACCCCGCGCTCCTACCCGGAGATCGGCCGCAAGTTCGGCGGGCGCGACCATTCGACCGTGATCCACGCGGTCCGTCTGATCGAGGACCTTCGCACCCGCGATGCCGACATGGACGGCGACGTGCGCAGCCTGCTGCGCCAGCTGGAAAGCTGAGCGCAGTCCACCGTCCTTCCACCGCTGGCGCACAGCCTTGTGAACAGGGCTGTCCACAATGAAAGAGGCCCGGCAGCGCCAGTTGCCGGGCCTCTTCGTTTCAACCAGTCGGGATGCTCAGGCCCCTTCGAGTTCCCCCGCCAGCTGCTCGCGCAGTTCGCGGCGCAGGAACTTGCCGCTGGCGTTGCGCGGCAGCGGATCGGTGAAAAAGCGGACGTAGCGCGGAACCTTGTGCTTCGACATATGGTCGGTGCAGTGGGCGATCAGGGCTTCGGCGGTAAGGCTTTCCCCCGCCTTCATCACCACCGCCACGGCAATCTCCTCGCCCAGCCGCACATCGGGGACGCTGAACACGCAGCATTCCGCTACGCCCGGCGCGCGGTAGACGCAGGCCTCGACCTCGGTGCAGGACACGTTCTCTCCGCCGCGGATCACCAGATCCTTCTTGCGGTCGACGATGTAGATGAACCCGTCCTCGTCCAGCCGCGCGACGTCGCCGGTGTGGAGCCAGCCGTCGGTGATGGTCTGCGCGGTCGCATCGGGCCGGTTGATGTAGCCCTTGATGACCGATGACCCCTTGACCCACAGCTCGCCCGGCTCGCCCAGCGGCACTTCGTTGCCATTGTCATCGACACATTTGACCGCGAAGTTCGGCATGGCCGGGCCGGCCGAACTGGGCCGGTCGACGAAGAAATCGCCGCCCAGCGAGGTGATGATCCCGCAGGTTTCGGTCATGCCGTAGCCGGTGGTGGGCCGCGCGGTGGTGATCTTTTCCTCGATCTTGAGCACCAGGTCGGGCGGCACCTGCGCCCCGCCGCCCGACAGGGCGAGCAGGCTGGAGGTGTCCCGCGTGGCGAAATCGGGGTGGTTGATGATCTCGCGCGACATGACCGGCACGCCGCTCATCGACGTGCAGCGGTGCTGCTCGATCAGGCGCAGTGCCTCGCCTGCTTCCCACTTGTACATGAGCACCAGCGCCCCGCCGAGCGCGGTCGTGCCATAGGCGCCGCAGTTGTTGGCGGTGACGTGGAACAGCGGCGTCGTCAGCAGCAGGCACGGGATGGGCGGCTCTGCCGGGGGCGCTACCCCGGTGGCCCGTTCGGTCGCGAGGGCCGAGGAGGCTCCGGCGTAGAGCAGGTTCATCAGGTTTGCCACGCAGCCCCGGTGGGTCAGCTGCGCGCCCTTGGGATGGCCGGTGGTGCCCGAGGTGTAGAAGATGCAGGCATCGCTATCGGGATCGATGGTCACCTGCGGCATGGCTCCGCCATGGGCGGCTACCTCGCTCCACGGGATCACGCCTGCCGGCAGCTCGGGAATGCGCACGCCGACCACCTGCATGGTCCCGGCAAGGTCCGGGCAGGCCTGGAACCGCTCGAGCCGCTCGGCATCGGCGAACAGCACCTTGGGCCGCGAATCCTTGAGCGCGTAGTCCATTTCCTCCGCGGTCCACCATGCGTTCATGCCGACCACGGCGATCCCGGTAGAGACGCAGGCCCAGTAGATCAGCAGCCATTCGGGGTAATTGCGCATGGCGATGGCCACGCGCTCGCCGGGCTTCACCCCCTGATCCGCGAGCCAGGCGGCAACGGCGTTTACCCTGGCATGGGCCTGGGCATAGGTGATCCGCTCGTCCTGGTAGAGCAGGTAGGGGCGGTCGCCCCAGGCGGTGGTCGAAAGCCAGAACTCGCGCACGCTGGGCGGCGCGTTCCGGTAGACCCTCAGCCGCTGGCCGAGCACGTCGGCCTCGACGATTTCGAACTGGCCGCCAGGGCCGGTGAGTTCCGCTGCGGCCTTGCGCAATTCGGCGTAGTGCATGTCCTGTCCCGTCTTCTTCGTGTTGTTGTGCCCATGCGGGCCCTTGTCTCGATCTCGCGAGGTTCAGCCCGCCGTCACGCCGCCATCGACCACCAATTCGCTCCCCGTCATGAACGCCGCCTTGTCGGAGGCGAGGAAGACGACGGCATTGGCGATGTCCTGCGGCTGCCCCATGTGGCCAAGCGGATGGACGGCCGCAGCAGCGGCCCGCGCCTCGTTCTCGCCCGCGCCCGACATGGTGGAGATGCCGTGGACCACCTCTGCGCCCATGTTGGTCTCGATGATCCCCGGATGGACCGAGTTGACCCGGATCCGCGCCGGGGCAAGTTCCAGCGCGCAGCCCTTGGTGAACAGGCGCACTGCGCCCTTCGAGGCATTGTAGCAGGCCGCGCCCGCTGATCCGACCAGCCCCGCCATCGAGGACAGGTTGACGATCGAAGCGCCGCCCGGCCACTGCGCCGCACGCTCGGCCAGCAGCGGCACAGCGGCGCGGGTGCCAAGGAACACGCCCTCGACGTTCACCGCGTGGAGCCGCTGCCATTCGGCAAGGCTGGTCTGCAGCAGCGGCTTCATCATGAACAGGCCGGCGTTGTTGACGAGGATGTCCAGGCCCCCGGCCTCGGCGCGCAGCCAGTCCATCACCGCCGCCCAGTCCTGCTCGCTGGTCACGTCCTGCGCCCGGGCCAGGCCGCCGATCTCCGCCGCGAGCGCATCGGGCGCGGTCAGGTCGGTAACGGCAACTTTCGCACCCGCTGCGGCCAGCGCGCGGGCCGTCGCCGCGCCGATCCCGCCCGAAGCGCCGGTAACCAGGGCGATCCGCCCTGTCAGGTCTGCCATGAATTCTCTCCGTCCGTTTTGCCGCAGTCTGCAAGGGGAAGGGTTGCTTGTCACCACTTATCCGCCACTCGCCGGACGAAGGATTTGCGCGTAAGGCGCGGGGCATGACCTTGCCGCCCGACCGTCTCGACCGTTTCGCCCGCCACATCGTGCTGCCCGAGGTGGGCGGCGCGGGCCAGGTCGCGCTGGCAGAGGCCCATGTCGCACTGATCGGCTGCGGCGGGATCGGCAATCCGGCGCTGCAATACCTGGCAGCGGCGGGGGTGGGGCGCCTGACCCTGGTCGATGATGACGTGGTTGATACCTCGAACCTCCAGCGCCAGACGCTGTTCACGCCCGCCGACATCGGTCGGCCCAAGGCAGAGGTCGCGGCCGAGTGGACGCAGCGGTTCGATCCTGACCTGAAGGTCTGCGCGCACGTCGGGAGGATTGGGGAGGGTAACGCCGCGCAGGTCCTTCAGGACGCCACCCTCGTGCTCGACGGAAGTGACAATTTCGCGACACGCCTTGCCGTGTCGGACGCCTGTGTCCGGCTCGGCGTGCCGCTGACCAGCGCGGCGATCGGGCGGTTCCAGGGGCAGGTCGCCAGCTTTGCCGGGCATCTGCCGGGGGAAAGCTGCTATCGCTGCTTCGTCGGCGATGCCTTCGATGCCGAGGATTGCGATACCTGCGCCGCTGACGGGGTGCTGGGGGCGATGGTCGGCCTGGTGGGCGCCTTCGCCGCGATGCAGGCGATTCGCGCGCTGCTGCACGGCCGCGCGGCGCTGGGCGACGATCCGCAGTGGGGCAGGCTTCACCTGTTCGAGGGGCTGGTGCCGAGCCTGCGCACGATGCGGATCGCCAGGGATCCGGAATGCGGGGGCTGCTCAGCCGGCTAGAAGCTTCTCCACCCAGGCCGGGACCACCTCGCTCGCCGGGCCAAGCCGCGATTCGTGGAACCAGTGCGAGCCCTGGCTGGCCTCGAGATTGAGTTCCAGCGTCTGCGCGCCAAGCTCGCGGGCGTTCTGGACCAGTCCGGCGGCGGGATAGACCGCGCCTGAAGTGCCGATGGAAACGAACAGGTCCGCCTCGCGCAGCGCGGCGTAGATCTCGCCCATGCGATAGGGCATCTCGCCGAACCAGACGACATCGGGACGCAGGGACCGGGCCTGGCATACCGGGCAGGGCGGACGGTCGATCAGCGGACCGCGCCAGTGCGAGCGCACGTCGCAGCTGGTGCACCAGGCCTTGAGGTGTTCGCCGTGCATGTGCAGCACGCGCCGCGCGCCTGCGCGGGTGTGGAGGTCATCGACGTTCTGGGTGACGATCAGCACCTTGCCGGGCCACTTCGCGTCGAGTTCGGCAAGGGCGAAGTGAGCCGCGTTGGGCAGCTTCTCCTGGATCGCCGCGCGGCGCATGTCGTAGAAGCGCAGCACCAGGTTGGGGTCGCGGGCAAAGGCTTCGGGCGTGGCGACGTCCTCCACCCGGTGATTCTCCCATAGGCCCCCCGCGCCGCGAAAGGTGTCGATCCCGCTTTCGGCGGAAATGCCCGCCCCGGTCAGGATGACGATGTTGCGGATCGCGGTCATGCCTTGCTGTCCCTTCGGCCGTCATGCTGAACTTGTTTCAGCATCCAATGTGCCCCAATAGCGAGGCCGTGTTTGTGACACGATGGACCCTGGAACAAGTCCGGGGTGACCAAGGAGTATCAGGCGTGGCCAGAATCGGCATCATCGGCAGCGCGGGGCGCATGGGGGCAGCACTGGCCGAGGCGATCGCGGCAGCGGGCGACGTGGTGTCCGGAGGCGTCGACAAGGGGGATGACCTTGCCGCGCTGGCGGCGGCGAGCGACGTGCTGGTCGATTTCTCGGCACCTGCCGCGCTGGAGGGCAACCTCGACGCGGCGATCGCGGCGGGCGTGCCGATCGTCGTCGGCACCACGGGCCTTGAGGAACGCCACCACTTCCTGTGCGACAATGCCGCGGAGAGCATTGCAGTGCTGCAGACGGGCAACACCTCGCTTGGCGTTACCCTGCTTGCCCACCTGGTCCGCGAGGCGGCGAGCCGGCTCGGCGAGGACTGGGATATCGAGATCACCGAGACCCACCACCGCATGAAGGTCGATGCGCCGTCCGGCACCGCGCTGCTCCTGGGCGAGGCGGCGGCCAAGGGACGCGGGATCGACCTTGCGAGCAGCAGCGCGCGGGGGCGTGACGGGATCACTGGCGCGCGCAAGGCGGGTGACATCGGCTTTGCGAGCCTGCGCGGCGGCAGCGTGGCGGGGGATCATACCGTGTACTTCCTGGGCGATGACGAGCGCCTCTCGCTCACCCACCTGGCCGAGAACCGCCGGATCTTCGCCAAGGGCGCGGTGCGCGCGGCGCAGTGGCTGATCGGCAAGCCGGCGGGGCGCTACACCATGCCCGAGGTGCTCGGCCTTTGAAGAAGGACGACATTTTCGAATTCTTCCGCCGTCTTGCCGAAGAGAACCCCTCGCCCGAAACGGAGCTGGAATCCGGCAATACCTATCAGCTGCTGGTCGCCGTGGTGCTGTCCGCGCAGTCGACCGACGTCGGCGTAAACAAGGCGACGCGGGCGCTGTTCCGCGAGGTTACCACTCCGGCGCAGATGGTCGAACTGGGCGAAGAGGGGCTCAAAGCACACATCAAGACCATCGGGCTATTCAATTCCAAGGCGAAGAATGTCATCGCCCTGTCGGAGATTCTGGTCCGCGACTTTGGCGGCGAGGTTCCGGCGGATCGCGATGTGCTCACCACCCTGCCGGGCGTCGGACGCAAGACCGCCAATGTGGTGATGAATACGGCCTTCGGGGCCGAGACCTTCGCGGTCGACACCCACATCTTCCGCGTTGCCAACCGCACGGGCCTCGCCAAGGGCAAGACCGTGCTGGCGGTGGAGAAGGGGCTGGAGAAGAAGGTGCCGCAGCCGTTCCGGATCGGCGCGCACCACTGGTTGATCCTCCACGGCCGCTACATCTGCAAGGCGCGGACGCCCGAATGCTGGCGCTGCCCGGTGGCGGACCTCTGCGTCTACAAGCCCAAGACCCCGCCGCCCGCGACCAGGAAGTAGGCCGCCCCTACTTCCCGCCTTCCTCGAAGTTCGAGGGATCGAGCTCCAGCCCGGCACGCCCGCTGGCAACAGTATGCGCCGGGGCGTGGGGATGCTCGACGTATTCCGGTTCTTCCACTTCCAGCATGCCTTCCCACTTGGTGATCACGCTGGTTGCGACCGCGTTGCCGACCACGTTGGTGGCGGTGCGGCCCATATCGAGGAACTGGTCGATGGCGAGGATGATCGCCACGCCTTCCACCGGCAGGCCGAACATCGCCAGCGTGCCGGTGATCACCACCAGGCTGGCGCGCGGCACGGCGGCGATGCCCTTGGAACTGATCATCAGCGTCAGCAGGATCATGATCTGGGTGCCGATCGACAGGTCGATGCCGTAGGCCTGGGCGATGAAGATCGTCGCGAAGCTCATGTACATCATCGAGCCGTCGAGGTTGAACGAGTAACCCAGCGGCAGGATGAAGCCCGAAATCCGCCGCGGCACGCCGAACCGGTCGAGCTGCTCGAACATCTTGGGCAGGGCCGCCTCGCTGCTCGCGGTCGAGAAGGCGATCATCAGTGGCTGGCGGATGTAGCGGATCAGGGTGAGGATCCGCCGCCCCAGGAACAGCGCGCCGATGGAAAGCAGGATCGTCCAGAGCAGGATCAGGCTGAGGTAGAACTCGATCAGCAACTCGACATAGGTGCCCAGGATCGCCAGCCCGCTGGCGGCGACCACGTTGGCGATCGCGGCGAACACCGCGACCGGCGCATAGCGCATCACGTAGCCCGTGACCTGGAGCATCATTTCCGCAAGGGCATCGGCCCCGCGCACCAGCGGCGCGCCCTTCTCGCCGATTGCGGACAGGGCCACGCCGGCAAAGATCGAGAAGACCAGGATCTGCAGGATGTTGTTGGTCGCCAGCGCCTCGAACGCGTTCTTGGGGAAGATCGAGAGCAGGAATTCGGTGGCTTTCAGCTCCTTGACCTCGCCCACCGCCTTGGCCGCGGCGGCGGCATCGGGGATCGGCGCGCCCACGCCCGGCTGGAACAGGTTGACCATGACGAGGCCGAGCCCGATCGAGATCAGGCTGGCGGTGATGAACCACAGCAGCGCCCGGGTGCCGATCCGTCCCAGCGCGCTCGAATCGCCCATGTGGGCAATGCCGACGACGATGGTGGAAAGGACCAGCGGCGCGACCAGCATCTTGATCAGGTGCAGGAAGATGTCGCTCAGCAGCTTGAGCCAGGGGGCCACGCTCTCCTTGACCGTGGCGGCGTCAAGCTGGGTGTGCAGCCCTTGTCCCACGAGCACGCCGGCGACCATTCCGAACAGGATCCACGCGGTCAGGTTGCGGCTGAGCCGTTCGAAAAGGCCGCGCATGGCGCTTTGGCTCTGGCTCGTCATTCAATTCCCCGCGCAAGATTGTTACCCATGGTGCTAACAGTATGTGTCCGATCCCGCAATCAGGTGGAAAGGGCCTGGGCGGCGATCCGCGCATAGATCCGCGCGAGAGCGTCGAGATCGGGCACGGCCACGGCCTCGTCGCGCTTGTGCATGGTGGCGTTGCACAGGCCGAATTCGATCACCGGGCAGACCGCGCGCAGGAACCGCGCGTCCGAAGTGCCGCCGGTGGTCGAGGCTTCGGGCACCAGCCCGGTCTCCGCCTCAACCGCGCGGGCGACCATGGCGGAGAAGTCCCCCGGCAGGGTGATGAAGGCCTCGCCCGAGATGACGGCGCGCGCGGTCCCGCCGTGGCGCGCGGCGATCTCCGCCACCCGGTCCGCCAAGCCCTGCCCGGTATGGCGGTCGTTGAAGCGGATCGAGATGCGCGCGGTGGCGTGCGGCGGGATCACGTTGGTGGCGGGATTGCCGATGGCGATGTCGGTAATCTCGAGGTTGGAGGGCTGGAACCAGTCGGTCCCGCCGTCCAGTTCCAGCGCGTCGAGTTCCGCCAGCATGGCGACCAGGCGCGGCGCGGGATTGTCGGCGAGGTGCGGATAGGCGACGTGGCCCTCCTTGCCCTCGACCGTCAGCCAGACATTGACCGAGCCGCGCCGCCCGATCTTCATCATGTCGCCAAGCCGGTGCTGCGAGCTGGGTTCGCCCACCAGGCACAGGTCGGGCATCTGCCCTTCGGCGCGCATGTACTCGATCAGGGCAACCGTGCCGAAGCGGGCCGGGCCTTCCTCGTCGCCGGTGATGATGAAGCTCAAGGTTCCCGCCTCTTGCGGCACCGCCGAGGCCGCCGCGACCATCGCCGCAATGGCGCCCTTCATGTCGACCGCGCCGCGTCCGTGGAGCAGCTCGCCGCGCACTTCCGGCAGGAACGGCGCGCTGGTCCAGCCTTCGCCCGGCGGGACCACGTCGAGGTGACCGGCAAAGGCGAAGTGGCGGCTGCCGGGCGGGCCCTGCCGCACGGCAAACAGGTTTTCGACCGGGCCGTCCGGCGCTTCACCCGCGACAAAGCGGTGGACCGCGAAGCCCAGCGGGGCGAGCTGCGCTTCCAGGCAGTCGAACACCAGGCCGGTCGCCGGAGTGACGCTGGGGCAGGCCATCAGCGCTTCGGCGAGAGGCAGGACGGAAGGTGGGGTGAGGGTCATCGTCTTACTTGCTTCCCGGCGTGGTTTCGTACTGCTCGATCGTCCAGTCCTCGGCCTCGGCGGCGGCGATCCAGGCCTGCATCCATTCGTGGCTCCACACCGCTTCCATATAGGTGAGGGCGAAACCGGGAACGCCGATGCCATAGGTCATGAACCGGCTGACGACGGGGGCATAGATGATGTCGACCGCGCTGAAGGTGCCGAACAGGAACGGTCCGCCCCGCCCGAACCGCGCCCGCGCCTCGGCCCAGAGGGTGAGGATGCGGACGATGTCGGCCTTGGCGGCATCGGTGATGCTGGCCCCTTCCACCCGGCGGCGGATGTTCATCGGACATTCGCTGCGCAGCGCGAGGTAGGAGCTGTGCATTTCCGCGACCATCGAACGCGCCATGGCGCGGGCATCGTCCTGCTTGGGCCAGAAGCGTTCGCGGCCCACCTTGTCGGCCAGGTATTCGATGATCGCCAGACTGTCCCACACCACCGCGTCGCCGTCCCACAGCACCGGCACCTTGCCGGAGGAGGGGGCGATGTCCTCGCTCTGCTTTTTCCGGCTGTCCCAGTCGTCGCCATAGAGCGGGACGGTGATCTCCTCAAAGGCCAGGCCCGACTGCTTGACCGCCAGCCAGCCGCGCAGCGACCAGCTGGAATAGTTCTTGTTGCCGATGATGAGCTTCATGGTTTTGCTGGCTAGCCGTTCAGGTTTATCCTGTCGAGGCTGAACGAGTGCACACAGTGGACAGGGTCCAGAAGCTCTGTCCGGCACCCGCCCGCGCGTGGGGCAGACCGGCGCGGGCAGAGGGCAGCGTCCGGCGGCAAGGGCTGCGCGGACGCGTCTCTCGGACTCTTCTGCTGGCGGATAGCGCATGGGCCGAACCTGCGGGCTGACGGCCCCTGTAGGAAAGCCGAAAATGCGCTATGGGGCGCACCATGAGCCTGCCCCCGTTCCACCTCGCCTTTCCCGTCCACGACCTGGCCGAGGCCCGCGCCTTCTGGGGCGGAGTCATGGGCTGCGCCGAGGGGCGCAGCAGCGAGGCATGGATCGACTTCGACTTTTACGGTCACCAGATCGTTGCCCACTGCACCGGGCAGCGGGCGGATGACGCGGGCCGCAACCCGGTCGACGGGCACGGCGTGCCGGTCCCGCATTTCGGCCTGGTCCTGCCGATGGACGACTGGCACGCCCTGGCCGAGCGGCTGCGCCGCGCGGGGGTGACATTCGAGATCGAACCCTATGTCCGCTTCAAGGGGCAGGTGGGCGAACAGGCCACCATGTTCTTCCGCGATCCCAGCGGCAACGCGGTGGAGATCAAGGCCTTTGCGGACATCGGGCAGCTGTTCGCTCGCTGAGGCCCTATTCGCAGGGCGGCGCGGGGGTCAGGGTGTAATTCTCGGTGCCGTTGCTGCTCTGGACGCCCATCGGCGTGCTGACCGATCCCGGCCCCTGGGCGATCACGGTGCCTCCGCTGCCATCGGCGTCGAGCTGGACCTTGTAGGTGCCGTTACCCCACACCCCGAAGCCCGACATGGTGCCCTTGTAGGCATAGCTCCCGCCTTCCGGCCCGCTGGGGGTGAACGTGTTGGTCACTCCCGAACCGGTCATCGTGAACGGCCTGGACAGGTCGCAGATCGTGCCGGTGGCGTGATATTCATCGGCTCCGCCTTCGATCGACCAGGCCCGGGCCATGGTATCGAAAGCCAGTTCGGCCTTGCCGATCCCCCGGCGCGAGCGGGCTTCCAGCGCCACCACCCCGCTCTTCTGCTTTTCGTCCGGGGCGACATATTTGAAAGTTGCGTCGGCGGGCACCTTGGTTCCCGCCGGATCGAGGCCGCCATCGCCTTTCAGCGTGGCGACGACCGTGCCGCCGGTGGGCGTGCCGTCCAGCTTGCTGCGCGGCTCGGCCAGGATGCTGAATGCGGTCTTGGGCTTCACCCCGCTGCGTTGCGCGGGAGTGGACGCCGCCTTGAGATTGACGCAGCGCCCCTCGTCCAGCGCTTTCTTGGCAAGCTGGAGGATCATCATCGACATCATCTGTGCCATCTGCTGCTGCGCCGCGACGACCTGTTTATCCGCATCGGTGGCCTGGCTGCTCGACCGGTTGATCTTGCCGCTGCCGGTCGGGTCCTGAGGGGTGATGGCCCAACTGGCATCGATGTAGCTGCCCTTGCCGGTGCCGTTGAAGGCTGCATGCTCGATCCGGATGTCCGCGTCCCAGCGGTCGGTCAGTTCGGCATTGTCATTGTAGAAGAGGCTGCCGTTGACCGAGATGTCGAGGTTGGCACCGGCCTTGCTGCCCTGTTTGGCGAGGTTGGTCTTGGAATTGAATACCACGTCGACCTTGCCATCGGCATCGGGGCAGAAGTCGAATTTGACCGTGGTGCTGAGCGTTGCGTCCAATCCCTTGTCGATCGTGCCCTTCATCTCGATGTGGGTCTTGACCGACTGGTCGGTGGTTTCGATGCTCAGCTTGCCCTTGGCGTCACTTTGCTGCGCCGAGAAGCCCGGCTTGAGCGAGGTTCCCAGCAGGCCGATGGTCATGCCGATCATCGACGAGGCGGCAAGGCCGGTGAAGCCATAGCCGCTTTCTTCGCCCAGCGCGGCGGGAACCAGGCGCGGCAGGTCGGCCCGGGTGCCCATGCTCTGGCGGCGCAACTGGCCCATCAACTCGTGCAGCGCAGCTTCGGCAGCCTGCGGGCCGCCAATCTCGGCCTCAAGCCCGCTGGCCTTCAGCAGCGAGCGGTAGAGCGGGTATTCAAGGTCGGTGATTTCCCTGGCGTAGCGCTCGAAATCGGCTTCCTTGATGGTCGCCGCCTGCTTGATCTGCCGGGCAGCCTCACCATCTTGCTTGTCGCCGCAACCACTTGCGGCAAGGCCCAGCGCCAGCACGATCCCGATCCGCTTCATCCGCCAACCTCCCCGGGCCGCCCGCCACGTGGTGGTCGCAGCGGGGAGCAATGTCGCCCGTTCAAGGGGTTGCGTCAATCCCGCGACGAAGGGGGCTAGACGCCAGCGTCTTCCAGTACGGCCGCGCGCAGTTCCTCGATCCCCATGCCCTTCTCGCTGGAGGTCACGTGGATCACCGGGAAGGCGGCGGAATGCTTGCGCGCCTCGGCCTGGGTGGCGGCAATCACCGCTTCCAGTTCGCTGGCCTTGATCTTGTCCGCCTTGGTCAGGACCAGGCGGTAGCCGACCGCCGCCTCGTCCAGCATCTTCATCATTTCCAGATCGACCGGCTTCACCCCGTGGCGGCTGTCGATCAGCACCAGGGTACGCTTCAGCACCACCCGGCCGCGCAGGTAATCGCGCACCAGCCGCCGCCAGTTCTCGACCACCTTGAGCGGGGCCTTGGCAAAGCCATAGCCCGGCATGTCGACCAGCCGGAACAGGGTGGGGCTGCCCACCTCGAAGAAGTTCAGTTCCTGCGTCCGACCCGGAGTGACCGAGGTGCGCGCGATGGCGCGGCGCCCGGTCAGCGCGTTGAGCAGCGAGCTTTTGCCTACGTTCGATCGGCCCGCAAAGGCGATCTCCGGCACTTCCGGATCGGGCAGGAACTGCAGCGACGGGGCGCTGCGCAGGAACTCCACGCGCCCGGAAAACAGTCGCTGCGCCCGCTGTTCGGGGCTCTGTTCGTCCATCCTACTTGTCCCGTGCCTTGGCCCGCTTGGCGTCGGCATTGTCCTTTTCGGCCTGGACCTTGAGCTGCGGATGCCTCGAATAGAGGTACTTCTGCTGGGCGATGGTCAGCACGTTGGAGGTGATCCAGTAGATCAGCAGGCCGGCCGCGAAGGGCGCCATGATGAACATCATCATCCACGGCATGATTGCGAAGACCTGCTGCTGCATCGGGTCCATCGCCGCCGGGTTCAGCTTGAACTGGAGCCACATCGTGATGCCCAGCAGGATCGCCAGCACGCCGATGCCAAGGAAGGCGGGCGGGGTGAAATCGAGCAGGCCGAACAGGTTGAGGATGTGCAGCGGATCGGGCGCGGACAGATCCTTGATCCATAGCGCGAAGGGCTGGTGGCGCATTTCCACGGCCACGATCAGCACCTTGTAGAGCGCGAAGAACACCGGGATCTGCAGGAAGATCGGCAGGCAGCCGGCCAGCGGGTTGACGCCCTCGCGCTTGTACAGCGCCATGACCTCTTCCTGCTGCTTGGCCTTGTCGTCCTTGTAGCGTTCCTGGAGCGCCTTCATCTTGGGCTGGATCGCGCGCATCGCCGCCATCGAGGCGAACTGCTTCTGCGCCACCGGGAACATCACGCCGCGCACGATCAGGGTGAGCAGGATGATCGCCACGCCGAAGTTGCCGGCCAGTTCGAACAGCTTGGTCAGCAGCAGGAAGATCGGCTTTTCGAACCAGCGGAACCAGCCCCAGTCGATCGCCAGGCCGAACTTGGGGATGCCCGCTTCCTCATAGCGGTCGAGCACCTTGGATTCCTTGGCCCCGGCGAACAGGCGCGTCTCGCGGCTGACCAGCTGGCCCGGCGCGACGGAGGTCTGGGGGTAGATCACGTCGGCGCGGTAGAGGCCATTGCCAAGCGCGCGGAAGGTGCTGGTGCCGCCCGCCTTCGACGGGATCAGCGTGGACATCCAGTAGACATCGGTGAAGCCCAGCCAGTTGACCTTGCCGGGCGAGGTGATCTCGCCCTTTTCGGTCAGGTCGCTGTAGTCCGGTTCGAACGAGACGGCCTCGTCGAAGGCGCCGAACGGGCCGGAGTGGACGTTGAAGCTGTCGAGGCTCGCGGTCTTGTCGGTGCGGGCGATGGTCGCGAAGGGCTTGATCGCCACCGGCGCCGCGCCGCTGTTGCTGATCCCCTGCGTGACGGTCAGCATGTAGTCGGCGTCGATCGCATAGGTGAGGGTGAAGGTCTGGCCCTGGGCGTTGTTCCAGGTCAGCGTCACCGGGCTCTGCGGGGTCAGGCGGGAGCCGGCGGGAGCGGTCCAGACCGTGGTGGCCGAAGGTAGGCTGCCGGCAGGCTGGGCGCCGTCCGAAACCCAGCCGAACTGGGCATAGTGCTGCGCCGGCGTGCCGGCGGGCGAGAAGATTCGCTGCGGTTCGCTGTTCTTTTCAAGGCTGGCGGTGTGGCGGCGGGCCGACAGGTCGTCGACCATGCCGCCGACCAGGTTGATCGAACCGGTCAGCCCCGGCGCATCGATCGCGACGCGGGCCGCGGGGTTGAGCGCGGTCCTGAGGTCGCGCGCCTCGGCGGCGACGTCGGCCGGGTTCATCAGCCCGCCCTCGCGGGTGTGCTTGGGTTCGGCCGGCGCGGCGGCAGACGGGCTGGCCGAAGCGGCGGCAACCTGGGCAGCGGGCTTGGCCGGCTCCGGATAGAGATAGCGGAGCGCGGCGTCCCAGCCGAACAGGATCAGTGCGCTGAGCGCCACCGCCAGGATCAGGTTGCGCTGGTTCTGGTTGTCCACGAAGGCCCCTGCTTGAAAATGCGATTACGGAAAGATGGGAAGGGATATGCGGCGCTCAAGGCACGGGATCATATCCGTGACCTCCCCACGGGTGGCAGCGCAATAGCCGCTTGAGCGCCAGCCAGCCACCCTTAATCGCGCCATGCCGTTCCAGCGCCTCGATCGCATATTGCGAACACGACGGCGCATAGCGGCACGAAGGCGGGAGGATCCGCGAAGGACCAAGCTGCCAGCCCCGCGCGATCAGGATCAGCACCCGCTTCATTTGCGGGGCGGTCCCGACTGGCCCTGGCGTTTACCGTTGGGTTTGCGGGGCTTGTCGCCCTTGCCCTCGGCGGCGCGGGAAAGGGCGGCGGCCAGTTCCTCGCGCAGCTGGGCAAAGGGGCGCTCGATCCCGCCTTCGCGGCCGATCATCACGTGGTCGCGGCCCGGCAGGCCCGCCTCGGGCAGCATCTCGCGCAGCAGGGCGCGAAAGCGGCGCTTCATCCGGTTGCGGACCACGGCATTGCCGATCCGCTTGGTGACCGTGATGCCATAGCGCAGCGAATCGGTGGAATTGGGGTTCACCAACAGCACAAAACCGGGGCGCGACACGCGCAGGCCCCGGTTTGCTGCCAGAAAATCCGCCCTTCTGGTCAGGACGGACATCTTCGGTTGTTCGCTCAGGCGCTGAGCTTCTTGCGGCCGCGGGCACGGCGCGCGCGCAGCACGTTACGGCCGCCAACAGTGGCCATGCGGGCGCGGAAGCCATGACGGCGGGCGCGAACAAGGTTGCTGGGCTGGAAGGTGCGCTTCATTTCAAGACCTCGAAATCAAAACAGAAGGGCCGCCCGCAAAGACGGCCGGATTACAGAGGCGCGCCGTTACGTGAGGGGCAGGGGTGAGTCAAGCGAGAGTCTTTGGTTTGGTGCGCTGAACGCCTCCGCGAAGAGCTTGGCCTGGCCAGGCCAGGGAAGCCCGGATGGGCTTCCCGTACCGCCGTCAGGCGGACATGAGACTCCTAATCCAGCCGCACCCAGCGCGCCATTTCCGCCGCGCCGAACCATTTCGCATCCTCGAACGGCACCGAATTGGTCATCGCATAGAAGGCCTTCGCCTCCACCGCGCTCATCCCCATTTCGCGGTAGTAGTCGAGGTAGGCGCGGTTCTCGGGCGCGCTTTCGGGATAGTCGGCGGCCTGGCGCCCGTCCTCGTCGGCCCAGGAATGGACCGCGAACTCGGCGCCCGGATCGGCGATTCGCTGGCGTCCGGCCAGGAACAGCTCGACCCCGCCCGAACGCACCGAGCCGCCGGCGGGCACGTGGGTGGCAAGGCCGCGCGCGCGGATCATCCGCCCCAGGCGCAGGTTGGCGCGGTCGTCTTCGGTGCCGGGGCAGTCGATCATCTCGATCAGCGCGATGCCGGGCCAGGCCTTCAGCATCGCCTCGAACTGGGCGGGGCTGCGCGAATCGGTTTCGTCGACCAGCGCGGCGCGGGTCGGGTCGATCACCCGGAACGGGCCGAAGCTGGCCACGCCCTGCGGCACTTCAGCCGGGGCACTGGCAACGAAGCGTTCGGAGCCGCCATCGGTGTAAGTGACCGTTTCCTCAACCGTCTCGGTGACGATTACCTGAGCCGACGCAGGCTGCGCCGCGAAGGCGGAGAGCAGGGCCAGCAGGGCAAGGGACAGGCGCATGGCCACGGTATCGCCCCCGCGCCCTTGCGGGAATGCCAAGGCAGGGCGTTAACACGGGGTTACCGCCATTCCGGCGGCTTGCCCTCGACACGGCGCGGCACCTGCGTCATCACAGACACCTAGGTGCAAATGCGGGGGTATGCTTGGTCGCTCTGGTCCGGACGGTGGCTTACTTGGGGCTGGAGGCGCGCAGCGTGGAGGTGCAGTGCCAGATCGCGCCGGGGCTGCCGCGCTTCAACCTGGTCGGCCTGCCCGACAAGGCGGTGAACGAAAGCCGCGAGCGGGTGGTCGCCGCGCTCGCCTCGATGGGGCTGTCGCTACCGCCCAAGCGGATCACCATCAACCTTTCCCCGGCCGACCTGCCCAAGGAAGGTTCGCACTATGACCTGCCGATCGCGCTGGCGCTGC
>ERZ795062.356-NODE-356-length-40316-cov-7.207273_pt1 | contig 40316 bp, 28 predicted proteins | sample MGYA00375146_ERZ795062 | MGnify/ENA primary metagenome ERZ795062 (study PRJEB30191, sample SAMN05720281) | activated sludge metagenome | isolation source: Anaerobic digester | place: USA | collected 2015-07-16 ...
TGCGACAGCAGCATGAACTGTGTCGTCGTCAGCCCGAGCGAAAGCACCCATTTTTCGATCACTTCCTGCCCGCCCAGCAGCGCGAACGCGGCCGAGAAGATCGATGAGCCAACGAACAGCCAGCACACCATTGCCGACGTCTTGGCGGTCAGGAATACCGATTCCGACAGCACCCCTTGCAGCTTTACCTGAACAGTCGCCAGCGCGCACCAGACGATAAATGCGGTCATCGACAGCCAGCCCAGCCACATCGGCACCGGGCTGACGATGAACTCGGACTTCAGCAACGCAAACCAGACCACGGCGGCGAGCACCACGGCCCACAGTGGCAGCCACAGGCGCAGTATCTTCGTCCGCTCGGCTGCGGGGCGCGCGATGGCGAGGTAGGCTGCAGCGAGTACGAAACCACCGATCGAGCCGACGGCAGCGGCCTCGGTCGGCGTGGCGAGCCCAAATACGATGGTGCCGAGCACCGCCAGAATCAGGAACGCCAGCGGAAAGAACGAGGCCAGCAGCAGTTTGTAGACTTCGTAGCGCTGCCAGTCGAGCACCGCGTAAAGCAATACCAGCGCCGCGACCACGATGCCGAGCGTCCACCAGAACCAGCCAGGAGCGGGAACTGTTTTCGCGCCCTCCGCTGCTGGCGCCGACACGGCACGGCTTGCGTCGCTGCCCGCCTTGGTGCCATCGGTGGCGGCTTTCATGGCGGCAGTGCTGGCGGTGGCCTCCTTGCCGTTATCGGTGGGCGGTTCCTTGAGGTCGGCGGGCGGCTCCTTCAGCTCCGAAAGGGAGGAGGCCGCTGGCGGTTCCTTGACACCGTCGGCGGTGGGCTCCTTGAGTTCGTTGCTGCCCGCCGCATCGTTGCCTGAGTTGGTCTTCGCGGCGTCGCTCGCACTGCCCATTTCGACCAGACCAGTGGTTTCGACGGCGGCAGGTTCCGTGGTCACGGCGCGATGAATTGCCAGCAGCAACAGGCCGAATACGATGGCTGGCAACAGCGCCACCAGCAGTTCCTTGAGCAGGCTTTTGCGCCCGATGGCTGCCGCACGGTGTCCGCGAACCGCGGTCAGCAGCGCCGGGAGCGCTCGCTGGCCCGGCGCAGTGGCAACAGCTGCCGGTACTGCAGAAAGCGCCACTACACGGTCTTCGGCCGACAGCGGCGGCGCCAGCTTCGGATTGAGTTTCGCACGGATCATCACGTAGACGATGTAGAGCACCGCGAGCATGATGCCGGGGAAGAATGCACCCGCGTAGAGCTTGACCACCGACACGCCTGCCGTGGCGCCGTAGACGATCAGCATGACTGACGGCGGAATCAGGATACCAAGGCAGCCACCGGCCGTGATGGCACCAGCGGAGAGCTTCATGTCGTAGCCAGCGCGCATCATTGCGGGCAGCGCGAGTAGCCCCATCAAAGTGACGACGGCGCCGACGATGCCCGTCGCTGTGGCGAAGATCGCGCAGGTCACCAGTGTGGCGACCGCCAGTGAACCGGGTACACGGGCCAGCGCGAGGTGCAGTGATTTGAACAGTTTCTCGATCAGGTTGGCGCGTTCAACCAGATAGCCCATGAAAACAAACAGCGGTATTGAAATCAGCACTTCGTTGGTCATCACGCCGTAAGTGCGTTGCACCATCAGGTCCAGCGTGTGCTTCACGGCGACATTGGGGTCACCACCTTTCTGGGCGAAGTAGGCGATGAAAGCGAAGATTACGCCCATACCCATCAGCGTGAACGCCGTCGGGAAGCCAAGCATGATGGCGACCACCACCAGCGCCAGCATCATCAGGCCATAGTGGCCCAGGGTCATGCTGCTCCACGGCATGAGGATCAGCGTGGGCAGCGCGATGGCCGCCATGATGATGAGCCCGAACCAGAGTTCCTTGCGCAGTTTCAACATTACCGTGCTCCCTGTGCGCCGGCGTCGGTACTACTGGTATGTGACGTGACCATCGCTTTCAGCTTGTCGACATCGACCTCCTCGACGTCCTCCTCGCGCGAGGGCCAGTCGCCTGTTCTCAGGCAGATCACACAGCGAACGATCTCCACCAGACCCTGAATGAGCAGCAGCAGGCCCGCTGCCGGGATGATTGCCTTGAACGGATAGATCGGCGGGCCGTCGGCGGCAATCGACGAACGTTCGTTCTGCGCCAGCGAGGTAGTGAAGAAATCCCAGCCGGCATAGACCAGTGCCACGATACCGCCGACGAAAAACAGCAGGTACAACATCAGATCAAAAAATGCCTGGGTGCGTGGCTGGAAGAAACCATACAGGACGTCACCTCGCACATGGCCGTTCTTCGACAGTGTGTAGGCACCTGCCAGCATGAACAGCGCCCCGTAAAGCATGTTGCTCGCATCCATCACCCACGGATGCGGATTTGACAATACATACCGCGAGAACACTTCCCAACCAATGAGCAGGGTCAGCGCGACAATGCTCCACGCAGCGAGTTGGCCCACGCGGGTCGAAATTTTGTCGACCAACAGCAAAACGGATTGCATTCAGATCTCCTCGGACACGGTGCACTGTAATTGCGCTGACCGCAGTATTTCCGGCGACCTGGCGGTCGCCCGACATAAAAAAGCCCCCGGGGTGCTTGCACTGCGGGGGCTGATTCGTGAGCCGTGATTTATGACTTCTTGCTGGTGGCGTGGCGGAACGCCATCTTGAAGTCGACGTTGGTGTCGTTCTGCCAGCGGCAGGCGCGCATCGCGAACTTCTCCATCGATTCCAGCACTTTCTTGAACATCGCGTTCTCGGCCGACTTCTTCTTGGTGATGTCGTCCCAGGCCTTGAGCTGCGCCTGCAGGATGGCATCGGGTGTCTTGTAGAACTTGACACCCATCTTCTGCAGCTCGATGTAGTCCTGCGAGTAGCGGTCGATGGCCTTCCAGCTCATGTCGGCCGAGGCTGCCTGTACAGCATTGCTGACTACCGCTTTCAGATCAGCCGGCAATGCGTTGTATTTGGTCTTGTTGAACAGGATCTCGAACTGTTCGCCGCTTTGATGGAAGGACTGCAGCATGCAGACCTTCGATACATCCGGGAAGCCGAGCACCTTGTCGGAGCTGGTGTTGTTGAACTCGGCGGCGTCGAGCAGGCCACGATCCATCGCCGCCACGATCTCACCGCCTGGTAGTGCATTCACGGCTGCGCCAAGCGCAGTGAAAATGTCGATGGAGAGACCGACCGTGCGGTACTTCAGGCCCTTGAAGTCTTCAACCTTGGTGACGGGCTTCTTGAACCAGCCCAGTGGCTGTGTTGGCATCGGGCCGTAGACAAACGACTGCACATCGAGGTTGAGGCCCTTGTAGATTTCGTCGAGCAGGGCACGACCACCGCCGTATTCGTGCCAGGCAAGCACCATGTTGGCGTCCATGCCGAATGCCGGGCCGGAGCCCCAAAGCGCCATGGCGGAATTCTTGCCGTACCAGTAAGCGAGTACGCCGTGACCGCCATCGAGCGTGCCTTTGGATACGGCATCAATCAGGTCAAACGCCTTGACCACGGCGCCTGACGGCAGCACGTCGATCTTGAGGCGCCCCCCCGACATGTCATTGACCTTCTTCGCGTAGTCGAGCGCGTACTCGTGAAAGATATCTTTCGCGGGCCAGGTGGACTGCCAGCGGAACGTGATCGGCGATTGTGCGACGCTGACCATCGGCGCGGCGCCCACGACGGCACCGCCGACGATGGTGGCGGACTTCAGAAACTTGCGGCGATCAATTGTTGTTTCATCGGACATGGGAGCCTCCTTGTATGCAGATCCGCAGTGGACCTTGTTGAGTAAGTGTCGAGCCGGAAGCGCTCGGGCCATTGGACGCATGCGACGCAATTTCTTACGAGTCCTGCGTTTCGCAGGTGACGCAAACGATCAGTGGCGGCAATGGAATTCTGAAACTCGCCTCAACATGCTGTTTCAGGGCTTACCCGTAGCTGGCTGAAAACAGGTTCCATTTTTCTGTTGTGCAATGCGCAATGGCGGACTCAGTGAAAGTCATGCGAGGCCACGGCAAGATCAGCAAGCAGATGCGAGGCGTCTTCCATGTGCGCTGCAACAAGATGGCTGATTGGGCCCTGATGTTGAAGCTTGCCGTGGACAATCATCAGCCGGGAAGCAATCAGCGCACGTCGTTCTTTCTCGGCCAGATCGCGCCAGACGATGACGTTGGTGTTGCCGGTTTCGTCTTCCAGCGTGACGAAGGTGACGCCGCTGGCTGTGCCGGGGCGCTGGCGACAGGTAACAAGCCCTGCCACACGGATATTGCGACCGGAGGGAATCTTTTTGAGACTCGCAGCCTGCTGGGTGCCAGCCAGCAGACCGCGCAGCAGTTTCAGGGGATGCACGCGCAGTGTGAGTCCGGTGCTGCGGTAATCGGCGATGACTTCCTGGCCAAGCGTGAGGGGCTTGAGCGGCGCTGCTGCGTTGCTGATGTCTGATGGTGCCGCCGGAAGATCGGGCAATTTCGAAGCGGCGGCCATCCACTTTGACTGGATCCGGTTACCGGCCAGTAGCCTGAAAGCGTCGGCGTCAGCCAGTGCGTTGATGACTTTGGTGCCAATACCCGTTCTCTGCACAACGTCGCGAATGCTCGAAAACGGAATCTCCTGCCGTAGCCTGACGATGTCACCAGCGACCGTCTCGCTGATGCCGCTAACCATGCGTAACCCGAGGCGCAGCATGGTTTTGCCTGCGGTTCTTTTTTCTGGATCCGGATGATTAAAGATCAGTGCGCAATCCCAGTCACTCGCATTGATGTCAACGGGCAATATCTGTACGCCATTCTTTTGCGCGTCCTGTATCAACTGTGATGGCGAATAGAAGCCCATCGGCTGACTGTTGAGCAGGGCACAACAAAAGGCGGCAGGATGATGGCACTTAACCCATGCCGAGTTGTAGGCCAGAATGGCAAAGCTCGCTGCGTGTGATTCCGGGAAGCCGTAGCTGCCGAAGCCCTCTACCTGTCTGTAAATGGATTCCGCAAACTCGGAGGTATAGCCGCGCTCAAGCATGCCATTGATCAATTTCTCCTTCAGATGACCCAGGCCGCCCTTGCGTTTCCAGGCTGCCATTGAGCGGCGCAGATTGTCGGCCTCACCGGCTGAAAAACCGGCCGCTTTCATGGATAGCTCCATGACTTGCTCCTGAAAAATCGGAATGCCCAACGTGCGTTTCAGGATGCTCTCGACGGCCGACGAAGGGTAGCTTTGAGCCTCAAGCCCCTGGCGACGCTTGAGATAGGGGTGAACCATGCCGCCTTGTATCGGCCCGGGGCGAACGATGGCGATCTGTACGACCAGATCGAAATAGTTTTCGGGCTTCAGCCTCGGCAGCATGTTCATTTGCGCCCGGGACTCGACCTGGAAGACGCCTGTGCTCTCGCCGCGACAAAGCATCTCGTACACAGCCGGATCTTCCTTCGGGATATCGTGCATGGTGAACGGCTGACCGGTCTGCTGTGCGACCAGTGCCATGGAGCGGCGCAGGCAGGACAACATGCCGAGCCCGAGGATGTCGACCTTCATCATGCCCAGCTCTTCAATGTCATCCTTGTCCCATTGAATCACGGTGCGGTTGGGCATCGTTGCGTTTTCGATGGGGACCTTCTTGTCGAGCCGGTGCTCGGCCAGCACAAAGCCCCCCGGGTGCTGCGAGAGGTGTCGGGGAAAACCGCGTAGCTCGGCGGTGTATTTGAGCAACTGCTGAACGCGATGCACCTGAGCATCGAAGCCAATTTCGGCGAGCCGCTGGTGCAGTTCAGACCTTTTGTCCCACCACGAGAGATTCCTGCTGATGCGGTCAAGCTGATCTTCAGAAAACCCGAGCGCCTTGCCGACATCACGGATTGCGCCCTTGGTGCGATAGCAAATGACCGTTGCGCAGAGCGCTGCACGATGACGGCCGTACTGTTTGAACACGTATTGAATGATTTCTTCCCTTCGCTCGTGTTCGAAGTCGACGTCGATATCCGGCGGCTCGTCGCGTTCTTTGGAGATGAAGCGCTCAAAGAGCAGATGACATCGTGCGGGATCAAGTTCCGTGATGTGCAGGCAATAGCAGATCGCGGAATTCGCCGAAGAGCCACGGCCCTGACAAAGAATCTCCAGACGCCGTGCCTCACGCACGATGTCGTACACGGTCAGAAAATAGGCCTCATACTTTTTCTCGGTGACCAGTCGGAATTCTTTCCTCAGCTGGCTTCTGACTTTCGATGGAATGTGGTTTTGATAGCGGCGGTTGGCACCGAGGCGGGTCAACTTGCGAAGGTATCTTGCTGCAGACAGTCCCGCAGGAACAAACTCCTCAGGGTATTGATAGCGAAGCTCTGCCAGCGTAAATGTGCAAAGCCTCGCAATTGCCACGCTGTTCAACAGCAATTCAGCGGGGTAGAGATGTGTCAGCGCGGTGAGCGGCCTCAGACAACGCTCTGCATTTTGTTCGGCAAGTCCGCCCAGTTGATCCACTGTGGTGTGATTCCTGACTGCGCACAAAATGTCGCGCAAACCCTGTCGGGATTTGTCATGAATGAGTACATCGCCGCAAGCGGTTAAAGGCAGGGCGTGCTTCTGTGCCACAGAAAGCGCATGCTCGAAGCGCAGGGGATCGGTTGCGGTCAATTTGCGCACGAAGCCAATGGCGCATGAAAGCTGGCTGGTCTTCTCTATTAGTGTGCCCAGCACTTCTGAGGATGAACCGGGAATGATGATTGCACAGCATTGCCTGATTGCTGACAGCTCGCCCGGATCGAAGGAATAGGTGCCCTTGTCGGTATCGATCCGACACCGGGTCACAAGCTGGCATAGATGTTCGTAGCCGCTGAGGGTTTTCGCCAGCAGGATGATCTCGCTGTCATCACAGCGGAAGCAGGCACCAACGATCAGGCGCAGCGGAGAGCTTTCAATTGAATGCCCTCTCTTTTCACAGGCATCTCGCCATGAGGTAAAGGCGCGCGCTACACCCGCCAGCGAGCATTCGTCAGTGATGGCAAGGGCACCATAGCCAAGGTCGTACGCAGTTTCAACCAGCTCCTCCGGGTGGGATGCGCCATGCTGGAAGCTGAAATTGGAGCGACAAAAAAGCTCCGCATAGACAGGTTTCATCGGTAATGCCTGATACCGGGACGTTGTGCTTGCCTAAGCAAAGATGCCCTGCAAAAACCAGCAATCTGTCGCCCGTTCACGATACACCCACCAGTAGCTATGACGTTCAGCGATGGCGATGTAGTAGTCGCGATGAACCGCGTTGACCTGATCAGCTGAGGTGTTGCCATCCAGTGTCTCGATGCGCTCTGGCTGTCGCAGTACCAGTGAGTGACGTAAACGGCGTAATGTGTCGCCGTACAGGCGACGCGGCGGATCGATCAGCCAGGTGGGTCGCAGTGAAGTTGCATTGCCGGATGAGGGCGGGCTTGATGCAATACTTCTGGATTCCGGTAGCGCGCTTTGATGGTTGCGCGGTTTCAGCAGCAGGTACTGCATTCCGATACGCGCAGTCAGCAGATCGAGCAGCGATTGCCATATTTGTTGCCGATTTCTATGCTGATCGAACAAATCCAGCGCCTGGACTTGCAATGCTTTTGAGTCGCTGCAGAACAGATCAATTCGCGATATTTCATGATGGATTGAACTGCGCTCAAGCTGGGCTTGCAGCAGCCGCAACCATTCGCTGGCCAGATGAATGCCATGAGCTGATGCCAAACTCAGCTGGCTCGTCTGCTGGCGACCGTTTGAAAATGAAAACAAAACTGATATTGCTGCTTGCGAACGCAGTCGCAGGAACTCCTGCAATTGATGCAGAAGAACGGAGACGCCAGGCCACCAGTGCTGCTGGTCGGTGACAAGCTCCAGAAATTCGACATACTGGTGGAAGGCCTGTGCAGGCTTCCAGAATGGCAACGACCATGAGACTTTGCCGTAGGCGTGATCGAGTGCCATTGTCAATTCCGTGCCGAAACGCTGGTTAAGTTCGGCAGTTTCAATACGGCGGATTGACGACAGGAAATGCAGATTGAGCTCGCCGAGAGCTTTGATGAGATCAGGTTTGATATCCATGCACCTGACTGGCAGATCGTCCAGCCATTCGTCAATCTGCTCCTCGATCAGCAGTTCCCGGTGTGCTTTTGCCAGCCAGCGTGCGCCACGAGCGGTTGGCGCAAGCACATGGTTCGCGCGAAGGCGTTGGGCATCAACCAGCACGATGGCGTTGCGCAGAAGCTTCTCGTAGCCATCGAATAGTGCGCGCGAAGAGCCAACTTCAAGAAGCAGGCCAAAGTCATCGCTGATGTGGATGTTGGGCGTCAGTACCGCCAGTACGTTGGCCAGATGTTGCAGGCATTCCGTCTCGCGTCCTGGATTACGGGGCAGGGCCACAAGCTGGTTGCTTAGTGCGTGAGCCTCAGCCAGTTGCAGCCCGGGTTTGACGCCAAGTTCTGCGGCGATACGGGTGCAGGCGATTACGACATCACGTCGCCCGACCCGGTCAAAAATCAGGGCTGGGACCGATTGCTGAATAGAGTCCGACAGTGCCTGCAGAGGCAGATGAGGGACGTGAACCGCCAGCCACATTGCTTAACACGCCCTAGTGCGCCGTGCTGGTGGAAATAGGTGGGTGTGTAGCGTGCTGATCTTCGGAATGGCTCGGCTGCGTGTTGGCCCGGCCCGATTTTTCTTTCGCCTCGTGTGTTGCGTTTGCTGCAATGACTGCGAACGTTGTTGAGGCGTATTGGGTTGCTGCGTTAATGTGCGGTAGGGACGTGATGCCAAATTCGACAGTGCTATCGAGCAGCTGTGACGCGACCCTTTGCCGATAAAGTCTGGCCTGCACTGCGGCACGATCCAGCGTAATAAGTGGTCGCGTCAGTTCACGCCCCCGGCACTTGATGATTTGCAGACGAATATGTGCATCATCCGCCGCATAGCCAAAGCGCAACCAGGCCGGTGAGGGCTGCGACATGGATGAGGCGCCACGGAAGTGAATCAGTACAGGGGGCGTCGTCGCAGCAGGCGCATTGCCTGCGCCCGCCAGGCTCGCCAGATGCAACCGTCGCAAGATTTCCGGTGTCAATATCGAGTGCGCAGGAGTCCACAGCACCACTATGCCCGGTAGCCCAGTTCGCAAGGCTTGTTCGGCGGACCACAAGTTCTCCTTGAAGTGTTTTGATGATGAGCTGGCTGAATGAATTTGCGTGACGTAATCCGGGTCAACACCTGTCTGCGCCAGAGCCGGTGCAAACAATTCATGAGGCGCGCCGATGCAAAGAATTGGACGCTTTTGCTGGGTCAACCGCGCCATTGCAGGCAGCAGTAATGACAGTTCACCGCACCCGGATGCGTCGGTCATGATTTCGGTCATCGCGCCCGCAGGCCAGCCCTGCCATGGCAGATAGGCATCCAGTACAGCAAAGCTGCTGGCTACGCCCCTGAGTCCGTTATTGCCTGATACCGCGCCATTCGCTGTGCTGGTGGAGGTCTCTGCTCCCAATCGCACATGATCGCGCAGTACAGGGTGACTAGCAGCAAGTTGAGTGAAAAACTGCGCCTTCATAACTGTAATTTTATACAGTATTTTGACGGCGTGCAATTTCACCTGCACTTCAGAAGTTATCGCCGCGAGCTTCGTCGCCACGGCCTGTTCAGATAAGCGCCAAGCTGCTTTTTCTGACCTTTGCTCTGAATTGCTACCAAGACATCTGTCGTTTCGCACGACACATCAATGGTTGCCATTGCATGCCGCGGGGGCTAATGTCCGGGCATGATGCCAATCGCTGCTGTGCGTCTATTTGCGTTGTCGCTGTCCGAAGTGGCAGAGCAGCCGCATTTCCACTACACATCGTTCCGCGTTTGCGGCAAGATCTTTGTAACCGTCCCGCCGGAGGGGACGCACATTCATGTGTTCGTGCCGGATCAGGCGCGCGAGGTTGCGCTGACGTTGCATCCCGAGTTCGTCGAGAAACTGTTGTGGGGTGGCAAGGTCGTTGGCGTGCGTATCAGACTAAGTGATGCAAATACCGAAGTCGTGCAGCAACTGATCCGCCAGGCCTGGCTGGCAAAGGCCCCGAAAAAACTGGCCGCTCAGACCTGATTTGCAGGCCACCAATGCTCCACGATGAGCTCCAGCCGCTGCGCGCCCTGATACTCCGATAGCGACACGCGGTACGCGGCTCGCATTGGCTGCGGTGGCGGCTCGGTGGTGTTGAAGCGGATTGCATCAAAGATGCGCGCCGGTGCGTTACGGCCGCCCGCAGTTGAGCGCTTGAGCCTGAGCTTGGTGTGCTTGAGGCCGACAATGCGCGAATCCATCACGGCGAATTCGTCATCGAACATCGGCGCCGGAAAGGCCTGCCCCCAGACATGACGATGCAGGGCTTCGGCGGTGTCAAAGTCAAACTCTGCGAGATCGAACGACCCGTCACTATCGACCCGTTGCTCCAGTTGTTCAGGAGTGAGCCACTCATTCGCGACTTGCTCAAAAGCCATCGCGAAAGCGCTGAAATCGGCCTCGGCGATGGTGAGCCCCGCAGCCATCGCGTGGCCCCCAAATTTGCGCATCACGTCCGGTGCGCGCTTGGATACGAGGTCAAGTGCATCACGTAAATGAAAACCGGGGATTGACCGGCCCGAGCCCTTCAGTTCGCCCTCGTCGCCGGGTGCGAACACAATGGTGGGCCGATGATGCCGCTCGCGCAGCCGTCCGGCGACGATGCCCACCACGCCCTGATGCCAGGTGGGATCGGTGACAACGATGCTCTTTTGCGTGGCGTCGATGCTGGCTGCGATCATGCGGTCCGCCTCGTCGCGCATGCCGGATTCGATGCCTTTACGTTCACGGTTGAGGCGGTCAAGTTCGCCAGCAATTTCGGTGGCACGGGCGGGGTCGTCGGTAGTCAGGCACTCGATGCCCAGCGAGATGTCGTCAAGCCGGCCAGCTGCGTTGACCCGCGGACCGAGCATGAAGCCAAGGTCATAGGCGGTTGCTCGTGTCACATCGCGTTTGGCGATCTCGAACAGCGCGTTGACACCGGCACAGGCCTTGCCGTCGCGCATCCGGCGCAGCCCTGCCTCGACCAGCCGGCGGTTGACGGCATCGAGCGGCACCACGTCGGCTACCGTGCCAAGCGCAACGAGGTCGAGCAGGCCATTCAGGTCGGGCTGCGTGTCAGCGTTGAACACGCCACGTTCGCGAAGCGTCGCACGCAAAGCCAGCAGCACATAGAACATCACGGCAACACCGGCGATGGCCTTGCTCGGAAAAGTGCAACCCGGCTGGTTCGGGTTCACGATGGTCGGCGTGTCGGGCAACGTCGCGCCGGGTAGATGGTGATCGGTCACGACCACGTCGATGCCCAGCGCGCGCGCTGCTGCGACGCCCTCGACGCTGGCGATGCCGTTGTCGACAGTGACAATAACCTGCGGCGATTCCTGCGCCGCGAGCGCCACGATTTCCGGCGTCAGTCCATAGCCATACTCAAAGCGGTTGGGCACGATGTAGCCAACCTCGGCCCCCATCGCCCGCAGGCCACGCAGGGCAACAGCGCAGGCGGTGGCGCCATCAGCGTCGTAGTCGGCAACAACCAGGATGCGTTCGCGCTGGCCGATGGCCCGGAGCAGACGCTCGCAAACGGCGTCGATGCCCTTGAGCAAGTTGGGCGGCGGCAGTTGCGAGAGTTTCCATTCGATATCGCTGGCATTGGCAATGCCGCGTGCCGCATAGAGCCGTGAAAACAGTGGCGAAATTCCCTGCGTGCGCAGTGACTGCTCGGCCTCGGTGTCAATTGGTCGTCGTCGCAGCGAGGGTGCGCTGCCGGTATGGGCTGTCATGACCGGACTTCGGCAACTTGCTCGCGCAGACTTGCAAGCGTTCCGGCGAGCGCGGGTGGTCGAGCGAAGCGGGCGAACAGGCTGTGCATGATGCCCGGCTTGTTCGGCGTGACTCTCAACAGTGGATGGTTGTCACCGAAAATGATCTGGTCGGCGTCGAGAATGGCCTCTGCATGGGCAGACCATGCCTGCTGCCAGCCGGTCAGATCACCGTTGCGCAACGCCGTTGCGAAGTCTGCAATTGTCGTGATGGCTACGTACGGTTCAGTAGCCTCGGTGCCAGTGGCCGACGTTGACGAGAAACCCCAGAGCCAGATCACATTGACTGGTGGCAGGCCGCGATCCTCGCGGGCGATGTTCACCGGATGGGTGTAGAGCAGCATCTGCAGCTCATTCATCCAGCGCTCCACCAGACGGGCGTCAGTGCCGCGTGGCAGGTTGGGGCGCAGGTTCTCCCCGATCAGCCAGTCAGGACGTTCGGTCAATACATTGACGGGGTGATTGCAGCTTATCAGCCAGCGGTGGGCATCGACGAAAGTCAGGTCGATGTCTTCTGCCCGCAGGTGTTCGCTACAGGTATCGCAGAGCGCTCGCGCTTCCGCGTCCGTGAGTTGCAGCGTGCCAGGATCCAGTGGCGTTAGATCGGTGAGACCCAGCGCCGCAGACAGAGGTGATGCAACTGCAAGCGTGGCTGCGGTGTTGGTGAACGTGTTGACGGTAGCGGCGTGCAAAAGCAACCCGCCAGGCAAATCACCGGTGCAACTGCCCGCCGCGCGTTCCGCATCACTCCACGAGCCTTCGAGCTTGGCGACACTGGCGCCGCGCAACTTTGCAGCAAGGGCCGGATGCGGTGGCAAACCCTCGGTCAAGGCGCGGAGCGTTGCCTGATCATGAGGCAAGGCTCCGGGCAGCAGTAAGACGTTGGCCAAGGGCAGGACGGCGCGTCAGGCGGCGCCTACCGCCTCAATCGCCCGCGTCAACCGCTCACGTTCACCGAGGGTGATCTTGGCACCAGTGGCGTTGAAGGCGCCAAGCAGCGTGCGGATGGCGGTGATCTTGGCGTCAGGCGCGGTCGGCAGTTGCCGGCGCTCCGACAGCCAGCGCAATTGCTGCATGCGGCGAGCGGTGGCGATTTCGGCAGGTGAATCAATACCAGCGATCAGCTCGGCATCAATCACCAGCGCTGCCGCAGTCTTGTCGGCGGCTTCGGTGGCAGTGATCGCAGCGAGTGTGTTCTTCATCGCCTCGATCACGCTGCCGCGCGACAGCACGGTGGCGCGCTTCTTCGCCGCCACCAGCGCGTCGTCGAATTTGCGGTCGAGATCGCGCGCCTTTTCGCGCTCGACGAAGGGCAGATTGCGCCACTTCGTGCGCGTGGCAGCAATACCAGCATCAATCGCCTTGGCGTCATCGCCATTCGCCAGCGCCTTGACCTCGTCAATCACGGCGTAGCGTGCCTTGGTCGCCTCGCTGAACTGCGCTTTCACCTGGTCGCGCTGGGCGTCACGCGCTTTGAACACGGCATCGGTGTGCTTTTTGAAGTCGTCCCACAGCTTCTGCTCGTCCTTGCGGCGCAGATGTGGCAGGTTCTGCGGACGTTCGGCAGCCCAGCGACGTTGCAACGTGATGGTGGCGTCGGTGGTCTCGCGCGACGGCGTTGCCTTGGCTAATTCCTCGGCCTGTGCGATCAGGCGCCTGCGCCGCGCAATCTCGGGCTCGCGCGCGCCATCGAGGGCGCTGTCGAGTTTTTTGAGGGCGACATCGAATTTCTCGTCCAGCGCCTTCCACGCGGCGTTGGCGACACCACCGCCTTTCTTCCATTGGTCGAAGAGGGCTGACTTGCGCTTTTCCAGATCGTGCCAGTCGCGTGTTTGCCCCTCGGTGAGGGGGGCGGCGGCTTCATCGCCAAGTGCAGCCATCGCGTCGATGATCTTCTCACGACCCGATGCGTTCTCGTTGCGCTGTTTGCGCAGACTGTCGAAGTGGGCTTTGGCCGGGGCGTAGGCTTCCTTGCAGACTGCGTTGAACTTGTCCCACTTGGGCTTCGGCGCGCCGCCATTTTTCTTGTCCAGCGCTTTCCATTCGTCCTGGATGGCGCGGATTTCTTTCGCCAACTGGTCAGGCGGCAGTGGCGAGCCCTTGAGAGCCTCGGCTTTGGCCATCAGGCCGTCACGCGCCTGCCCATCACTCCACTTGAGCCAGCTTTCGAGGCGCTTGACCTCACCGTCCAGTTCGTTGAGGCGCTGCTCTTCGAGTTTCGGGAAGCGTTTGGCAGTGAACTGCTGATACAGCCTGGTCGCAGCGTGACGGGAGCCACGCACATCGCCCGCGGCAATCAGTTCGGCCAGCTTGGTCAATGCCTCGTTGGCGGCGGCAAGATCGGCATCCTCGGCGCGCGGTACCACCGTACGCTCAGGCCGGGGCGCGGCAGCCGGTTTTTCCAGCGCGTGCAGACGCTTCTCGAAGTGTTCGCGCGTGGTGGCATCGACCGTGGCGAGCCAGGCTGCCCACTTTGCCTTCCATTCGGCGTGCGCTGCTTCATAGGCGCTTTGCTGCTGGGCGGCGGCGATCGCAGCATGCTGCTCTTCTGCTGATGGCTCCGACGCTACGGATGTACCAGCAGCAGCCGATTCAGCGGTGTCAGTCGCTTCGGTGGCAGCAGCGGCAACAGGCGCATCTGTCGTGCTCGCTGCCATCGGTTCGGTTGCAGCGACCTCGGTGGTCGAAGCTGCGGGCTCGGAAGCTGTGTCTGCCGCAGTCTCAGGCAACGCTGCCGCTGTGGTGGCGGTGGGTGTCGCAACATCAGCGCCGGTTTCGGCAACGGGTTCCGCCTCTGCTTGCGTGGGTTCCGTTGCTGCCACCGTCTCGACCGCCACTGGCGCGTCAGCCTTGCTCTTTTCCTTTTTCGCGGCAGGCTTGTCGGCCCGTTTGACCGGGGCCGGACGCACCGGCATCGCGGCCAATAGCGCCTCACCGGCGGTATTGCGCTCGCGCAGTTGCTGTTCGGCGGCGATGGCGGCATGAACCTGTTGCAACTGCTGCGCGAGGCCAGCGTCAAGTACCGGTGAGCTTTGTGCGTGGGTAGCTTCGGTCGCCAGCGCGGTCAGCTCATCATTGCCGAGCTCAGCGGCCTTCTTGCTCTTGAGTGACAGCCCGGCTACCTGCATGGCTAGCGCCTCGTGCATGCGGCGCGCGACGGCCTCGTTCTGCATCTTGCGCTGCAATCCCGCGAGCAGGGTGTCAAACTGCGTTTTGCGTTCACTGTCAACGCTCAGCTTGGCCCACGCCCGCTGGGTGTCTACCAGTCGGGTCAGCGGCACTTCGTCGGCATCCGACCAGCTCTGCATCTGCGCCAGCAGTACGTCTGCTTCCTGCGCGGCCTTGTCCCGCGATTGCAGGCTCTCCATGCGGTCATGACAGGCCTTGCCAAGCCGTTTGTCGTGGTCGCGCCAATAGAGGTGCAATTTGTCGAGCAGGGCGACGTCGGTGGCTGCATTGATGGCATCGAGCTTGCTGCCGAGCGTTGCGCTTGACGCAAGCCACGCGGTAAGGTCGCTTGACGCAGCCTTCGCGGCGGCGGCTTTCCACTCGTCTGACGAATCGTCCCGCAGCGCAGCAGCGATCACTGCCAGCGGCAGATCGTCGCTCGGCGCGCCACCGGCGGCAAGATGCCCCCAGCGCGATGCCGCAGCAGCGCGCACGCCGGCATCGGCATCGTTGTGCGCTGTCTTCAGCGAAGCAACATCGACCGTGCGGCCGACAGCGGCGGCACGCACGCGCGCATCAGCGTCGGACGCGATCAGGGTGGCAAGGGCGGGATCATCTGCTGCAAGATCTGCAACAGCGGTCAGCCGTTCGTCGGCGTTCGGGCTTTGCCATTTCGGCGTACCCGCGAAAAGCGATTTCAGCACGTGAGTGGTCGGTGAATTCAGTGGAACCAACGATTTTAGGCGCCCGGCACGATTCGCGAGTTGACACAGAGCCAGCCCGGTCGCACCGCGTCGGTCTGGCAGGTGGTCGCCGCCTACAATCGCCCGGTGATCCCAGAACTCGAACGCATTTTTGGCCCCGATGGCCAGCTCGCGCAGGCGTTGCCCAATTTCCGTGCAAGACCGCAGCAGATCGAGCTGGCACGAGCGATTGCGGAGGCCATCGCCGACAACAGTCAGTTGCTCGCCGAGGCCGGCACCGGTACCGGCAAGACCTTCGCCTATCTGGTGCCGGCGCTGCTTTCGGGGGGTAAGGTCATCATCGCGACCGGTACCAAAACGCTGCAGGATCAGTTGTTTGATCGCGACTTGCCGCGCGTTCGCGACGCCCTCAAGCTGCCTGTGGAGAGCGCATTGCTCAAGGGGCGCAGCAACTACGTTTGCCACTATCACCTGGCGCGCACCCGCAGCGAGGGGCGCTTCACGGCGCGCGACCACATCATGCACGTGCAGCGCGTGGCTGCTTTTGCCGAGCGCAGCGTCACTGGCGACCGTGCCGATTGCGAGACGGTGCCCGAGAGCTCTCCAGTGTGGCCGCTGGTCACGTCCACGCGGGACAACTGCCTGGGCAGTGAGTGCGGGCATTACAAGGAGTGCTTCGTGCTGAAGGCGCGCAAGGAGGCATTGCTCGCTGACGTCGTGGTGGTCAACCACCACCTGTTGTTCGCCGACATCGCGCTCAAGGATGATGGCCTTGGCGAGCTGCTGCCCGCCTGCAACACCGTCATCATTGATGAGGCACATCGCGCGCCCGACGTGGCCACGGTGTTTTTTGGCGAATCGACCAGCATGCTGCAGCTGACCGAGCTGGCCCGCGACGCCGAACTCGAACAGCGGCGCAAGGCGGCCGACGCGAAGGCGCTGCTCGATGCTGCGCAGGCCGTGGGCATGGCGGCGCGCGCGGTGCGGCTTGGCTTCGATGCCGGCGCAGGCAAACTTCTGCGCAGCGATGCGCTGGCCCGGCGCGAGTTTCTCGATGCGCTGGATCGTTTGATTGAGGAGACCAGTACGCTGGCTGATGAAATCGAGGCGCAGCGTGACCGCAGCGAAGAGCTGCCCGCACTGCACAAGCGTGCAACCGCAGCGGCAGATCGCCTTTCGGCCTGGCGCGACGATTCGCGCGGCGACCTGATCCGCTGGGCGGACGTTACCACCGGCGGCTGGCAATTGCACGCGACGCCGCTGTCGGTAGCCGAAATCTTCCGCAAGGAGACCGAATCGAGCGCGCGAAGCTGGGTGTTCACCAGCGCCACGCTGTCGGTTGCCGGCGATTTCTCGCTGTTTGCCCGTCAGCTTGGGCTCGAGGCGGCGCGCTCGCAGAGCTGGGCGAGCCCGTTTGACTACGCCAGCGCAGGCCGCATTTATGTGCCGCGCAACCTGCCGCCGCCAAATTCGCCGCAACATACCAGTGCCGTGATTGACGAGGCGCTGGAGCTGGTCACGCTGTCCGGCGGCCGGGCATTTTTGCTGTTCACCAGCCTGCGCGCGCTGCGGCAGTGTGCGGAAGCGCTGCCACGCCTGTTGCGCGAGCGCGATCTGGATTTCCCGGTGCTGACACAGAATGAGGCCCCGAAAGGCGAACTGCTGCGCCGCTTCCGCACGTTGGGCAATGCCGTGTTGATCGGTTCGCAGAGCTTCTGGGAAGGCGTGGACGTCGCCGGCGATGCGCTGTCGCTGGTGGTGATTGACAAGCTGCCGTTCGCGCCACCGGACGATCCGGTACTGGCTGCGCGCATGAAGCATCTGGAGGAAGCGGGCGGCAGCCCGTTCATGGACTGGCAGGTGCCGCAAGCCGCCATCTCACTCAAGCAGGGCGCCGGCCGGCTGATCCGCTCCGAGACTGACCGCGGCGTGCTGGCGATCTGCGATGATCGTCTGGTGACCAAAGGCTACGGCAAGACGCTGCGCAGCAGCCTGCCGCCGATGCCCTTCACCCGCGAACGTGAGGACGTTGCGGCGTTTTTTGGGTCGCAACGGGCGTGGCAGGCTTCGCAGTGATGCCCGGTGGCTGCTGATGGGATGCGTGCAAGCGTTGATCAGGTCAGCAGCTTTTTGGCGGAAGCCTTATCCGAATTGGGCTCAGGGTGGTATTTTTGATAAAGTCGATTTAGGCATTTTCTGGCTATGAGGCCCCATGCGAAGGTCGTTAGCGAAAAAAGCTGTAGATCGCATCTTCTCCCATTCACTCGTAACTGCCGGTCACGAGGGCGTCGCTGTTGAACAATAGGTTCGATTGCAGGCGTGCGATCAACTATTAACCAACCGTTGACACGTCGGCATCGGTACTCAGCACAGGAAATACCATGCCATTACTCGGCCAGGCAGCGATGCTGCTCAATTTCGACATCGTGCCGGAGGCAGTCGCCGAACACGACGACTGGCACACGCACGAGCATTTGCCCGAGCGGCTGTCGATCCCTGGATTCCTGCGTGGCACGCGCTGGGCTGCGACCAGCGCCGGGCCCGCGTACTGCGTGCTGTACGAGGTCGAGCAGCTCGCCACGCTGGCTTCCGAGGCTTATCTGGCACGGCTCAACAATCCCTCACCGTGGACGCAGAAAATGATGCCGCACTACCGTGGCATGTCGCGCGGTCTGTGCAGGGTGATTCGCAGTTGCGGGCTGGGGATGGGCCACTACGCGCTGCAGCTTCGCTTCAAACTGGTGCAGGAGTCTGAGGCATCGCTGCTGCAATGGCTGGGCGACGAATTGATGCCGGCGCTCTGCATGCGCCCCGGCCTCGGCAGCATTCACCTGCTGCAAGGCGGACTGACGGCGACGATGACGTCGGAGCAGCGCATCCGTGGTGCCGACGCCGGCGTTGACTGGGCGTTGCTGGTGACGGGCTATCAGGAGAGTGCGGTGAACAGTCTGGCGCAAGGAGAGCTGGCTGGCGCTGCACTGGAACAACGCGGCGCGTCGCAGGTCATCGCCACCAGTTATCGGTCAGCCTACACGCTGACCCGGCAGGAAACCGGCGCCGGCTAGCGGCGCTCCGCGTTCCCGACTACCAGAACTTCCACCACGGGCTGTCGCTGGCGTTCGACGCGCGGGCAAAGGTCGCCTTGTAGATGCGTTCGGTGTCGGCCGCGAGCTGGGCGTTGCCAATCGCCTTGTAGCTTTGCACCATGATGCGCAGCGCCTCTTCGTTGGCGGGCGTATTCGGGTAGTTGGTGATGCAGGACTGCGCGCGGTTGATGGCGGCCTGATAGGCGCCACGGTTGTAGTAATAGCGGGCGATGTGTGCTTCGTTCTGCGACAGCGCGTTCACCAGATAGCGCATGCGCAGCAGCGAATCGGCGTTGTATCGGCTCTGCGGGAATTTCTCTGCCAGCGTCTTGAAGGTGACGTAGGCCTCACGGGCCGACTTCTGGTCACGTTCGGAGAGGTCCTGCGAAGCGAAGATCGACAGCAGGCCCAGATCTTCGATGAAATTGGCCAGGCCCTTGACGTAGTAGGCGTAGTCGACGTTCTCGTGATTTGGGTAGAGCTTGATGAAACGATCCGCCGCAGCGATGGCCTGAGCGCGCTCGCCCAGCTTGTACTGCGCATAAGCAGTATCGAGAATTGCCTGTTGCGACTGCACGCCGTAGGGGAAGCGCGATTCCAGTGTTTCGTAGAGTTTGATCGCCTCGGCATAGTTGCCACCCTGCAGGGCATCTTTGGCGCGCCGATACAATCCCTCGACGGCCATCTTTTGCGGGTCTTCGGTCTTGGCGAACATTCCGCTGAACGAGCCGCACCCCGACAGCAGCACGCTGGCCGCAAGCATGAGAACGAGACTTTGTAATTTCGCGGTGAGGCGCATGGCAATCCTTGGTCGTCACGAAGCGCCAGTGCCTGGCGCCAGATACAGAAAATCGATTATAGGTGGCGCAGCCCTGAGCGCCCTGCGGCCCGGCGTTGCCGGCTTTTGCAAGTGGCTACCTGTGATCGCTTGGGCTGTGCATCCATGACACAGTCAGTGACGGTGCCGATGGCGATGTCCGGCACCCGGCTCGATGCCGCGCTCGCCATCTTGTTCCCGGACCATTCGCGCAACCGCCTCAAGGCCTGGCTCGACGACGGGCACATCCTCGTTGACGGTGCAGTATGGGCAGGCAAGCAGCGGCTCGAAGGCAATGAAACGATCACCGCGACCTTGCCTGAGGCGACGCAGGAGACCGATGCCCAGCCGGAGGACATCCCGCTCGAAATCATCTTTGAAGATGAGCACCTGATCATCATCAACAAGCCGCCTGGCCTCGTGGTGCATCCGGGCGCCGGCAACCGGGAAGGGACGCTGCTCAACGCCCTGCTGCATCATGCCCCGGAGCTTGCCAACGTGGCGCGTGCCGGTATCGTGCATCGGCTCGACAAGGACACGAGCGGCGTCATGATGGTGGCCCGCACGCCGCAGGCGCAGACGCATCTGGTGCGCCAGTTGCAGACGCACGCAGCGTCACGTGAGTACGTGGCATTGGTGCACGGTGCCGTGCGCAAATCGGGCACCGTCGAGGGCGCGATCGGACGCCACGGTCGCGACCGCACCAAAATGGCAATGGTGGTCGTCGGTGGCAAACCGGCGGTGACGCATTACAAGCTGCGCGAATCGTTCGGCGGTGCTGCCATGCTCGGCAAACACTACAGCCTGCTCGAATGCAAGCTCGAGACCGGCCGCACGCACCAGATTCGCGTACATCTGGCGAGCATCAAGCACCCGTTGGTGGGTGACGCGACCTACGGCAAGCGCGGTGACTCGATGTTCCATCGGCAGGCGTTGCACGCCTGGCGACTGACATTGGCGCATCCGGCAACCGGTGAAACAGTCCGCTTCATCGCACCGATGGCGAAGGACATGAAGCATCTGCTGAAGGAACTTCGTGCGCAGCGCGACAATCGTACGCTGGATGACGGTTTCGATGACGACGAGGACTTTGATGATGATGGTGTCGAAGTCATTTACGTGAGGGATTGACGGGTGCTCATCCATCCCGAGTGGCGCGTATCGCCCCGCGTTCATGCAGCGATGACTACGCGGATTGGCGGCGTCAGTCCGCCACCTTTTGGCGAACTCAACCTCGGTTACTCGACGGCTGATCTGCGCGACAATGTGATCGAGAACGAACGCCGTACTGCGCAGGCACTGGGTGTCGATACGGAGGCCATCCGCTGGGTGTATCAGGTGCATGGCAATGAGGTACGGCATGCTGAATCTTTGCCGGTCAATGCGCCACTGGGTGGCACCGAAATTCAGGCCGATGCGATTGTCAGCCGCACCCCCGGGCTGGTGTGTGGCGTCAAGATCGCCGACTGCATGCCGGTGCTGCTGGCCGCTCGCGACGGGTCGGTGGTAGCAGCAGCCCATGCTGGCTGGCGAGGGCTAGCGTCGGGTGTTGTCGAAAACACGCTGCGCACGATGGGCGTCACAGGCGAGCGGGTGACGGCATGGCTCGGTCCGTGCATCGGCCCCAAAGCCTTCGAGGTGGGCGAAGATGTGCGCGCTGCGTTTGTCTCGCAGGACTCTGACGCGGCCGCCCATTTTTACGCCCTGCCGAAGTTGCCAAACTCGGACACCGTGCCATCACCTCCCAAGTTTCTTTGCGACCTCGCAGCAATAGCACGCCAGCGGCTGGCAGCTCTGGGCGTCGCCGAGGTGGTCAGCAGCGACGCCTGCACCTACAGCGAACCAGAGCGCTTTTTTTCCCATCGTCGCGACCGCACGACCGGGCGCATGGCCGCCTTCGTGTGGATCGAGTGACGCGATAATCCGGTGATGTCCGACTTGCCCGTTTCCGAGCCTATTGTTGTCCCGTCGTCAGCGGAAGGCAATGGCGTGCGCAATGACGTCTCGGTCTGGGTGGCGGCGCGCGCCGGCGAAGCAGCTGCGGCGCGTGGCGAAGCCGCCGCGGTGTTGATGGAACGCCTGCGTATGGGGGACGACTGCGTTGCTGCCGCGCGACTGATTGGTTTGCCCGCCGACGCCGACACGGAGCAGGCGGTGCAACAGCAGTTCGGCGCCGAAATCGGGCAATTGTTCGTTGGTGTTCACCGCATGGCTACCATGCAGGGGCTGCAGCGGGGGGCGGGTACATCAGCATCCACGGCACCGCCGACCGCTGCGCAACAGGCGCAGCAGACCGAGGCGCTGCGCAAGATGCTGCTGGCGATGGTGGACGACGTGCGCGTCGTACTGTTGAAGCTCGCCGAACGGCTGGTGTCGCTGCGCAGCGCCGCGCTATCGACCGAGGCGCGGCGCAATGAAAGCGCCCAGGCCGAAGCCCGCGAGGTCATGGAAGTGTTCGCGCCGCTCGCCAACCGCCTCGGCGTATGGCAGCTCAAGTGGGAACTTGAAGATCTCTCGTTGCGCCTGCTGGAGCCGCACCAATATCACTCGATCGCCCGCTATCTCGATGAAACCCGCATTGAGCGCGAAGCCTACATCGACACCACCAAGGCCTTGCTGCGCGATGCCCTGGCCGCTGCAGGGATAGATTGCGAGATCAGCGGCCGCTCGAAACACATTTATTCAATCTACGAGAAGCTCAAACGCAAGCATTGCAGCATTGAGGAGCTGTACGACATTCGCGCGGTGCGTGTCATGGTGGACGAAGTCAAGGATTGCTATGCCGCGCTTGGCATCGTACACAGCATGTTTCAGCCAGTGCCGGGCGAGTTTGACGACTACATCGCCAAGCCGAAGGCCAACAACTACCGCTCGCTGCACACCAGTGTGATCGGGCCGCAGCAGCGTGCGCTGGAGGTGCAGATTCGCACCCGCGAAATGCATCAGGCCAGCGAGTACGGCGTCGCCGCTCACTGGAACTACAAGGAGGGTGGCAATGCCGCCCGGGACACGGGATTTGCGAGCAAGCTGGCGAGCCTGCGCCAGGTACTGTCGTGGGGCAAGGATGTCAGCTCGCCCGGCGAGTTTCTGGCGGGCTTCAAGTCATCGTTGTTCGAAGAAACCATCTTCGTGCTGACACCGCAGGGCAAGATTATCGATCTGCCAAAGGACGCCACCCCGATCGATTTCGCCTATGCCGTGCACAGCGGTCTTGGCCATCGCTGCCGCGGTGCCAAGGTCGACGGCGTGATGGTGCCGCTCAACACGCCGTTGAAGAACGGCCAGCGCATCGAGATCACCACCGTCAAGGAGGGCGGCCCGTCGCGCGACTGGCTGAACCCGGACAACGGCTATATCCGCAGCAACCGCGCACGCGGCAAGGTGCGGCAGTGGTTCAACACGCTCGAGTTGCAGGAGACATTGGCGCATGGCCGTGCGGTGGTCGAGAAGGATCTGCAGCGCCACGGCCAGACGGCGCTCAATCTCGACAAGCTCACGCACGAAGCCGGCTTCAAGTCGCAGGACGACTTTTTTGCTGCGGTTGGTCGCGCCGAGGTCAATAGCCGCGATCTCGACATCGCTATCCGCAAGGCGGCTGGATTGCTTGATGAGGCGGCAGAAACTGCGTCACGTGGCGAAGTGCACACCAGCCGCAGTCGCGCCAAAGCGGAGAGTGGCGGCATCCTGGTGGTCGGCGTCGACAAGCTGATGACCGGGCTCGCCAAGTGCTGCAAGCCGGTACCGCCAGATCCGATCGTAGGATTCGTCACGCGGCTGAAGGGGATCACGATCCACCGCGCTGACTGCAGCAATGTGCAGCGGATGATGGCCAGCGAGCCCAACCGCATCATTGATGCTGACTGGGGCGACGCCGCGCAGAACGATCTGTTCAGCGTGCAGATTGACGTCATCGCCAGTGACCGTCAGGGATTGCTGCGTGACATTTCTGACGTGCTGGCACGCGAAAAAATCAACGTGACTGCGGTGAACACACTCACCCGCGACTTCGTCGCCAAGATGAAGTTCACCGCCGAAGTGCGCAGCATGGACCAATTGCGTGCGGCCCTGGTGCAAGTGGCGCAGGTCAAGGGCGTGCAGAGTGCGCGCCGGGTTTAGCGACGGCAGACCGTGAGCCACGTCGCTGTGGCCGCCTCAACATCTGTTGTGCAGTCGCGGCGCAGCCGCTCCTACAATGAGTCGTTATCGAGGAGGAGTTATGACATCACTTTGCAAACGCGCGCTTTTGGCTGGCCTTGGCGCGCTGAGTCTCAGCGCTGCCGCCTTTGCGCAGTACCCCAACAAGCCCATCAAAATCATTGTGCCCTTCCTGGCAGGAGGCACCACTGACATCATGGCGCGCGCCGTGGCGGCGGACCTGCAGAAGGCTTTCGGACAGGCGGTCGTCGTGGAGAACCGCGCTGGCGCTGGCGGCAACATCGGCGCCGACGCGGTGGCCAAATCTGCGCCGGACGGCTACACGTTCCTGATGGGCACGGTAGGTACCCACGCGATCAACATGGCGCTTTATGCAAAGATGCCCTATGACGCGGTGAAGGATTTCGCCCCGGTGTCGCTGGTGGCCGCAGTGCCGAACATCCTCGTCGCCACGCCATCGTTTCCGGTCAACAGTGTGAAAGAGTTGATTGATCTGGCGAAGAAGGAGGACGGCAAACTTACTTTCGCGTCCAGCGGCTCCGGCACCTCGATTCACCTGTCTGGCGAGCTGTTCAAGCAACTGGCCGGCGTGCAGATGACGCATGTGCCCTACAAGGGCTCTTCTGCTGCGCTGCCTGATGTAATGAGTGGTCAGGTCAATGTGATGTTTGACAATGCGCCATCAGTCATGCCGCACATCAAGGGCGGCAAGCTGAAAGCCATTGCCGTGACCAGCGGCAAGCGCGCGCCAGCTTTGCCGAACGTGCCGACCATCGCCGAGAGCGGCCTGCCGGGGTTTGAAGCCAGCTCCTGGTTCGGCTTGCTGGCGCCTGCCGGCACGCCGAAGGAAATCGTCGAGAAGGTCTCCGCACAGATCCAGAAGATGCTGCAGACACCCGAGATGAAGGAGCGCCTCGCGAGTCAGGGCGCCGACGGCGTCGGCAATACCCCCGAGCAGTTCGCCGCCCACATCAAGACCGAGATCGACAAATGGGCGAAAGTGGTCAAGGCCTCGGGGGCGAAGGCTGACTAGCGGCTATCGCCGCAGGACGAATGACGAAAGACGAGTGACGAGATGGCTGGGTTCGTCTTTCGCCATTTGCCTCTCAGCATTCGTCCTTCGTCATTCGTCTTTCGTCCTGTGGCGGAACGCCACTAATACGTGGCCCGCCCGCCCGAAATATCAAACACGCCGCCGGTGGTGAACGAGCAATCCTCGCTCGCGAGCCACGCCACCATGGCGGCGATTTCCTCGACCTGCACAAAACGGTTCATCGGAATTTTTGATTTCATGAACGCGATGTGCGCTTCGGTCATCTGCTTGAAGATGTCAGTCTCTGCGGCGGCGGGCGTCACACAGTTGCACAGTACGCCGCTGGTCGCCAGCTCCTTGCCGAGCGACTTGGTCAGGCCGATCAGCCCCGCCTTGGCGGCGCTGTAGGCTGGCGCGTTCGGGTTGCCCTCCTTGCCGGCCACGCTGGCAATGTTGACGATGCGGCCGTAACCGCGCTCGATCATGTGCGGCACCAGCGCCCGTGACACCAGATAGGGCGCCACCAGATCAATCTCGACGACGCGGCGGAAATCGGCCGGCGGATATTCCCAGGTCTTCACGTTTGGGCCGGTGATGCCGGCGTTGTTGACCACGATATCAATCTGGCCGAACGCTTCGAGCGTTGATTGCCGCGCCGCGTTGATTCCGCCTTCGTTGGCGACGTCAACGACAAAGCCCCTCGCGGCTGCTCCAAGGCTGGCAACGGCGGCTGTGATCGCATCCCCATCGAGGTCCCACAGCGCTACGCGGGCACCGCTGTCGATGAAACGCTGCGCGCAGGCGAAACCTATGCCACGGGCGCCGCCAGTAATCACGGCCACGCGGCCCTTGAGGTCTATCTGGTTCATGGTTGTCCCTTTCGTGCCGTCATTATCGTGCTGTCACAATCGCATCAGGTTGTCACAATCCAGTCATACAGATCGTCTATCAATGTGGGCAAAAGAAGCATCGCTACTCAACAACGATAAGTAAAAGAGGAGATAAAGATGACATCAACAATTCTCGGCATCATTGTGCTGGTGACCGTTCTTGGCGGTTCGTTTTACCTGTCCCGCCGCAACAACCGCGTACGGCGCGAGCGAGCGGAATTCATCTGCGGCTATCGCTTCCCGTCCGGGCTGCGATTCAAGCTGGATCAGGCTTACCCCGATCTCTCCGGAGAGCAGGTCAACCTGATCCTTGAAGGGCTGCGCGCCTGGTTCATGCTGATTGCGGAGAATCCGAACACCAAGTTTGGAATGCCCAGCAAGGCGGTCGATACGGCCTGGCATGAGTTCATCCTGATGACACACAACTACTCAGCGTTCTGTGAGAAGGCGTTTGGCAAATTCCTGCACCATGTCCCGCACGATGGCAACGCCAAGGCAGAAGCCGACGGGCTGGCGATGACCTACGGCACGCGCAGCGGACTGTTCGGTTCCGGCGCGCTGGCGGCAGGCATGGCCGGCGGCCTCGCAGCGGCGGCGATTGCGTCGCCGAGGGATCTGTTCGGTATCGACCAGAAGCTTGGGATCGCGGGCGGCAACAGCTACGCCGAGGATGACTTTGCGCGCATGCAAAAGCGTCACGACCAAATGGCGTCCAGCAGCGGGGGTGACGGCGGTGGCAGCAGCGGCGATTCGTCCAGTTGCTCCGACAGCAGCAGTTGCGGCGATGGTGGCAGCAGCGGTTGTGGCGGCGGTGGCGGCTGCGGCGGAGGCGGCTGCGGCAGCTAGGTGCATCACGCAGCTGGCGGCGAACACGTCACTGGCATCGCATCAAGAGCGCGGTCTGACTGCGCTCTTTTCATTTTCAGCAGTCCGTTCGGGGTGAGTTTCTCAATATGGCTTTTTGTTGAACGGCCCATCGCAAAAGGGCTTAGCAGGGCTATTCAATAGAACTCGACTTTGCCAAAAAGAGGCGCTTAGCCCATATCGAATGGGCGTTCGCAGAGAAAGCTGCTCGTTGACTCCGGGAAAACCAGCAGAAGACCTTTGCCTGAGGTACCTACAATGTTGTCATGCTGTCTGACAACTTTTCGACTGCCAAGGATGCAAGTCTGGACATTGCGCAAGGCGTGCGATCGTCTGCGCTAACGCATGCCGCCCGTGCGCTGACGGCCGCGCTGGATGCGGCGACTGGTGAGATCACTGGCACCGCGCTGAACACGGTGGCCCGCCCGCAGTCGCTGGCTGATGAGGCACACCGGCAGCTTCTGCTGCAGCTTGACATGGGCCTCTGGAAGGTTGGCAGCAAGTTGCCGCCCGAGAAAGCGCTGGCCGATTCGCTGGGCGTGTCGCGCCCGATCGTGCGCGAGGCGCTGGCGCGGCTCAAGGCAGATGGTCGCATCGAGTCGCGTCAGGGCTCTGGCGCCTTCGTCGCCGAGCGCAACAAGATCGCTGCATTCCGACTCCAATCCGGCGTGACGGCGAGCGGCAGCGAGCTCGGTGATGCGCTACCCGCCACGGCATCTGACATCGCCGATACCGCCGAACGCGAGCTGCTAGAACTGCGGCAGATTGTCGAAGCAGGTGCCGCTGAGCTGGCGGCGCAACGACGGACCGACACAGACCTCGTGGCGATTCGTGCTGCGCTGGCGGACATGGGCGAAGCGCTTGCGACCGGCGCCGACGGCTCCGACGCTGACGACCGCTTTCACAACGCCATCGCGGCAGCAACCCACAACAGGCAGATCACGCGCTTCGTCGAGTTTCTCGGCGCACAGTTCTCGGCCTCTCGCAAGGCGACCTGGGACCGCACCGGTTACGCCGTCGGCATCACCGAGGTTGGCCACGGTGATCACGCAGCGATCCTGCAGGCCATTGAATCCGCGGACGCCGTGCAGGCGAAAACGCTTGCGCAGGCGCATGTGCAGCGCGCGCTGGACCGAGTGCTGGTGCGCCTCATCGGGCGTGCCGCAACCACTTCTCAGGGAGCATGAACATGCAATCGGCCACCTTCTTCGAGGCGCTCGCCCACATCCTGCCCGCAGATTGCCTGAAGACGGCCGCCGAAGACATGCGGCCTTATGAATGCGACGGACTCTCGATGTATCGCGCGCTGCCCAAGTGCGTTGCGCTGCCCGAGAACGAGGCACAGCTTGCTGCCGTGATGAAGGTGTGCCACGCCCACCGGGTGCCGGTCGTGGCACGCGGCGCCGGCACCGGGCTCTCGGGCGGAGCGATGCCGGACCCGAACGCGCTCCTGCTGTCCACTGCCAAGATGATGCGCATCCTTGATGTCGATGCGCTCGCGTGCACGGCCCGCGTGCAGCCCGGCGTGCGCAATCTCGCGATCAGCGAGGCGGTAGCGCCGCTGGGCCTCTACTACGCACCCGACCCGTCATCACAGATCGCTTGCACGATAGGCGGCAACGTCGCCGAAAACTCCGGCGGCGTGCACTGCCTGAAGTACGGCCTCACCGTGCACAACATCCGCAAGCTGCGGGTGGTGCTGATGACAGGCGATATCGTCGACGTCGGTTCTGATTCACTGGACGAAGCCTCGCCCGGTGGCTACGATCTGCTGGCGCTGATGATCGGCTCGGAAGGCTTGCTCGGCATCGTGACGGAGGTCACCGTCAAGCTGACGCCGAAGCCACAGCTGGCTCAGGTTGCGATGGCCTCATTCGCCAGCGTCGAGGCGGCGGGTGCCGCAGTGGGCGACATCATCGCGGCGGGCATCATCCCCGGCGGTCTCGAAATGATGGACCGCATCGCGACCGAGGCCGTCGAAGGTTTCGTGCACGCAGGCTATGACCTCACGGCTGCGGCGATCCTGCTCTGCGAAAGCGATGGCACGCCGGATGAAGTGGCAGACGAGATGGCGCGCGTTTCGGACGTGCTGCGCAGGGCAGGTGCCACCGACATCAAGGTCTCGCAGAACGAGGCCGAGCGCCTGCGCTACTGGAGTGGCCGCAAGAACGCTTTCCCGGCGACGGGTCGCATCTCGCCCGACTATTACTGCATGGACGGCACCATCCCGCGTAAGGAATTGCCGCGCGTGCTCAACGAGATCGAGCGGCTGTCGGGCAAATACGGCCTGCGTTGCGCCAACGTGTTTCATGCGGGGGATGGCAATCTGCATCCGCTGATCATGTTCGATGCCAATGTGCCCGGTGAACTGGAACGCGCCGAAGAGTTCGGCGCCGAAATCCTCGAGCTTTGCGTCGAGGTGGGCGGGACCATCACCGGTGAGCACGGCGTCGGCATCGAAAAGATCAACCAGATGTGCGTGCAGTTCTCGCCGAAGGAACTGGCGCGCATGCACGAGATCAAGCACGCCTTCGACGAGCACGGCCTCTTGAATCCCGGCAAGGCGGTACCGACGCTGCACCGCTGTGCCGAATTTGGAAAGATGCGCGTTGGCAAGGGTAAGCCGATGCCTTTTGCGGACTTGCCGAGGTTTTGATTCGATTGGTAGGGCGGGCATTGCTCGCCCGGTGAACAGGAAAGGCGGGCACACATTGACGTGAGCGCCCAAGGAGAACCAGATGCTGACCTTTGATCGTCCAACTGAAGCTACCGTGTCGTCTGCGGTCGCGACCCTTTGCAAAACCTACGGCGAACGCGCAGTCACCTCGCAGTCGGTGCGCGAGCACCACAGCCACGGCGAGGGCATGCAGGACGCAGGCTTGCCCGATGTGGTCGTGTTCCCCGAGTCGAACGAGGAAGTTGCCAGCATCCTGAAGCTTTGCAATCAGGCGCGCATCCCGGTCATCGCTTACGGCACGGGTACCTCGCTCGAAGGCCATCTGAAAGCGCTTTACGGCGGGGTCTGCCTCGATCTCTCGCGCATGAATCGGGTGCTTGAGATCAATGCTGAAGACCTCGACTGCCGCGTGCAGGCGGGCGTCACCCGCGAGCAGCTCAATGCCGACATCCGTCATACGGGATTGTTCTTCCCGATCGATCCGGGCGCCAACGCGAGCATTGGCGGCATGTCGGCGACGCGCGCCAGCGGCACCAACGCCGTGCGCTACGGCACCATGCGCGAGAACATCCTCGGGCTCACCGTCATCACGCCCGACGGCCGCATCATCAAGACCGGCACTCGCGCCAAAAAATCGAGCGCGGGTTACGACCTCACGCGACTCTACATCGGCAGCGAAGGCACGCTCGGCATCATCACCGAAATCCAGCTCAAGCTTTATGGCGTGCCCGAGCGCATCAGCGCTGCGGTCACCCAGTTCGAGGACCTGCCGTCGGCCGTCAACTCGGTGATCACCGCGATGCAGCTGGGCATCCCGATGGCACGCATCGAGCTGCTCGACGAGGTGCAGATGGATGCCTCGATCAAGTACAGCAAGCTCGACGGATTCGCCGTCAAGCCGACGCTGTTCATGGAATTCCACGGCACCGACGCCTACGTCAGCGAGCAGATTGAGCTGATGAAGTCGATCACGGCCGAACATGGCGCCAGCGACTATCGCTTTGCCGACAAGCCCGAGGACCGCAGCAAGCTCTGGAAAGCACGCCACGATGCGTACTGGGCGGGCATGAACTACGTGCCGGGCAAGCAGGCGTTCTCGACCGACACCTGCGTGCCGATCTCGCGCCTGGCGGACTGCGTCAAGGCCGCCAAGGACGAGGTCGCGAAGAGTGGGCTCGTCTGCATGATCGTGGGCCACGTCGGCGACGGCAACTTCCATGTGCTCATCACTTTCGACCCCAACAGCGCGGACGAGCGGCAGCGCGCGGAAGTTGCGGCTGACCGCATCGCCCATATCGCGATCGGCATGGGCGGCACCTGCACTGGCGAGCACGGTATCGGCATCCACAAGCTCGACGCGCTCAAGGCAGAGCACGGCGAGGCTGTTGACGTGATGCGCACGCTCAAGAAGGCGCTCGACCCGAACAACATCATGAACCCGGGGAAGACGATCCCGATGCAATAGCGTCGTGCGCGACCTTGCATTGATCCTTAGGGTGGGCAACTCGTTGCCCACGCGCCTGGAACGCAGCCTAGCCAGCGAAATCCTCAAACACACGCAATCGTGATCCCATAAATTAATCGGCCCTCCAACTCGCCAACAAAGACAGTCATGGCCTATACCCTGCTCATCGGCAACAAAAACTACTCGTCGTGGTCCCTGCGTCCCTGGTTGCTGCTGCATGCCTCGGGCATTGCATTTGCCGAAGAGAAGCATCTCTTCGAGACACCCGAATTCGCTGCCGAGATCAGTTCACGCAAACGCTCGCCCAATGGCCGCGTGCCGGTGCTGGTTGACGGTGATGTCAAGGTGTGGGATTCGCTCGCCATTGCCGAATACCTCGCCGAACGTCATCCGGGCCTGTGGCCCGCTGATGCCGCTGCGCGTGCCCATGCCCGTAGCGCCTGCGCGGAGATGCACTCCAGCTTTGGCGCACTTCGCAACTGGATGCCGATGAACGTGCGCCGCAGCTATCCGGTTGCGACGCCGCGCGAGGACGTGCAGAAGGACATTGATCGCATGCAGGCGTTGTGGACAGAGGCACGCAGCCGCTTTGGCGCGGGTGGCCCTTATCTCTACGGCACATTCAGCAATGCCGACGCCTACTTCGCACCGGTGGTGTTCCGCTTCAACACCTATGGCGTGAAGTGCTCGCCCGTGGTCGCGAGCTACGTGAAAGCGATGCTCGCACATCCGTCGATGCAGCAATGGATCGCTGACTCCAGGGCAGAGCCGCAAGTCGTTGATCACGAAGAGCCGGAATTCATTTACGAGAAGCAGGCGTAAGCCTGCGAACGACGACAAGATGAGCATCGACATCTGGCAAGCGCAAATCAAGGAAGCCGCGGCGCGGGGCGGAAAAATCTGCATTCGCGGCTCGGGCAGCAAATCGTTCTGCGCGCCTCCGGTCATCCAGGACGCGTTGACGCTTGATACGCGCGTCAACGCCGGGATCGTCGAATACGAACCCAACGAGCTCGTCATCGTCGTTCGCACCGGTACACCGCTTGCCGAGGTGGAGCGGGTGATGGCCGAAGCTGGGCAGATGCTGGCGTTCGAGCCGCCACACTTTGGGGCCGGGGCCACGGTCGGCGGTGCACTTGCCACCGGCCTTTCCGGCCCGCGCCGCCCTTACGCTGGGGCGCTGCGTGACTACGTGCTCGGCGCCAAAGTCGTCGACGGCAAGGGCGATTACCTGTCATTCGGAGGCAAGGTGATGAAGAACGTCGCCGGCTTTGACATCGCTCGCCTGCTCGCCGGATCGATGGGCACGCTGGGCATGATCACCGAGGTCGCGTTCAAATGCCTGCCTCTGCACACGGCACAACAGACGCGAGTCTTCGAACTCGATGCGGCCGCTGCGATCACCGCCATGAACCGCTGCTACGCCGAGGCCAACCCGGTCACTGCCAGTACCTGGGTGGCGGGTCGGCTCTATCTGCGTCTCGCCGGTGCTGAGTCCGCTGTGGCATCTGCGGTAAGCAGGCTCGGCGGGGAATTGCTTGCTGACGACGCTGCCTGGTGGCGGGCGTGGCGCGAACAGCAGCACGGGTACTTCGCCGGTGTCGATGAAAGCAACCCGCTGATCCGCGTGTCCTGCAAGTCCACTGCAGCGTTTGGTGATCTTGCCAATGGGGCGGACCAGCAGGCGATCGACTGGGGTGGCGCACAGCGCTGGCTGCGTACGCAGGCGATTGCGCTACCCGCCATCCGCGAATGGGCGCGGGTGGAAGGCGGCAACGCCCATGTATTTCGTGGCGCAACGAGCGACGCCGAGCGCGTCGTTCCGATGGCCGCTGCATTGAGTGACGTGCAGCAAAAGATCAAAGCCAGTTTCGATCCGTACAACATCTTCCCCGCAATGTAGGAGCGGCTCTACCGCGACCGCAGTGCAGGCGGACCCTCACACGTCGCGGTAGAACCGCGCCCACAATCCCGTCTTGACGTATGCAAACCAACCTCGCTGACTTCATCAAGGACACGCCCGAGGGCCTGGAGGCAGACGCGATCCTGCGCTCCTGTGTGCACTGCGGTTTCTGCACGGCAACCTGCCCAACCTATCAGGTGCTTGGCGACGAACTCGATGGGCCACGCGGCCGCATTTACCTGATCAAGCAGGTGCTGGAAGGCACCGAGCCCACCGCGAAGACGCAGCAGCATCTCGACCGCTGCCTGACCTGTCGCAACTGCGAAAGCACTTGCCCGAGTGGCGTGCAATACGGTCGTCTGGTCGATATCGGGCGCGCGGTGGTCGAGAAAAAAGTCGGACGCAGTGCAGGCGACAGTTTGCGTCGGCGTGTACTGCATCGTGGCCTGCTGAGCAAGAAGGCATTTGCTGCCGCACTCGCGCTGGGCCGGGCGGCGCGCCCCCTGCTGCCGACCTCGCTCAAGGCCAAGGTGCAGCCGCTCCGCGCACCGGGCAGCTGGTCCGCTGCGCAACATGCGCGCACGATGCTGCTGCTCGACAACTGCGTGCAGGACGCGATGGCACCGTCTATCGATGCAGCGGCCGCACGAGTGCTGGATCGCGCTGGCATCACGCTCAAACGCGTCGCTGCCGGCGGCTGCTGCGGTGCGCTGAGCCATCATCTGAACGAGCACGATGCCGCAGTCGCCCGTGTCCGCGCCAACATTGACGCCTGGTGGCCACTGGTGGAGGCTGGTGCCGAAGCGATTGTCGTCACCGCGTCCGGCTGTTCGGTGATGGTGAAGGACTATGGTCACTTCATGCAGCACGATGCGGTCTATGCGGAGAAAGCCACACGCATCGCGGCGATCTCGAAGGATGTGTCCGAAGTGATTGCCGACGCCTGGGTGCAACTCAAACCATCGTTGAAGCCCATCCGTGATGCGCTGCCGGCGATTGCCTACCACCCGCCGTGCACGCTGCAGCACGGCATGAAGCTGCGCGGCGGTGTTGAGGGTATCCTGCGTGATGCGGGCTTCACGCTGACGCCCGTGACCGATAGCCATCTGTGTTGCGGCTCGGCGGGTACCTACTCGGTGCTGCAACCCGAAATCAGCGGAGAGCTCAAGCATCGCAAGCTGGGCAATCTTGTGGCCGGCAAGCCCGCGCAGATCGCCACCGCCAACATCGGCTGCATGACGCATCTGCAAAGCGGCACCGAGTTGCCGGTCAAGCACTGGATCGAGTTGATTGACGAGCGGCTTGCCGCGTAGCACCGATAAGCGCCGCTCCTACAATGCGCCGATGAGCCACGCCGACTACAAGCACTTTCTCACCATCCCCACCCGCTGGATGGACAATGACATCTACGGTCACGTCAACAACGTCGTCTACTACAGCTGGTTTGACACCGTCATCAACGAGTACCTGATCCGCGCCGGCGGGCTGGACATTCACAACGCGCCCATCGTTGGTTTCTGCGTGGATTCGGGTTGCACCTACAAACAGAGTTTTTCTTTTCCCGAGCCGGTCCACGCGGGGTTGCGCGTCACAAAGCTGGGCAATAGCTCGGTACGCTACGAGGTGGGCCTGTTCGGTGAGGGCGATGAGCAACCGCGTGCCACTGGTTTCTTTGTGCACGTCTTCGTTGACCGCGCATCAAACCGCAGCGTACCAATCCCGTCCGCTATCCGGCAAGCATTGCAGGCGATCCAGGCGTAGATTCGTTGTCCCTTTGCCTCGATGCAGCGCAGCGGAATCGAGGCATTTTTTCGTCCAGCCACCGTCACCCTCGATTCCGCGTTGCTGCACCGAGGCTACTTATTGCGAATGTCCAACATGCCCGCTAGCCACGACCCCGCCTCCATCGTTCAACGCCAGCTCGATGCTTACAACGCACGCGACCTTGACGCGCTGATGGCCACCTACGCAGAAGACGTTGAGCACTTTGAGTTCCCGTCTACCTTGGTTGCAAAAGGCACGGCCGATGTGCGCGCACGGCTGAGCATTCGCTTGCAGGAGCCCGACTTGCACGCGCGCTTGCTGGGGCGCACGGTGATGGGCAACCTCGTGATTGATCATGAAATCGTCACCCGCAATTTCCCCGAAGGCCTCGGCACGATCGAGATGATTGCGATGTACGAAGTGAGCGGAGACCGGATCGGCCGCGGCTGGTTCAAGTTTGGCGAAAAGCGGATGGGCGCGCCAGCGTAGCCCCCATGCGTTGGCCGCTCGCAACCGGGTTCCCGTGATTCAAATCCCCGGCTGCGAGCAGCCGGGCTACAAGACTTCGCTAGATCGACTGGCCCTCAATCTCTGCAATCATCCGCGCTACTCGCTGCTCAATTTGCTCTGTAGAGAGTTTCTCGCGCAGGCGCTCCACCATCAGCGGAAACGAGAAAGGTGTTGGCCGTTCGCATGCCATCAGGAGCGCCTTGCTGCCACGCAGTCGCAACAGTGCAGCCGCGAGGCGCGAGGCCTCAAGTTGCCGCTCCATCACTTCGCGAACGGCCTGCTTGAGCAGCAGGTTGTCGCTGTCGTAGGTGGTGAACACGTCATAGAGCAGACCGCTGGATGCCTGCAACTGCTTGCTCGACTTGTTCTGTCCCGGATAGCCCTGGTCGATCAGCCCGGCCACGCGCGCAATCTCGCGGAACTGGCGCTTGCCCAGCTCTGCCGCGTTGAGACCGGCGAGGATGTCGGCTTCCACATGGCGTGAATCAAGCAGCTCACGCAACTCGCGTGCGTTGATCTGCACCTCGGTCGGCGACAGCAACTCAAAGCCGTAATCGTTGATCGCAATCGAGAAGGTTTTACCCAGTTCCGGGTGCTTTTGCGCGAGGCGGTAGCTGAACAGCGTGGCGAGCCCCAAGTGAACCAGTCGTCCTTCAAACGGGTAGAAGAACAGGTGCCAGCCCTCGCGGCTCTTCAGCGACTCGACTAGCCATTCCTTCATGTCCGGTAACGCCGAAAGTCTTGTCTGTAAAGCGAAGATGGGCTCACACAGCCGCATCTCGGGCGTGGTGTAAGCGCAATGTTTCGCCTCGGCGATCAGCTCGCGCGTTGCGCCCGCAAGCTGCGTGGAGAGTGGCATCTTGCCGCCCGCCCAGCGCGGTACCAGATTGCGCTTTTTCGTCGCGCGACGCACATAGGCGGTCATTTCGCGCACGCGGATGAACTCCACCACCCGTCCCGCAAAGATGAAGGCATCACCGGGGTTGAGTCGCGCGATGAAGTCTTCCTCGACATGACCCAACCGCGCGCCGCCCTGAAACTGCACTGTGATTGATGCTTCCGACACGATGGTGCCGATGTTCATGCGGTGGCGCTGCGCGATGCGGCGGTCCTTCACGATGTAACGCTTGGTGTCGTCGTCAAACACCACCTTGTGAAAGTCTGGGTAAGCCGATAGCGACGCGCCGCCGCGAACCACAAAGTCGAGCGCCCATTGCCACTCGGCATCGCTCAGGTTCTGGTAGGTGAAACTTTTCTCCACCTCAGCGCGTAACTCGTCAGCATCGAAGCCGCCGCCCAGCGCGCAGGTGACGAGATGTTGCGTCAGCACGTCGAGTGGTCGCCATGCCTTGCTGGCGCCAAGGTTACCTGTGCCACCGCTGCCTAGTGGCGAGCGCGACTCAATGTGCCGTGCGTCCGCTGCCTGCCGCGATGCTGCTGCCTCGACCAGCTCCAGCGCATGCGTCGGCACCACAGTGACACGGCTCGTCGCTCCGGGCTGATGGCCGCTGCGCCCGGCGCGTTGCAGAATGCGTGCGATGCCTTTGGGGGAGCCGATCTGCAGCACCTGTTCAACCGGGCGAAAGTCAACGCCAAGATCGAGCGAACTGGTGCACACCACGGCACGCAGGGCGCCACTGCGAATGCCTTGCTCCACATACTCACGCGTCTCACGGTCCAGCGAGCCGTGATGCAGCGCGATCTGGCCGGCAAGGTCGGGCTCGGCGTCGAGCAGCGCCTGATACCAGAGCTCGGTCTGCGAGCGGGTGTTGGTAAAGATCAGCGTGCTCTTCGCGCGCTTGATGTGCTCCACGACAGGCTGCACCATGCGTACGCCAAGATGCCCGCCCCAGGGGAAGCGCTCAATCGTCTCCGGCAACAGCGAGTCGATCACGATCTTCTTGTCGATCTTGCCGCTAATCAGAACGCCCTGCCGCGCCAGTGCCGCGTCCGGGCCAATCAGTACGCGCATCGCTTCGTCAAGATTGCCCAGCGTGGCGCTCATGCCCCAGGTTTGCAGCTGGCGATTGGCGCCGCGCAGGCGCGTGAGACACAACTCCAGCAGCACGCCCCGCTTCGACGACAGCAACTCATGCCATTCGTCCACGATCACTGTCTGCAGTGTGCCAAGCCGCTCGCGCCAATCAGCGCGGGCGAGCATCAGCGCGAGCGATTCCGGCGTGGTCACCAGTACTGTCGGCAAACGTCGATCCTGCTTCGCCCGTTCGCTGCTAGATACGTCACCGGTGCGCAGGCCGACCGTCCATGTCGGTTGCATCGCTGCGCTGGCTTCCTTGAGGCTCAGCGTCGTATCAGCGGCGAGGGCTTTGAGCGGCGTGACCCAGAGGATGGTGATGGGGGGTGACGCGTTTTCTCCCCTCCCCCTTGAGGGGGGAGGGGTGGGGGAGAGGGTGACGTTTGCTTTGGCAGTCAAGGTGGCAGTAGCAGCAACCGCTGCGGCCCCCACCACCGTCCCCCTCTCCCGCCGCTGCGCGGCACCCTCCCCCACCGGGGGGGAGGGTACACGGGCGTTACCCGCTGGCCCAAGCGCGCACGCCGCACAAAACGCCGCGTAGGTTTTGCCGAATCCCGTCGGCGCGTGGATCAGCCCGCTCTTGCCTTGCGCGTAGGCGGCCCAAGCGTCGCGCTGGAAGGGGAATGGCGTCCAGCCGCGAGCGGAAAAGAAAGCCTCAGCATCCGCCACAGCAGGATGCGACTTCGAACGTTTGGGCGAGGCTTGATATGCTTTTGACAAACGATCTGACAATTGAAGCAGGCGTGTCTGAACAGTTTACTGTCGCGGCGGAGGATATCGCGGCGTGCCGGCGTGGTGACCGTGCGGCGCTCGATCGTGTTTATCCAATTGTCTACGAGGAGTTGCGTCGCGTTGCCCGGAGCTACCTGGCTCGCGAGACACCCGGCCACACGTTGCAACCCACGGCGCTGGTGAACGAGGTGTACCTGCGACTCTGCGGCCAGCGAGAGGTTGACTGGAGCAGCCGGGCCTACGTCTTTGGGTTGGCTGCCACCATGATGCGGCGAATTCTGGTGAATCACGTTCGCGATGCCAACGCGCAGAAGCGTGGTGCAGGTGCTGCGATCCTGACGCTCTCCGCAGCGGAGGCCAGCGGCGTGGTGACAGATGGTGGCGTTGATCTGCTTGCGGTCCATGATGCGCTCGATGCGCTCGCGGCTCTTGACGCGCGGCAGGCGCAAATCGTCGAGTTGAAGTTTTTCGGCGGTATGGATGTCGATGAAATTGCGGCGTTACTCAACGTCTCCAACGCCACGGTTCGCAGGGACTGGACGATGGCCAAACTCTGGCTTGGCCGGGCACTGGCGCCATGAGTTCGACGATGTCGGCGGCCGAGTGGCAGGCCCTGCAGGCGCAGCTCGATGTACTGTTGCCACTTGACCCCGCAGGCCGGCAATTGGCACTGCAGAAGATTGCGCGCGAGGACGTACCCACCGCTGAGCTCTTGCAGGCGCTCCTTGCAGCAGAGGATCGCATGCCGGATGCGCCAGACGCAGTGACCGTCGCGCGCGCGTTTGCGACAGCTTCAGCCGGGCAGACCGTTGGCGCTTTTGTGCTGGACGCACTGGTCGGGGAGGGCGGAAGCAGTGTGGTTTTCCGTGCGCACCGGGCGAGCGACTTCACACAGACCGTCGCGATCAAGATTTTGCGAACGGTGTCGGGCAAAGACTTTCACGCGCGATTTCAGCGAGAGCGCGACATTCTCGCCTGCCTGAATCATCCCAACATCGCACGCTTGTACGACGCGGGAACGACGCAGGAGGGGCAGCCCTTCATTGTCCTTGAGCATGTCGAAGGGACAGAGCTCGTCGAGTGGGCGCGCCGATCGCATCAGACACTCGACGACGTGGTGACCGTGATGATCAAGGTGTGCGATGCCGTTGACTATGCGCACCGCAGTCTCCTGGTGCACCGTGATCTCAAACCGGCGAACATTCTCATCGACGTGTTGGGTGAACCCAAGTTGCTCGACTTTGGGGTCGCAAAGCTCCTCGACTCCGACCGCAATGACTTGACGCGCGACGCCGGTGCGCCGCTCACCGCAGCCTACGCTGCGCCTGAACAGTTGCAGGGTGGCCCCATCACGACTGCGACCGATGTCTATGCGCTCGGCGTGATCCTTTATGAAGTCCTCACTGGACGCCATCCTTACCGGCAAGCCGGTGACACGGCACTGCAGGTGCTGCATCATTTGGCAACGTCGGAACCGGCGCGCCCCAGTGCGACCGCTGCGACCCATTCAGCCAATGTCGGCCCCACTGCGCTACTGGCTCGACGCAGCGATCTGGATGATGTGATTCTTTGCGCGATCGACAAGCGGCCCGAGGCGCGATACGCATCGGCCCGAGCCTTGGGCGATGACCTGCGTGCAGCTCTCGCGGGGCGCCCGGTCGCTGCCCGGCCGCACACGCGGCGCTACCTCGCAGGCCGGTTCGTTGCACGCCACCGCTGGCCGGTGGCGGTGAGTGCTGCGGCATTGACGGCCGTTGTTGGTGCTGTCGCCGTTGCGCTCTGGCAAGGGCGGGTGGCTGAAGCGCAACGCAGCGTCGCTGAACGACGCTTTGGTGACGTGCGGCAGCAGGCCAACCGCCTCATTTTTTCGTACTACGATGGCATCAAATCGCTGCCTGGTTCGCTGCCGGTTCAGCGGCAGCTCGTGCAGGATGCGTTGCAATACCTGTCAGCCCTGCGCCGTGAGGCAGGCGGCGACGCGCACGACGCGCAACTCCTGATCGAGCTCGCGGACGCCTACGCCCGGATCGGCGACATTCAGGGCAACTTTACCGAGGCAAACCAGGGAGATTTTGATGGCGCCGCAGGGAGCTACCGTACCGCCAACGACCTGCTGGCGCTTGCCTTCAGCGCGGGAGGCGAAGCGCAGGCCGTGACCGAAGCGCGCGCCAGTTTGCTGCTGAAAGAGGCGCACTTGGCCTATCAGCGCGTCGATTTGCCGGTGGCGAGCGGAAAATACGAATCAGCAGTCGCAGCATGGCGCCATGCGAGCACGTCGCGACCGCGCCGTACAGAGGCGCGTATGAACCTGGCCGCAGCACTCGATGCCCAAGGCGATTTTCTCGGGCGCGACGGCGGCAGAGGGATGTCGAATCCCGCCGCTGCCGTTGCGCTGTATGCGGAGGCTCGCCAGATCCGCGCCGAAATCGCGAAGAGCGCACCGGACTTTCCCGGGTTGCAGTCGGCGCTGTACGAGAGCGACTTGCGCGACGGCGAGAGCGCCTGGGCACTGGGTCGCAAGACCGACGCCGTGGCCTTGTACGAAACAGCGCTGGCGAGCGCGCGGCGCCTGGCTGCCGCAGAACCGAACAACAGCTATCGCCAGCGCGAACTGGCCATTGTGCTGACGCGGCTGGTTCCTGCGTACGAGGC
>ERZ795062.362-NODE-362-length-39774-cov-13.111408_pt1 | contig 39774 bp, 28 predicted proteins | sample MGYA00375146_ERZ795062 | MGnify/ENA primary metagenome ERZ795062 (study PRJEB30191, sample SAMN05720281) | activated sludge metagenome | isolation source: Anaerobic digester | place: USA | collected 2015-07-16 ...
CGGATCGCCGCGCCGACATCGAGATCATCGGCACCAAGTAAGCCGCCGCGCTTCAGAAAACCCCGCTCGCGCGGGGTTTTTTTTTGCTCATCCAAGCCTAAGGATTCCAGATTCCAATGCCACCGTTCATACGCTTTATCGCTACCACATCGCTGGCACTGGCATTGAGCGCGCAAGCCGCAGCGGACACCAGCCGCCCGAGGATCAGTCTTGTCCTCGGTGGCGGGGGCGCGCGGGGTGCCGCGCACATCGGGGTGCTGGAGGTTCTCGAGGAACTGAGAATACCGGTCGACTGCATCGCCGGTACCAGCATGGGCGCATTGATTGCCGGCGCTTATGCCACTGGTCTGACGCCTGCAATGATGCGTAAGGAAATGGCCGAAGCTGACTGGGAGACCATGTTCAGTGACATTCCCGATTTCTCCGACGCCAATTACCGGTACAAGGAAACACTTCGTGGCTTTATTCCAGGTTCGGAACTCGGTGTCTCGAGTGATGGGGTCCGCTTCCCGCCTGGGGTCGTGGACGGGGTCAAGATCAAGCTCTTCTTCAACAGATTGGTCGGCGCCAACAGGGGCGAACGCCTGATCGAGAAACTGCCGCTGCCTGTGTCGCTGATCGCCACGGACATAGGCAATGGCGAGCGCGTCGTCATGCGCGAAGGCAGCCTGACCACGGCCATGCGCGCCAGCATGTCGGTTCCAGGATTACTCGCACCAGCCGTACGTGATGGAAGAAAGCTGGTCGATGGCGGCCTCGTCGATAACGTGCCGATCGCCGAGGCCAGGGAACGTTGTGATGCCGACATCGTCATCGCCGTCAACGTCGGCTCGCCTCTGCTGCCCGCCGACAGCGTGGGGTCGTTGCTCACCATTTCGGCACAGATGGTCAATATCCTGACCGAGCAGAATGTCACCCGCTCGCTGGCCACACTCAAGCCGACTGACATCTATATCAAACCCGACCTCGGAACGATTACTGCCGCCAACTTCAGCCGCAATGCCGAAGCAGCGGATCGCGGGCGCGCCGCTGCCGAAGAGGTACGCGCGCAACTGGCCAGGCTCAGCACCGATGCCACGCGATACGCCGAGTGGCGTGAGCCGATCGATCGCGTCTACAGACCAAAACCGGTCATCGACGAAATCGAAATTGCCGGCCTGAAGCGGGTCAATCCGGCCATGGTCGAACGTCAATTGACGATCAAGCCCGACGAGCAACTCCCCACACACAACATCGACCGGGATGTCCTGCGTATCTACGGCGACGGCTTCTATCAGAGCGTGGATTACCAGGTACTCAATCTGCGCGACCGCAACATCCTGCGTGTCCTCCCCGTCGAGAAAAGCTGGGGACCCGATTACCTGCGCTTTGCGCTGAATCTGGAAACCGACACCAACCAGGGCTCCAGCTTCGCCTTGCGCGCCGCGTATCAAAAAACACTGATCAACGAGCTCGGCGCCGAATTGCTGGCGTCCGTCGGCATTGGCAGCAGTCTTGGTGCCGGACTGACCTTCTACCAGCCGCTGGACCCGGCCCAGCGCTTCTTCGTCGAGGCCGGCCTGAAATATGAACGCGGTCTCTTGAACATTTACCAGGACAACAAGCGCGTCGCTCAATACGCCAATGGAGTTACTGCGCTCGGTCTCTGGGCCGGCGTGAACATCGGCATCATGGGGCAGGCGCGCCTCGGCTGGATCGAGCAGAAGCGTTCCTTCGAGCGGGATATCGGAAGCCCCTCACTGCCCAACTTCGATACCTCGTATTCCGGCTGGGCGGCGTCGCTATCCCTTGACCAGATGAACCGCCTCCACTTCCCGACCCGCGGCTGGGCGGCACGTTTCGACTATTTCGACTCCAGCGAGGCCGGATTCTCGCGCGCCGAAGCCGACATCCAGGGCGCTTTCTCGCTCGGCCAGACGGTGTTCACCGGACGGGTCAATTACGTCGGATCACCCAGGGGACAGTTGCCGTTCTTCAACGCCGGCAAGCTCGGCGGCTTCCTCAACATGAGCGCGTTCGCCAGAGGCCAGATTCTCGGCGACGACATCGCCTATGCCGGCATCCGCGCCGAGCAGATCATAGGGACTTTTCCGTTGGGCTTGCGCGGCGACATGCGGCTCGGGTTCGCCCTTGAACGCGCCCATGTCGGCAACTTCTACACCGAGACGAATCTCAGCGACACCAACATCCTCAATTCGGCCGCCCTCTATCTCGGCGGCGAAACACCCTTCGGCCCGGCCTATCTCGGCTTCGGCTACTCGACCAACGGCGCCTCCACCCTGTTCCTTTCGATCGGCACTCCCTGAACGGTGCGACCCCGGCCGTTCGCTGGCATAATCGAGTTTTCCTCCAAGGAGAGATAACCAATGAAGACCCGTTCCATCCTGCTTGCGGCGCTGATCGCCGCTGTCCCGGCCGTCGCCTCGGCCCAGCAGCCTGCGAAGGCCGCCACCGTCGTCGAAAAGGAAAAGGGCGCCGTTGCCGTCGCTGACGCCATCGAGTTGCAAGGGACGGTCACCGCGCTCGACAAGAACACGCGGGCGGTCACCATTCTGGGGGCCAGCGGAAAAATGATGACCGTCATTGCCGGACCGCAGGTCAAGAACTTCAACAAGATCAAGGTCGGCGATCTGGTGACGCTGACTTACGTCGCTGCGCTTGGACTCGAACTGAAAAAGGGCGGCGGCAGGCTGCGCGAGCGCATCGAATCGGAACAGACGACGGCGGCGAAGCCTGGCGAGAAGCCGAGTGGCAGCGTGAGCCGCACGGTCAAGGTCATCGCCGATGTCACCGCGGTCGACGCCGGCGCCGGCACGATCACCTTGCAGGGCCCGCAGCGCAGTGTCGACCTCGTCGTCAAGGACAAGGAACTGCTCAAGGACGTCCGTGTGGGTGACCAGATTTTCGCAACCTACGAGGAGTTGACTGTCCTTTCCATTACGCCGACGCCCCCGCCGGCGCCTGAACCATCGCCCGCCGCGACGCCGGCTGCGCAATAACCCACGAAAGGACCGTCACCGTGACCAGAAAACTCGTGCTCGCAATTGCCGGCTGGCTGCTGTTTGCCGGGCTCGCGTTCGCCCAGATCAACATCAATACCGCCAGCAGGGACGAACTCGACAGTCTCAAGGGGATCGGCCCGACCAAGGCAAAGGCGATCATCGACTACCGCAAGAAGAACGGCCCGTTCAACTCGGTCGACGATCTGGAGAAGGTTCCGGGAATCGGCCCGGCGACACTCAAGGACATCCGGGGCAGCGTCACGGTCAGCGGTGCATCGCAACCGGTCCCGGCTGCCGCACAAACCGCCTCGCCAGGCAAGGCGCAACCCCGCGCGACAACCCCCGTGCGGTCGACCACGCCAGCTGCGACTGCGGCGGCACGACCGGCCGAACATGCGTCGTCCGGCGCGCCGGCGACTCCTGCAAGACCCCTGCCGGCCCCCGCCGGCAGTGAGGTGACACCCGCTGCGCCAGTGGCTCCCGCCCAGCCGGCCCGACCGTCTGCCGCCAAGCCGGCCGCCCCGGCGGCGGCTTCTGCAGGCTCCGCCGATCCGGGCAAGCCTGCCGCCCCCGCCAAACCGGCGGTACCGGCCAAGCCGGTGACATCCACCGCACTCGCCGCAACTGCCGCAACTGCCGAACCGGCTGTCGTATCAGCTCCCGCGGCACCGGCCAAGCCGGCGCAACCCGCACAACCGGCAAAGCCGCCCGCCAACTGACCGCGCCAATTTGAGCGACTGCCTGACCCTCTGTGCCACCGCCCGCCTCGCCCAGACACTGCGCGGCGAGGCGCCGGATGGGCAGACGGTCTGGCAGACACGGCGGGCGCTGACCATCGGGCAATGGCTGGCAACCCTGGCAGACGAAGCGCTGCTTTGCGGCATTGCCAATTTACCGACTGCCCTTGACCCCTTCGCCGAACACCTGCTCTGGGAAAGGGTCATTGCCGCGACGCTGGCCGAGGCCGCCCAGCTTTTCGACATTCAGGGCATGGCGAACTCGGCTGCCGAAGCGCACGCCATTTCGCGCCTGTGGAACATCCACCCGACCGGCCGCCAGCTTGCCGACGAGGCGAGGCTCTTTGCCGCCTGGCAGGCCGATTTCGACAAACGTTGCCAGGCTGCCAACTGGAGCGATACGACCAGCCTGCACCTGCAGCTGATCGACCTGATCGCGGCCGGGCACTTTGCCCTGCCGTCCACCGTGATTTTCGTGGGTTTCGACCGCCTTGCGCCACTCGAACGGAAGCTGATGACAGCGCTGGCGGGACGCGGGGTCGAAGTTGAAAATCAGCCGGTAAACGCGGTCGACCCCGGAACCGACAGTTGCCTTCAGACTCGCAGCGATCGGGCAATCCGCTGTCCAGACATCGCCGCCGAATGTGCAGCCATCGCCGCCTGGGCCCAAGCGCAGCTGGCGGCCGACCCGGCGTGCCGGCTCGGCATCGTCGCCCCCGACCTGGCCAGCGTGCGCGACCGTCTGGAGTTCGCGCTCGACGACGCGCTGCATCCGGCGCTGATCCGGCCCGATGCCGGCGAGTCGCTGCGCTGCTTCAACTTCTCGCTCGGCCGCAGCCTTACCGATCTGCCGCTGATCCGGGTTGCCCTCGATCTGCTGGCCTTGGGCGGCGGACGGGCCAAGGTCGAGCAAAGCCGCCTGTCGGCGCTGTTGCTGGCCGGTGGCTGGTCGGCGGCGGAGGCCGAGGGCGACGGCCGCGCCCGCCTAGGCGCCGCGCTGCGCCGCGATCTGCCCTATTTCACCACCTTGCCGGCCGTGATCCGGCTGGCCGGCCGCCTGGCCGAAGACGGGCCGCCACTGTGCCCGCAGACGGTGGCGGCGCTGGACGCTTTGGTCGACGCGATGACGGGCATGTCAAGCACGCTGCACCCAAGCGCCTGGGCCGGCGTTTTCCGCAGGGCCCTGAAGGCGGCGGGCTGGCCCGGTGATCGCCCGCTGTCCAGCCACGAGTTTCAGACGCAGCGAGCGTTTGGCGAGGTCCTCGATGGCTTCGGCCGGCTTGATGACCTGCTCGGAAAGCTGCCGCTGAACGACGCCATACGTCGCCTGTCGCAACTCTGCCAGCAGCGTATCTTCCAGCCGGAAACGTGCGGCCAGCCGTCGATTCAGGTGCTTGGCGTCCTCGAGAGCGCCGGGCTCGAATTCGACGCCTTGTGGGTGATGGGCATGAACGACGACCTCTGGCCGCCGCCGCCGCGCCCCAACCCGCTGTTGCCGGCCGAACTGCTGCGGGCGGCCGGGGTGGCGCATGCCAGCGCCGAGGTCGAGCTCGATTTCGCGCAACGGGTGCATGCCCGCCTGTCGCTGGCCGCACCGGACGTGACATTCTCGTATCCCCGGGCCGACGGCAACTGCATCCTGCGACCGTGCCCGCTGATTGCCGGCATGCCGCTGGCCGGAGATGCGCCGGGTGCGGTGGTCACGCTGGCGCGCCAGCTTGCCCAGGAAGCCGGAACCGCCTGCGAACTGCTCGAAGATTCCCTGGCGCCGCCGGTCGCCGGAGGTGAAAAGGTGCCCGGCGGCAGTTGGTTGCTGCGCGCGCAGGCGATCTGTCCGGCCTGGGCCTATTACCAGTACCGGCTCGGTGCCGAGGCGATGGACGAGCCGGTCGAGGGTCTCGACCCGGCGGCTCGCGGCACGCTGGTTCACGAGGCGCTGGAAGCCTTGTGGACCGCCGTCCGGACCTCGACCGTACTCGTCGCGCTGGGCGAGGCCGGTCGCCAGCAAGCCATTGCCGAGGCGGTCGGCGCCGCCCTGCAGAACTTCGAGCGTGATCGCCGCATCACGTTGCCGACGCGCTTCCGCGAACTGGAAGCGGCGCGCCTGGCCAAGCTGCTCGACTTCTGGCTGGCCTTCGAAGGCAAACGTAACCTGCCTTTCGAAGTCATTGCCTGCGAACAGGCAGCGGAAGTCGAGATCGAGGGAATCCGGGTCAAAATGGTCGTCGACCGCATCGATCGCCTGGACGACGGTCGCCAGATCATCATCGACTACAAGACCGGCGCCACGATCGACATCAAGAACTGGGCCGAGCCGCGCATCAGCGAGCCGCAACTGCCCATCTACGCTGCGCTGGTCAACGACGAGGTGGCCGCCGTCGTCTTCGCCAAGGTCCTGCCCGACAAGCCGGCCTTCGCCGGCGTGGCCGACGAAAAGAACATCCTGCCCGGCGTTCAGGGCATCGGCGACGACAAGCAGAAGATCTTCGACCCCGGCGAATTTCCCGACTGGATCGCCGTCGTCACCCACTGGCGCGAACGTCTGCACGCCATCGCCCGCGAGGTGAAAACCGGACAGGCCGGCGTCATATTCGCCGACGAAAAGTCCCTGCAATACTGCGAGGTATTGCCCCTGCTGCGCCTGCCCGAACGGCGGCGCCTGCTGGCGGCGCTGGTGGAGAAGGCAGGGTGACTGCTCAGGTCGACCGCCTGAAAGATGACGAAAATGCCCGCCAGCGGGCGCTGGATGTCGCTTCGTTCATCGTCGAAGCGCCGGCCGGCGCCGGCAAGACGGAACTGCTGACGCAACGCTACCTGCGCCTGCTGGCCGTCGTCGAGCATCCGGAAGAAGTGCTGGCGCTGACCTTCACCAACAAGGCGGCGACCGAGATGCGCGACCGCATTCTCGGTAGCCTGGAGCGCGCGGCACGCGGCGAGCTGCCGGAGCAGCCGCACAAGCAGCTCACTTTCGGGCTGGCGAAGCAGGTGCTCGCCCACGATGCCGAAAGCGGCTGGGGATTGCTCGGCCACCCAGGCCGCCTGCGCATCACGACGCTCGATGCGCTGTGCGCCAGCCTCGCCCGCCAGATGCCCTACCTCAGCCGCTTCGGCAGCCAGCCCGGCGTCACCGAGGATGCCGAGGCGCACTACGCGACGGCAGCACGGCGCACGCTGGAAATGGTCGAAAGCCAAACGCCGGATGCCGATGTCGTCGCCGAGGCGCTGGCCTTCATGGACAACAACGCCGGCCGGCTGGAGACGCTGCTGGTCGCCATGCTCGGACGGCGCGACCAATGGCTGCACCACGCCTCGCGCATCGAGAGCGGGGCGCTGAAGCCCGAGGTCGAGGCCGGTTTCGCAGCGCTGATCGAACGCGACCTCGCCGCCGCCGGCAACCTGCTCGATACCCGCACGCAAGCGCGGCTGATGCCGCTGGCCCGCTTCGCCGCCGCCAACGCGCCGGGCGTGCTGGATTCCATTTTCGACTGGAATTCGCCGTTGACCGCAACCATCGGCGACCTGCGGCAATGGCAGGCGGTCGCCGGCCTGCTGCTGACCGGTAGCGGCACGCTGCGCAAGACGGTCGACAAACGTATCGGTTTTCCCGCCGACAAGGAGTTCGCCGATCAAAAGAAGGCGATGCTCGAACTGCTTGGCGAACTGCGCGGCGTGGCCGGACTTGAAGCGGCGGTGGCCATGCTGGTCAGGCTGCCGCGGCCCGAGCTGGGCGAGGCCGAATGGGCCACCGTCGAGTGTTTCTCGCGCCTGCTCCGGCTGGCTGCCGGGCAGCTGTGGCTGGCTTTCCAGGAAGCCGGCGAAGTCGATTTCATCGAAATCGCCGCCCGTGCCGGCCTGGCGCTCGGCGACGACGAGGCGCCGACCGATCTCGCCGAGGCGCTCGATTACCGCATCCGCCACCTGCTGGTCGACGAATTCCAGGACACCAGCCCGAGCCAGGTCGTCCTGATCGAAAAACTGACGCGCGGCTGGATGCCCGACGATGGCCGCACGCTGTTCGTCGTCGGCGACCCGATGCAGTCGATCTACCGTTTCCGCAAGGCCGATGTCGGCTTGTTCCTGCGCGTCCGCGAGCGCGGGATCGGCGACATCCGCCTCGCCCACCTGCGCCTGTTCCGCAATAACCGCTCGTATCCCGGCATCGTCGACTGGGTCAACGCCGCCTTTCCCGCCATCTTCCCGGCCGAGGATTGCCCCGAGGCCGGCGCTGTGCGCTACGCCGAATCGGCCGCCACCCGGCCGGCGCGCGCCGACAGCGGGGTAGTCGTCCATCCGGTCATCGCACGGGAAGACAGCGACCCCGCCCGAGAGGAAGCGTGCCGCGTGCTCGCCATCATCCGTCAGGCCCGAAGCGAGGCCCCGGACGAACGGATCGCCGTGCTCGTCCGGGCACGCACTCATCTCGATGGGCTCGTCGCGGAAATCCGTCGCCGCGCGCCGGACCTGCGCTTCCAGGCGGTCGACATCGAAGGGCTGGACGGCCGCCAGCATGTGCAGGATTTGCTGATCCTGTTCCGCGCCCTGCACCACCGCGCCGACCGTGTGCATTGGCTGGCCCTGCTGCGCGCCCCGTGGTGCGGCCTGACGCTGGCCGACCTGCACGCGCTGGCAGCCGACGACAGGAAATCGACCATCTGGCAGCTGATGCAGGACGAGGCACGCATCGCCCGGCTCTCCGACGATGGCCGGCAACGGCTGACCCATGTCCGAGGGGTGTTGCGCCTGGCCTTTTCCGGCCGCGGCCGCCAGCACCCGCGGCGCTGGCTGGAAGGCGTCTGGCTGATGCTCGGCGGGCCGCGCTGTCTGGAAGCACCGGAAGCGCTGAACGATGTCGAGGCCTTCTTCACGCTGATCGACCAGTTGGTCGCCGCCAGCAAGCTCAGCGCCGAAACGCTGGCCATCCATGCCGCCGAGTTGTACGCGCCGACCGACCCGCTCGGCGACGCACTGCAGATGATGACCATCCACAAGGCCAAGGGTCTCGAATTCGACACCGTGATCGTCCCCGGCCTGCACCGCGCGACCGGCGGCAACGACAGCAGCCTGCTGCTGTGGGACGAAATCGCCGGCGCCGACGGCCACGAACACCTGCTGGTCGCGCCGATGAAGCGGAAAGGTACGGGAAACGGCGAGCCGAGCGCCTTCGATTATCTGAAGAAGCTGGAAGCCGAGCGCGGCGCCCATGAGGACGAGCGCCTGCTCTACGTCGCCGCCACCCGCGCCATCCGCAATCTGCATTTGGTCGGCGTCGCGGGGGTCGATGAGCAGAATGACGACGGCCTCAAGCCGCCGGCAGCCGGTACCCTGCTCAAGCTTCTCTGGCCCGGCGTCGCGCAGCCGGTGTTCGCCGCGGCACTGGCCCGTCTCGAGCCGGTCACGGCGCCGCACACCGGCATCGACCCGGCGGCATTCGTCGCACCGCTGGTTCGCCTGCGCAAAGCTGGCCTGCCCGATGCGCTACGCATGCTGCCACATGGCATCCGCCCGGCCGCCGCCAACACGATCGAGCGGGACGTGACGGATGGCGGCATTACGCTTGAGGCTTCCGTCGGCACCCTGGTTCATCGCTGCCTCGAACTGATCGCGCGCGCCGCGCATAACGACGGTCGAGGTCGGGAATTTCCCCTGGAGGGCGACGGACTCGCGGGCTGGTCGGCGAACCGCGTCAGGGCGCTGGCACCCGCTTATCGCCGCTGCCTCAGGGAGTCCGGGCATGGAGCCAAGGAAGCACGGGAAGGAGCCGAGCTGGTGGTCACCGCCCTGTGCCGGACCCTGGCTTCCCCTGCCGGACGCTGGATCCTGGTGCAGCATGACCAGGCCGGGGCCGAACAGGCGTGGTCGGCTCGCGGCGTCGAGGATGGCACGGCGGTTACGGTCAACCATGTCATCGACCGCATTTTCATCGCCGACGGTTGCCGCTGGATCGTCGACTACAAGACGGTTCTGGCCGATGCGGACGTGGCTGCGCTGCAGGCGCGCGCCGGGGAATACCGGCCGCAGCTCGAGCGCTATGCCGCGCTCTTCTCCGGTGATCCGCTGCCGCTCAAGATGGCGATCTTCTTCCCGCTGCAGGGCGTCCTCGTCGAACTTTTCCGAGACCAGCGCTCGCCAGGGATTGGCTTGACCGGGCAAGCTTGAGCTATACTTCCGCGAAAATTCCAACAACATGACTCGATGTCGCCTCGACTGCGCATCCCTCTCGCCAGCCTACGTGCGGCCACCTGCCTTGCTGCAGCAACGACGGCCCACTGCGCCGCGGCCACGCTGCAGGTCGCGGTGCTGGAGAACGCGCCACCAATGGCGTTTCGCGACGCCGATGGCCGATCGACGGGCTTCAGCGTCGAGGTAGCGCGAGCGGTGTGCGCCGAAATGAAAGCCCGGTGCGAGTTTCAGGCGATGGTGCCGGATCGGGTGGTTGCGCGCTGGCCGGCGGCGAACTCGGCGCACCGCTGCTTGCCGGTGTCGCCCGGGCTGCGATCGTGCCGATGAATACCAGCCTGCATTTGCAGCGCAACCGGGAGTTTCAGTGCCTGGGCGTCGTCGCGACGGTCATGACGGTTCCCGACCTGGTCGGGAATGCTTCATTCGGCATCAACCCGCGACGCCCCGAACTCAAGATCGCCGTTGACGACGTGCTCGACCATATCAAGCGCAACGGGGTCTACGAGCAGATCAACACGCAGTTCCTGCCGTTCAGGGTGCATTGATGCCGGCATTTCGATCCCTCTTCCTGATTGCCGCCATGTTGTCAGGAGCACTGCACGCAGCCGATCTGCGAGTGGCGGTCCTGGTTCAGGACGAGGCGCAGGTTTCGCCGCAGGGCGCTCTCGTCCCGAGCAGCACGCCCAGGGCTGATCTGGTGGCCTACACCGACGAACTGGCCCGGGAGATCTGTCGCCGCATCCGTTCCCGCTGTGCCGTTTCCTACGTCACATTCGGAGAAATCCTGCCGGGCGTCGAAGACGGGCGCTTCGATCTCGGCTTCGGCAACTTCCTGCGCGTGCCCAAGCGCGAGAAACGTGTCGCGTTCAGCGAACCGATCTTCCGTTCCGCCTCACGCCTGGTCGGATCGCCGGCTACCGCCCGGGCGTTTGCCCGCAAGCTCGGTCAGGCGGTCAGACTCGACAACCTGCGCGGCGCACGCGTGGCAGCGATGGAAGGATCGCAGCAACAGGCATTCCTCGACGCCATCGCCGCCGAGCGCGAACTGACCGTCGTTGCGGCAGCGACAACGGCCGGCGCGTTCGGCGCATTGCGCAATGGCAGCGCCGACTTTGCGTTGCTGCCGATTCGCACCGGCTATGCCCTGATCAGCCACGACAAGCCACGGCGCTTCGGCTTTGTCGGCCCCGCTACGGCCGATCACGGCCTCGGCGACACGGTTCACATCATCCTGCCAAAACAGAAGGAGAAGTTGCGCCACGCTCTCAACCAGGCGATCGCGGAAATTCGCGCCGACGGTACGGGCCATCGCATCATGCGCCGGCACTTTCCGGTAAACCTGGACTGAAGCACGATGCCGCCCCGGCCTGAACTTTACCCAGCGAACCGGGCATTCGCCCTGTTGGCCGCCGCTTTCGCCCTGCTGTTCGCTTTTGTCGTCGTCGTTCTCGCCGTTGACCAGGAACGTGCCCGTGAGGCATCGGAACGCCTGCAACAGCAGACCGTCCCCAAAATCATCCGCTTCCAGCGGCTGGCGCGCAACCTCGATCAATTGCGCCACGAAGGCGAACTGGTATTTTCCTCGGATACGCCCGAAGGCCGCCAGCAGTCGCTTTACCTGGTCATGCTGGTGGCAAGCCATCCGAGCATTCTCGAACATCCGCAGGCGGCCGCGGCGGCCCGTGAAATGGAGGCCTTCCTCGCCGAGACCGGCCGGCTGGCGACACAGGATCCGGCCATGCTCAGGGTGCAGCAGGGGGAATGGCAGCAGTTGTCCAGGCGACTGAACCTCCTGGTGGATGACATCCTGGTCGAGGGCGCCAATCTGGCGACCGCTGATCTGGGAGAAGTTGCCGACGCCATGCGCCTCACCAGATACAAGCTGATGGGGGCCACGATCCTGCTCGGCGGCTTTCTCCTTCTGCTGATCATCCTGCTCAGGCAGCACTTGCTGCGCCCGTTGCGGAGGATCGACCGCGCACTGTCATCACTCAGCGTCGACCGGCCGGCACCGGAGTTTCCCGACGCCCGCCTGGCCGAGATCCATGCCGTCGAGGAAGCGACCAAACGCCTGCACGACGCGCTGGTCAGCAATGATGCCGCGCGCCGCGAGCTGCAGCTGCTGGCCAATCGGGACGACCTGACCGGGCTGATGAACCGGCGCCACTTCATGGAATCGGCCACAACTGAACTGCGGCGCGCGCAGCGTTATGGCCGGCCCACCGCCGTCGCCCTCGGCGACCTCGATTTCTTCAAGAGCCTCAACGACACCTACGGTCACGGCGCCGGTGACGCCGTATTGCGCACCTTCGCCGAGTTGCTCACCGAGAGTCTGCGCCAGTCCGATCTCGTCTGCCGCTACGGCGGTGAGGAGTTCGCCTTCCTGTTTCCCGAGAGCACCGTCGGGCAGGCCCACATCCTGGTCGAGCGCTTTCGCGAACGCTGGGCCGCACAGGAAATCCGTCTGCCCGACGGCCTGCTGGTCCGCGCCACGCTCAGCATCGGGGTGGCGGATACCAGCCACTGTTCGATCGATGTTGCGTTGCAACGCGCGGACTTTGCACTTTACGAGGCCAAGCGGCTGGGACGCAATCGGGTCGTCGTCGCGGCGGAGGCCGGCTGATGCATGTCCTGATCGTCGACGACCAGGTGATTGCTGAAAACCTCTATGACTTCCGCGAAACCTGCGGACCCCGTTGCGATTTCGCTCCCTCGCTGGCGGCTGCGGACGTCCTGGTCGGGCGCCACCAATTCGACGCCATGGTCCTCGACCGCAGCCTGCCGGACGGCTATCTCGCCAAACCCTTTGCCCTGAAGGAGGTGGAAGCGCGGCTGCCGGCCATCAAGGCGCGTTCGGCCCCGGTCCCACCCAGATAGAAGGCCAGCGGCAGGGTGATCGCCGCCAGCAGCGCCTCCTCGCGGAAGGCTGCCTCATGCTTCCAGGCCGCGGCAATGCCATCGCGCGAATAGCCCGTCGCGTTCCACAAACGGACCAAGCCTTTCTTGCCCTTGAATTCGTTGGCGTCGCTCACTGTCGAAACTCCTGAAGGGCTGCTCGCCGACGGCGCAGTCCTGGCATTCTGCACTCATCCCTTCTTCTCCAGCAGCGCCTTGAGGAAACGCCCGGTGTGGCTGGCCTTGCATTTCACGACCTCTTCGGGCGTGCCGGAAACGAGGATGCGGCCGCCGCCGTCGCCGCCTTCCGGCCCAAGGTCGACGATCCAGTCGGACGTCTTGATGACGTCGAGGTTGTGCTCGATGACGACGATGGTGTTGCCGTGGTCGGCCAGGCGCTGCAGCACGGCGAGCAGCATTTCGATGTCCTGGAAATGCAGGCCGGTGGTCGGCTCGTCGAGGATGTACAGCGTGCGGCCGGTGTCGCGCTTGGACAGTTCCAGCGCCAGCTTGACGCGCTGCGCCTCGCCGCCGGACAGCGTGGTCGCGCTCTGGCCGAGCGTGATGTAGCTGAGGCCGACATCGACCAGGGTCTGCAGCTTGCGCGCGACGACTGGCACCGGGTCGAAGAATTCGCGCGCCTGCTCGACGGTCATGCCGAGGATGTCGTGGATGTTCCTGCCCTTGTAGACGATCTCCAGCGTTTCCCGGTTGTAGCGCTTGCCGTGGCAGACGTCGCACGGCACGTAGATGTCGGGCAGGAAGTGCATCTCGACCTTGATCATGCCGTCGCCCTGGCAGGCTTCGCAGCGGCCCCCCTTGACGTTGAATGAGAAGCGGCCGGGGCCGTAGCCGCGAGCGCGCGATTCCGGCACCTGCGAGAACAGTTCGCGGATCGGCGTCAGCAGGCCGGTGTAGGTGGCCGGGTTGGAGCGCGGGGTGCGGCCGATCGGCGCCTGGTCGACGCTGATCACCTTGTCGAACAGGTCGAGGCCGACGATTTCCTTGTGTGCTGCCGGCTCTGCGGTCGAGCCGTAGAGGTGTCTGGCGGCTGCGGCATAGAGCGTGTCGTTGATCAGCGTCGACTTGCCCGAGCCGGAAACGCCGGTGATGCAGGTGAACAGGCCCACCGGCAGTTCAAGGGTGACATCCTTCAGGTTGTTGCCGCAGGCGCCGATCACCAGGATCTGTTTGTCAGCCCGGCGCGGTCGACGCGTTTTTGGGGCCAGAATTGCCCGGCGCCCGGAAAGATAATCGCCAGTCATCGAGACCGGGTTGGCGGCCACTTCGGCCGGCGTCCCTTCGGCGACGATGAAGCCGCCGTGGATGCCGGCGCCGGGACCGATGTCGACGACGTAGTCGGCAGTGCGGATGGCGTCCTCGTCATGCTCGACGACGAGCACCGTGTTGCCCATGTCGCGCAGGTTGCGCAGCGTCTGTAGCAGGCGGTCGTTGTCGCGCTGGTGGAGGCCGATCGACGGTTCGTCGAGCACGTACATGACGCCGGTCAGCCCGGAGCCGATCTGCGACGCCAGCCGGATGCGCTGCGCCTCGCCGCCCGACAGGGTTTCCGCGCTGCGTTCCAGGCACAGGTAATCGAGGCCGACGTTGATCAGGAAGGACAGCCGGGCGGTGATTTCCTTGAGTATCTTGTCGGCGACTTGTGCCTTGGCGCCAGCCAGCGTCAGGCAGTTGAAGTAGTTGCGTGCCTCGCCCAGCGGCAGGCGGCTGATTTCATGCAGCGTCCTCGCCCCGACACGGACGTGCCGCGCCTCGATGCGCAGCCGGGAACCGCCGCACTGCGGACAGCCGGTGTTGCTGATGTACTTCGAAAGCTCCTCGCGCACCGCTTGCGAGTCGCTGCCCCGGTAGCGGCGTTCCAGATTGGGGATGATGCCCTCGAAGGTATGGCTGCGGTCGAAGCGCGTGCCTCTTTCGTTGAGGTAGCGGAAATTGATCTCGGTTCGCCCCGAGCCATAAAGGATTACCTGACGGAATTCCTCGGGCAGTTCGGCGAACGGCGTGTCGACCGAGAAGCCGTAATGCGCGCCCAGCGATTCGATGATCTGGAAGTAGAACTGGTTTTTCCTGTCCCAGCCGCGAATCGCCCCGGCCCCCAGCGACAGCGCCGGGTTGCTGACGACGCGCCGGGGGTCGAAAAACTGGATCACCCCGAGGCCATCGCATTTCGGGCAGGCGCCCATCGGATTGTTGAAGGAAAAGAGACGCGGCTCCAGTTCCTGCAGGGCGTACGAGCAGACCGGGCAGGCAAATTTCGCCGAGAACATGTGTTCCGTGCCACTGTCCATCTCCAGCGCGACCGCCCGGCCGTCAGCATGGCGCAATGCTGTCTCGAAGGATTCCGCGAGGCGCTGGCGCATGTCCTCGCGCACCCTCAGACGGTCGACGACGACATCGACATTGTGCTTGTGCGACTTGGTCAGCCTGGGCACCGAGTCGATCTCATGCACCGCGCCGTCGACCCGCACCCGGGCAAAACCCTGAGCGCGCAGTTCGGCGAAGAGATCCATCTGCTCGCCCTTGCGGTTGGCGACCACCGGGGCGAGGATCATCAGCCGGGTTTCTGCCGGCAGCGCCAGCGCGGCATCGACCATCTGCGACACCGTCTGCGCCTCGAGCGGCAGGTCGTGCTCGGGGCAATAGGGCGTGCCGGCGCGAGCGTAGAGCAGGCGCAGGTAATCGTGAATCTCGGTCACCGTGCCGACCGTCGAGCGCGGGTTGTGGCTGGTCGCCTTCTGCTCGATCGAGATGGCAGGCGACAAACCCTCGATCAGGTCGACGTCGGGCTTCTCCATCAACTGCAGGAACTGCCGGGCGTAGGCCGACAGCGACTCGACGTAGCGGCGCTGGCCCTCGGCATAGAGGGTGTCGAACGCCAGCGAGGACTTGCCCGATCCCGACAGGCCGGTGATCACGATCAGCCGGTTGCGCGGCAGATCGAGATTGATGTTCTTCAGGTTGTGGGTGCGCGCACCGCGAATGCGGATGGTTTCCATGGTACCGACGTCATGTTGAATTGAAGCAGCCGCTCACTATACGCAAGTTCGTCCGCCGGACCACCACGGAACCCCGGCCGCACCGACAATCAGCCCGGCGGTGCTTGCGTCAGGGACAGCGTGACGTGGACCGTGCCATCTGCAATCGTCTTCTTCAGCGGCCAGCCGACGGCGGAGAAGACCTTGAGCATGGCCGCGTTGGCGACGAGGACTTCCGCGATGAAGCGCAAAATTCCCCGTTTCCGGGCAATCCGGCCAAGATGCACGAGCAATCGCCGGGCGATTCCCTGGCCGTGAAAATCCTCCTCGACGATGAAGGCGACTTCCGCCACGTCAACGCCACAGCAGGCGTAGCTCGATGACGCGATCACGACCTCCAGGCCATCCACCCTATGGGTGACGATCAGGGCAACCCGGTTATCGAAGTCCATCTCCCGGATCAGGCGGTAGTCCGCCTCGCTCAGTCCGTCCTTGAAACTGAAGAAGCGGGTATAGATGGATTCCGGGTCAAGATTCCGGAACGCCTCGGCCATCCGCTCGCCATCGTCGGGATGCAGCGCCCGGATGCAGACCTCCATGCCATTGCGCAAGACCTCCCTGACGCAGTAACTCCGCGCATCGATCACCCAACCATCCTCCCACGCCAGTCAATTTCTTTTTTTGCCCGAAAGCCCGCGGCCATAACCGCTCCACACCGGAGCCTCGCCCGGTGCCGATACCCGCACAGACTGCCAGAAATGCCAATACCCGCACAGACTGCCAGAAATCCGGGGCCAACTCCAGAGGTGCGGGCCGCAAGCCGCTTTCGCTAGCGCACGACCTTGCGCCACTCCTGCTCGAAATAGCGGACCAGCGCCTGGTTGTTGAGGCGGTTGACCTCGGCCGGAACGCGCGCCATGTCGGCCGGGAAGCGGAACAGGTCAGGAACGATCTCCGGCGTCAAAAACCGGGTTTTCCCGGGGTCGACCGCAACCGGCACGAATTCCTGACGCCCGGCGATGATGAAGCCCCATTCGCCGAACGACGGCACCAGCGCATGATACGGCGCCGTCCTGAAGCCGACATCCTCGAGCGTCGTCACCACGCACCAGAACGACTGCCGGGCGTAAAGCGGCGACGTCGACTGGACGACGATCAGGCCGCGCGCCGCCAGGCGCTTTTCCAGCAGTCGGTAGAAGGCCGAGGTGTACAGCTTGCCGAGCGCGAAATTGGCCGGGTCGGGAAAATCGATGACGATGAAGTCGAAGTGGTCCCGGCTCTCTTCCAGCCATTGCAGGGCATCGGCATTGATCACCGTAACGCGCTCGGATTTGAGCGATCCGGAATTCAGTGCCACCAGTGGCGGGGCGGTTGCGAAGAGGTCGGTCATCGCCGGATCGAGATCGACCAGCGTCACCGCTTCCACGTTGGGGTATTTGAGGATCTCGCGCAACGCCAGTCCGTCGCCGCCGCCGAGCACCAGGGCGCGCTTCGCAGCAGGCAGCGCAGCCAGTCCGGGATGAACCAGCGCCTCGTGATAGCGGTATTCGTCATGCGACGAGAACTGCAGGTTGTTGTTCAGGAACAAGCGCAGGTCGTCACGCCAGCGGGTGACGACGATGCGCTGATAGGGCGTCGTCTCGGCATGGACGATCTCGTCGGCGTAGAGATGTGCCTCGGCCAGCGTCGTCAGTTGCCCGGCTCCGGCGAAACCGGCGGTCAGCGCGCCGAAAGCAGCCCAGGTCTGCACCGCCAGCCCGCGCCGCGCCGGCAACTGATCGCGGAACAGATGCAATGCCCACAGCGCCACCGCGACATTGAGCAGGCCGAAGAGCAACCCGGTACGCACCATGCCGAGGTGTGGGGCGAGGAGCAGCGGAAACAGGATCGAGACCGCCAGCGCACCGAGATAATCGAAAGTGAGCACTTGCGAAACCAGATCCTTGAACGCCAGTTCGCGCTTCAGGATGCGCATTACCAGCGGAATTTCCAGCCCGACGAGAACGCCGACGCCGAATACCGCGAGATAGAGCAGCAGCCGGAACGGCGCCGGCAGCCAGACGAACGCCAGAAACAGCCCGACCGCCGAAAAGCCGCCGAACAGACCGACCATCAGTTCGATCTGGATGAAGCGCCCGATCAGATCGCGCGCGATGTACTTCGACAGCCACGAACCGACCCCCATTGCGAACAGGTAGGCGCCGATCACCGTCGAGAACTGCGTCACCGAATCGCCAAGCAGATACGACGACAGCGCACCGGCGATCAATTCATAGGCCAGCCCGCACGAAGCGATGACGAAAACGGAGAAAAGAAGCGCATGCCGCATGGGCATCGATGCTACCCTGAATCGACGAGCCGGTGACTTGATCCGACGCTTGCCGTGCGACGGAAATCTCCGGTCACCGAAGACGGTCAAGCAAAATCGACAATCCACGCTCCGGCCCGCGCCGGGGTGACGAACAAATCAGCACTTTCCGACCACGACCCCGGAACAGCCGAGCCCGCGGAGCGGGCTCTTGCCCGGCTCCTGACGGAAGGCACCGGGGTCAGGGCAGCGTCACTCCCAGCGTCCACATCAGGCCCGCAGTTCCGAAGATGACCGTCTCGGCGCACACGCGATTGAAGCAGTAGCCGACGGCCGGAATGATCGCCGGTGCAAAACCGGAGCTGTTGAAGGGGATCTTGTCCTGATATTCGCCTTTATAGCCGTGGACCACGCCGGCGGCCAACCTGACGTAGGCCGCCGGTGCCGAGTCGAATGGTCGCCACAACAGGCCCCCGAAGACGAACTGCGACGGCTGGCTGAAGGAGTTGCTGAAGGCCGCCGCGCCGACGACCACCTGTCCTTCGAGCCAGCGCTCCGGCAGTCGCCACTCGCCGTAGATCAGCTTCTGCGTGTTGTTGTGGTCGGGCTGCGGATTCCAATGCACCGTTGCCAGGCTGGTCTGGAAGTAGAAGCGATCGGTGCGCCAAGGCTCGGGGGCATCCCACACGGAAGCCGTGGCCGCTGGCGTCGCCCCGGTACCCACGCCAGTGCCGGCCGGCTCTGCCACCGCCGATGCAGCGCCAAGGCAGCCCGCGGCGGCGAGAAGAAGCGCCGGCACGCGACACGCCCGCACAGGCGCAACGCGGTTTACAATGACGGACAGGGAAGGGAGTGTCCGTGCGCCCAGGGCACAACGCGAAAGGGAAAGCATGGCATCTCGCAAAAAGGGACAGCCCATCGAAGGGCAAGTCGCGCAGTATATTTTCCGCAACCAACCCCGGTCAATGCCCGCTCAAAGTAAATTTCTTCTCCTCCATCCTGATGCCCGGCGAGGCAGTGGGCGTGAGCAGGCGCCCACGATTCTGCAAAAGCCGTTGTTCCTCTACCTCGCCTCCATAGCTCCCCACATCCCTTTCCAGCCCCAAGGGAAAGGTTAGCGAAGCGTACAGACAGCAAGAAATAGAATGCCCGCGCCTACGCTGCCTTGATCCCGATCTTCGATGGTAGCGTGACCAATGCAAAGTTCTCTGGCGACGCGAGAGCGACGAGAAACCTTCCTGCCGCAGGAGTTTGAAATCTTCGAACTGCTGGCCGCCCCCTCCGAAACTACCAACCTTTACGCGCAGAGTCCCAATCTGGTGTAGCGCATGCAGGTCGGCATCACCAGGCTTGCCTGGGAGATGGCATCGTCGCTACTGTTCCTCGATACGTTCCGGCTGACCTTCGGCGCCACGCCGGTTGCCCGTATTCTTTCGGTTCGGTTCAGCTAGGGTGGCTGTGTGGGTGGACTGGGCCGCCAGTCCGCCCCGTACGCATGCGGCGCAAACTCACTCGCCCGGATCAACCGCTGGCGGAAGCTGTCGGCGCACAGGGAAATTGGTGGCCGGGTGGGTCGATCGGTTGGTGTTGGGAGGGGAATCTTGGACGCCGGGCAAGAGGGATCGAGTGTCCTGGCAGCCATTTCCGGAACCAGAACAGACAGTCCGCTCAATTCTTCGAGCAACTGCTGACGAGGCGTCGCCGGCGTGTCGTGATCGGGGTGGCTGCCAATGGCGGCAAGGCGGAAGGCAACCGAATAGCATGTCGCCCGTTCGGTCTTTCCGCGGGAGAGCACACAATCGCCGTAGCCGTAAATAGGTAATGACAGCAACATCGATGATGATGGCTATTGCTGCCTCGTCGTGTGCAGCGATCAATCCACAATGAAGCGGCCCATGGTTCTGCTTCGGATCGGCCACAATCCTGTCGTTACCCCATTTCGCCAGGAAATGCCGACAGACTCCTAGCCCTCGCCACGCTGCGTCGTTTCGCTGGTCAAGGCGAAATGAAGACTTACCCCGCCGTCAGCAACCAACATGTTGAGCGCCGCAATGCGCGCTTGGCCAGCAGCGTTGGGCTGGATCGCAGCCACCAGGTGGCGGCCGGAGAACAGGTCGGGCGCCTCGGCGATGTCGCCGGCGGCGTAGATGCCGGGTACCGAGGTCTGGATCGTGTTGTCGACCAGCACGCCCTTGGCGACGTGCGCCGCCGTCCCTTCGAGAAAGGCGGCGTTGGGCGCCACGCCGGCGGCGACGATCAGCAGGTCGCAGTCGAGCTGTTCGCCGGTCAACAGGGTCACGGTCAACGGTACCTGTTCGTCGCCCCCGATGCGCTCGACGCCAGCCCTGGTCACCACCCGCACACCCTGCTGCTCAACCCAGCGCTTGATCATGCCGCCGGCTTCCGGCGTCATCATGCGCGGCACCATGCGGTCGCCCATTTCGAACGGACAGGTGTTCATGGACCAGGCATCGGTGCACTGCGTACAGGTGTAGGGAACCTTGCACCTTTGTGTTCGAGAAATTGAGGGCCTTGATACGCGACCTTGACGAATTGACCGTTCCGCTGTGCTCGTAGGAACAAGTCATCTCGCACTGCAGGCATCCGGTACATTTCGCCGGATCGATGTGAAGCGACCTCTGCATGGTGTCTCTTCCATGAATTGCTGGGTGTCGTCAGGAACGGTGTACCACGGGTTTTCCGCTTGCCGGAGCCAGATCTCCTTTTCTCGGGCGCTATCATTCCGCAGCGCAGCAAATGCCCGCAACATCTGGTTACACAAAGCTACGAAAGCACGACAGACATGGTCTTCGGGACTGCCTAGAGTGTGATCATCTGTTGAACCCCTCCTCTCGAAATCCCCCCTTTCGAGAACTTCCACCCCGCCACCCGGCGGGGTTTTTTTGCCTGCCATCCGTCTTCCGGTTTCACTACAAGCCGCTATAATTTAATACTTGAACTTTTGCGGATTGAGGTAATCAGCATGGCCGAACAATATTCTTCCAAAGGCATCATGATCGCGACCATCGTCGTGGCCATTATCCTGACTGCAGTTGTGGTCCCCTTCTCCATGAAAGCCGAGAAATCCGCAGCCGACGCCAGCAGTACGGATCAGGCCGATAGCCGCATCCAGCCGGTTGCCAGGTTCGAATTGGCCAAGGCTGCCCCCGCCGCTGCTGCCGGCCCCAAGGATGGCGCTACCGTTTTCAACACAGTTTGCGGCGCCTGTCATAATACCGGCGTCGCCGGCGCACCCAAGGCGGGCGACAAAGCTGCTTGGGCGCCGCGTATCGCACAGGGCAACGACACCCTCTACAAGAACGCAATTACCGGCAAGAACGCGATGCCTCCGAAGGGTGGCGCAGCCGATCTGTCCGATGACGAGATCAAGCATGCGGTCGATCACCTGGTGGGCCTGTCCAAGTAATCGTCGGGCAGTGTGAAAAGGGAGGCTGAGGCCTCCCTTTTTCGTTAACCCAACAGGGCGCCTCGTGGGCGCCCTGTTCAGGCCGGCTTCTGGTCGGCCGCTTCAGGTTGCTGCAAGGACACTCACTTCTTTGTCGGGTCGGCCGCCTTGACCGCCTCAGCCTTCGGCGCTTCGTCAGCGTGGGTTCCCGGGGTCTTCGGCGCAGCCTTCCTGGCATGCTTCTGCTTGCTGCCGTTGCTCGGCACCTTCCCTTCGGGTGCAGCAACAGCCGGTTTGGCTTCCGGCGCCTTGGCTTCGGGCTTGGGCGCTTCGCTCTTGACGACGGCGGCCGGAGCGGCAGCAGTGGGCTTGACTTCCGCAGCGGGCTTGACGTCAGTGGCGTGAGCGATGCCGAAAGCGGCCGCGAGGGCGAGGGCGATAAGTTGCTTGGTCATGTTGAATCTCCTTGGGCTGGTTTGTTCTGGACTTCATCCGGCTTTGCGAAATCGCGCTGCCTTATTTCGAATAACGCTAGCGGGCGCCGCCCGGATGTCATCAGAACGGTAACCCGCTGTAACCTGCTGTGACCAAGCCGTTAGCGCTTGTTGCCGGCCAGCATGGCCTTCAGCGCGTCGAGCCGGGCGCTGCCTGTGGCCTTGTCCGGCGCAACGGACTCCTGGCCGCCGGTGAACCGGATGTCCTCGCTGCCCATTTCGGCGATAAAGCGCGAGGGTTCGCCGGGTATGAATTCACGCGCCTGCTTGCGGCGCTCGCAGTAGGACAGGTGCAGCGAGCGCTGGGCGCGGGTGATACCGACATACATCAGCCGGCGTTCTTCTTCAAGTTTCACCGGGTCGAGGGACTCGCGGTGCGGCAGGATGCCTTCTTCGACGCCGACCAGGAAGACGTGCCGGTATTCCAGGCCCTTGGCCGCGTGCAGGGTCGACAACTGCACGGCGTCGATGTCATCGGAATTCTGCTTGTCGAGCAGGCTGATCAGCGCAATGCCTTGCGTCAGGTCGATCAAGGTCTTGCCGTCTTCCTCGCCCTTCCTGTTGAGCCATTCGGTGAATTCGCAGACGTTGCCCCAGCGCGTCCGAGCGGTACGTTCCTCTTCGTGATCATGGAGATGGGCTTCGTAGTCGATGGCCTTCAGCAGGTCGGGGAGCACCTGCTGTGCCGGTTCGCTTCCGGCCCGTTGCCGCAGGCGGACGATGAACCGGCAGAACGCAAGGAGTGGCTCGATCTGGCGTGCCTGGACCCGATGCGCAAAGCCCTCCTCGCTGGCGGCACGGAGCAGCGAGACATGGCGCTCGCCGGCGTACTGGCCGAGCACCTGCAGAGTCGCTGTGCCGATACCGCGCCTGGGCGTCGTCGCGGCGCGGATGAAGGCCGGGTCGTCGTCCGCGTTGGCCAGCAAGCGCAGGTAGGAAATGATGTCCTTGATTTCCGTCTTGTCGAAAAATGACTGGCCACCGGAAAGAACATAAGCAATCTTCTGGTTGCGTAGCTGTGTCTCCAGCAGGCGCGCCTGGTGGTTCGAGCGATAGAGGATGGCGTAATCCCTGAACTGGCCGCGATGCTCGAAGCGGTGCGCCTGCAGTTTCATGACCACGCCTTCGGCCTCCGTCTCGTTGTCCTTGCAGGCAGTGACGGAGATCTGATCGCCGTGGCCGAGTTCGGACCACAGCTTCTTGTCGAACAACTTTTGGTTGTGGGCGATGACGTTGTTGGCCGCCTTGAGAATTCTTACGGTCGACCGGTAGTTTTGCTCCAGTTTGATCACCTTCAGCGCCGGAAACTCGGCCGGCAGCTTCTTCAGGTTGCCGATGTCGGCGCCGCGCCAGCCGTAGATCGCCTGATCGTCGTCGCCGACGGCGGTGAACTGGGCGCGGACGCCGGTCAGCAGCTTGAGCAGCTGGTACTGGCAGGCGTTGGTGTCCTGGTATTCGTCGACCAGCAGGTAGCGCAGGCGGTTCTGCCACTTCTCGGTGACCTCCGGATGCTCGCTGAACAGCTTGACCGGCAGGCCGATCAGGTCGTCGAAGTCCATGGCCTGGTAGGACTTCAGCGTTGCCTCGTAGGAGAAATACGCCTGCGCGGCCCGCGCTTCGATCTCGTTCGTTGCGAGTCTTCTGGCAGCTTCGGGCGTTACCAGCGCATTCTTCCAGTTGGAGATGATCGCCTGCAGGTGGCGCAGTGTCCCCTTGTCGATGGTCCCGGCGACGTCACCGACGATGCCGGCGCAATCGGCCGCATCGAAAATCGAAAAGCGGGGCTTGTAGCCAAGCAACCCTGCTTCCTCGCGCAGGATGCGCACACCGAGTGCGTGGAAAGTCGAAATCTGCATTTCCTCGGCCGTCGCCCGCGACAGGAGCCTGCCGACCCGCTCCTGCATCTCCTTCGCCGCCTTGTTGGTGAAGGTGATGGCGGCCACGTTGCGCGGCTCGAAGCCGCAGTCGCGAACGAGATAGGCGATCTTCTCCGTTATCACCCGGGTCTTGCCCGAGCCGGCACCGGCCAGAACGAGCAGGGGGCCGTCAAGGTAATGGATCGCTTCGCGTTGCTGGGGATTGAGGCCGGGCATGAGTCGGAATCCACAAGGGATACCGCCACCAGCAGAGCCGGTGACATAAAGGCGGCACCCCGGAGGTTCGGGGCGCAATGACTGAGCGGAGGAATTCTACCTCAGGCCTACCTCAGGCCGATCGAGCTGCTGTCCGGCGTCGGCCGGTGCATGTCAGACGATGTCGAGATGACCGATGCCGCTGGTCAGGTCGCGATCCTTGGATTCCTTGCCGTACAGCTTGATCTGCAGGCGCAGGTCGTTCAACGAATCCGCGTTGCGCAAGGCATCCTCGTAGCTGATCTTGCCGGCTTCGTACAGTTCGAAAAGCGATTGGTCGAAGGTCTGCATCCCGAGTTCGCGCGACTTCTTCATGATTTCCTTGATCTCGCCCACCTCGCCCTTGAAAATGAGGTCAGAAATCAGCGGCGAATTGAGCATGATCTCGATTGCCGCCACCCGCCCCTTGCCGTCCTTCTTGGCGATCAGGCGTTGCGAAACCATGGCGCGCAGGTTGAGCGAGAGGTCCATCAGCAATTGGGAACGGCGGTCTTCGGGGAAGAAGTTGATGATGCGGTCGATCGCCGTATTGGTGCTGTTGGCGTGCAGCGTCGCCAACGCCAGGTGGCCCGTTTCGGCGAAGGCGATCGCGTAATCCATCGTGTCGCGGTCACGGATTTCACCCATGAGAATGACATCCGGCGCCTGGCGCAGCGTGTTCTTCAGGGCCGGCTTCCAGTTGTCGGTATCGACGCCGATTTCGCGCTGCGTGATGATGCAGTTCTTGTGCTCGTGAACGTATTCGATCGGGTCTTCGACCGTGATGATGTGGCCGAAGCTGTTCTCGTTGCGGTAATCGACGAGAGCGGCCAGCGAAGTCGTCTTGCCGGTACCGGTGCCGCCGACGAAGATGACGAGACCGAGCTTGGTCATCGCGACGTCCTTGAGAACGGGCGGCAGGCCGAGTTCGTCAAGGGTCGGAATAGCCTGGTTGATGGTCCGGCAGACGACGCCGACGCGCCCCTGCTGAATGAAGGTGTTGACCCGGAAGCGGCCGATCCCGGCCGGCGAGATGGCGAAGTTGCATTCCTTGGTCGCTTCGAATTCGGCCGCCTGCCGGTCGTTCATGATCGAGCGCGCCAGTTCCTGGGTGTGCTGCGGCGTCAGGAGTTGATTGGAAACAGGCATGATCTTGCCGTCGACCTTGATGGCCGGCGGAAAGCTTGCCGTGATGAACAAGTCCGACCCCTTCTTCTGCACCATCAGGCGCAGGAGGTCGTGCATGAATTTCATTGACTGGTCGCGTTCCATAACCCTTCCTCTTTCCCTGATTTTCGCCGGCTCAGCCGGGGAAGTTATCCTTGTTGGTCGCCCGCGCCCTGGCCTCGGCATTGGACACCACGTTGCGCCGCACCAGGTCGAGCAGGTTCTGATCCAGCGTCTGCATCCCGAAATTCTGACCAGTCTGGATCGCCGAGTACATCTGTGCCACCTTGTTCTCGCGAATCAGGTTGCGGATGGCCGGGGTGCCGATCATGATTTCGTGGGCCGCGACGCGGCCCATGCCGTCCTTGGTCTTGAGCAGCGTCTGCGAAATGACGGCGCGCAGCGATTCGGAAAGCATCGAGCGGACCATTTCCTTTTCCGCCGCCGGGAAGACGTCGACGATCCGGTCGATCGTCTTGGCCGCCGATGAGGTGTGCAGCGTGGCGAACACCAGGTGACCGGTTTCCGCCGCCGTCAGCGCCAGGCGAATGGTTTCGAGGTCGCGCATCTCGCCGACGAGGATGACGTCCGGATCCTCGCGCAATGCGGAGCGCAGGGCGTTGGCGAAGGACAGCGTGTGCGGGCCGACCTCACGCTGGTTGACCAGGCACTTCTTGGCCTCATGAACGAACTCGATGGGGTCTTCGACAGTCAGGATATGCGCGTATTCGTGCTCGTTCACGTGATTGACCATGGCCGCCAGTGTCGTTGACTTGCCCGAACCGGTCGGGCCGGTCACCAGCACGATGCCGCGCGGGTATTCGGCAATGTCCTTGAAGACCTTCGGGCAATTGAGGTCTTCAAGTGACAGGATCTTGGAGGGAATGGTCCGGAAGACAGCGCCGGCGCCACGTTGCTGATTGAACGCATTGACGCGGAAACGGGCCAGGTTGGGGATTTCGAACGAGAAATCGCACTCCAGCGTCTCTTCATAGATCTTCCGCTGGGTGTCGGTCATGATGTCGTACACCATGCTGTGCACGTCCTTGTGCTCCATCGCCGGCAGGTTGATGCGGCGCACGTCGCCATGGACACGAATCATCGGCGGCAAGCCCGAAGACAGGTGAAGGTCGGAAGCCTTGTTCTTGACTCCAAAGGCCAGCAGTTCTGTAATGTCCATGCGGATCGTCCTTAGGGCACGTGTATACTGAAAACAGAGGGAATTCCAAACAATTATGAGCGCAATCGCCTCCAGCCTGCAAGCAGTCAGAGAACGTATCGCCAGGGCGGCACAGGATTTTGGCCGTTCGCCACGGGAAATAAGCCTTCTGGCGGTCAGCAAGACCTGGCCGGTGGATTGCGTGCTCGAGGCAAACAGGGCGGGACAGCGGTTATTTGGCGAGAACTACGTGCAGGAAGGTGTGGCCAAGGTGCTTGCGACGGCCGGCCTCGGTCTCGAGTGGCATTTTATCGGCCCGTTGCAGAGCAACAAGACGCGACTGGTTGCCGAACATTTTTCGTGGGTACACTCGATCGAGCGTCTGAAAGTGGCCGAGCGGCTCTCCGCGCAGCGTCCGGAAGACCTGCCGCCGCTTTCTGTCTGCATCGAGGTGAATGTTTCGGGTGCTGCAACCAAGAGCGGTTGCACACCGGAGGAGGCGCTGGAACTGTGTCAGGCAGTTTCCGGTCTGCCCCGCTTGAAGCTGCGCGGTTTGATGGCGATTCCCGACGCGGTGGACGATTTTGCAGCCCAGCGGGTGCCATTCCGCCGGTTGCGCGAGTTGGGCGAGCAAATTCATGCTGCCGGACTGCCGTTCGATACCCTTTCCATGGGAATGTCCCACGATCTTGAAGCGGCTGTTGCCGAAGGTGCGACCATTGTCCGCATCGGCACGGCAATTTTTGGTGAGAGAGGTCACGCATGAAGATTTCCTTCCTCGGTGGCGGCAACATGGCGAATGCGCTGATCGGTGGCATGTTGCAGCAGGGGTTCACCGCCTCCGACATCGACGTCATCGATCCCGGCGCCGACGCCCGCGTCCGGCTGGCTGCGACTTATGCGGTCAACTGCGTGGAATCGGCCGACATGCTGGCGGAAATCGGCGATCTGCTGGTTCTGGCGGTCAAGCCGCAGCAAATGAGGGAAGCCGTCGCTCCGCTGGTCGGCAGACTGGGCGATGCTGTCGTGGTGAGCATTGCCGCCGGACTCGACATGGCGACACTTTCACGCTGGCTGGGCGGGCACCGCCGGATCGTTCGCTGCATGCCGAATACGCCGGCGCTGATCGGCGCCGGGATGACCGGGTTGTGCGCGCTGCCGGAAGTAAGCGACGATGAACGTTTCGCCGCCGACCGTGTGCTGCGCTCGGTCGGCACGACCGTGTGGATCACCGACGAGGCCAGTATGGACGCCGTCACTGCGGTTTCCGGCAGCGGCCCGGCCTACGTCTTTCTGTTCATCGAAGCTCTGGAACAAGCAGCCGCCGAGCTTGGTCTTGCCCCGGAACAAGGCCGCCAGCTGGTGATCGGAACGGTACAGGGCGCTGCGGCGCTCGCCGCACAATCGCCGGAACCGACTTCGGTGCTGCGGGAGAGGGTGACCTCGAAGGGGGGGACCACGGCAGCTGCATTGGCCGTCATGTCCGAAAAGGGTGTGCGGGAAGGCATCGTCAGCGGCGTCAGGGCGGCCGAAGCGCGCGGCCGGGAACTGGGCCGCTTGCTGGGAGCGAGCTGATGCAGGTGCTGATCTTTCTCGTCGATGCCGTTGTCAGCTTCTTCTGCACACTGTTCCTGCTGCGTTTCCTGATGCAATTGACGCGCGTCTCGTTTGCCGGGCAGTTCGGCGATTTCGTGGTCAAGCTGACGAACTGGGCGGTGAAGCCGCTGCGCCGCGTCATCCCCGGCATCGGCGGCATCGACTGGGCCAGCCTGGTTGCGGCACTTGTCCTGCAACTCCTGCTGTCAGCGTTGCTGGTCGGCCTCGCGGGCCCGTCTGTGGCGATTGCTGGCGGCGCTGTGGCGTTGATGGCGCTTTCGCTTGCCGTGCGCACCCTGCTGCGCCTGACGATCTATATCGTGATCGGTGCGCTTATCCTGCAGGCGGTATTGTCGTGGATCAATCCCTATTCCCCGTTGGCGGCTCCCGCCAATCAGCTGACAAGGCCGATCCTCGACCCGATCCGGCGCTTCGTGCCGCTCATTTCCGGCATCGACCTCTCGCCGCTGATTGCCATCCTGCTGCTGCAGGCAGTCCTGATGTTCCTGTGAACGACTGGTTTCGCGTCGGGGACGACGGCTGCATCACATTGCATCTCCACATCCAGCCCGGCGCGAAGACGACTGGATGTGCCGGACTGCATGGCGACTCCCTTAAGATCCGCCTTGCGGCGCCGCCGGTCGACGGCAGGGCCAACCTGGCACTGCTCAGGTTCCTTGCCGATGCGCTCAAACTTCCTCCTGCCGCAATCGTCCTCAAGAGCGGCCATGCCTCGCGGCGCAAGGTGCTTGAAGTCCGCGGGGCAACGCGAGAAGCAGTCGCCGCTCTCTCTCAGCCTTCGTAAACGACACGGCCGGCAACCAGGGTCGCCTTGACCTTGCCGGTCATCATGCAGCCTGTCCAGGGCGAGTTCTTGCCACGGCTCTTCAATGCCTCCGCCGTCAACTGCCAGGTCGCGTGCGGGTCGAAGATGCAGACATCGGCGACGCTGCCTACGGTCAGTTGGCCGCTTGCCAGTCCAAGGACTTCGGCCGGGGCCGAGGTAATCCTGTCCAGTGCGGCAGGCAGGGAAACTCCGGCGGCTGCGGCCCATTTCAGGGTCAGCGGCAGCAGTACCTCGAGACCGGTCGCACCCGGCTTGGCTTCACCGAACGGGAGGAGCTTGTCGTCAGCGCCAACCGGGGTGTGGTCGGAGCAGATGGCGGCGAGGCCGGTCGCCGCCGCGCGGGACAGCGCCTGACAGTCGCTCTGGGCGCGTAGCGGCGGGCAGAAGCGGGCATGCGGGTCGAAAAAGCCGATATCGTCTTCGGTCAGCAGCAGGTGATGGACGCCGATGTCGCAGGTGACGGGCAGCCCTTCGTCGCGGGCCGCACCGACCAGCACCACCCCGGCCGCCGAGGACAGGCGCGTGAGATGGACCCGACAGCCCGTGTCGCGCACCAGTTGCAGGATGGTGGCGATGGCAATGGTTTCGGCAGCAACCGGAATGCCGGCCAGGCCAAGGCGGCTGGCAACTTCACCTTCGTGAGCGATGCCGTTGCGCGACAACCAGTAATCCTGCGGCTGCAGCCAGACCGAAAAGCCGAAGGTCGCAGCGTATTCCATGGCCCGCAGCAGCGCCTCGGTATCGACGACCGGGACCTTGGCCTGCGAGAAGGCGATGCACCCGGCCTTTCGCAAGCCGGCCAGTTCGGCCAGCCTTTCCCCTTGCAGACCTACGGTCAGCGCGCCGAGCGGCAGCACCCGGGCCTTGCCGATTTCCTTGGCGCGGTGGATCAGGCGATCTGCCAGTTCCGGTTCGTCGAGGGGCGGGACGGCATCGGGGGGCACGACGACGGAAGTCACGCCCCCGGCGACGGCGGCGGCCAACTCGGCCTGGATGCTGTTGAGACGGGCACCCAGGTCGACCAGCCCCGGGCAGACGACGCACCCGGCGGCGTCGACAATGCTCCCGGCAGCGAAGCCGGTCGGCGCTTCGCCCAGTGCGGCCACCCTGCCTTCGGCAATGAACAGCGAAATGCTGCGGTCGACGCCGTTCTTGGGGTCAATTACACGCCCGTTGCGAATTTCGATATTCATGTCAATTCCCCGCAACGATGCTCATCACGGCCATGCGTACCGCGATGCCGAAGGTGACCTGGGGCAGGATCACCGCCTGCGGTCCGTCGGCCACGGCCGAGTGAATCTCGATGCCGCGGTTCATCGGCCCCGGGTGCATGACGATGGCGTCCGGCCTGGCGAGGGCCAGCTTCTGCGGCGTCAGGCCGTAGTGGCGGAAGTATTCGCCGGCCGACGGCAGCAGGACACCGGCCATGCGTTCGTTCTGCAGGCGCAGCATGATGATTACATCACAATCCCTGAGACCCTCGTTCATGTCGTGGAAGACCTGCACGCCGAGCTTGTCCAGATGCTTGGGCAGCAGCGTTTCCGGCCCGATGGCGCGAACCTCCGGCACCCCCAGCGCGGTCAGGGCCTGGATGTCCGAGCGCGCGACGCGCGAATGCAGGATGTCGCCGACGATGGCTACGCGCAACCGGGCGAAGTCCTTCTTGTAGTGGCGGATCGTGTACATGTCGAGCAGCCCCTGCGTCGGGTGCGCATGGCGGCCGTCGCCGGCGTTGATGACATGGACGTCGTCACGGCCGATGCGCTGCAGATGTTCGGCGATCAGGTAGGGAGCGCCGCTCGAAGCATGACGGACGACAAAGAGATTGGCGTGCATGGCGCACAGGTTGTCGATGGTATCGAGCAGCGTCTCGCCCTTGGCGGTCGACGAGCGGTTGATGTCGAGATTGATGACGTCGGCCGAAAGGCGCTTGGCGGCGATCTCGAAGGTCGTTCGCGTGCGCGTCGAGTTCTCGAAGAACAGGTTGAACACGCTCTTGCCACGCAACAGGGGCACTTTCTTGACGTCGCGTACCGAGACTTCCATGAACGAGGCGGCGGTGTCGAGAATCTGGGTGATCACGGGCTGCGGCAGGCCATCGATCGACAACAGGTGGATCAATTCTCCAGTCCGGTTCAACTGAGGGTTATGCATTCGCGAGCCTCCAGGCGAGGCGGCCGTCGTCCAGCCTGCTCAGTTCCAGGCTTTCGCCGGCGCTCAGGGTCACCTCCCAGACGCAGTAAGCGGGCCCGATCGGCAGTTCGCGGCCGCCGCGGTCTGCCAGTACCGCCAGCGCCACCGATGCCGGGCGACCGTAGTCGAACAGTTCGTTGAGTGCGGCGCGAGTGGTGCGTCCGGTGTAGAGCACATCATCGACGAGAATAAGGTGGCGACCTTCGATGTCGAAGGGGATGACCGTCGGCTTGACCTGCGGGTGCAGGCCCTTCGCGGCAAAATCGTCGCGGTAGAAGGAGACGTCGATCAATCCGATATTCTCGGGCAGGCCGAGGAGTGCCTTGAGCCGTTCGGCAATCCAGGCGCCGCCGCTGAAGATGCCGATCAGCGCGGGCCGGCGATGCAGGTGCGGGCGGATCAGGTCGGCCAGTTGGCGGCACTGGATCTCGGCGTCAGGCAGGGGGCTGGGCAGGGGCGGCATGGTGCGGACTTTCGAACCAGGTTTGAAGGATGAGCTGGGCTGCCACGGCATCGCGCAGGGGCTTGGCGGACTTGCTGTTGTGGCCGGTTTCGCGAAGCCGGGCAGCGGCATGGAGCGACGTCAGACGCTCGTCGGCCAGGCCGACTGGCAGGTTGAACCGGCGCTGCAGGCGTTCGGCAAATTTCTTGGCGAGCCGGGTCATGGCATGGGGCGTCCCATCGGCGTGGGTGGGCAGACCGACCACCAGTTGCACCGGCCGCCATTCGGCAACGAGCTTGCCGATAGCGGCGAAGCGGTCATCGTTCGATTCGGCACTGATCACCGTCAACGGATGGGCGCTGCCAAGCAGGATCTCCCCGGTGGCAACCCCGATGCGCTTCTCGCCGAAATCGAACGCCAACACCGTGCCTTCAGGCATGCCCGGCGACGTCGGAAAGCTGCGTGAAACTGATGCCGAGCTTCTGCATTGCCGCCGGCAGACGCTCTTCCGGCGGCAGATCGAAAAGAATGCCGCTCCTTGCGGGCACGGTCAGCCATGAATTCTGGGCCAGCTCGTCTTCCAGTTGTCCGGCATCCCAGCCCGAGTAACCCAGGGTGACGATGATTTCCGATGGCAGTCCGGCGCTCCCCACCGACGCCAAAACGTCGCGCGAACTGGTCAGGCCGACCTCGCCGTTGACGGCCAGCGTCGATTGCCACTGTCCCACCGGGCGATGCAGCACGAATCCGCGGTCCAGTTGTACCGGACCACCAAAATAGACGGGCAGATTGGTCAGATTTTCCGCATCCAGCCTGATGTCGATCTTCTCGAACAGCCCCGCCAGAGTCATGTCGATCGGCCGGTTGACGATAATCCCCAGCGCTCCGTTCTCGTTGTGCTCGCAGACATAGACAAGCGCATGGGAGAAATACAGATCTTCCAGGGTCGGCATGGCGATCAGGAAATGGTCGGTCAGGTTGACGCTGTTCATGCTGGGATTTTAATCGTCACCGGGGTACAAACCAACCATGAAGATGGAAAAAGCACTTGCCTGGTTCCCCGCGACCTGCGCGACCATGACCATAGAGTCCTGAGCGTGGCCTTGGCCGAGGTGTGGGAGGTCTATTGCGCCTTTGTCTTCAGCCACGAGATTCTTGATGTGCTGCCGTCGAAGTGCGACCGCCGCGTACATTTCATCCACGAATCGCTGTGCGGACTCGACGCTGCGCTGCAGGGCAGGGGTGGCGGAATGATCGTGCGCCACGGCCGGGCGACGAAGGCGATTCCTGACCCTGGTCGGCAAACCGTTTTCCGTTTTCACGCCGTACAAAAATGCCTGGCTGAAGCGGTTGACCGCAGCAGACTGTGCCGCCTGCCACTGTCAGGGCGCTCTCGCGGGGCGGGAGCATGCGGGAGTGCCCAGCCTCGACGGAATTGGCTTCACCGGCACCGACCTGATCGAACTCGGCATCCAGCCAGGGATGTCGGGCGCGCGCAACCTCTGGGACGAGTTCCGCGAAGAGCGCATCGTGCGTTATGGCGCCATGCGTGATTTTCCTGCCGCGAAAGGCGTTTCATACCTCTCGGCGCACCTGCGCTTCGGCACGATCAGCACCCGCGAACTGGTCCGCGCCGCTCGCGAGAAGGATGCCGATTCCTGGCTCAGCGAGCTTGTCTGGCGCGACTTCCATTTCATGATCCTCGACCACTTTGCGCACATTGTCGGTCACGCCTTCAAGCCCGAATACGATGCCATTGCCTGGGAGGACTGGCCGGAAGGACTGGCTGCGTGGCTGGACTCGGTGATCACGAAGCCTGCTTCGCACTGACATAGCCGGCAATCAGCGCCAGCAAATCGTCCTCGTCGTATGGCTTGCCGAGGTAATTGCTGGCCCCGATTTCGAGCGCGTGACGGCGATGCTTCTCGGCGGTACGTGACGTGATCATGATGATCGGCAATTTGCCGAGCCGCTTGTCGGCGCGAATGTTGCGCACGAGGTCGAAACCATCCATGCGCGGCATTTCGATGTCGGAAATCACGACGTCGGGAACCAACTCGAGCAACTGCTCCAGAGCATCGACGCCATCCTTCGCCAGCGCTACGCGATAACCCTCGCGGGCAAGAAGGCGGCCCGTAATCTTGCGCACGGTCAGCGAATCGTCGACCACCATCACCGTCGGCAGCGTAGCTGCGGTCGTCTCAACCGGCGCCACCGGAACTGCGCTGTGGACGGTCGCTGCAGACTTGCGGCTGGCCAGCGCGACCGGGTTGAGTATCAGGACTACCTGACCATCGCCAAGGACAGTGGCGCCGGCGATGCCGACCACCCGCGAGAGCTGGCCGCCGATATTCTTGACCACGACTTCCTGATTGCCCCTGAGTTCGTCGACCTGGACCGCGATGCGCTGCGAGCCGGAACGCAGGAGAAGAACCCAGTACTGGCGCTGCGCCTCCGGCGCCGCCGCGGTGTCGCCGAGCAGATGCGGCAGGTAGTGGAACGGGTAGCGATTGCCCTGCCATTCAACTTCGCCCAGCGCGCGAATCTCGGCAAGTGGCTCTTCCTTGAGATCGAGAACCTGTTCGATCATCGTCGATGGGACCGCATAGAGAACCGTGCCGGTCCGTGCCAGCAGTGTCTGGGTGACCGCCAGCGTGAGCGGCAGATAGATGCGGAAGGTGGTTCCGTGGCTGAGGCGGGAGACCGTTTCGATGCGCCCGCCGAGCTCCGCGACTTCGGTCTTGACCACGTCCATGCCGACGCCGCGACCGGCAAGCTGGCTGACCTCTCCGGCAGTCGAGAACCCGGGAAGGAAAATGAGGTCGTAGAGGCGCGCTTCGTCGACCTCCTGGCCCGCCTCGAGAAGCCCCAGTGCCTCCGCGCGGGCGCGGATCCGATCGCGATCGAGACCGCGGCCATCGTCGGCCATTGCAAGGATGATTTCGTTGCCTTCCTGCGCCAGCGCTACCGTGATGTCACCGATTTCGGATTTGCCCGCAGCGACCCGCTCGGCACGTGTTTCGATACCGTGGGTCACGGCGTTGCGCAGCATGTGCTCGAGCGGCGCCATCATCTTGTCGAGTACGGAGCGGTCGAGTTCCACCTGACCGCCGACGATGTCGAAGTTGGCCCGCTTGCCGAGTTCCTTGGAACTCTGGCGAACGATGCGGAACAACCTTTCGGCCTGGCTGGCGAAAGGCATCATGCGGACGCCCATCAGATCCTGCTGCAGTCCGCGATTGAGGCGCGCTTGCGCGACGATGGCGGCATTGGCATCGTCGAGGTTCTTGAGCAGGTTCTGCTGGACGGTGGCGACGTCATTGACCGACTCGGCCATGAACCGAGTCAACTCCTGGAAGCGCGTGAACCGGTCCAGTTCGAGCGGGTCGAAGTTCACCTGACCGTCGTGGGCCTGGGCGACACGCGCCTGGATCTGGCCTTCGGCCTGGATTTCTATCTCGCGCAACTGCCGCCGCAGACGGATGACGTTTTCGGTCAGATCGAGCAGGGACCCCTTGAGGCTGTGCATTTCACCTTCGATCCGCGCCCTGGCAATCGAAAGCTCGCCCGCCTCGTTGACCAGCCGGTCGATCAGGTCGGCCCTGACGCGGAGGGTAGCGCGCTGCGCACCAGTCTCAACATCATGGTCGCGGTCGACATCCGGTGCCTGGGTCATTGCGGACGCCGCTTCACCACCTGCCGCAACGGCAACCAGGCTGGTCGCATCGAGCTCTGTGCTCTCGCCAGAGCGCAGGCGCTCGGTGGCCTGGGCCAGCATGTCGCAGCCATTCTCGATTTCGTCGATGAATGCCGGAGTTGCCGCCTCGGCGCGGAGAACGTCCTCGACGCGCGCTTCCAGCAAATGGGTAAATTCACCGAGGTTCATCGCCCCCGCCATCCGTGCATTCCCCTTGAAGGTATGCAACAGACGGGCGATGGCGTGCGGCTGGGCATCGCTGGCCGGATCACCGCGCCACAAGCGAAGCTGTACGGTCAGTTCGCGCAGCTGGTCCTGCGCCTCTTCAAGAAAAACTGGCAGCAAATGCTCGTCGAGGTCATCCTTGAGCCTTCCGACGACAAGGCCAGGGGCTTGCACGGCGGTTTCGCCGGCAAGCGGGGCGGCCGGTTCCGGCGCACCCTGAACCTCATCCTCCGGAATGCCGGACTCCTCGACCGCCTCGGGTTCGGGTTGAGCCTCGAGAAGGTAGATATCCGCAAGCGCTCCGATCAGCTGGAACTGCTCTTCCGGCGCTTCCTGGCGTGCCAGAGCCGTAAACATGCTTTCGAGAGTGATGATCGCCTGACGGACCGTTTCAAGTCCCTCGATACTGTTCGGGCGGCCCGAACTGTCACGGCGCAAGAGCGCATGCTCCAGCGCGATCGCCAGATGGTGCAGTGGCATCAGGCCGACGGTCGCCGCAATGCCGCCCAGAGTGTGGGCGGCGCGTGTCATGTCGAATGCGGTCGGAGCAGTGGGGTCGGCTTCCAGAGAGGCATAGGAAGCGACCAGGGTTTCAAGGTATCCGCGCGCCTCTTCACAGAAAATGTCGTAAAGGGTCGGTGCTGCGGCAGGCGTTTCCACTGGCGGCGGAAGCTCTGCAACCTCCTCCGCGAGCAGGTCGGTGAAGGCATCGGCCATGTCGCTCGACGCTTCTGCTATCTCGACGGCTTCCGCTGAGAAGGCCACAACGGGCTGACCGACTTCCCCGGAAGTAATCTCGGACGTCAGCAGTTCTTCTGTTTCCGCGACGGCGGCTGGTTCGAATTCGGGCGTGGCGTAGACGGCGGTCGCAAGATCCAAGACAAACGGTGAAGCTTCGGCGCTCTCGGCCAACGTCAATTCCATTGCCTCGACAACGCTGGCAGGCGTTTGCGCGGGTGCTGGCAGCAGCGGTTCTTCGCCACGCAGCCGTTCCGCTGCCGCGACCACGGCTGCCGGATCGGGAATGGGCTCCCCACCGTGTTCGAGCGCCGCAACCCAGCGCGAGAACAACTGATGGGCGTCGGCGATCAAGCTCAGTAGCTCCGGCGTGGCAGTCATGTCCTGGCGCAGCCACATGTTGAGTGTCTGCTCGAGCGCCCAGGCAGCCTCGCCCATGTCCGTCAGCCCGACCATCCGGCCGCTGCCCTTGAGCGTATGCGCCGAACGCCGGATCGTCGTCAGCGCGTCGTTGTCGTTCACGTTGGCCGCGAGCAACCGCTCGTGCTCGTCGATGGTGGCGAGTACCTCATGCGCTTCCTCGAGGAAGATTGCCAGAAGTTCGGCATCGATTGCCTCGTGGCCCGCCTGGGCAAGTTCCAGCGTCTCCGTCGAAGGCGCGGCTGCCTCGACCGATGCCCTCCCCAACGACGAGACGGCGACATCGATCTCGGGCCGCAGGGCGTCTCCGGTTTCAAGCGCCTTGAGGACGGTCTTCGCGGTGTCGCCCAGTTCGGGGTTCGCCAGCAGGTCGGCATCCTTCTGCAAGGACTGCAGATTGCGTTTCAACTCGGCGCGAACCCGTTCGTCGCCAGGGGCGTCCTTGAATGCCTCGAACAGGGACTGGGTCTCGTGCTTGTGCTGTTCGAGCTGAACCTCGACGCTTGGTACGGCAGACAAATCCTCCCCGGCCATTTCGCCTGTCTCGGGCGCCGGCGTACCCCGCAGTCGCCGCAGGAAGACATCGAAATCGCTTTCACCATGCGGCAATGCATCGACGAAGAAACCGAGCGTCGAAAGTTGCTGGGCCACCGCTTCGAAGTTGCTGGCCAGCGGCGCATAGTCGGGACGGGCGAATTCCTGAATCTGCGTAGCGCAACCCTGCGCCAGCGCAACGGCCGGCATGTGGCCCAGCATCGCGAGCGCGCCGGCGATCTGCCTCACCGGCGCATCGAGTGCCGCGAGATCCTGTTTCTTCTCGGGATTCCTGAAGAAGGCGTCGAGCGCCTGTTCCACCTGGGCCAGATTGCTCTGGATCTCGCGAGCCACCTGCCCGACCAGCAACTTTTCCTGAGCCCGGCGGGTCATCCCGTCAAGCAACGGCAACTCCTCGTTGCCGCCAACCGGATTGCCGGCGATGCAGGCGTACAGACGGGCGACCATGAGGTCGACCTGCTGTGCGAAGTCCATCCCCAGGCGACGGAAATTCTCTTGGGCGTTCTGTAACAGCAGGATGGCCGTCGCCACCTCCATCGCTACAGTGTCATTGTGGCGTGCGGGCGATTCTGCAAGCCAACTCGCCAGAGCGCCAAAGCCCTGGCCCAGGCGCTTTAGATCGGTATGCCCGATTTCGTTGGCCAGAGCCGTACAGGTCTGCGCATGCTGTTCGAATGCGGGGAGCGCGGATGCGCTACCGGTGCAGAACTTGTTCCACAACTCCTCGGTGGCGGCAAGGGTGTCACGCAACCGGCGCAGCGCGATCTCCTGCGGCTGCGTCGTTTCATGTGCGGCCGACATGGCCGGTATCAGTGCCTTCAGCCCGAAAACCGCTTGGACTTCGGCAACTCCCGGACTCGATTCGGCCGGTGCCAGCGCCACCGCGTAGAGGACGTCCCGCATCAAACGCTCGGCAACACTTCGTGAACCCTGAAGCAGACGACGTATCTGAGTATCGATGCGGGCCAGTAGCTGCCGGGATTCAGCATCTGCCTCCCCCTGATGCTCGAACAGTGACTCGACGAATGCCAGCGATACCCACCAGAAAGCACGCGTTGTGGGCGACTCCTGAGTCGCCTCGATATTGTCCAGCGCCGTTCGCATGTGTTCGAGCGCAACATGCGACTCTGTCGTGTGTTTCAACCAGGCGAGCAGCCCCTTCTGGAAGCGTACACGCTCCGACTTGAGCAGAGTGAGCAACTGTTCCGGAGAGAGCGGCGCAACCGGTACCGTGTACCGGGGTGGCCTACGCGTGATATCCGGATAGAACAGGTCAGTCGGGTTGCATGACTCCATCCCGCGAGCCTTCGCCAGTGCCGCGTAGGTGGGCAACAGGCGCAACGGCTGATTCGGCTCGCCGGCAATCAGATCGTCCAGGTAGCGGCGAATCGCCTCGACGGCCCCCGCCAGCGTGGCGACAACTCCGGCTGTCGATTGCAGCAGGCCGTCTTCCAGGGCTCCGGTCAAGGCTTCGAGTGACTCGATAACCTGGGTCACGCCGTCAAGCCCGACAATGGACAGGGCTCCATGAACCTGGTGGATATGGGTACGGCAGAACCTCAACTGTGTCGCATCACCGGTCAATTCATGCTGACCAAACGCTTCAGCGGCACGCTCAAGTGCCAGATCGATCTCACCCTTGACCCAGGTCAGTGGGCCCAGATCGAATTCGGTTGCCGCGTTCATAAGCTCTTGTTAATCTCGCTCAATCGACCTTGAAACCTGCGACCGAACCTTTCAGTTCGGACGCCAGGGAACTCAGTTCCTCGACAGCCGCCGCAGTACGCTCCGTACCGGCGGTCGTCTGCTCGGTGACGCTCAGAATGCCCTGCATCAGCTTGGCGACATCGGTCGCCGACCTGGCCTGGTCCTGAGTCGATGTCGAGATGTTTTCGATCAGGTCCGAAAGGTTGCGCGACACCTGGCCGATCTCGGTCAGCGCCTGACCGGCGGCATCCGACAGCTTCGCACCTTCCACAACGCCTTGGGTCGATTGCTCCATGGCCGATACGGCGTCCTGCGTATCAGTCTGAATGGTCTTGACGATCGCGGCAATCTGCTTGGTTGCCTCAGCCGATCTTTCAGCCAGTCGCTGCACTTCCTCGGCGACCACCGTGAATCCGCGGCCCGCGTCGCCCGCCGAAGCGGCCTGGATGGCAGCGTTCAGGGCCAGAACGTTGGTCTGCTCGGTAATGTCCGAAATCAGTTCAACGATTTCGCCGATCTCCTGAGAGCTTTCACCGAGGCGCTTGATCCGCTTCGAGGTCTCCTGGATCTGGTTACGGATTTCGTTCATGCCCTTGATCGAGTCCTCAACGGCCTGCGTGCCCTTCTCCGCGGCAGCCAGCGACTGGCGAGCCACTTGGGCTGACTGGGTTGCATTGCCGGAGACCTCGCTCATCGAACGGGCCATCTCCAGAGCCGATTGTCCAGCATCCTGAATTTCACGGGATTGCTTTTCGGCGGCGGTCAGCAGTTCGTTGGAAGTCTGGCGGGCGATCTCTGTCGCCGTCGTCACCCGGTTCGCTGCATCGTTGATGCGCCCGACCAACAGACGAAGTTCCTCGATGGTGTAGTTGATCGAGTCGGCAATGGCGCCCGTGATG
>ERZ795062.370-NODE-370-length-39272-cov-6.392508_pt1 | contig 39272 bp, 36 predicted proteins | sample MGYA00375146_ERZ795062 | MGnify/ENA primary metagenome ERZ795062 (study PRJEB30191, sample SAMN05720281) | activated sludge metagenome | isolation source: Anaerobic digester | place: USA | collected 2015-07-16 ...
ATTGCTTCATCTATTGCTTTTTGAAACTCAGGATCAACATCTTTATCTATTTTAGCATCAGAGTCGCTATGTTTATTTTTTAAAATAAACTTAGAAAAATATTCGGCCTTTCCTTGAAAATCTTGAGCAAGAGCAAAATTTAAAAAAAATAAAAAAGTTAGAATTGCAAATTTCTTCATAAGCGATTAAATAATTATCTTCCTCTAAATTCCATTCTTCTACCGCCTTGTCCAGCACCCATTTCTCTTAATTCTTCCATCTTTTTCATAACCGTTTCGTCATATTCTTTTTGAGAGATTTCTTTGCCATTGGTTGGTGCTTTAATTTCAACTTTGTCTTTTGGATTAAGCACTATTTTTGAACAAAGTATCGTTGTTTTGCCATCATTTATTTCAAGAATTAAACCAGGCAAACCCCAATATCCTTCTGGACCTTGACTCACAGGAATTTCGGGAGTATACCAAGCCGTAATGGTTATTTCTTTTGGCATTTCAAACCCATCCATGATATTTGTTTTTTTCTCCTTGTCTTCCGCTTTTACCTCTTCTTTTTTTTCTTCATCAGTCTTTTTCATTCTAAAATTTCTGAAATCTGAAGCACTTGTAGGAACTACGGCAATGGCTTTGAAACAATTGTATCCGCCTATTTGTCTTGTTTCGCCTGTCATTTGCCAATTGTATATTTTTAATGAGTCTTTTACCAAAAATTCTTTACCCATAAATTCCTTATCAACAGTATATTTTTTTTCTTTAATATTTTTAAAATAGGTTCCGCCACCACCCATCATGGATGTCATCATTCTAAAACCTCCTTGATTTTGACCAGGCGCATCAAGTTTTTCTTCTTCTTTATAAATTGAAGTCGATTTATCAAAGTTGAGTATAAATGTTTTTTCAAACATTTTTTTCATTCGTTCTTCAATCATTTTTTGCATTTCGGGCGTTATATCTTTATTACCTTTCATTCTATCGTTGAATTCGCCCATACTGGTTTTCGATTCATAGACAGCCATGCCTTGGAAATCTTTTTGTGAGAATACTATCGTACTAAAAAAAAGAAAAATTAAAACTAGATTTTTTTTCATAATTCAGGATTATTAATTGCTTGACAAATATGACGATTGAATTTTAATTGTGTTACCAACAAATTGTTAAAAAATTATTTTCTAATATTGTATCAAAGCTAGAACATAAATTAGCAAAATGAAGATTTCAAAACTACTTTATCTGTTATTTTTCACACTATTCACCTCAATTTGTGTTGCTCAAAAGCAAATTATTATTTCAAATGAGGATAATATTGGCAGAACTTATTATGGCTTTGATAGTTTCAACAATTATTATTATACTGCAAACAACACTTTCAATAAAGTTTCTGACACAAAAACTTATCATTACCAAAATATAAGTTTAGGAAAAATTGGCTCGATTGATATCATTAATCCATTGATGATAGTTTTGTTTTATGAAGATTTTAATACAGTAGTTTTTTTAGACAATCAATTAAACGAAATAGAAAAAATTGATTTTTCTACAATTGATAGCTCTTTAGTGATAACAAAAATTGGATTGGCTGGTCAGAATAAATTATGGGTTTATAATCAGGTAAATCAAAGGTTACTTCTTTTTGATACACTAAATAAAACTTATAAAGAAATGCCAATACCTATTGAAAACTCAATTGTATATACTCAGTCTGATTTTAATAACTTCTATTGGGTTGATGATTTGAAGAACTTTTATAAATGTGATTTTTTTGGAAAAATAGAATTGCTATCTAGCCTTCCTTCATTCGATAAAATTCAAATTATTGATGAAAAATCGTTATTGTTTAGCAAAAAAAATCAGCTATTTTTATTAAACACCTCCACAAAATCAATTTCAGAAATACAAATTGTTGAGAAATCCTTTGAAAATTTTTATTACAAAGACCAATTTTTAGCTATTTTTACGCTCCAACAAATTAGTAATTACAAAATAAAAATACACTAATGCACATAGCAGTAGCAGGCAATATTGGAGCCGGAAAAACAACATTAACGAGATTATTAGCAAAACATTATAAATGGGAACCACATTTTGAAGATGTGGTTGACAATCCTTACTTAGATGATTTCTATCACCAAATGGAGCGTTGGAGTTTCAATCTTCAAATCTATTTCCTTAATAGTAGATTTCGTCAGGTTTTACAAATTCGCGAAAGCGGTAAAAATATAATTCAGGACAGAACCATTTATGAAGATGCACATATCTTTGCTCCAAATCTTCATGCTATGGGATTAATGACCAATAGAGATTTCTTGAACTATTCTTCTCTATTTGAACTAATGGAAAATCTGGTTGGTTCACCAGATTTGTTGATTTATTTAAGAAGTTCGATTCCAAATCTTGTGGGTCAAATTCACAAAAGAGGTCGTGATTATGAAAACTCTATTTCAATAGAATATCTAAGCAGATTAAATGAACGATATGAAGCATGGATACAGACTTATGACAAAGGAAAACTTCTTGTTATAGATGTTGACAATATCGATTTTGTAAATAATCCTGAAGATTTAGGAACTATTATCAATAGAATTGATGCAGAGTTGAATGGATTATTTTAAAAAATAAGTATTTATAAAAAAGCCTCATCAAATTGATGAGGCTTTTTTATTATTGTATTAAATGTTATTCTTTTTTACCTGAACAACATCCAGCTTTTTCACCTTCTTTAGGAGCAACAAATTTTCCGTTTTCATCAAAATGAGAAAGACATTTTTCTTTTTGCTCAGGAGAACAACCTAGAGAGTCACACATCTTTGCACATTCTTCTTTTGTCATAGTAGCACATTTGCTCAAATCACATTTACCTACCATCATTGCTTCACCACTTTCAGCAGAACATTTTTTCATGCAAGCTTCTGTTTTTACACAAGATTCTTTTTTATCAGTTGAATGACCAGAACCTAAAATTGGAGCAATAACTAGACCTACAAGACAAGTCAATTTAATCAAAATATTCATTGATGGTCCAGAAGTATCTTTGAATGGATCACCAACAGTATCTCCAGTCACAGCAGCTTTGTGTGCATCAGAACCTTTATAAGTCATTTCACCATTGATTACAACTCCAGCCTCGAATGATTTTTTTGCATTATCCCAAGCACCACCAGCATTGTTTTGGAAGATTGCCCAAAGCACTCCAGAAACACAAACTCCTGCCATATATCCACCAAGTGCTTCTGCACCCATAACTAATCCAACTAAAATAGGAGTAATTATAGTAATTGCGCCTGGCAACATCATTTCGCGAAGAGCAGCTTTTGTAGAAATATCAACACATTTTCCATATTCAGGTTTTCCTGTACCATCCATAATTCCAGGAATTTCACGGAACTGACGACGAACTTCATTTACCATATCCATTGCCGCTTTACCAACAGATTGCATTGCCAAAGCAGAGAAAATTACTGGTATCATACCACCTATGAATAAAGCAGCAAGTACATCAGCTTTGAAAATATTGATACCATCAATTCCTGTAAATGTTACATATGCAGCAAATAATGCTAAAGCAGTTAATGCAGCAGAAGCAATAGCAAAACCTTTACCTACAGCAGCTGTTGTATTTCCTACAGAGTCTAAAACGTCTGTACGTTGACGAACTTCTTTAGGCAATTCGCTCATTTCAGCAACACCACCAGCGTTGTCAGCAATAGGTCCGAAAGCATCAATTGCTAATTGCATAGCCGTTGTAGCCATCATTGCCGAAGCAGCAATTGCAACTCCATAGAAACCTGCTAGTGCATAAGCACCCCAAATAGCTGCAGCAAATAGAATTACAGAACCAAAAGTAGATTTCATACCTGTTGCCAAACCAGCAATTATATTAGTAGCAGCACCAGTTGATGAGTTTTGAACAATATTCAATACAGGTTTTTTACCAAGAGCTGTAAAATATTCAGTAATTGCTGAAATCAACAAACCAACTCCAAGTCCTACTAAAGTAGCGAAGAATACATTGATTCTTGGTACTTCTCTTAAACCTTCACCGAAGAAATTCATATTGATTTTTTCTGGCAACATCATTCCTATCAAGAACCAACAAGCCACTACAGTAAGCGCAAGAGAAATATAATTTCCTAAATTTAAAGCACCTTGTACTTGAGCTTCTTTTGCATCGTTGTTGCTAATTTTTACAAAGAAAGTTCCAATAATAGAAGCCAAGATTCCAACCCCAGCAATTGCTAGTGGTAATAAAATTGGTCCCATATTTCCAAAAGCATCTGTAAATTGTGAGCCAGCTGCTTCAGTCATATCCTTGATGATATAGTTTCCTAACACCATTGAAGCAAGAACTGTTGCAACATAAGAACCAAATAAATCAGCTCCCATACCAGCAACGTCACCAACGTTGTCACCAACGTTATCTGCAATAGTAGCAGGATTACGAGGATCATCCTCTGGAATACCAGCTTCAACTTTTCCTACTAAGTCAGCTCCAACGTCAGCAGCTTTTGTATATATACCACCACCAACACGAGCAAAAAGTGCAATTGATTCTGCACCAAGTGAAAAACCTGCCAAAGTTTCTAGAACCATTGACATATTTTCGTAGAATGACTTACCTTCAATTCCCATAAATTGATTAAGGAATAAAAGGAAGAATATGCTTAGACCCAAAACTGCTAAACCTGCAACTCCTAATCCCATAACTGTTCCTCCAGAAAAAGAAACTTTTAGAGCTTGAGGCAAGCTAGTTTTTGCAGCTTGAGTTGTTCTTACATTTGATTTGGTAGCAATACGCATACCGATGTTTCCTGCCAAAGCAGAAAAGATAGCACCAAAAATAAATGCTACAACAATCATCCAGTGAGAAACACCAGAAATTTGTGAAACAGCAAATAGTGCTATAGAGGCAATTACAACAAAAACAGCAAGAATTCTGTATTCAGCTTTTAAGAATGCCATTGCACCTTCTTGAATACTCTTTGCGATGTTTTGCATTTTGTCATCACCTGCATCTTGTTTGTTTATCCATGCGGCTTTTATTCCCATGAATACAAGTCCTAGAACTGCCATTACAATTGGCAAATAAATCATAAATTTATCCATCGTTATTTTTTTAAATCGGGCAAAAGTAACAAATCTTTAACAAATATTGCAACATAAATCAATTTATATTAGCTTATTTGATATACATAAATCAATATTTTGAAAGTTGCTATTCTGTTAAAAAAAGCTATTTTTGAGAAAATTATGATTCTATAATGTTTGAGAAACTCTCTATTATTATTCCTGCTTATAATGAAGCTTCTACTATTTATAAAATATTAGACAAAATCGCAGCTGTTGATTTACCCAACAATTTATCCAAAGAAATTGTTATAGTAGATGATTGCAGCACTGATGAAACTAGTACTAGCATTGAAAAATATATTGAAAAAAATAGCGGTTTAAATATTATACTACACAAACACGCCGTTAATAAAGGAAAAGGCGCAGCTCTTCACACCGCTATAGGTATTGCATCTGGAGACATCATAGTGGTTCAGGATGCTGATTTAGAATATGACCCAAATGAATATTCTATTCTACTAAAACCAATACTCGACGGACATGCTGATGTAGTTTATGGAAGTCGATTTATGGGTGGAAAACCTCATCGAATTCTTTTCTTTTGGCACAGCATCGGCAATAAATTCTTGACTTTTTTGAGCAATATGATGACCAATCTGAATTTGACAGATATGGAAACCTGCTACAAAATGTTTAGAACAGAAACTTTAAAATCTATTAAACTCAAGGAAAAAAGATTTGGATTTGAACCCGAAGTTACTGCCAAAATTTCAAAAATTCCTAATATTAGAATTTATGAAGTAGGTATTAGTTATTATGGAAGAACCTTTGAGGAAGGTAAAAAAATAAACTGGAAGGATGGGTTTAGAGCAATTTATTGCATATTAAAATACGGTCTTTCTAGATAAATCAAAAAATTACTTTTCGATTTCTTTTCGACAAGTAATGATGCCAAAGTAAAAAAGTTGCCATGCTTCTATAAGGCATCCATTTTTGAGTTAATCTTTCCATTTCTTCCTTTTCATGACAATCAAAAAGTTCTTTTATGGTATTGATTACAGCAATATCTCCTAGAGGAATTACATCTTTTGATTGTAGCGAAAACATTAGATAAACATCAATGGTCCAATGACCTATTCCTTTTATCTTAATTAGTTCATCTCTGACTTCTTTATCTGTTTTTTGTGAAAAAGTTTCTAAATGGATTCTATTTTCCAGAATACTTTCCGATAAATGATAGAGATAATTTATTTTTTGTCGACTTAAGCCACAACTTCTTAATTCTTCATTTGAAGATTTGAATATAGTTTCTGGAGAAACTGTTTTTAATAAATTTTCAATTTTTTGGAAACAAGCTTTGGCAGATTCAATCGATACTTGTTGTTCTAAAATAAGTTTACACAATGTCTGGAATCCTTCTGGACGATAAGGCACAACAGGCAAACCATATTTATCAACTATTCGCTGAAAAACCTCTTCTTTTTCAAGCAAGTATGAAAGAGCTACATTCATTAAAAATAGAACCCAAACGAACCTTTTATTGTAAAATTACTCGCATCAGGAACATCTCTGTAATTACCACGCCAAGTAAAATCTATTCTAAAAACTTTGAAAATATTTCCAACACCTACATTGTATTCCCAATATGGTTTTTCTGGAGCTAAATAGGTTAACCCAGAAGCATTGATTGCTTTATTTTCATCAGATATTGTTCCATAAACTCCTTTTGCACCAATAATTTCTCTAAGATTTAACTTTCTTAAAAAAGGAATTCTAGCAAATATTCTTCCATTGAAATCATGTTGCCAATTGAATGTAGCATACTCATCGGTAACAAATTCATAAAAATTCAAATTACTGAATGTGTTATCAATAATAAAATACGTTTGATTTCCTGGTACAACACTCATTAATCCTAATGGTATTTTACCAAATGTTTTTCCTAATTCAACTGTAAGGTTTGAAACACCCAAAGCTCCAATAACTATAGGCTGTTTGTAATACAACTGTAATTTTTCGTACTCAAAATCACTATTTAGTATTCCTTTGAAACCTTGACTATAACTTAGAAAAAATCTGCTATACTTGCTGTCAACTTCTCTGCGCTCTACACCATAACCAACAGTTTTCTTTTTGGGAGTATATTCTATTTGCGCCGTTATTTCGGATTGTTTTACATCACTTCTTGTATTGGTAAACGTGTCATCAGTAAAATAATCAAGACTAAATGTTGATGATGCTGACTCTAAGGTTCTGTATGAAAACCCTAATTGGAAGGTTAGGTTTTTTACAGGTTCAATTTCGGCAGCTACAGTACTCAAATTGATGTTGGTAAGCTTTCCATTTGAACTTGTTGTAAACAATCCAGATGATGCGTAACTTCTTCCGAGAACATCATTAGTAGATGTCAAACTTGCTCCAATTTGCTCAACATCGCGTCGGTTTCCTCCGGAAAGAATTAGCCTATTTTTTTTATCAACCATCCATTTACCTGAAAAACCGTACTTGAATTTATTGTCTTCAAATCCATAGGCTGTATAGGCTTGTAACCTCCATTTATCATTTGGCCCAAAATAAGTTCTTCCACCAACTCTTACACGTACTCCTTCTACTTCATTATAGCCAAAAGTTGAAAAAATTGGTCCATAATCAAAATTCTTGAATTCAATATATCCACTACCAATAATCGATACCAGATTATACATTCGCTTAAATTTTTTGACATTTTTCAAAGTGTCAAGCATTTTGTATATACCAGATTCGTCTTTGTTTAGCTTTTCAAATCTGTTTTCTTGCCAAAACTCATCTGTTTTTGCATAAACTGAATTATCAATATAGTTGACTTCTTCCTTATAGAATTTCTCAGGTTTCTTTTCATTGAATTTGAAGTTTTGATACATGGTCGTTCTTTTTCCATAAACTCCTTTTGAACTTTCTTTTTTATTCAAAGAAAAATCAGACATCATATAATCTCGCGTTGGAAGAAAAACAGAATCGTTCATTACTTCAAACTCTTGCTCTAAGTAAATATCTTTTACCCAGTTGATATTGGCACTTTTTGTTGCTGCCATGTTGATACTTTTTATAGCAAAAGTTGAATCATTTACCCAAAAATCTCCTTTAAATGTCAACTCATTTTTTCTTCTTGGATAAAAAACGATGTTGTAACACCATTTGTTGTCAATGAAAGCTGTATCAGTCAACACATAATTGTAAACATCTATCCCAGTTCTTGAAAGCGGGCTAGTAAAACTTTTATCAAAAAGGTTGATGTAATTGTCATAAATATCAAAATCATTATATAAATCTTTCACAAAAGTATTGACACCATCACCATTGCCAAGACCAGAATTTTTGTTGGCTTTGAGGATTTCTTTGGACTTTTTAATGGTATTATCCCCATAAACCTCCGAAATGGATTCATTAATAAATATGGGCAAATAGGTTTTTCCTGTTACTTTTGAAGTGTCAACATTTTTGAAAACAAATTCCATTCCTTTAAATAATTTGCTTTTCATCATGGCACTATCAATAGTGTTCATGTCAAATTCCACCTTTTCATATTTATCATATTGATATTGTTTGAACATTTTGAGACCATTCTTTCTTCTTCTTTCCCAAATTTTCTTCAAAATATCTAAAGCTGGATTGTTCTTTTTGGAGGTTTTTCCAGAATATACAACCACTTCTTTCAAACTTTGGCTATCGCTCAATATAACTTTGAAATCATAGTTAACTCTGTTGGGAAGTTTTACTTCTTTGGTTGGGAAACCCATAAATGAAACTAAAATGGCTTCATAATTATCTGGTGATTCGATATAAAACCTTCCGTCTTCATTGGATACAATTCCTATTTTGGAACCTTTGAAAGTAATATTCGCAAATGGAATTGGCTGATTAGTATTGTCTAAAACAATACCACTAACTTTGGTTTGAGCAATACCAAAAACTGGTATTAGTATAAATAATAGAATAAATATTTTTTTCATAGCTAATAAAAAAACCACGCAATGCGTGGTTTCAAATATAATAGAATTTTTGTTACTTATACATTACTTTTTTCACCGCTTTTATAACATCAGTTGAGTTTGGCAACCACTCTTTTAGTAACGTTGGTGAATATGGTGCTGGTGTATCAGCAGTAGTAATTCTTTGAACTGGAGCATCTAGATAATCAAAAGCCTTATCTTGAACCATATAAGTAATTTCAGAAGCAACACTTGCAAATGGCCAAGCTTCTTCAAGTACAACCAATCTGTTTGTTTTCTTTACAGAATTGATAATTGCATCATAATCCATAGGACGAACAGTTCTCAAATCGATAACTTCACAAGAAATATTTTCTTTAGCTAGTTCATCAGCAGCAATCAATGCTTCTTTGATAATTTTTCCGAAAGAAACAATTGTAACATCGTTTCCTTCTCTTTTTATATCAGCAACTCCTAGTGGAATTGTATATTCTCCTTCTGGCACTTCGCCTTTATCTCCATACATTTGCTCACTTTCCATAAAGATAACTGGATCGTTATCACGAATGGCAGATTTCAAAAGACCTTTGGCATCATATGGTGTTGATGGAACAACTACCTTCAAACCGGGAGTATTTGCAAACCAATTTTCAAATGCTTGCGAATGTGTTGCAGCTAGCTGACCAGCAGATGCAGTTGGACCTCTAAAGACCATTGGCATTGGGAATTGACCTGCAGACATTTGGCGCATTTTTGCAGCATTGTTAATTATTTGATCAATACCAACTAAAGAGAAATTAAAAGTCATAAATTCAACAATTGGTCGGCATCCATTCATAGCTGAACCAACAGCAATTCCTGCAAAACCTAATTCTGCAATAGGTGTATCAATTACTCTTTTTGGACCAAACTCATCGAGCATTCCTTTTGAAGCTTTGTAAGCACCATTGTATTCTGCTACTTCTTCACCCATCAGATAAATTGACTCATCGCGACGCATTTCTTCGCTCATCGCTTCGGCAATTGCTTCTCTAAATTGTATTGTTCTCATAGAATAAATCTAAATTTTTGCAAAGCTAAAATTTTTTCAGTTACAAAACTGTTTTAAGTATTTTTTTTATAAATTTATGGAAATTCTAAAATTTAACTTATGAAAAAATTGTTTTTGTTTTTGTTATTGAATTGTGCTGTTTCATTTTCGCAAACTTGCACAATATCTGGTTTGAGTTGTTTGTATTTAAATCAAACAACTAGTTACTCGACTGTAGCAACATCAGGCTATAGTTACTTTTGGTCTGTTACTGGAGGCTTATCGATTGTAGGCTCAAATACTGGTTCAACCATCAGCGTGACCCAAGTATCATCGACTCCTGGCCAAATTTGCTTGACAAAATATAAAACAGGTTCCATGCCTTGTTGTGAATGTAAAAATGTAAATTTTTGCAACACTACGAATTGTCCTTTGCATATCGTTGAAACACATCCAATGTGCAATAGCACAGTCACAATCGAAGGAAGAGGGTTTTACACTATTTATGATTGTAATAATATAGAGAAACCTAATCTTGGCTATGGCATTGTATGGAGAATTTTAGAAGACCCAAACAAGACTAAATTCTCAGCAGCATCGTACACTAATGGAGACTTTAGACCTTGTCCAATTGTTAATTTACCTGGAAATCAAAACTTCACAATTCAATTGTTACGCCAAAGCAACAATGAAATTTTAGCATCTTTTGTAACAACTGTAGGTTCATGCCCTGGATACAGATTTTCAACAATATTAACTACTAACCCAGTTAAAAACGGAAGTTTAATTAATATTGATAAATCATTTGGAGATATTATAAGCGTTGACTTGTATACAGTTGAAGGAGTAAAAATTGAACATTTAAATAACAATGGTAATGATGTAATAATAAATTCAAGAGTAAAAGGTTTACAAGTTGTTAAATTTACGTTTAGTGATAATACTGAAAAAGTTGAAAAAATAATTATCAATTGATAATTATTTTAAGATTTTTTTAAAGGTTTGAAACTAACATTTCAAACCTTTTTTTTTGTGTTCTCAGATATTTCCCCCTATTAAATATCATGATTTCATTGCTCATCATTTAGAATATCCACGAAATCGATTGAAATATGAAAAAATATTATGCATGCATATTAAAATTAGAAATTAATTTTATACTTTTACAGTCTTAAAATTTTAAAATTTATCAATAAAATGAAAATATTAGTTTGCATTAGCCATGTACCTGATACCACTTCCAAAATTAATTTTATCAATGGAGATACTGAATTTGACACAAATGGTGTTCAATATGTCATAAACCCTAATGATGAATTTGGTTTAACTAGAGCAATTTGGTTTCAAGAACAACAAGGCGCTAATGTTACAGTTGTAAATATTGGAGGTGCAGATACTGAACCAACTTTGAGAAAAGCTTTAGCTATTGGTGCTAATGATGCGATTAGAGTAAATGCAACACCTACAGATGGTTTTTATGTTGCAAAACAATTGGCAGAAGTAGTTAAAAACGGTAATTATGACTTAATAATTTGCGGAAAAGAGTCTCTAGATTACAATGGCGGAATGGTTCCAGGAATGCTTGCTGGACTTTTGAATTATAACTTTGTTAATTCATGCATCGATATTAAAGTTGATGGAAATACTGCTAAAGTAACTCGAGAAATAGATGGCGGAAAAGAAACTGTTTCGGCTTCTTTACCTCTTGTAATTGGTGGTCAGAAAGGACTTGTTGAAGAAAAAGATTTACGCATTCCGAACATGAGAGGAATCATGACGGCTAGAACAAAACCTTTAACAAACATAGAGCCTACAACAGCATCTATTGCTTCAAAAGCTGTGAAATTTGAAAAACCAGCACCAAAATCTGCTGTAAAACTGATTAGTTCAGACAATCTAGATGAACTTATCAACCTTCTTCACAATGAAGCTAAAGTAATTTAATTTCAAATTAAAACATTAAAAATCATGTCATTATTAATATACGCAGAATCCTCTGAAGGTAAATTTAAAAAAGTAGCATTTGAATTAGCATCTTATGCAAAAAAAGTAGCTGAATCACTAGGTACAACTGTGACTGCTGTAACTGTAAACAATAACAACGTTTCTGATTTGTCAAAATATGGTGTTGACAAAGTATTGAAAGTTACTAATGATAAATTATCTAATTTCAGTGCAAAAGCCTATGCTGATTTAATTGTAAAAGCGGCACAAAAAGAAAATTCTAAAATTGTTCTATTATCTTCAACTACTGATAGCTTATATCTTGCTCCACTAGTAGCTGTAGGTTTAGATGCTGGCTTTGCTTCAAATGTTATAGGATTGCCAGTAAACATGTCGCCTTTTCAAGTAAAAAGAAGCGCGTTTTCAAATAAAGCTTTCAATATTACTGAAATTGAAACTGACACAAAAGTTCTAGCATTAGCAAAAAATTCATTTGGCATTGTTGAAAATCAAAGTTCGTTGAGTGAAGAAAATTTTGAACCAACTCTTAATGATGCAGATTTTAATATCAAAATAGAATCTGTAGAGAAAGGTTCTGGAAAAGTAACTATTGCCGATGCTGATGTAGTAGTTTCTGGTGGTCGTGGATTAAAAGGTCCAGAAAACTGGGGAATGCTAGAAGAACTTGCTTCTGTACTTGGTGCTGCAACCGCTTGTTCTAAACCAGTTTCAGATTTAGGCTGGAGACCACATAGCGAGCATGTTGGACAAACAGGTAAGCCAGTAGCAACAAATCTATATGTAGCTGTGGGAATTTCTGGAGCTATTCAACATATTGCTGGAATCAATTCATCAAAAGTAAAAGTAGTCATCAATTCTGATCCTGAAGCTCCTTTCTTCAAAGTTGCCGATTATGGTGTAGTTGGCGATGCTTTTGAAATTGTACCAAAATTGACACAAAAACTAAAAGAATTTAAAGCTGCAAATTCTTAAAAATAACTAACCCTAACCCTAAAATAAGCTGTTCAACTACAATGAGCAGCTTATTTTTTTATGTTAAAAAAGTTTTTATAATTTGTGTGTAAAATTTATTGGCAAAGCCAAAAAAAACTTCGTAATTTGTGCTTTGACTTTACACAAAATAAGAATGAGTTTAGTAAAACTTACTATAAAAGGAATATCATACAGCCAAACGCAAAACGGTGCTTATGCATTGATATTGAATGAAGTTGATGGCGAAAGAAAATTGCCAATTGTCATTGGTGCATTTGAAGCTCAGTCAATTGCTATAGCACTTGAAAAAGAAATAAAACCGCCAAGACCATTAACACATGATTTATTCAAAAGTTTTGCTGATAGGTTTGATATCGTTGTAAAACAAGTAATCATTCATAAACTAGTTGATGGAGTTTTTTACTCTAGCATTATATGTGAACGAGATAAAATAGAAGAAATTATTGACGCAAGAACATCAGATGCAATTGCTTTAGCTCTTCGTTTTTCGGCACCAATTTTTACTTACAAAAACATTTTAGACAAAGCAGGAATTTATCTGAACAATCCTTCTGAAATAGAGAGCGAAAAAGAAGACGATGGCGTTTTATCTACTCCCGAAACATTTGGGTTAGATGATGAAGGAAATGAACCAAAAGAAGGATATTCAAAACTTAGTTTATCTGAATTGCATACTCTGTTGGAAAATGCTGTACAAGATGAGGACTATGAAAAAGCAGCTAGAATAAGAGACGAAATTTCGAAAAGAGAAAGCTAATTCAATTATAAATTGCAATGAAACAATACCACGACTTAGTAAAACACGTTTTAGAAAACGGTTGTCAAAAAGGCGACAGAACAGGAACAGGAACAAAAAGTGTTTTTGGCTACCAAATGCGATTTGATTTAGCTGAAGGTTTCCCTATGGTTACTACCAAAAAGCTTCATTTAAAGTCAATTATATACGAGTTGCTTTGGTTTCTAAAAGGAGATACAAACATTGGTTATCTTAAAGAAAATGGTGTTAAAATTTGGGATGAATGGGCTGATGAAAACGGTGATTTAGGTCCAGTTTACGGACATCAATGGAGAAATTGGAACAGTGAGGAAATTGACCAAATTACTGAATTGATAGAAACCCTAAAAACCAACCCCAATAGCAGACGAATGTTAGTTTCTGCTTGGAATCCATCGGTTTTGCCTGATACATCAAAATCTTTTTCAGAAAATGTAGCCAACGGAAAAGCGGCATTGCCTCCATGTCATGCTTTTTTTCAGTTTTATGTAGCTGATGGCAAACTTTCTTGTCAATTATATCAACGAAGCGCTGATATTTTTCTTGGTGTTCCTTTTAATATAGCTTCCTATGCTCTATTAACAATGATGATAGCTCAAGTATGTGGATTGCAAGTAGGTGAATTCATCCACACCTTTGGTGATGCGCATATCTACAACAATCATTTTGAACAGCTAGAATTACAACTCTCAAGAGAACCAAGACCTTTGCCAAAAATGGTTTTAAATCCTGATGTGAAAAACATTTTTGATTTTACATTTGAGGATTTTACGCTATTGGATTACGATCCGCATCCACATATTAAAGGAGAAGTAGCGGTTTAAAATAAAAAAATCCGTTATCAAGTAATAACGGATTTTTAAACAAACAAACCAATAAAATTTATACAGTCACTACGCTGTTCTCAGAACCTGCGTAATCATTATATACATAACTATCTGCCTGAGGATCATTTACATAATCACCATCGACTAAGTACTTGAACTCATAGCTTGCATCTTTAGGTACTTCAAATAAACCTTTGAATGTTCCATTTTTTAATTTTGATAAAATTCCTGAATTTACATCCCAGTTATTAAAATCGCCAACAACAGCTGCAAATTTTGCATCTTTTGCTTCAATAGAAAAAGTCACTTTACATACTGGTTTAGCTTTCATGAATTGTTTCTTGATAGACATAACTATTTCATTTATAGATTACTGCAACAAAGTAAATTCATTTTTTAATACAATTTACATCCAATTGCATTTTTCACATATTCTTAGAAACTAATCTTTTTTTTAATCTAATTAGTAATTTAAAACCCATTTATTTTTCAATTTAAAATTAAGAAATCGATTTCTTATTAGAAATTCATTAATGACAGTTTTTTTATTTATAAAAATAAATCTTATATTTAAACCTAAAATTCATCGACTATGAACAGTGAACAACACGAATTGTATGAATATGCTCGAAAAAGAATAAAACAAAAAAAACTGCTTTATTATCATTTTGTTTTACTTTTTTTGGGAAGCATACTTCTTTTTGTTTCTAATAGATTTTTGAATATTTATCCTCAAACAAATTGGTGGATTTGGGCAGTTACTTTTTGGGTGTTTTTATTTGTTCTGCATTTTATAAAAGTTTTTATAACAGATAGCTTTATGAATAAAAACTGGGAAAGAACACAAATTGACAAATTGATAATTCGCCAAGAGAAAAAAATTGAACAACTAAAAGCTGACATAGAAGCTGAAAAAATTAAACCTTAAAAAAGAATGATTATTACTATTGCGGCTGTTGCTCAAAACAATGCTTTGGGTAAAGACAATGACTTGTTATGGCATTTACCCGATGATTTCAAAAGATTTAAGTCATTAACAACTGGTCATTACATTATAATGGGAAGAAAAACATTCGAAAGTTTCCCAAAACCATTGCCAAACAGAACGCATATAATTATAACTAGACAAAAAGAATATCCTGTTCCTGATAATTGTTTTGTAGCAAGTAGTTTAACTCAAGCCATAGAAATGTGTCCAAAAAATGAGGACATTTACATCATTGGTGGTGGAGAAATCTATAAACAATCTATGGATTTTGCAGATAAATTAGAGATTACAAAGGTTCATCAATCATTTGATGCAGATACATTTTTCCCTGAAATAGATGATAACAAATGGAAACTTCATGAAGAGGTCTTTCATCCTGCGGATGAAAAGCATAAATATGGTTTCAGTTTTTTGACTTATTTAAAAAAATAAAGATTTTATATTTTTCTTTAAAAATACTGAGCTTCATAAATCAATAAATTTGAAATGATTGAACTATATTTGCGCAAAATTTGTTATGTCTAAAAATATCACTCCATATAAAGATTCTACGCTTGGCAAAAAGGAACAAGTAACCCAAATGTTTGACAACATATCTGGTAACTATGATGAGTTAAATAGGGTTATTTCAATGGGAATTGATATAAAATGGCGTAAAAAAGTACTAAAACTAGTTGCCGACCAAAAACCAAAAATAATATTAGACATTGCTACAGGAACTGGCGATTTAGCCATTTTAATGGCAGAAACATCCGCAGAAAAGATTATTGGTTTAGACCTTTCGAAAGGAATGTTGGAAATTGGTAATAAAAAAATTAAAGAAAAAAATCTTGACGATAAGATTGAGTTAATTGTTGGTGATAGTGAAAATATGCCTTTTCCTGACAATCATTTTGATGCAATAACAGTTTCCTTTGGAATTAGAAATTTTGAAAACCTCGAAAAAGGACTTTCAGAAATATATAGAGTTCTTAAACCAAATGGAATATTTGTTATTCTTGAAACATCAGTGCCAACCAAATTTCCATTCAAACAAGGATATTTTTGTTACACTAAATTGATACTTCCAATGATTGGGAAATTGTTTTCAAAAGATAAAAACGCCTATGGCTATTTATCCAGTTCGGCGGCAAATTTTCCATATGGTGAAAAATTAAATACTATTTTAAGAAAAGTTTCGTTTATAGATTGTGTTGCACTACCACAAACCATGGGTGTAGCAACCATTTATAAAGCAACGAAAAAATAATTTTTTGAAGAACATGAAAAAATTCTTTTCCTATTTTTTACTGATTTTTGTGGCAACTGCCAACGCTCAATTTGGAAAAAGTGTTTTTTCGAAAGACCCAATTATCAACCTAGAAAACTTTGACAAACAAAGAGTTCATTGGGGTTATTTTTTGGGCTTTAGTACCTACGATTTTAAAACCGAATATAAAGTTCCTGGACAAGAAATAGATATTAAAGCCAATACAGGTTTCAATGTTGGACTGGTTGGTAACTTGAGACTTCACGAATATCTTGACCTCAGATTTGAGCCAGGACTTTACTACGGAAGTAGAACATTGACCTACTCTGGGTTTACAAATCAAAGAGATGCACTTCGCGAAGTAAAGGCAACTTATCTTCATTTTCCTCTATTGTTAAAATTTTCTTCCTTAAGAACAGGAAATGTTCGACCATATATTGTTGGTGGATTGAGCACTACTATGAATCTTTCGAGCAATTCAAAATCAAAAGATGATAACTACGAACAAAAGTTCAGAGTAAAACAGTGGACACAAAATTATGAGTTGGGTTTTGGAATTGATTTATATTTTGAATATTTCAAATTTTCTCCATCCATTCGAGGAGTCTTTGGTTTAAACGACGAACTTATCAGAGATAATGACCCAAATAGTCCTTGGACAGGAAATATAAAATCGATGAAAACTAGAGCAGTTTTAATAAATTTTACTTTCCACTAATTATTTCTTTTAAACTCACTCAAGAAAATAGCCGTTGCTGTAGCTACATTTAAACTCTCTGTTTTTTGTAAATTTCCAAATCTAGGAATTCTTAATTTATTTTTTATTATCAATTCTATTTCTTTTGATATTCCATTTGCTTCATTGCCAAAAACTAGAATTGCTTCTTGAGGCAGTTGTGATTTGTAGATGTTTTCACCATCCATAAATGTTCCAAAAACTGGCAACTTTGTTTGATTTATAAAATCCTTCAAATTGCAGTAATTTATATTCACTCTAGTTACTGAACCCATTGTTGCTTGAATAACTTTTGGGTTATATAAATCAACTGTTTCGTTTGAACAAACAATTTGTTCAATGCCAAACCAATCACAAAGTCTAATTATAGTACCAAAATTTCCCGGATCTCTAATATCATCCAAAACAACTACAATCCCTTTTTCCTGAATAGCTTTTGGTTTAATTATTTCAAAAATTCCTAAACAAGTACTAGGTGTGTTTAGCGCTGTTATTTTTTTCATTTCGGCTTCAGAAACTATTATAGTTTTGTCTTCAAAGCCATCAAAAACTTCTTTTTCCAAACAATATAATTGCTTTAGCTTAAAATTTGATTGCAACAATTCTTGTACTACTTTTACACCTTCAGCTAAGAAAAGACCATATTCTATTCGATACTTTTTTTGATGTAAAGAATTTATAAGCTTTATTTGGTTTTTACTAACCATAAAATAATGTATTTTTGAATTATAAATGCCATAGATTGAAACATCCTTTTGCAAAAATATCATTTATTCTCCTATTTGGACTAATTATAATTGGTTGTAATACAACAAAAAAAGTTCCAAATGGCAGGCAATTACTAACCAACAACACCATATCTGTTGATAATGAAAAAGTAAAGACCGAAGAAATTGTTAATCAACTTTATCAAAAACAAAACTCTTCTATTCTTGGATACAGGCTACGCTTGAATTTATACAACCTAGCAAAAGAAAAAACAGATTCTATCTATAAAGCAAAATACCTAAATAATCCTGCTAAGTATTACAGAAAAGCAAAATGGCTTTCAAAAAAACAAGTGAAAAGATTAGGACAATCTTTTTGGTATTCAGGTTTCCATAATTTCCTAAAAAAGACTGGTGAAGCTCCAGTAATATTAGACACTGCCAGTTCTAGAAAATCATTAACCAGATTAAAATCATATTATTTCAACAAAGGATATTTTGATGTAAAAGGTGAATTTAAAGTAGATAGTATTGCCTCAAAAAAAGCCAAACTGAACTATACACTCACAAAAGGAAAACCATACATAATTGATTCAATAACCCGAAACATTACTAGTAAACCTTTGGATTCAATATATGAATTGAAAAAAAACGCCTCGTTTATAAAAAAAGGAGAACAATTTGATACAAAAAATTTTGATGAAGAACGCAGAAGAATTACTTCAGATTTTAGAGATAATGGCGCATTCTATTTCCAACAAAACTATGTGAATTTTGAAATAGATACAACCGCAAAAAATCACCATCCAAAAATACATCTCAACATTGAAGATCAGATCATTAGAACAGAAGATAGTACAACTACAACTTCGTTTAAACTTTACAAAATAAGCAAAGTAAATGTCTATACTGACCATAACGCAAATAATGCTAATACTCCTATAAAAGACAGTGTGAACTACAACAACTTTACACTTTACAGCATTAACAAATTAAAATACAAACCCAAAGCGATAACTGATGGTATTTTTGTAAACGCAGGAAACTATTTTTCTGACTCTAGAAATGTCATCACATCAAGATATTTGAGTAATCTGAAGGTTTTTAACTACCCATTAATTCAATATACTGAAGACCCAAAAAATCAAAATAGTCTGATTGCCAATATTTATTTGACCCCAAGAAAAAAATACACTTTTGGTTTCAATACAGATTTTACACATTCAAACATTCAAGATTTTGGTATCACAGGTTCAACTTCTTTGCTCATCAGAAACGTATTCAATGGTGCTGAAACTTTTGATCTTGGATTTAGAGGTAATATTGGTTCCTCTAGAGACTTAGCAAATCCAAGCAATTCCTTTTTCAACATCTCAGAAATTGGTATAGATGCTAAGTTGAACTTTCCTAGAATATTTTTCTTTTTCAATACAGACAAAATCATTCCTAAAAGGATGATTCCATTTACAACAATCAGTGTAGGTTTTGCTAAACAAAGAAACGTTGGTCTTGATAAACAAAATTTTACCAGTTCATTTTCTTACAATTGGACACCTAAGAGAAATACAACCTTCAAGTTTGATTTATTTAACGTTCAATTTGTAAAAAACCTAAATCCAGGCAATTATTTCAATATATATAAATCATCATACAATGCTGTAAACGAAATTTCTCAAAACTACAACGTCAATCCGTCTTATTATGATACTGATGGAAATCTAATCATTGAAGATGGTGTTTTTGGTTTTATGAATGATGCTTTTACTGATACAAACATGGGAGTTTCGGATAATGATTTGAAATCAATATTAAGCATCCTAGAACGCAGAGTTCGATTGACAGAAAATAATTTGATTTTTGCTTCGAGTATTTCCTTTACAAAAACATCTAAAAAAGATTTATTGGATAATGATTTTTATAGTTTCAAAGGAAAATTAGAATCTGCTGGAAATGCTCTATCATTATTTGCTCGAATTTCAAAACAATTGCAAAACCAAGGTGGTGCAAATACTATTTTTGGAGTTGAATATTCGCAATATATCAAAACAGAATTCGAATTTATCAAGCATTGGAGTTTAATTAAAAACGCAGTTTTTGCAACAAGAACATTTTTTGGAATTGCTATTCCGTATGGAAATTCAAATAGCATTCCATTCTCTCGAAGTTACTTTGGTGGTGGTTCAAATGATATTAGAGCATGGCAATCTTATGGACTAGGACCAGGAAGAAGCCAAAGTATTTTGGATTTCAATGAAGCAAACATGAAAATATCTTTGAGTGCCGAAATGCGTTTTAAAATGTTTGGAAAACTAAACGGAGCCATTTTTGCCGATGCAGGTAATATTTGGAATGTTCTTGACAATACGACATTAGAAACTGCTAAATTTTCTGGATTAAAATCATTGAAAGATACAGCTTTGGGAACTGGATTTGGATTTAGATATGATTTTAATTTCTTTGTTATTAGATTTGATTTAGGATTTAAAACTTACAATCCAGCGCTCGAGGAAAACAATCGTTGGTTAAAAGAAATGCGTTTCGACAAATCGGTTTTAAATATTGGTATAAATTATCCTTTCTAATTTTAGAAATTCATATTTTTGTATTCTTAAACTAAAAAACAACATAAAATGGCTCATAATATTAAACCAGGTGTAGCTACTGGCGATGAAGTTCAAAAAATCTTCAACTACGCAAAAGAAAAAGGATTTGCTCTTCCTGCCGTAAACGTGATTGGTTCAAGCACTATAAACGGAGTTTTGGAAACAGCCGCTAAACTTAATGCGCCTGTAATTATACAATTTTCAAATGGTGGAGCAGCTTACAACGCTGGAAAAGGTCTTTCAAACGAAGGCCAAAAAGCTGCAATTCTTGGTGCAATAGCTGGTGCAAAACATATTCATACTCTTGCTGAAGCTTATGGCGCAACTGTAATTCTTCACACTGACCATTGTGCAAAAAATTTATTACCATGGATTGATGGTTTGCTTGATGCTTCTGAAAAACATTTTGCTGAAACAGGAAAACCTCTTTTTTCTTCACACATGATTGACCTATCTGAAGAACCAATTCATGAAAATATTGAAATCTGCAAAGAATATTTGAAAAGAATGAGTAAAATGGGTATGACTTTGGAAATCGAGCTAGGAATTACTGGAGGTGAAGAAGATGGAGTTGACAATTCTGATGTTGATAGTTCAAAACTTTATACTCAACCAGAAGAAGTTTCTTATGCCTATGAAGAGCTCATGAAAGTTTCTCCAAGATTTACTATTGCAGCGTCTTTTGGTAACGTTCATGGAGTTTATAAGCCAGGAAATGTTAAACTTACGCCGAAAATATTGAAAAACTCTCAAGATTATGTTCAAAAGAAATTCAACACAGGACATAACCCAGTAGATTTTGTTTTTCATGGTGGTTCTGGTTCTACGCTTGAAGAAATTAGAGAAGCTATCTCTTATGGTGTAATAAAAATGAACATTGACACCGATTTACAATTTGCATTTACAGAAGGAATAAGAGATTATATCACAAAAAATATTGATTATCTAAAAACTCAAATTGGTAACCCAGAAGGTCCAGATGCTCCAAACAAAAAACATTACGACCCAAGAAAATGGGTTCGTGAAGGTGAAATTACTTTCAACAAAAGATTGGAACAAGCATTCGCTGACTTGAATAACGTTAACACACTTTAGTATTTTTTAGAATTAACTGATAACTGAACACTGATAACCGAATACTGAAATTATGGCTTGGTTTAAAAGAACTGCAAAAGGAATTCAAACGCCTACCGAAGAAAAAATGGATGTACCAAAAGGATTGTGGTACAAATCTCCAACAGGAAAAATCATCGATCAAGATGAATTGGCAAAAAATCTTTGGGTAAGCCCAGAAGATGAATTCCATGTTAGAATAGGTAGTAAAGAATATTTTGAAATATTATTTGACTATAATCAATTCAAAGAATTAGATGCAAATATCACATCAAAAGACACACTCAAGTTTGTTGATACAAAAAAATATTCTGACAGACTAAAAGAAGTAATGGATAAAACCAAACTAAAAGATGCTGTTCGTACTGCTGTTGGAAAATCAAAAGGAAAAGATTTAGTTGTATGTTGTATGGATTTTGCCTTTATTGGTGGTTCAATGGGAGCAGTTGTTGGTGAAAAAATTTCGAGAGGAATAGATTATTCTATCAAGAATAAAGTACCTTTTGTAATGATATCAAAATCTGGTGGAGCAAGAATGATGGAAGCTGCATATTCGTTGATGCAATTGGCAAAAACCTCTGCAAAATTGGCTCAGCTTGCTGAAGCAAAAGTTCCATACATATCACTTTGTACTGACCCAACTACTGGAGGAACAACTGCTTCCTATGCTATGCTTGGCGACATCAATATTGCTGAACCTGGCGCATTAATTGGTTTTGCTGGACCAAGAGTGGTGAAAGATACGACCGGAAAAGATTTGCCAGAAGGTTTCCAAACTGCTGAGTTTGTATTAGAACACGGTTTTCTTGATTTTATAACACCAAGAAAAGAGCTCAAAGACAAAATAAATCTTTATATAGATTTGATTTTAAATCAAGATATTAGATAAAAAAAAGATTGCCAATTGGCAATCTTTTTTTTTGCTTTTATTTTTAATTACATTCCGCTTCTGATGGCTTCAACTGGATCAAGATTGGAAGCACTAATCGCAGGAAGAATTCCAGATATAATTCCTACTCCAATAGACAATAGTGTTCCTAGCATTATGTTTGAAAAACTCAGCACAAACTCAAAATCCAACGCAGATGTTAAAATCACTGAAAGTAACCAAACAATTATCAATCCAATAATTCCTCCAATAACGCAAAGGACAATGGCTTCAAATAGAAATTGAAAAAGTATAAATTTATTTTTTGCCCCAAGCGATTTTTGAATCCCAATTAAGCTTGTTCTTTCTTTAACCGACACAAACATAATATTCGCAATTCCAAAACCTCCAACCAAGAAAGAAAATCCAGCAATTACCCAACCTATTATATTCATTTCTGAAATAATCGCATCTATTTGATCGGTTGCTCCTTTTAAAAGATTAACAAAAAAATTGTCTATTTCTCCTGATTTTAAACCACGTTTAACTCTTAGTTTTTGGATTAGTTCTGCTTTGATATCTTCGAGCTCCACATCTTTTGTGGGTTTAATCAAAATTAATGGTGTAAATTGTGGATTATTGTCGCCGAACATTCCTCTAATCTTATTTACAGGAATATAAATTGTTGTATCAGGATTTGGGCCAAAACTCACCATTCTACCACCTACTTTTTTAAGAACACCAATAACAACAAAACGTTGTCCATATAAACGAATTTCTTTATCTATAGGGTTTTCATTTTCAAATAAAGATTCCGCAATCTCGCTACCGATTATTATTACATTTCTACCAGAATTTGACTCTTGTTCATTAAAAAATCTACCATCTTTAAAATCTAGTTTTTCTACATCAGCATATTCAAAAGTACAAGGTTTCACACTCACAGAACTTGCCGTTTTATCTAGATACTTAATGTTTTCATTATTAGTAAATAGCTGATAGGTTATTGCTTCAACTCCGTCTAAATTGCTTTTTAAAAAATTATATTCATCAAAAGTAACGTCAGGAAATTGTTCAACTTTCCAATCAGGAACTTCAGATGGACCAAAACAATATTTGAATAAAAATATAGAACGATTATCTAATCCAGAGATATCAGATTTTATTTTTTTGTCTAAAGAATCTACAGCCGTTAATACTGCAATAATTGAAAAAATACCAATGGTTACACCCAACAATGAAAGCATGGTTCTCAATTTGTTGTTTCGCAAAGCATTCATTGCAAAGGCAAAACTTTCTTTCAATAATCTAAAATAGAGTATCATGCAATTGGTTTTTTTTAGAAATATAAATTTCAGTGAAATTATGAAATTATAAAAAATATTCTAATATGTAGTTGTTTCTTATTTTTTGTTACAAAAACTACTTGAAATTTGGTGTTAAAAAAACTACTTTTGCACCTCGAAACACACAACAAAAAAATCATGACAAAGAAAATTAATTCAGCTTTAATTTCCGTTTTTTCAAAAGACGGATTGGAGCCAATTGTTCGAAAACTACACGAACATCAAGTGGTAATTTATTCAACTGGAGGTACAGAAGAATACATCAAAAATCTTGGGATTCCTGTTGTTCCTGTAGAAGATGTAACTTCTTATCCATCAATCCTTGGTGGTAGAGTAAAAACATTGCATCCAAAAATTTTTGGAGGAATTCTCAACAGACAAGAAAACTCGAAAGATATTGAAGAGATGAAAGAATTTGAAATTCCTCAAATCGATTTAGTAATTGTTGATTTATATCCTTTTGAAAAAACGGTTGCTTCTGGAGCGTCAGAAAATGATATTATTGAAAAAATTGATATTGGTGGTATTTCTCTAATTAGAGCTGCGGCAAAGAATTTCAAAGACACCGTAATCATTCCTTCAATGGATGATTATACCTATTTCTTAGAAATAATTTCAAACCAAAATTGTGAAACAAACTTTGAGCAAAGAAAACATTTTGCTACAAGAGCTTTTCATATTTCGTCGCACTATGACACCGCTATTTTCAATTATTTCAATACTGAACAAACTTACTATAAAGCTAGTATTGAAAACGGACAAGTGCTTCGCTATGGAGAAAACCCTCATCAAAAAGGATTTTTCTTTGGCGAGTTTGATAAAATGTTTACTAAACTGCATGGAAAAGAATTGTCATACAATAATTTACTTGATGTTGACGCAGCAGTAAATCTAATTTTAGAATTTAAAAATGATAACCCAACTTTTGCTATATTAAAACACAACAATGCTTGTGGATTAGCTACAAGAAACAGCATGAAAGAAGCTTACATGGCAGCATTAGCCTGTGATCCAACTTCTGCTTTTGGTGGCGTTTTGATTGCGAACGGAAAAATTGACATTGAAACAGCAAAAGAAATAAACAGTCTTTTCTGTGAAGTTGTAATAGCTCTAAGTTTTGATAATGAAGCGATTTCTATTTTACAAGAAAAGAAAAACAGGATAATCCTTCAACTGAATGATGTTGAATTGCCAAATATGCATGTAAGAACCTGTTTGAACGGTTTATTAGTTCAAGAAAGAAACAACATTACAGACAATAAAACAGCATTAAAAAACGTTACTATAACTGAACCTACAACACAAGAAGTTGAAGATTTAATTTTTGCATCAAAAATTTGCAAAAACACAAAATCGAATACAATTGTTTTAGCAAAAAATGCTACATTAGTGGCATCGGGAACAGGACAAACATCGAGAGTTGATGCTTTGAAACAAGCTATTGAAAAAGCAAATTCTTTTGGATTTGGATTAAACGGTGCTGTAATGGCAAGTGATGCTTTTTTCCCGTTTCCAGATTGTGTTGAAATAGCACATCAAGCAGGAATTAGTGCTGTTATACAACCTGGTGGTTCTATAAAAGACGATTTGAGTATAGATTATTGTAATCAAAATAAAGTTGCAATGGTATTTACAGGAACACGTCATTTTAAACATTAATTTGTTTACCTTTGTGCGTTAAAATTTTATAAAATATTTAAACCCTTAATAAAGTATGGGATTTTTTGATTTCATGACCGAGGATATCGCAATTGACCTTGGTACCGCTAATACACTAATCATACATAACGATAAAGTAGTTATTGATAGTCCATCAATTGTTGCTCGTGACAGAATAACTGGAAAAATTATTGCTGTTGGGAAAGAAGCAAACATGATGCAAGGTAAAACACATGAAAACATAAAAACCATACGACCTCTTAAAGATGGTGTTATTGCAGATTTTGATGCTTCTGAAAAAATGATAAATTTATTTATCAAAAGCATTCCTGCATTAAAGAAAAAAATGTTTACTCCAGCATTGCGAATGGTTGTTTGTATTCCATCTGGAATTACCGAAGTAGAGATGCGTGCAGTAAAAGAAAGTTGTGAGCGTGTAAACGGAAAAGAAGTTTACCTAATCCATGAACCAATGGCCGCAGCAATAGGTATAGGAATTGACATTATGCAACCAAAAGGAAACATGATTGTTGATATAGGTGGAGGAACTACAGAAATTGCAGTGATTGCTCTTGGTGGAATTGTTTGTGACAAATCAGTGAAGATTGCTGGTGACGTTTTTACAAATGATATCGTTTATTACATGAGAACGCAACACAATTTATTTGTAGGAGAAAGTACCGCTGAGAAGATTAAAATCACAATTGGTGCTGCTACAGATGACTTAGAAACACCACCAGATGACATGTCTGTTCAAGGTAGAGATTTGCTTACAGGTAAACCAAAACAAGTTGAAGTTTCATATAGAGAAATAGCCAAAGCTTTGGATAAATCAATTCAAAGAATCGAAGATGCTATCATGGAAACTTTATCGCAAACACCTCCAGAACTAGCTGCAGATATTTATAATACTGGTATTTATCTTGCAGGTGGTGGTTCAATGCTTAGAGGATTAGATAAACGAATTTCACAAAAAACCGACCTTCCAGTTTTTATTGCTGAAGATCCTTTGAGAGCTGTAGTAAGAGGAACAGGAATGGCGTTGAAAAACATACCAAGATTTAGAAGTATTTTAATAAAATAAATTCAAGAGTTAATAAAAATAAATTCCAAATTCCATTTTTTTTTATACATTGGAGTTTGGAATTTAATCGTTAAAAAATTAATTTTTTACAATGCAGCAGATATTTAGCTTTCTATTTAAAAACAGTTATCGAATACTGTTTTTGCTGCTATTGTTCCTTTCGCTAGGTTTAACAATTCAATCACATTCCTACCATAAAAGCAAAATAATTAGCTCTGCAAATTTTTTTACTGGTGGAATTTATCAACGTATAAACAACGTAAACGAATACTTCAATTTAAAATCTCAAAATGATGAGTTAGCAAAAGAAAATGCTAGATTAAAAACCATTCTTTTCAATCTAAAAGATACAACAAAGCTACATTTTCCCGATAGTATATTAGGCGTAAAAAAGAATCAATTGATTGTTTCTAAAGTCATTCATAACTCATACAATGTTCATGAAAATTTCTTAACAATAAATACAGGCTCAAAATCTGGAATTAAAACAGATATGGGTGTAATCAATAGCGCTGGAATTATTGGTATTGTAGATAAAGTATCTCCAAATTATGCTACAGTGATAAGTATTTTGAACATACAGTCGAAAATAAATGCTAAAATCAAAAAATCAAATCACTTTGGTTCATTAATTTGGAATGGAAAAAACACTGGTTATGTTCAACTTATCGATGTTCCTAGATTGGCAGGCGTAAGAAAAGGTGATACTATTGTAACTGGTGGACAATCGCATATTTTTCCTGAGAATATTGGCATTGGGACTATTGATAAAGTCTATGTAGATAACGAAACAAATTATTATACTCTTGATGTAAAATTATTTAACGACATGACAAATTTAGGTTATGTATATATCATCAAAAGCAAAGATCGAGAAGAGATAATCAACTTAGAAAAACAATCAAAAAAAGATGAATAGTGCTCTTATATGGAATATTGCCCGTTTCATCCTTTTGTTGATGGCTCAAGTGTTGATTTTTAACCGAATCAATTTATTTGGATACATCAACCCATTTCCATATATACTTTTTATTATTCTTTATCCTGTGAATGGGAACAGATATGGACTTCTTCTATCTAGTTTTTTTCTGGGATTAATAATGGATATGTTCTGCAATTCTGGTGGTGTACATGCTGCCTCATGCTTAATTTTAGCCAATTATAGACCTTATATTTTTAAATTTTCATTTGGTTTAAGTTATGAATATCAAACAGTAAAGCTAAATGATGTTTTGACACCTGAACGATTTTCATTTATATTAATTGCCGTCGTTCTTCATCATTTTACATTATTTATACTCGAGATTTTCAGTTTTTATTTTATTTGGGATATAATAGAAAGAACGATTTTAACAACCCTTTTTACTCTGATAACCTGTATCATTATTATTTACATCATTAAGCCAAGTAAACGATGAGAAAAGTGCTTTTCCCAACGGTTATTTTTATTGCAACAATTCTAATTGTAGCAAGGATTTTTTATCTTCAAATAATAGATGATAGTTTCAAATTAGCATCAGACAATAATGCAATAAAAATTAAATATGATTATCCAGAAAGAGGTTATATTTATGATAGATATGGCAAATTATTGGTCGCTAATCAACCTTCATATGACATCATGGTGATACCAAAAGATATCAAAGAACTCGACACCACAGAGTTCTGCTCTTTATTGAATATCACCAAAGAAGATTTTTTAAAAAAAATTGCAAAAGCAAAAATATACAGTCCGAGATTACCATCAGTTTTTCTACCTCAACTCAACAAACTAGAATATGCAGCGTTTCAAGAAAAGCAAAGAAAATTTCAAGGATTTTATATTCAAAAACGTTCGCTACGTGATTATCAGGTAAATTATGGCGCCAATGTTTTTGGATTCATTACACAAGTAAACGATAATATTATCAAAAAAAACAAGTACTACAACAGCGGTGATTTGATAGGAAAACAAGGTGTTGAAGAAAGTTATGAAGAAATTCTTCGTGGGATAAAAGGTGTAAAATATATTCAAAAAGACAAATACAATAGAGAAATTGGCAGTTATAAAGAGGGAAAATATGATACTGTCGCTGTACAAGGAAAAGATATTCACCTAACCATAGATGCAGAATTACAAAAGTATGGAGAAGAATTAATGGTTAACAAACGTGGTGGAATTGTAGCTATAGAACCAAAAACAGGAGAAATTCTTGCATTAGTTACTGCTCCATCATATGACCCAGCAATCCTTGTAGGCAGACAAAGATCAAAAAATTATACAATGCTTTATAACGACTCTATCGCTAAGCCACTTTATGATAGAGGATTATTAGCAGAGTACACACCAGGTTCGCCATTTAAAATATTAACAGGATTAGTCGCTTTACAAGAAGGCGTAATTGACGAAAACACGACGTTTTTCTGCCGTCACGGTTTTAGTTATGCTCCTGGAAGATTTATGAAATGTCACTGCCATGGTGGAGCATTGCAACTACATAGAGGAATCTATGAATCATGTAATACTTATTTTTCTAGTTCATACATGGCTACAATCAATAAGTATAAAAAGCCTGCCGATGGTGTTGATGTTTGGAGTAATCACTTGAAAAGTTTTGGCCTAGGCCAATTTATGGGTTATGATTTACCTACTGGAAGAAAAGGAAAAATTCCAACATCTAAAACATATAAACGAATGTATCCTGGTTGGGGTTGGTCTAGTAAAACTATTGTTTCTAATGCAATTGGTCAAGGTGAAGTCTTAATGACACCTATTCAATTAGCAAATATGATTGCTACCGTTTCAAACAAAGGATATTATTACACTCCTCACATTATAAAAAGTATTAAAGGTCAAATGATTGACAAAAAATATCGAACAAAACATGTCACAACAGTTGATAAAAAATATTTTGATCCTGTTATTAGTGGCCTCTTCGATGTTTACAATTTTGGTACTGCACACGGATTGAATGTTGAAGGAATTGAAATTTGTGGTAAAACGGGAACTGCTGAGAATTTTGCAAAAATTAATGGAAAAAGAGTTAAGCTTCAAGACCATTCCATTTTTGTTGCATTTGCTCCAAAAGATAATCCAAAAATTGCAATTGCGGTTTTTGTTGAGAATGGATATTGGGGAGCAAGATGGGCAGGTCCAATAACAAGTTTAATGATAGAAAAATACATTAAAAGAAAAATCACAAGAAAAGATCTTGAAAAAAGAATGCTAGAAGGAAGTTTACTAGGCGAATACAACAAATATTATGCAAAACCAATTGTTGACACATTGATAAAAAAAGACATCGTTCTACCTAAAGTGATTTCAGCAGATTCAAATAAAGAAAGTAAAAAAGAAGAAGAAGTAACAGTTCCTGAAAACAAAACTGAATAAGGAAAATGAAGAACCAAAGTATTTCAAATAATCTTGATTGGATAAGTGTAATCATCTACTTTATTCTGGTAGTACTAGGATGGTTGAATATTTATTCTTCTTCATTATCATCAATTGAAGGTGAGACTTCAATTTTTGATGTTTCTCAAATTTATGGAAAACAATTTCTTTTTATTCTTTTTACAATTCCCATTATTTTTAGTGTCATGGCTATCGACGCCAAGTTTTATGAAAAATATGCAATCATAATTTTTGCAATTTCACTGTTGTCGCTTGCAGGTCTTTTTGTAGCAGGTAAAACTATTGCTGGACAGCGATGTTGGTATGCTATAGGAAGTTTTACTTTGCAACCCTCAGAGTTTGCAAAAGCCGCAACTGCACTTGCATTAGCAAAATATCTGAGTGATGTTCAGGTCAACTTAAAGGATTTCAATAGGCAAGTTCAAGCATTGATGATTATTGGGTTACCAGTTATGCTTATTCTTCCTCAACCCGATCCTGGAAGTGCTTTGATTTATTCGGTTTTTATCTTAGTACTTTACAGAGAAGGATTGCCTGCATGGTATATTTGGACAGGTTTTATTACTATCCTACTCTTTGTACTAGCATTAATTTTGAAACCTATCGTTTTAATTTTATTGTCATTGATAGTAATCATCTTTGTTTACTACAGAAGCCGATTTGTAGATAGAAACTGGATTTTGAGTGCTATTATTTTTGTTCTAATATCAGGTTTTGTATTCTCTGTAGATTATGTTTTTCACAATGTTTTTAAACAGCATCATCGAGATCGTTTCAACATACTTTTGGGAAAAGAAGTTGACATGAAAGGTGTTGGATATAACACAAATCAATCTGAAATAGCTATTGGTTCTGGTGGTTGGTTTGGTAAAGGTTATCTAGAAGGAACACAAACTAAAGGAGGATTTGTTCCAGAGCAACACACCGATTACATTTTTACTACAGTTGGCGAAGAATGGGGATTTTTGGGTTCAATATTCATAATTATTCTTTTTGTAAGTCTATTTATTAGAATAATATATTTGGCCGAAAGGCAAAAAACAAAGTTTAGTCGAGTCTATGGCTACTGTGTTGCTGGTATATTATTTATCCACTTTTTTGTTAATATAGCAATGGTAATTGGAATTTTCCCAACAATTGGAGTTCCGCTTCCATTTTTTTCTTATGGTGGTTCTGGACTTTGGGGATTTACGATATTGCTGTTTATCTTCCTGAAAATGGATGCTAATAAAGTAAACGAATGGTAGTTAATTAAAACTCCAATCTTTATAATCAGAAGATTTTTCAACTTTATTTTCAAGAATATCATTCAATTTTGGGAAAAAATCTTGTTTTGAAAGTTCTTCAATCTTATCAACGCTAACAACAAATTTATAAAGCGGTTGATTCGATTCCTGATGTGGTATTAGAAAAGCAATCATTTTCATATCATTAGGATTTCCTCTTGCTATAATTTTATAAAAGTAATTGGGTACAGCTACTTTTTCATAGCCAATTGTTTTCAAATTTTCATTCAAAATACCACCAGAAACAACATATACTTTTTCATATTTTGTTGCCCAATACCTAACTTTTTCTTCCAGTCTGTTCCAAACACCATCATTAAAATTATGCTTTTGAGGAGAAACATTTGAAGTTAGGAAAGTCTCATAATATGCCTTTTTCGAAAATTTCATATCACCAGCTGGGCAAAGGTGTCCTTTATCATAACCAGAATTTTTATAGTTTTTCCAATCAGCCGAATGAGTAGAAACCATTTTATCATCAGTAAAAAAAGGTCTTTTAAAACTATTGTATTTGATATATGATTCCTTTAAAACATAGGCTACCCAATCTGCTTGTTCATATTTTTCATTATAGGACAAGGTATAAAAATCATGTTTGACTATTTGGTTTTTTGATTTTTTGGGGAGAAAATCAAAATAACCATTATTTTCCAAAGTTTTATTTTCATCTATTGCTAAACTCTGTGAAGAATTTTCTACATTCTCCTTTTTGCAAAAAGAAAATTCTGTTAAACAAAACACTGCAAAGACTGATATTAATAATGTTTTTTTCATAACTTTATGTTTTAAATCTTTCTTGTAAAGATATATTACTAATCTCAAATAAATTAAACATGATGAAAGGAAAGTTATTTTTAGCTACATTGGCATTGATTGGATTTCAATTAGCAAAAGCTCAAGAAGTTACCACAGCAATGGACTCTATTAAAACGAAAGAAGTTGAATTACAAAAGCAAAAAGATGCTGAAAAAGCTCAATTGGAACAAAAGTTAAAAGAAGACAAACAGGCTTATAAAGAAGAAAAAGAAAGAGAAAAAGAAGCAGAGAAAGCAGAAAAAGAGAAAAAAAGGCTTGAAAAAGAAAAGAAAAAATTTGAAAAAGAACAAAATCGTATTGCTTCAGCCGAAAAATCACTCGCAAAACTAAAAGATAAGCAATCAAAAGAGATGAAAAAACTTGACAAGATGCAAGAAAAATTTTCAAGGAATAGAGCTAAAGGCAAGATGACACCAGTAGAAATTGAAAAAGAAAATCTCAACATCACAAAACAACAATTAAAAATAAAAGAATTGGAAGAAGATGTTGCTAAAGCAGAAAAAAAATTAAGTAAATTAAGATAGTTAAAAGCGGAAAATAAATTTTCCGCTTTTTTATTTAGCTATTCTATTTATATATATTTGTCAAACTAATCTTAACTATTTAAAATTATAAAAAAATTATTTTGTTATTTGTTGCTGCTCTAACTTTGGTTGGAACATTTGTATCGTGTTCTAGTGATGATGACTCAGCTTCATTAATTGGAAAATGGGCTTTTTACAAAACTGGTGGAACTGTAAGTGGTAATGAGATATTAACAGATTATGAAAACTACTGCTCTACAAAAAGAGATTATATGGAATTCAAGTCTGATGGTACTGCAGTTACTCACTACTTTAACAGCGATTGTTCCGAAGAAACATATTCATCTACCTACACTAGAAGTGGTAACACAATTACTTTAGGTACAGAAAGTCCGGAAACAGCAACTATTTTGCAATTAACAGGAAGCACATTAAAAGTAAAATATACTGATGAAGACTTTCCTAATGGTTATGGAATAACTGTTTTCCAAAAAATAAATTAAAAAAAAGCCTCGTTTTAAACGAGGCTTTTTTATTTATGATTTAATTAGCTTTTCTGATTTTACTTTTGAAGTCAATCCTTTTTCAGTTCCATTCTTCATGTCATTCAGAATATGAAGAGATTCTTCTACATAAACATCTTTTGAAAGACTCTCATGCCATCTATCTCTTTTTTCTTTTAGAACTGGATCGTCTTTTACTTTTTCATCTTCATAAGGCAGTGAATAGAAAGTTAAAGAGTTTTTATAATCATTAATAGGTTTGTACTTTTTATTTTTTTCTTCTAAAGCCTTTTGTTCAGCTTTGAACTTATCAATATTCAAACTGTAAACATCTTCTTTGTTTCTATCGTCCAGCCATTTTGCATTATCTGCAATCAGCTGCATTTGAGGATTATTTTGCATTCTAAGTTTGCTCTGCTTTACAGCAAAATCATAGTTGCTTTGTTTGTTCCAAACCTTATAATCAGCTGGATCAATTTTATCCCAAGGCATTGCATTATCAACATCTTTTTCTCCCATTTTTAAATATTCATATTTATCAGGCATAACAATGTCGCTCTTAACTCCTTCTCTTTGTGTTGAACCACCATTAATTCTGTAGAATTTTTGAGTTGTTGTTTTTAATGCTCCCAAATCTCCATAAGTGCTTCCACGAACAAACTGGTTCAAATCAATTACATTTTGTACAGTCCCTTTACCATAAGTTTGTTTACTACCTACAATAACGGCTCTTTTGTAATCTTGCATTGCGGCAGCAAGTATTTCTGAAGCCGAAGCCGAAAACTCATTGGTCATTATCACTAATGGTCCATCCCATTGTACTTTAGGATCTTTATCATATAATACTTCTTTTCTTCCAGCAGCAGACTTAATTTGAACAATTGGTCCTTGATCTATAAACAATCCTGCAATATCAACAACTGTTTTCAAAGAACCTCCACCATTATCTCTAACATCCATTACTATTCCTTGTACACCAGCTTCTTTCAATCGTTCTACTTCTTGAGCCACGTCTTTTCCTGCATCGCGTGCATCTTTATTTTCAAAATCTATATAGAATTTTGGCAGATAGATAATACCGTATTTGTTACCATCAATATCAACTACGCTAGATTTTACATAAGTTTCCTCCACTTCAACCTGATCTCTAATGATAGAAATCACCTTGATTGAACCATCAGCTTTTTTTACTGTTAATCTAACTTCTGTACCTTTTGGTCCTTTTATTTTTTTAACAACATCGTCCAATCTCATTCCAACTACATCAACAGGTTCATCTTTGCCTTGGGCAACTTTCAAAATAACATCACCTGCTTCCAATTGTTTTCCTTTCCATGCCGGTCCGCCAGAAATTAACTCCGAAATCTTTGTAAAATCATTTTCTTTTTGAAGTCTTGCTCCAATACCATCAAATTTACCGCTCATACTTACATCAAAACGTTCCTTTTCATCAGGAGCAAAATAGGATGTGTGTGGGTCAAAGCGAGATGAAATTGCATTTATATAAACAGAAAACCAGTCTTCTCTATCTAAATCTTTTATAAAATTGAAGTTATCATTCAATGATTTTAGAGTGCTTTCTCTTGTCTCTTTTTCTAGCTGTTCAAATGACTTTGGTGCTTCTTTTTTGTCAGTATCTTTATTTTTTGCTTTTTCTTCTTCAATTTTTTGCTTTTCTACTAATGAAGACAAAGCTGAAAGTTTTACTTGTAAACGCCATCTTTCTTTCAATTCATCTTTCGTTTTTGCATAAGGCATTTTTTCATAATCGGTGTTTATCGATTCGTCTTTTTTATAATCAAAAGGATTTTCAAGAGCTACTTTGTAATACTCTTTACTTTCTGCCATTCTTTGCATTAATCTGTTATAAGTTAAATCAAAAAATGACAATTCTTTGTTTTTGATTTGGTCATCAATTTGCAATTCATATTTCGAGAATTCATCAATGTCTGACTGGAGAAAAAATCTTTTAGATGGATCAAGTGCTTCAATATAATCTTTGTAAACACCTTTTGAGAAAGTATCATCTATAGGTGCAGGATTATAATGACCTTTTTCGATAACAAAAGTTAATAATTCAAGCAACATTTTGTCCTTTTCAGGATCAGATGCTTTTTCTCTAGGAATAAAACTCCATAATGCTACAGAAATTGCTGCAACAATTATAATTACTTTATAATTTCTTTTCATAAAACGAACAAAACCATTCATTAATTTTAAACTAATACATAAAAAACCGTGCCAAGATGTTGAATAATGTTCCAACAAATTTAACCATCAAGACACATTAGTTGTCCAAAGTTAAAAAAATGTAACAGTCAAAAGCATTAAAATTTGTTAATTTTGCTAAATAGTTAGAAAATATTATAATGGGTACAAAACCTTTGATTTTAGTTACCAACGACGATGGAATAACTGCACCAGGAATCCGAACCTTAATATCAGTAATGGAAACGATAGGTCAAGTTGTTGTAGTTGCTCCAGATAGTCCACAAAGCGGAATGGGACATGCTATTACTGTGAACAATACTTTGTATCTTAATAAAATTTCAAAAGAAGATTCATTAACACAAGAATATAGTTGCTCTGGCACACCTGCAGATTGCGTGAAACTTGCTGTAAACGAAATTTTGAAAAGAAAACCAGATTTGTGTGTTTCGGGAATTAATCATGGTTCAAATTCTTCTATAAATGTAATTTATTCGGGAACTATGAGTGCTGCGGTAGAAGCAGGTATTGAAAGCATTCCGGCTATTGGTTTCTCATTATCAGATTTCAGTTGGAATGCAAATTTTGAACCTTTGATTCCTTTTGTAAAAAAAATAGCTGAGCAAGTATTAAAAAATGGCTTACCCGAAGGAACCGTTTTGAATGTTAACTTTCCAAAGCCAAAACTTGGTGAAATTAAAGGTGTAAAAATATGTCGGCAAGCTAATGCCTTGTGGGTAGAAAAATTTGACAAACGTCAAACTCCTTTTGGGAAAGATTATTATTGGTTGACAGGTGAATTTGTCAACAAAGATAAAGGCGAAGACACTGATGAATGGGCTTTATCTAACGGATTTGCAGCTATTGTTCCAATACAATTTGACATGACAGCTCATCACGCAATTCAAACACTAAACTCTTGGGAATTATCATGAAATACTATATAATTGCAGGAGAAGCTTCTGGCGACTTGCACGGTTCAAACCTTATGAAATCCATTTTCAAACAAGACCCAAACGCAGAAATTCGTTTTTGGGGTGGAGATTTGATGGAACAAGTTGGAGGAACATTAGTTAAACACTATCGTGACTTGGCGTTTATGGGTTTTGCAGAGGTAGTCATGAATCTCAAAACCATTTTGAACAATATTAGTTTTTGTAAAAAAGACATTCTAGAATTTAAACCAGATGTTTTAATTTTTATCGATTATCCCGGATTCAATATGCGTATTGCTAAATGGGCAAAAATTCAAAAAATAAGAACTCATTACTATATTTCTCCTCAAATTTGGGCTTGGAAAGAGAACAGAATTAAGGCAATAAAAAGAGATTTTGACAAGATGTATGTTATTCTTCCTTTTGAAAAGGATTTTTATGAAAAAAAACATCATTTTCCAGTTGAATTTGTTGGCCATCCACTTATTGACGCTATTCATTCTAGAGCTAAAACTGATAAAGAAAAGTTTCTGAAAGACAATAATTTGAACGATAAACCAATCATTGCTCTTCTTCCTGGAAGCAGAAAACAGGAGATTTCCAAAATGTTGAGTATAATGCTAAGTGTTGTCGATGATTTCAAGGAATATCAATTTGTGATTGCTGGTGCTCCAAGCCAAGATTATCATTTTTATGAGAAATTTTTAACCACTAGTAACGTAAAATTTGTTTCAAATAAGACCTATGATTTACTCAGTGTTGCTACTGCTGCGCTTGTAACCTCGGGAACTGCTACACTTGAAACCGCTTTATTCAAAGTCCCAGAAGTGGTTTGCTACAAAGGAAATTGGATTTCATATCAAATTGCTAAAAGAATAATTACGCTAAAATATATTTCATTGGTTAACCTGATAATGGATAAAGAAGTTGTTAAAGAACTGATACAAGACGAACTTAACAAAAAGAATTTGTCGATTGAATTGTCAAAACTCTTGAATAAAGAAACTAGAGAAGTCATTTTAAAGAACTATGATATCCTTGAAGAAAAATTGGGAGGAATTGGTGCCAGCGAAAAAACTGCTAAATTTATCATAAATGATATTTGTTAGCCAAAATTTATTTTTTGTTTTTTAAATTTGCAGAAATTTATTCCTCTTGAAAGTTTTACAAAAAATAGCAATCTTTTTTTTCTTGTTTGTCATGCAATCTGTTGTAGGACAATCGGGTAAGATTATTATTTCTAAGGAACAAGCTATCAAAAAAGGAATTTATTCTCCACCTTCAACAGAGAATGCAATCGCCTCTATTGAAACTCCAAAACCAGAAAAAGAGAAAAAACAAAGCATTAAGCCAAAGCAAAAAAAAGATAAAAACAACATTCTGGCAACAAAAAATGATGATGATATAATCATTTTGAATGAAAATGATAGTTACATAGCTGAACAACTCATTTATAATGCTTCCGATAATCTTGGGATAAAGTATAGAAGCGGAGGAACAACTCGAGAAGGATTTGATTGTTCAGGATTGATGTATTCTACATTTAAAAAATTTGACATAACACTACCAAGATCATCCTATGAAATGGCTCTGATTGGAAGAAAAGTTGAGCCAAGCGAATACAAAAAAGGAGACTTAATTTTCTTTAGAACTTTTGGCGGTAGTAGAATTTCACACGTTGGTATGATAACAGAAGTAAACGGCGATGAAGTAAAATTTATTCACTCATCTACTCAACTTGGCGTTATCGTTTCTTCCCTAAAAGAACCATATTACCTTAGAACTTTTGCTCAGGTAAATAGAGTTTTGGAGTAAGCTCTTGTTTTTTAGAATTTTTCTTGTAAATTTATTTACATGAAAATTCTCCATTTTCCATTAGTAAAACTAATCTTTTCATTCGTAGTCGGGATTTTGATTTATCCATACGTCAATCTAGACATTTTGTATGTAATAATTTCTGTTTTTGCCCTATTAGCTTTATCTATCCTTTCACATTCATTTTATAGAAAAGATAAATTCAAGATAATTTTTGGTGTAAACATTTTACTTTTGGGTTTTTTATTAGGGTTTTATACTGCATTCACTCATAAAGAAACAAATAATCCAAATCATTATACGAAGCTTAATCTATCATCTGAAGGCAAATACAATTTGACTTTGAAGATTATTGAAAGACTAAAAACCACTCAAAAAAACTATCGTTTTGTTTCTGAAATTTATGCTGTTAATGGTAAAAAATGCTCAGGAAAAACAATATTAAATTTCTCAAAAAATGAACCTGTTAAAAAAATTGAGTATGGCGACATTATTAAATTAGAAGCTACCTATTATGAAAACAGAAGTTCATTTAATCCTTTTCAGTTTGATTATGGAAAGTATTTGGAAAGACAAGAAATTTATGCTCAATGTTACACAAAAAGCAGTAGTTTTCAAAAATTAGGTTCAGAAAATAATATATGGAATTACTTATCAAATTATAGAGAAAAAATAATTCTCAAACTAGAACCCTATTTTAAATCGAGTGATAATTTTTCTGTGTACAAAGCTTTAATCCTTGGTCAACAGCAGGATATTTCAGCTGATATTGTTCAAGATTATCAATTTGCTGGAGCTGTTCATATATTATCAGTTTCGGGTT
>ERZ795062.375-NODE-375-length-39050-cov-5.538813_pt1 | contig 39050 bp, 33 predicted proteins | sample MGYA00375146_ERZ795062 | MGnify/ENA primary metagenome ERZ795062 (study PRJEB30191, sample SAMN05720281) | activated sludge metagenome | isolation source: Anaerobic digester | place: USA | collected 2015-07-16 ...
GCTTGATGCTGCGCGGGCCGGCGGTATCCTGAATCACCAGCTCGCCGCCGTCGTATTCCTCCGGCTCGGCAAAAAAAATAGTGCAGGAAATGTCCGTCCGGATGCGCAGACCCGAGTCGGGCGCGAACCGTATCGCGTTGTCGACGTGATTGCCGAAAGCGTTGCTGTCACCACCATAGCGATTGACTCGCGGCGGAAACACCCGCTTGGGCAGCGTCGCCGAAAAAAACTGCGGATGACGATCGAGGCCACGCAGCACAATGGCTCGAATCTCGCGGGCAGCGTCGCAATCGTGCGGCATCTGCTCATTGTTCTTGACAGCAACCGCTTGCCGCCCGGCGCTTTCGCGCCCGGATACCCACGGCGCTTGGGCGATCAGCTCGCGGATTCGCGACAGATCATCGGTGGTCAAGACATTTGAAAGGGTGAGCAACATGGCGACTCGCTTGCTTGCTGGCGGGCGATTGCGGCAACTGCGGAAGCGCTGCTGCCCGAACTGATCGCCCGCGCGGCCTGCGCGGCAGACAAATGGGTCAGAAGTTCATGGCCAGCGAAAGCTGGAAGATACGTCCGGGGCCGGGGATGTAGTGGCCGCGATAGAGACCATCGGCGTACAGCTTGTTACTGACGTTGTTGACGTTTGCCTTGATCTTGTAGGTATCGTTGAACGCGTATTCCGCCATCACGTCTGCGGTGACAAAGCCCGGCGCTTCCCACGCAGGCGCGGTGACATCCGCTGGTGCTTGCCGCGAACGGAAATTGAGCCCACCGCCGAAGCGCAGTTTTGCAGTCACCTGATAGGTGCTCCATACCGTCCCGCTGTGCTTTGGGCTCAGGCCTGGGCGATCACCGACGCGGTTGCCGACGGTGTTTGAGGTGGAGGCTGCCTCGTCAACCCGGGCAACCGGCATCCACATGTAGGAAACGTAAAGCTCCCAATTCGGGGTGATACGCCCGGAGAGGTCGATCTCGACGCCAGCGGTATGGCGTTTGCCGGAGAGCAGCAGCCGTGTTGCAGCGGTGTCTGGATCGGTATTGCGCTCGTGCAGCTTGGTCGAACGGAACAGCGCCAGACGTGTCGTGAAGCGCTTGTCTTCGGTGTCGAGCCGCGCGCCCAGCTCAATATTGGAGCTGCTCTCAGGCGGGGTATTCGCACTTTGTGCGTTGTAGGAATAGGTGTCGCCGGAGGTGTTGAATGAAGTGCCGCAGGAAAGGTGATATGACTGCAGCGGTGTTGGCTGGAACAGGATCGCGGCGCGGTAGCTGACCTCGGAGATCTTTTGTGCGTATGTGGTTGTGGTGACCGGTGTGACCGCACTGGTGGGGACTGCGTAGGCTTTGTAGCGGCCGTCCACGTTGTCGTAGCGCAGGCCACCGAGCGCTTTCCAGCCCGGCAGGAACTCAACCATGTCCTGTGCGTAGACGCCGAATGCCTTGGCGACGAAATCGTTGGTGACGCGCAGCGGCCGACCGAATTCATTGGTGACAGCCCCATCGTTGGGCGTGCCGGCCTGTGTGGTCGGCTTGGTGGTCGGCAAACCACCCTGCGCAGCGCTCAGGGCACCGTAAACGGTCCGTTCGTCGCGCGAGTAGTCAACGCCGGCCAGCAGATGGTGCTTCATGCCAAATGCCGCAAATTTCGAGCTGAAGTCACTTTGCGCCTGGACTGTATCGAGGTCCTGGATCTTCAGATTGAGACCGCGAGTGAATACGGTGTTGGGCCCGAAATTGCTCAGATCGACCGCGGCCGGGTTGGTCGTCGGCGTGGTGCCAACGCCAGCGAAACGCACCGTGCCAGCGTGCTGGTCACGCTTGTATTCGCCCTTGCGCACTTGAGTCTTGAGCTCGGTGTCGGCGCTCAGCCGGAAGGTGTGCGCCACTGTGCCGATGTTGGCCTGACCAGCGTTGTAGTCGCTGGCCATGCCGTAGTAGCCGGCCGGATCAAGGCCGCTGATGACCGTGTTGGTGGCGCCGGTGTCGGTGGCACGTGGCTTGATCCAGGGTAGACCGTAGTTCATGCCGTTGTTGTTGTCCAGGTGATAGATGCTGGCCATGAACTCGTGCTGCTCGCCAATGCCGGTGCGGAACGCCGCTGCAAGACCGTTTTTGTCGATGCTGCTGCCGGCGCCGTTGTTGTCGGCTTTGGTGTACATGCCAGCCATGCGGAAGGCAGAGGATTCGCCGACTCGCTGGTTGAGATCGGCGACGACGCGACGGTACTCGTGATTGCCTGCCGTCAGCGTCACGTTCTTCTCGTCCACCAGTCGCGGCACCTTGCTGACTTGATTGACAGCACCCCCGGTCGATCCGCGGCCGAATAGCATCGACGCCGATCCGCGCAAAACGTCAATGCGGTCGTTGTTGAAGGTGTCACGATCGTAGAAGGCTGCGTCACGCATGCCGTCGAGGAAGATGTCGCCGGTCGCAGCCAGCGAGAAGCCCCGCAGACGGATGTCTTCTTCACCGCCTTCTGCAGCAAGAAAAGTGACACCGGCGGTGTTGTGCAACGCCTCCTTTACCGTGTCGATGTTGCGATCGACGATCAGTTTTTCAGTGACCACAGTGATCGACTGTGGGATATCGCGCAGATCCTGCGTGCCTTTGCCGATTGTGGTGGTCGTCGCGCGGATGGCATCCTTGCCGAGCTGCGCTTCCGCCTTTTCCTTGACCGTGACTGCTTTCAGCGTCTTGCCCTCAGCCGGTTCGCTGGCAGTCGCCGGTGGGGAGGAGGGTTTGCCGGTATCCGGTGTTGTCGCAGGCGCGACAAGTTGCGAAGACGCCGACTGCGCCCAGCTTCCCGGCGATGCCGCGAGCAGCACTGCGGCCAGTGGTAGCAGTGCAACGCCGTGCGCCGCGCGCGCGCAGAGCTGGGTGTGAATGTTGGTAACAGGGAGCGGCGGGCGTGCTGCATGCACCGCAGTTGAGGTCAAGGCCACGTGAGTCTCCAGTCAGTGTCCGCCCGGACAACAGGGCGGTGGGTTGGCAACTGGCTGGCTGATCCCCGCTGTGGTGTGCGTCGAACGGGAGTGGCTTGCCGCAGAAATTATCAATAATTGTATAGCAAATGCGAATCGTTCGCATGTGCGGTGACGACTTACACGGCTGAGTGTTGATAGGGCGCAAGCGTTGCGTATTAGGACAGCGCGGACACAGGGCAGCCGCCGCAGTGCAGGCGAATCGCTATCGACAGCTACCGCCTCGCGGTGTTGCAGTCGCTTCGCAACGGCTACGTCGTGGCCATCCGCGCCGCGTATTCCGCTTCGTGTCGCTCTGCCTCGAGCCGCTCGCGCTCGGTCGCGCGGATGTAGGCGTCGCGTTGCTTCAGGCGATCGATGTAGGCGACGCAAGCTTCGCCGGCCAGTTCCAGCTTGGCTGACAATGCCCACACGAGGCAATGAAACACCACAATGTCTGCCAGGGTGAATGCCTCGCCAGCAATGTAGGGTGAAGTGGCGAGCCGCTTCTCGATCACCTTTGCCGCGCGGCCGAATTGCCAGATCGCGGTGGGCTCCAGTGCTGCGACACGCTTGTCCTCGGGCAGTGCAAAGCGATGCTGTGCGATGGCCCAGAGATGCGGCTCCAGCTCGGTCAGCGCATAGAACGTCCAGCGATGCGCTTCGGCGCGGCTACGCAGATCGGCAGGAAGCAGACCGGACTGTGGAAATTTCTCGGCGATGTAGTGCACGATGGCGGCGGACTCGGTCAGCGTCAAGTCGCCGTCCTCCAGCACCGGAATCTTGCCCGCCGGATTGACTGACTTGAACCATGGCGCCTGGCCTTCTCCCTTCATCATCCAGACCCGCACGTAGTCATACGTGGCGCCTGCTTCTTCCAGTGCCCAGACACAGCGAAGCGAACGCGAATTGCGGCTGCCGTAAAGTTTCATGTCATTCTCCTTGACGTGATTGTCCACGATGCAGGTCCGCACAGGCGGCCAGGGTTGTGTCATCAAATTTGACGGACGGCGTCGATTCGGTTTTCAAGTGCAAACGCCTCGTTCACGCTCTCCTTTGCGCCACTAGAATGAAACGCAAGAAAGGCGCGATGGCACCACAAGACGGAGGGGACGTGAGATGCGAGGGAACGCGGTACGGATAGCCGGGACGCTGATTATCCTGCTGGGCCTCGTCGGCTTTGGCGGGCAGGGCAGCAAGATCGGTGTGGCGAACTCGCTGATCGAGCAATCGCTGGGGACAACGTTGCAACGACCGGTCTTTCAGTGCGGTACCGGCGCCGATGCGGTCACCGACGACGGTATTGCTGGCAGCGTCACGCTGTTTGAAAGCGGGCCGGTACGGCCGATTGCACTGTCTACTGATGGCAAGCGTCTGTACGTGACCAATCGCCCGGCGCACTGCCTGGAAATCTACGCAGTCGAAAACGATACGCTGCGCCTGGCCAGTACCGTCGCTGTGGGGCTGGAGCCGGTCGCGGTCGCCGAGCGCAACGGCAACGAAATCTGGGTGGTCAATCACCTCTCGGATTCGGTGAGTGTGGTGCGCCTCGATGGTACGCCGCGCGTGTTGCGTACTTTACAGGTGGGCGACGAGCCAAGGGACATTGTGTTCGCCGGGCCCAATCGCGACCGTGCTTTTGTGACCGCAGCGTTTCGCGGCCAGAACCGCCCCAACCTGACCTCGGCCAGTCTCACTGCAGCGGGACAGGGACGCGCCGATGTCTGGGTTTTTGATGCAGCGAATCTCGACGACAGTCTTAACGGCAATCCGTTGACCATTCTCAGACTGTTTGCCGATACGCCGCGCGCCCTGGCCGTCAGCGCCGACGGTGCAACGGTCTACGCCGCGCCGCTGTTCTCGGGCAATGGCACGACAACCTTGCATCGCGATGCTGTGCTCAATCGCAAACCGTCGCCGCTCGCGAGCAGCGACGGCGTGCGCGCCCCTGATACTGGACTGATCGTCAAGTTCGACGGCTCGGCCTGGCGCGACGAGGCGAAGGTGGACTGGTCGTCCTCGGTCAAGTTCTCGCTGCCTGACTACGACCTGTTCGCCATCGATGCCAATGCGGCAACGCCGACATTGAAGTCGCGGGTGAGTGGCGTAGGCACGACGCTGTTCAACATGGCTGTCCATCCCGGCAGCGGCAAGGTGTATGTGAGCAACACCGACGCCAAAAACCACATTCGCTTCGAAGGCCCCGGTGCCAGCGCCAGCACGGTGCGTGGCCGCATTGCGGAAAGCCGGATCAGCGTGGTTGACCCGGCGAGCGGTGCGGTCGATGCCGTGCACCTGAACTCGCATGTCAACTTTGCGTTGCCGCAAGGCCAGGCGATCAGCGCGGCGGACAAGGCGCGCAGCCTCTCGCAGCCGACGGCGATGGTATTCAGCCCTGCGGGTGACACCCTGTACGTTGCCGCGCTGGGTTCCGCCAAGGTCGCAGCGCTGCCAGCGGCATCGCTAACTACCGCAGCGTTCTCGGCAAACGCTGCGCAGCACATTACCGTACCCGACGGTCCGGCCGGGCTCGCGCTCGACGCCAGCGGCACGCGACTGTTTGTCTACTCACACATTGCGCACAGCGTCAGCATTGTCGATACCGCGAGCAAGGCAGTGCTGACCACCAAGGTGCTATTCACACCCGACAGCGCGCGCGTGAAGACGGGCCGCCGCCTGCTCTACGACGCCAACTCCACATCGAGCAATGGCACCAGCGCCTGCTCGTCCTGCCACACTTTCGCCGACACGGATCATCTGGCGTGGGATCTTGGTAATCCGGATGAGGGACCGAAAACCAACAACAACCCGTACGTCGCCAACAGCCCGAAGACGACGCCGCGTTTTCATCCCATGAAAGGTCCGATGACCACGCAGACCTTGCGCGGCATGGCGAAGAACGGTCCGACGCACTGGCGTGGCGACCGCACCGGCGGCAACCGGCAGACGGTGCGTGGCAGAGTCGAATCGCTGGAAGAGGCCTCGTTCAAGGAATTCAATCCAGCGTTTGTCAGTCTGGTAGGACGGCAGACGCCGTTGTCCGAAGCCGACATGCAGGCGTTCACCGATTTTGCAATGGCGCTGAAGATGCCGCCCAATCCGGTGCGGGCGCTCGACAACTCGCTGAACGCGACCGAACAGGCCGGACGTGACATCTATTTCAACGTCAACAACATCACCCTGCTGGGCAGTTGCAACCACTGTCACAGTCTTGACCCTGCTGCTGGTCGCTTCGGTACCGGCGGCCTGATGTCATTCGAGGGTTTCCGCATCACCGAGAACTTCAAGGTACCGCATCTGCGCAACATGGTCCAGAAGCTCGGCATGTCCGGTTTCAGTGGCGACAGCAGCGCGGCGACCGGTCCGCAGATTCGCGGCTTTGGCTTCGCCAACGACGGCAGCATCGACACGCTGAACAATTTCTTCAGCGATCCCGTCTTCAACTTCCCTGCACCCGCAGTGACCTCGCGCGGCCAGGTGACCGCGTTCATGCTGGCGATGGATAGTGACTTGCTACCGGTGGTCGGACAGCAGGTGACCTGGCGGCCCGGCGCAGTGGACGCCGTGGAGGCGCGGCTTAATCTGCTCAAGCAGCAAGCCCGCGTGACCACGCCGCGTGCCGCCTGCGACCTGGTGGTGCGGGCCAATATCGATGGCATCGCACACACTGGCCTGATGCAAAGTGACGGCAACTGGCAGATACGTAGTGGTGCAGTGCTCAGTGATGCCAGCCTGCGCGCGCTGGCGAGCGTGAGCCAGCCGCTCAGCTTTACCTGCGCGCCGCCCGGCGATGGCAAGCGGATTGCGCTCAACGGTGGGCTGGTGCCGGCAAACGCTGTCGTCGAGTACTACTTTGCGGCGATGGACCAGTACTTCATCACTGCCAGCGGCAGCGATCAGGCCTTGCTCGACAGCGGCGTCGCGCCCGGCTGGTCCCGTACAGGGGAATGGTTCAAGCAGGGTGGCAGCACGCCAGTGTGCCGCTTCTACGGCAGTGTCTCGCCGGGGCCGAACTCGCATTTCTACACGGCGATTCAGTCGGAGTGCGATTTGCTTCGTTCGTTGCAAGCGAGCACGCCTGCGACGCAGCAGCGGCTTAATTTCGAAAGTCTGGATTTCACGACGACCCCTGCCGTCAACGGCACCTGCGTCGCCGGCACGATACCGGTCTATCGCGCCTACAACAACGGCGCCGCGCGTGGCATTGACGGCAACCATCGGTTCACGACCAGTGCCAGCTCAATCGCTCAGGTGGTTGCCCGTGGCTGGGTCAATGAAGGCGTGGTGATGTGCGCGCCGTCGTGACCGCCTGTTGAACTGCTATTCGCGTCGCGTCAAGCCGGCGCAGCTTGCCGGCGCGGCACGATCTCGTTGGCAACCAACGCTGCGAGCACAATCGCGCCGCCGATCAGGGTGGATGCGCCGGGCGTCTCGCCTGCGCCGAGCCACGACCACAGTGGCCCCATCAACACCTCAAGCAGGCCGAGCAAGGCGACCTCCGGTGCCGTCAGGTGGGCACTGGCGCGCACCATCATCACACACGGGATGCCGAGCTGGAAGATACCGAGGATGGCGAGCAGCAGCACGTCTTTCGTTGAGGCGACAAACGGCAGCGACAGCGGCAGCGTAATCGCGCATGAGAGCAGCGCGCCGAGCAGCACTGCCGGCGCCAGATCGACATGGGCGCCAGTGCGCTTCAGCGTGACGATATTGATGGCGGACGCAACCGGCACACCAAACGCCACCGCCATGCCGAACAGCGCGGCCCCGCTGGCCTGCGCCTCACTGGCGAACATGATGACCATGCCGGCGAAGGCGGCGGCGATGGCGAGCCAGGTACGTGTGGCAATCGGCGTCTTCAATACTGCCCAGGCAAGGATGGTGGCGAACAGCGGCGACAGTGCGTTGACGATCAACGTATTGGCGGTGGAGGTGAGTGTCAGCGCGATCATGAAACAGGTGAACATCACCGCCCAGCACAGGCCCGAGATCAGGCCGGACCGGCCGCTCGCGCGCACGTAGGCTGCCGCTCCCGTCGCGCCGCGCGTGTACACGAACCACACGATCAGCGTGATGGCGCAGAACAGGCTGCGCCAGAAGGTCACCTCAAAGCTCTTCGCACTATCGAGATGGCGCGTGAAGACGCCAGCGATGCTCCACATGAAGGTGGCGAGCACCATGGTGAGGATTGCGCGGCGATGCTGTTGTGGCGTACTGCTGGTCATGGTTGAAATTCAGGACGAATCGATTGGGTAGTTTTTTAGCGGTCTTGCTTACGAGGCGTTGTGCCCCTCGTTGCGCACTTCCGGCACACCGAGACAACAGATTGCGGCGACCGTCATCAGCGCCGCCGCTGCCATCAATGTGCCCAGGACGCCGAAGCGCTCGATAAGCCCGCCGCCAGCCCAGAAGCCGATGCCGAGGCCGATCATGAACAGCGTCATGCTCCAGGTGAATGCTTCGGTTGAATATTCGCTGGGCGCAAGCTTGCCGAGTTGCAGCGAGAGCGCAGTAATCATGGGGCCAAAGGCGAGACCGGTCAGTGCACAGGCGAGCAAAAAACTCCAAGTCTCGCTACACACCGCCATCAGCGCCGACCCAACTGCGAGCCAAAGCCCGGTTGCCATGATCTGACGGTTCAACGGCCACGAAAAATGCCGCGAGCCATAGGCAAAACCCATGATCGCCGACGGAATGCTCATCGCCGCGTAGAACCAGCCAACGCGCGCCGGAAAGCCGCTGGCGTTGGCGAACGCGGGCAGTGCAATCTCGTTGAGGCCAATGCCGATGGCAAAGCAGAACGACAGCACGAGCGCACGGCGCACCCCGAAGGACTTCAGCGGGCCAAGCCAGTGTCGCTCGACACCACGCTCGACTTCGCCCCAGCGCGCGATGGCGCCCGAACGCGAGAAATGCCAGGTGCCGATGGCTGTCATCACCGCCGACGCCGCCACGGCGAATGCGGGCGAGCCAGCCAGCATGGTCAGGCTCACCAGCAGCGGCCCGAGGATGAAGCATGTCTCCATGATCACCGACTCCACCGCAAACGCGCTCTGCTTCTGCGCGTCAGCCATGCCCGATTTGCGATACATCGCGCGGATCGTCATCGAGATCGGCGGGAACACGACTCCTGCAAAGAAGGCCGCCGCCAGCACCAGCGGCAGCGGGGCCTGCTGCGTCACCGCGAACACCAGCAGCAACAGCGCAATCGCGTGCAGCAGTCCAAGCGGCAGCATCACCGCCCGCGGGCCGTTTTTGTCAACGTAGCGGCCAATAATCGGCGCCTGGATCGCCAGCGCACACATGTAGGCGGCGCTGACCATGCCGGCGCGGGTAAACGACGCCGTCTGCGACTGCACGAGCAGCGTCAGCCCAAGCGCGTTCATGCCAAACGGCAATCGCGGCAGGATGGAGGAGAGAACAATGCGCCGCAGCTCACGGTCAGCGAACAGCGTGCGGTAGGGGGTGAGATTGAGCAAGAGAGACGACGGGGAAAGCAGCGTGACTGGTGGCGTATCAGCTTTTTGTTGAAAGCCTTATTGGCTATGGGCCTCAAGGCAGAAATGGCCAGAAGTCGAGAATTGCAGAAAATGCCATCAAGCCCAGATGCAGCCGGGTTTTCAGCCAAAAGTTGACTGGACGTCACCACGGTCGGTCAGACGGATAAACGACCTATTGTGGTGCGTGAGCGTAACTGAACTGCAACACACCAACGATGAGGGACTTGCGGCCTCGGCTGCACGCTGCGCATGCACGCCGCCAGGGAATGCCCGGAGCGTCGATCCGCCGTCAGCCCGACGCCACTAGACTGCCGTCGCCGCTTCAATCGCCTTGACGACTTCAGCAGTCAGCTTCGGCGCCACGTCCAGCGCCTTCATGTTCTCGTGCACCTGGCTGACCCGTGAAGCGCCGGTGATGACGGTGGAGACGTTCGGGTTCTTGAGGCACCACGCCAGCGCGAGCTGCGAGATCGTGCAGCCGAGATCGCTGGCGATCGGGCGGAGCTTTTCGACCGCGGCGACTTTGGCCGGATCGGTCACCCGTTCGGCGATCCATTCGTAGCCTTTGACCGCAGCGCGGCTGTCGGCCGGGATGCCGTCCCTGTACTTGCCGGTCAGCAGGCCCGAAGCGAGTGGGCTCCAGATGGTAGTGCCGAGGCCGATGTCGGCGTACAGGCGCGCATATTCGCGCTCCACGCGCTCGCGGGCGAAGAGGTTGTACTGCGGCTGCTCCATCACCGGCTTGTGCAGATGGTGGCGCTCGGCAATCTCGTAGGCGGCGCGGATCTCGTCAGCCGACCATTCGCTGGTGCCCCAGTAGATCGCCTTGCCCTGGGTGACCATGTCGCTCATGGCGTAAACCGTTTCCTCGATCGGCGTATGCGGATCGGGCCGGTGACAAAACACCAGGTCCACGTAGTCCAGCTGCAGGCGTTTCAGCGAGCCATCGATCGCCTGCATCAGGTATTTGCGGTTGAGCGTGTTCTTTTCGTTGGGGCCGTCATTGATACCCCAGAAGAACTTGGTCGAAATGACCATCTGCGCGCGGCGCCAGCCAAGCTGCTTGAGCGCTTCGCCCATGATGGTCTCCGACATCCCCTTGGCGTAAACCTCGGCGTTGTCGAAGAAATTGACCCCGGCGTCCCACGCGGCTGCCATGCAATCGACGGCGGACTTGGTATCCACCTGATTGCCGTAGGTAACCCACGAGCCGAAGGAGAGTTCAGAAACTTTGAGGCCGGAGCGGCCGAGGCGACGATATTGCATGGTTAGTTCAGGACGACGGCGCTGCGCCTAAGACGACGGCCTGCTGCGCGGCCTAAGACGACGCCCCGATGGGGCTAGGACGCGAGCAGGGGGGAAGAATTCTTGTTCTAGCAGGGAGATTAACAAACGAGAGCAAAATTGAGCGGTGTGCGAGGCGCTGCTTGCGGCCTATGGGGACCTATTGATTCAGCACGAATTATTTCTTTTCTCCGTGTTCATGGTTCGACAGGCTCACCACGAACGGAAAAGTGACACTCAATTCGCGCCGGGTCACTAATGCAGCGATTGACAGAAGAAAGTTCATTGCAAACCATTGCGTCCTAGCGCCGAATGGCGCGTCGTCCTAGGCCGCGAAGCAGGCCGTCGTCTTAGGCGCAACGCGCCGTCGTCCTGTCGTTACGCACCCTGCGACGCGCCCTTGCGCGCCCGCAGGTCGATGCGATTATCACCGCGCAACAGGTTGAACACGACGAAGCGGTTCGATTCGCGGATCGCGCGGCGTACCTCCTGCGGCGAGCTGACGTAGTTGCCGTTGATGCCGAGCAGGATGTCGTTCTCGCGCAGGCCGATCTGATAGGCCTCGCTGCTTTCATCCACGTCGAGCACGTAGACGCCGCGCCGGTTCAGCTCCTTCGGGATACTGGCCAGCTCGGTGCCGGGCAGTTCGTTGACTTTCTCCGGCTTCAGCCCTTGGGCACGGGCCGGGGTCTCGATGGTGATGCGCACGTGGCGCTGGCTGCCGTTGCGCATCACGGTGAGATCAAGCGCCTGCCCGATCGGCGTCAGGCCCTGCTGGTTGCGCAGGTCGTAGCCGGTGCGTACCGGGCGGCCGTTGGCGTTGAGTACGACGTCACCTTTTCGGAGCCCCGCCTTGTCGGCCGGGCTACCGGAGATCACGGTGTTGATCACTGCGCCTTCAATAGCCGGAAGTTTTTGCTCCTTCGCGATGTCCTGGGTGACCTCGCCAACGGCAGCGATGCCAATGCCGCCGCGCTTGACTTCACCGAAGCGGGCGAGCTGATCCATCACCCGCATCGCCATGTTGGTCGGCACTGCGAAGCCGATGCCAACGTTACCTCCGGTCGGGCCGATGATGGCCGTGTTGATGCCGATCAGCTCACCGCGCAAATTGATCAGCGCGCCACCCGAGTTGCCGGGGTTGATCGAGGCATCGGTCTGGATGAAATCTTCGTAGCCTTCGATGTTGAGCCCGGCGCGGCCGAGCGCCGAAACGATGCCGGACGTGACGGTTTGCCCAACGCCAAATGGGTTGCCGATGGCCAGCACATAGTCCCCAACCTGCAGCGCATCCGATTCGCCCACCTTGACTGCGGTGAGCCGCTCAGCCGGGATTTGCACCAGCGCGATGTCGGTGGCGGGGTCAGAGCCGATCAGTTTGGCCGTGAACTCGCGGCGGTCGCGCAGGGTGACGACGATTTTGGTGGCGCCTTTCACCACATGGTGATTGGTCAACACGTAGCCCTTGGCCGCATCCACGATGACGCCGGAGCCTGACGCCTGCGCCTCCCGCGGCCGTTCCGGCGCGCCGAAGAAGCGGCGGAAGAACGGGTCGTTGAACATCGGGTTGTCGCTCTCGGCGCTGCGCGTGAGCGTCGAGATGTTGACCACGCCGGCTGCCGTCTGATTGACTACCGGTGCGAGAGAAGGCATCGCACCGCTGAGGCCGGGCGCCGCCTGGCGCGGCATCGGGGCGGGCAAACCGGGTTGCGCCAGACTTTGCCCGGTGAACAGGGCCAGCAGGCTGGTGGAGGTGGCGAGAAGGAGGGCGCGAACAGGTTTCATGGGGTGCATGATCCATTCGAAGGCAAAGTGTCACAAAGTTCCCGTGCCAGCGTGATGGCGCAGGTTTGGCGAGTTCAGGCCGTCACCACCAGATTGTCGCGATGGATCAACTCATCCTCGTCGACGTAACCGAGCACGGCCTCAATTTCAGTTGAGGGTTTGCGCATGATCCTCAAGGTCTCGCTCGACGAGTAGTTGGCGAGTCCGCGCGCCAGCTCCCGGCCGTGCTCGTCTAAGCAGACGATCACTTCGCCGCGCTCGAATTCACCGCTGACCGCCGTCACGCCAATCGGCAGCAGGCTTTTGCCGCCATGCAGCAATGCCTTGCTGGCGCCGGCATCCAGCGTGACGCGACCGCGCATCTGCAGCAGGTCGGCCAGCCAGCTCTTGCGTTTGGCGAGGCTGGCCTCCGGTGCGTAGAGCAGGGTGCCAATGGCCTCTCCGCTCAGTACCCGTTGCAGCACGTTCTGCTCATGACCGCTCGCAATGACGGTGTGGATGCCGGTGTTTGATGCCCGGCGCGCGGCGAGGATCTTGGTCAGCATGCCACCGCGTGAAATGCCGGTACCGGTGCCGCCGGCCATGGCTTCGTACTGCACGTCATCGGCGCGGCCAACGCTGACGAATTGCGCCGTTGGGTCTCGGCGCGGGTCCGCCGTGTAGAGGCCGCGCTGGTCGGTCAACAGCACCAGCGCTTGCGCATCGACGAGATTGGCGACCAGTGCGCCGAGGGTATCGTTGTCGCCGAACTTGATTTCGTCGGTGGTGACGGTGTCGTTCTCGTTGATGATCGGAATGACGTTGTGCTTGAGCAGCGCCAGCAGCGTCGAACGGGCGTTGAGATAGCGTTTGCGGTCGGCCAGATCTTCGTGGGTGAGCAGCACCTGCGCCGTGCGCAGGCCGTGCGCGCCGAACGCCTGCTCATACACGTTGACCAGCCCCATCTGACCGACCGCAGCAGCCGCCTGCAGCTCGGAGATCGCCTTCGGACGTTCCTTCCAGCCGAGCCGTGCCATGCCTTCGGCAACGGCGCCAGACGACACGAATACAACTTCCACACCACGCTGGCGCAGCGCTGCGACATCAGTGGCCCAGCGGGCGATCGCGCTGCGGTCAATGCCAGCACCGCCATTGGTCACCAGTGCGCTACCGACTTTGGCGACGACGCGGCGGGCGGGTTTGAGAATTTCAAAAGAAGACATGACGCAATCGGGGACCACGCGGATCAGTTGTCGGCAGGCGCCGCCAGATGTTCGCCGATGGCACGCACCAGCTCTGGCGTGCCGCCGCCGTTGATGCCGCTGATGGCAAACCACGGCTTGGTCCAGCGCAGACGGCGCAGGGCGTCCTTGATCCGGGCGTCGGCTTCCTTCTTGTCCAGCAAGTCAACCTTGTTGAACACCAGCCAGCGTGGCTTGGCGTGCAGGGCCGGATCGTACTTCTTGAGCTCGGCGACCAGCGCCCGCGCTTCCTTCACGGGATCAACGTTGGCGTCAAACGGGGCGATGTCGATCAAGTGAACGATGAGCTTGGTGCGCTGCAAGTGCCGCAGGAACTGGTGTCCAAGGCCGGCGCCCTCGGCCGCACCTTCGATCAGACCGGGAATATCGGCAATGACAAAGCTGCGGCCATAGTCGATGCGAACCACGCCAAGGCTGGGTGCCAGCGTCGTGAAGGGGTAGTCGGCAACCTTTGGCTTGGCGGCACTGACGGCGCGCACCAGCGTCGACTTGCCGGCGTTCGGATAGCCCAGCAGACCCACATCGGCGAGCACTTTGAGTTCAAGCTGGACGCGGCGCTTTTCGCCCGCTTCACCCAGGGTGCGTTGACGGGGCGCGCGGTTTACGCTGGACTTGAAGTGGATATTGCCGAGACCGCCGGCGCCGCCCTTGGCGATCAGCGCACGTGTGCCGTGCTTCGCTAGATCGGCCAGCTCTTCGCCAGTTTCAGCGTCTGTGATCACAGTGCCGACCGGCATCTTGAGGACCAGATCGTCGCCGCCTTTGCCGTAGCAGTCGGCGCCGCGGCCGTTTTCGCCCTTCTGTGCGCGGTGAATTCGGGCGAACCGGTAGTCAATCAGGGTGTTGATGTTTTCGTCGGCTTCGGCATAGATGCTGCCGCCACGGCCGCCGTCGCCACCATCGGGGCCACCGTGCGGGATGTACTTTTCGCGGCGGAAAGAGGCCATGCCGTTACCACCGTCGCCGGCAACGACGTCGATGAATGCTTCGTCAACAAATTTCATGGGGCATCCGTCTTGCTGTCGTTCGGAGTATCTGCCGGGGCAGGGGAAAGTGTCTTTTCGTACAACTCGAAGGCCTCAGCATTATCGCCGGGGCGGTTGCCGCGGAAGCGCAGGGCGTAGTCGGCTGCCGTAGGCGCCGCTGGCGTGCCACGATAGCGCTGCACCAGCACAAATGGGCAATTGGCGTCGTCGATACTGTCAGCAGGGACCGTTTGCCGCCCGACCAGATACTGCAGCATGGCCGCCTGCGAGGTCGAAAGTTCGACCGAGTTGACGCAGCCGGACTTCGGCCACTTGCCATCAAGCGCGCTGAACACGCCACGATAGGACATGATGTGATTGGCCGGTGAGATCAGCAGCGCCTGCGCCACGATCCACAGAAACGTAACGCAACCCGCCCAGTTGATCATGGCGCGGCGGGCGTGCTGATGCGCCGGCTGGATGAGCGCAATCCAGATGACAAATGCGATCAGCGCCACGCCGTAACCAAGCCACGGCGCGTGGCCGGCAAATTCGGGCACGTATGCCGTGATGCGCTGCGCGATCATCGGCGGCCAGCCGAAGTAAATCGAGGAAGCGACCAGCACCACGGCGATGGCGGTCAGCCCGAGCACCAGAATGCCGAACCAGTCGATCAGCGCATACCAGGTGCGCTTGAGCGTATCGACGCCGAAGGCGGCCAGCATGATGATCGGCGGCAGCAGATAGAGGGTGTGGACAGCCCGTGGCTCGGTCAGCGCAGAAATCGCCGCGAACGCGCTTGCTGCGAAGATGATGGGCGCAATCACTTCACCGCGCTGCCAACCGCCGCCGAAGCCCCGCGCCCGCAGCGTGACCAGCCAGATGGCCACAGGCCAGGCTGGCCAGGCGAACCAGAGCAGCGTACTGAGGTAAAACGTCGGGCCGAAGCGGTCGCGATCCTCCAGCTTGAGACCAAAGTCGGCGTCGACCCATTCCGCGAAACCGGCACTGTCACGCAACGCAAACGCCGCCAGCCAGACCGCGCAAACGACACTCGCGAACAGCAAAGCGCGCACCAGTGCCACCCGGTGCATCGAATACACGGGCGCGAAGCAGAGCAGCAGCAATGGCAGTGCGACGACGGTAAACCCCAGCACCGAGCGTCCAGCGAATGCGACGACGATTGCTGCCGCAAGCGCCAGCGTTGCCCGTCGCGGCGCCTCGGCCAGGCAGGCGCAACCGTAGAGTGCCAGCGCTACCGCCGCAAACACCGGGATATCGGGACCGTAGGCGTGGGCGCGGTCGTAGAGACCGACGCAGCCGATGGCAATAATCGCAGCGAGGTAGGAGATGTGCCCACCGCTCCAGCGGCGCGCAGCGGCGAACAGGGCGGCGACGCCGAGCGAGGTCCAGAGCACGTTGGTGATGCGGGCGGCCTCGTGTAGCGGCAGCAGGCTCTTCAGCGCCAGCACCAGTGGCGCGTTCAACCAGTGAATCAGGATGCTTTCCGAGTCAACGGCAACGCCAGCGACCATGGGGCGCCACCAGCCGGTGCGCAGGCTCGGGTCCAGCAGGCTTTGCAGGATGCCGATGAAGACCGGTTCATCGGGCTTCCAGGGGTCGCGGCCGACCACGCCAGAGGTCAGCCAGAAGCCGATCAGTGCGAGCAATGCCCATGACTTCCACCGCACTTTGTTGCGGTCGGTGGGTTGATGGTTGATGCGTGGTTGCATTGGGCGGGGTTGCGGCAGCGATTCGGAGTGGTGCGGGGCGTCAGGGAGGCACCGATGTTCAGTGCGGCAGGATCGAGATGAAGGCGCTACGGGCGCAAGGAGTGAACAGTCAAAAACAAAAAAAGGCAGCGCCAGGCTGCCTTTTCTGACCGATCCGAGCCGCTGGCGGTTCGGATCGGCATGCTTGAACGCTGTCTAGGCAGCCTTCTTGGCGTACTTCTTGTTGAAGCGCTCAACACGACCGGCGGTGTCGAGAATACGCTGCTGTTTGCCGGTGTAGAACGGGTGCGAGGCGCTGGAGATTTCGAGGATGACCAGCGGATACTCTTTGCCGTCGTCCATGGTGATCTTGCGGTTGGTGCTGAGCGTGGAACGGGTGATCCATTTCACGTTGGCAGCGGTGTCGTGGAATACGACTTCGCGATATTCGGGGTGAATTCCGGTTTGCATGGTTTTCCTTCAGGTTTCACGGCGCCCCGGGCGTTTGCGACTTGCATGACGCCTGCGACCGGGATACGTGACTGGCTCGCTTGCGGATCTGTCCGCTCGGTCGCCTGTGGGTGAACTGCCAAAGCAGCAAAGCACGAAATTATGCCGAAAAACAAGCAGTTACGCAAGCCAGTGGAGCCAAAACCGGCAATAACGGCGCGCCGCGTCGCCGGCAAAGGGAACAGCTTCGATGCACGATGGTCATGGAACGCCTGTCTGACTGGGCTGTGCAGCGAATGAACGCTAAGAAATGCGTAAAGTCGACTTTATTCATTTTTAGTGTCAATGCCCGTTACGAGTGGGCATCTACGGAAAAAGATGATCGCCAGGACATTCACGTGTTGCCAGAACAAACTCCTCGCTACGGGTTTCCGTGGCATTGAAGTTCGCGTTATCGTTCGCATATCGCCGGTGAGCAGGGTTGCCTGCCAGCGCGGTGACCGGGCGGCCGACCCGCCGACCATCGTTTGTTCCGTTACCCCCTTGTCCTTATCGTCCTTAGCTATTTCAAGGAAGTTTGCATGAAACGAATTCTTCTCTTCGTCCTGACCAATGTCGCGGTAGTCGCGGTGCTTGGTCTGGTGTCGAGTATTTTTGGCCTGAACAAATTCCTCGGACCGCGCGGACTCAATCTGGGCGCCTTGCTCGGCTTTGCGCTGGTGATGGGCTTCACCGGCGCCATCTTTTCGCTGCTGATCAGCAAGATGGTGGCCAAGTGGACGATGGGTGTCGAGATCATCAACGATTCGCCGGATCCGACCCACCAGTGGATCGTGCAGACGGTGCGCCGCTTCTCGGAAAAAGCCGGCATCGGCATGCCCGACGTTGGCCTTTATGAGGGCGAGCCCAACGCTTTCGCCACCGGTGCGTTCAAGAATTCAGCGCTGGTGGCGGTATCGACCGGATTGCTGCAAAGCATGAACCGCGAGGAAGTGGAGGCAGTGATCGGGCACGAGATCGCCCACGTGACCAACGGCGACATGGTTACCATGACGCTCATTCAGGGGGTGATGAACACTTTCGTGATCTTCCTTTCTCGCGTCATCGGGTACTTTGTTGATCGTGTGATCCTGCGCAACGATCGCGACAGCCTGGGCATCGGCTACACCATCTCGGTATTTGTCCTTGATCTGGTGCTCGGCTTCGTCGCGCACATGGTGGTCGCCTGGTTCTCGCGGCAGCGCGAATTCCGCGCCGATGCTGGCGCTGCCGATCTGATGGGCACGACGCAACCGATGCAACACGCACTGGCGCGTCTGGGTGGTCTGCAGCCGGGCGAGCTCGCGGGCCCGGTGAAGGCGATGGGCATCGGTGGCGGCATGGGTTCGCTGTTCTCCACCCATCCGCCGATCGAAGACCGGATTCGCGCGCTGCAGGAGCGTCGCTAACGCGGTCGCGCATCAAGCCACCAGAAAAGGCCCCGCATGGGGCCTTTTTTGTTCGGACAATGCCGTCGATACAGTTTGCCATTCGGTACGGTCGCGGTTGCTGGTTACGATCGCGATGGGATAATGCGCCGACCTTGACGGCGGCGTTGCAAGGCGCCGGACACCAAGGCAGTCCCAATCACTCGAAATTCCCGGTCCCATGCATTTCTACGCGGTTGTCGCGCTGTCGGCGTTTTTGCTCTTTCTCGTCCAACCGCTCATTGCCAAGCAGATCCTGCCATGGTTTGGTGGAAGCTCGGCGGTGTGGACCACCTGCATGCTGTTCTTCCAGGGAGCGTTGCTGCTGGGCTATGCCTACGCGGATGTTGCGCCGCGCAATCTGGGGCCGAAACGACAGCCACAACTGCACATAGTCGTTGCAGTGATTGGTCTGCTGACACTGCCGATTCTGGCGCCAGAAAGCTGGAAGCCCGCTGGCGGCGAGGAACCAATTTCGCGCATCCTCTTGTTGCTGGCTGTCACCATTGGCCTGCCGTATGTGCTGCTGTCGACCACCAGTCCGTTGATCCAGAGCTATTTCGCACGGCTTCGTCCGGGGCAGGATCCGTACCGGTTGTTTGCCCTGTCGAACGCGGCGTCGCTGGCCGCACTGGTGGCCTATCCGGTTGCGATTGAGCCGTATGTCGGCACCCGCATGCAGGCGTGGGGCTGGTCGACCCTGTTTGCCCTGTTTGTGCTGCTGCTTGGCGCGCTGGCGTGGCGCGTCAGCCGCGCCCAGTCACCCGCAGGGGAAAGCGTCGCTGTGGCGGGGAGCACCGGTGAAGCGAACAGTATTGGTTCGCCTGAGCTTAAAAAGCAATTGCGCTGGATCGCACTGTCGGCCGCCGGCTCAATGCTGCTGCTCGCAGTGTCAAACCACATCACGCAGAACGTTGCCAGCGTTCCGCTGCTGTGGATACTGCCGCTGACGCTCTATCTGCTGACCTTCATCCTCACCTTTGACGGCACTGGCTGGTACAAGCGCGCTGGTTACGCGGGGCCGTTTCTGGTCCTCGTTTCCGGCATGTGTTTTTTGCTGCTGAACAAGGACTTTCAGTTCGATCTGGTCGTGCAGACCAGCGTGTTCTGCGTTGGTCTGTTCGTCGTCTGCATGGTCTGCCACGGCGAGCTGGTGCTGGCGAAACCTGCACCGCAGCATCTCACCCGTTTCTACCTGCTGGTGTCGATTGGCGGCGCGCTGGGAGCGCTCGTGGTCAGCGTGCTGGCGCCGTTGCTGTTCGCGACCTACGTTGAAACCGCCCTTGCGTTGCTCGTTGCTGCGTTGCTGTTCGTGCCCATCGCGCAGGCGGCACATCCGTTTCTGCAATGGGTGGCTGTAGCGCTGGCTATCGGCGTGGTCGGCACAGCGGGCTGGTATGTCAGGGAGGAACACAAGAACGCCGTCGAAGTGACGCGCAACTTTTACGGCGTACTGAAAGTGAAGTCCTACGACGAGCCGGGCAGCGATGGCTATCTGGTGCGCCTGGTGCACGGCGCGATCCTGCACGGCGAGCAGTATCCGCACGAGAAGTGGCGTCGCGAGCCGACCACGTACTACACGCCAACCTCCGGCTTCGGCCGTGCCGTCAACCTGCAGCGGGAGAACGCACCGCTGACCCTCAACACGCAGCGCATTGGCATGATCGGACTCGGCGTCGGCACCGTTGCCGCCTGGTGCCGCGCTGGCGACGTCTGCCGCATCTACGAAATCAACGCTGAAGTCGAGCGCCTGGCGCGCAAGCACTTTACCTATCTGGCTGATAGCAAGGGCAAGGTTGACGTCATTCTCGGTGACGCCAGGCTGTCACTCGAGCGCGAGGCCAGCAACCAGTTCACGGTGCTCGCTGTTGACGCGTTTTCCGGCGACTCAATTCCGATGCACCTGATTACACAGGAGGCAGTACGCGTCTTCATGAACCAGGTGTCCAGCGGTGGTATCGTCGCCTACCACGTGTCCAACCGCTTTCTTGACCTGCCGCCAGTGTTGGCTGAAATCGCCGCGAAGGAAAATCTGGCCGGCGTGGTCATTGAAGACCCCGCCCAGACTGACAACGCCCTGCATTCGTCCAGCACCTGGGTGCTGCTCGCCCGCAACGCTGACACCCTCAAGGGCATCGGTGACGCTGGCAAGCCACTTCAGCGCAGTTCGGGTGCGCCCCTATGGACTGACGACTTCAATAACCTGCTTTCGGTGGTGAAGTGGAAGCACTGACAGCCTGACGGGCCGGCGGGCATCAGCCCGCGCAGGCGGTCGCTCCCAGCGACGGATCCAGCGCCGCACGCTCGTCGAACACAAAGCAGTCGCCGTGATAATGGTCGCGGCCAATTTGCTCGAAATAGCGCAGAATGCCGCCTTCGAGCTGGTACACATCACTCGCCCCCAGGTCGCGCAGATAGGGCGCGGCCTTCTCGCAGCGGATGCCCCCGGTGCAAAAGCTGACCACCGTCTTGCCCCGCAGCTCGCTGATGTGATCGCGTGCCATATGGCCGAACTCCGTGAAGTTGCGATTGCCCCAGAACACAGCGTTGTCAAAAGTGCCCTTGGCTACTTCCACGTCATTGCGGGTGTCCAGCAGCACGATTGCCTCGCCCGCGTCCAGCCGGCGCTTCAGCTCGGCCGGTGGCATGAAAGGCGCAGGCGCATTGACCGGATCGACGCCTTCCTGGCGAAAGGTCACGATCTCGCGCTTCAGCTTGATTTTCATCCGCTTGAACGGCACGGTTTCGCTCCAGCTTTCTTTGAGGTCGAGCCCGGCAAAACGCGAATCGTCGTCAACGAATGCCATGAAGCTGCGGATTGCCGTCTCGGCACCCGCGAGGAACAAATTGATCCCTTCGTGCGCCAGCAGAATGGTGCCCTTCAGTCCGAGGGCCTTGGCTTTGGGCAGCCAGGTGGCCTTCAGCGCAGCCGGGTCGTCGATACCGACGAAACGGTAGGTTGCGATGTTCAGAATTTGCGACATGACACAATTTTAGGGCGACAGCGCTGGGTGATAATTGCCGGGCAGAATCACATGCCACGGAAAGCGTCGGCAGAACACCCAGGAGAACGGCATGAACGGACAGTGGATCGACATCAAGGCTCATGACGGCGGCAGTTTTGGCGCGTATATGTCGACGCCACCAAAAGGCAATGGGCCCGGCCTCGTCGTCATCCAGGAAATCTGGGGCGTCAACGAGCACATTCGTGATGTTGCTGACCAGTACGCCATGGATGGCTTCACCGTGTTCGCCCCGGACGTGTTCTGGCGCCAGCAGCCGCGTGTCGATCTGGGCTACAACGATGTCGATACGCCAAAGGCATTTGCCTACATGACGGCGCTCGACGCGCCAAATGCCGCGAAGGATCTGGTCGCGACGGCGACGGCGCTGCGCGCTCATTCGGCGTGCAACGGGCGCGTCGCCAGCCTTGGCTTCTGCATGGGCGGTCGCCTGTCGTTCGTCTGCGCGGCTGAGGGCGCGGTGGATGCGGCGGTTTGCTACTACGGCGGTGGCATTCACAACATGCTCGACCGCGTGCCGTCGATCAAGGTGCCGATGTTGCTGCATTTCGCAGAGAACGACGGCTACATCCCGATGCCTGCTGTTGAGTCCGTGAAAGGCGCGTTCGCCGGTCGCGACGATGTTCGGGTCGATGTCTACGGTGGTGTCGATCACGGCTTCAACTGCTGGGGGCGTCCGATGTACAACCAGAAGGCGGCGGCGCTTGCACGTGGCCGCTCGTTGTCGTTTCTCTCGGGCGTGATCTGCTGACGGGCAGCGAATCGACAATGGCGGCAAAATAGTTGCCTGACCTCCAACTAAAAGACTCAATCCAGGGGAGACTTGATGACTTACGCCGCCATTACCGGTTGGGGCAAATGCATGCCGCCGGCCGTGCTCAGCAATGCTGATCTGGCAACTTTTCTGGAGACCGATGACGAGTGGATCACGTCACGCACCGGCATGAAGGAGCGGCGCATCTCGCACGTCAATGCCATCGAGCTTTCCTACGTTGCGTCGATGCGCGCGCTGGCCTGTGCCGGCCTCAAGGCGTCCGACATCGACCTCATCGTCTATGGGTCCTGCAGTTTCGACGAGATGGTGCCGAACACCGCGTCGGGACTGCAGTACAAGCTGGGTGCCAGCAATGCCGCGTCCATGGACGTCAACACGGCGTGTACGTCATTCCTGTATAGCTGGTCCACCGCCAACGCGATGATTCGCACCGGCGTGGTCAAGCGTGCGCTGGTGGTGGGGGTCGAGCTGATCTCGCGCTACATGGACTGGGAAAATCGCGGCGTTGCCGTGCTGTTCGGTGACGGCTGTGCGGCGATCGTCATTGAGGCCACCGAAGAACGTACCGGACTGCTTGGCGAAACGCTTGGCTGCATCGCTGACTCCCGTGGCATCCTGCGTATTGGTGGCTATGGCGCAACTTATGCCAACGCCAACGTGACTTTCGGCGACATGTCGTGGATCTTTGACGGGCCGCAGATTTTCAAGAAAGCGGTGCAGGGCATGACCGATGCCAGCGCAAAGACGCTTGCCAAGGTGGGCGTTACAGCCGAGCAGGTTGATCTCGTGGTGCCTCATCAGGCCAATTCGCGCATCATCGAGGCGGTGGCCAAGTACGCTGGCATTCCGATGAGCAAGGTCCACTTGACCGTGCAGAAGTACGGCAATATGAGCGCCGCCACGGTGCCGGTCGCGATGGTCGAAGCTCTGGAAGAGGGCCGTCTGCAGCCGCATGCAAAGCTGTTAATGCCCGCCTTCGGTGCCGGCCTCACCGTTTGTTCGCACTATGCCGAATGGGGCGAACGCACGACACCGAAAGACGTGTCGGATGTCGAACTGGCGCCGTGTGACAAGACGGCGCTCCAGATGGTGCTTGAAATGCGCGCTGCCAAAGATATTCGCGGCCGTAGCGCTGCTGGCTTGGCTGCGGCTTACGTCGTCGACCAGAAACCGTTCGGGTCGCAGTAGATAAGTGGGCTCAGTGCCGCGCGTAGAGCGGCACTGCCTCGCCCTCTGCGCAGAATTTGCGCAGGTAACTCAGGCGGTCCCCTGAGGCCTTGCCGTCCGCGACTAGTGTTTGCAACGCGCAGTTGGGCTCGTGCAGATGCTTGCAGTCACGGAAGCGGCACTGACCAATGCTGTCGCGGAATTCCGGGAAGGCACGCTCAATTTCGTTGCGTGAGAAGTGGGCCAGACCGAACACCTGCATCCCTGGTGAATCAATCACCCAGGTGTCGTTGCCACCGAGCGTGAACAGACGGGTGAAGGTCGTCGTGTGCTTGCCGGAGTCGAGCGCTTCCGAAATTTCATTGGTGCGCTGCGCTTCGCTGCCCACGAGCGCGTTCAGCAGTTTGCTCTTGCCCATGCCTGATTGCCCGATCAGCACCGAGCGTTCGCCTGCGAGGCGCTCGCGCATCGGGCCGTGGTTGAACTTGGCCGAGAACGGGATCACCTCATAACCAAGGTCGCGATAGAGTGCGAGCGCGTTGGCGGTCGCAGCGGCTTCGACCAGGTCAACCTTGTTCAAACCAATGATGGCCTTGACGCCACTGGCCTCGGCGCAGACCAGCCAGCGGTTGAGCAATTCGTCAGAGTAAGCGGGTAGCGGCGCCACGATACAGGCCACCTGGGTGACATTGGCCGCGACCAGTTTCTCCTTGAACGCGTCGGCGCGGTAGAACAGCGACCCGCGCTCGCCAATGCGCTCGACCACACCTTCGTTGTCATTGGTTCGCGTGACCGACACCTGATCGCCGCAGGCGATCTGCAGTTGCCGACCCTTGCTGACACAGGTGATTCGGGAACCGTCATCGAGCTGAACAACACAATGACGACGTTGGGTTTCGATCACCAGGGCTTGCTGCATGCAGTGTCTTTGCGCGTTTAGAGGAGTCGATGGGCGACTTCAATGCGCGCGGCGCAAATGAAATCGTTGTTGGAGATGCCACCCTGACCGTGGCCGACATCGTGCGTGTTGTACGACACCTCGCAGCGGCTGAAGTGCACGCTCAGGTCCGGGTGGTGGTCAGTCACATGCGAAATCGATGCCACGATGTTCACAAAGGCTATCGTTTCGTAGTAGTTCTTGAAGTGGAAATTCTTGACGATGCGGCCGCGCGGGAAAGTCACATCGGCCGCGACGTAGCGCCAGTCGGGCAACACTGCCAGATGGGCGTCGATATCCGCTTGTGTGAAAGCGGCGTGATGGTGCTGCGGCTCCGTCTTGCCATAGGCCAGCGCATCAAGTTTGGGGGCGTCCATGGCGGCTCCTTTCCGGTATGAACGTGCGCCGCGCGATACTTTGGGTCGACGTTCGCTGCACTTGTTTGCCTGCTTCAACTTTGCTGCAAATGAGCGATCCGGATCATCGCTGGCGGGTGCGAGTGATGATACGCCGAATAGATCGGGTCCGGCGTCAGTGTATTGGCGTTGTCCTTGTACAACTTGGTCAGCGCGGCGATCAGATCGTCGCGATTGGCCACCTCAGCCGCGTAACTGTCGGCTTCGAATTCGTGTTTGCGTGAATAGGCAGATGCGAGCGGTGCAACCCAGAAGAGCAGTGGCGGCAGCGCCAGTGAGAACAGCAGCAACGCGACGCCCGGTGACGCTGCGCCGGTGTCGGTCGGGAAGCCAAATGAGCTGTACAGCCAGGGCTGGGGCAGCACCCAGGCCAGCGCGGCCATGAAGGCAAGACTCGCCAGCGCAACGAAAACGATGCGTTTGACGATGTGCTTGCGCTTGAAGTGCCCGAGCTCATGGGCCAGCACGGCAACAATCTCGCTGGTGCTGAGCCGCTCCAGCAGGGTGTCGAAGAACACGATGCGTTTGGCGCGACCGAAGCCGGTGAAGTAGGCGTTGCCATGCGCCGAGCGTTTCGACCCGTCCATCACGAACAGCCCGTTGCTGGTGAAGTCTGCACGCTTCAGCAGCGCCTCAATCGCGCTACGGGTATCGCCGGCGTCCAGAGGTGAAAACTTGTTGAAGATCGGTGCGATGAAGGTTGGATAGATCGCCAGCATCAGCAACTGGAAACCGATGAATACCAGCCACGCATACAGCCACCAGAACGGCCCGGCGGAGCGCATCAACCAGAACACCAGCGCGGCCAGTGGCAACATCAGCGCCGCCGAGAGCAGGGTGCCCTTGACCAGATCCGCCCAGAACGTCGCGCGGGTCGTCTTGTTGAAGCCAAATTTCTCTTCAATGTGGAAGGTGCTGTAGTAACTGAACGGGATGCCGATCAGCCCGGTGATCGCCGAGAACAGGGCCAGCAACGCTACTTCGCGCAGCACTGGCATATCGGCGAGTGGCGCGGTCAGCGTCCACAAGCGGCTCAGGCCACCGAACAGGATCAGCGCTGTCACGATCAGGCCGACGGCCGCCTCAATCTTGCCTAGCTGGCCCTTGGCGAGTGTGTAGTCGGCTGCACGCTGGTGGTCAGCCAGCGGAATGCTGGCGTCAAAAGGCGCAGGCACCTCATCGCGGTGCGCCGCCACGTGCGCCAGATGACGATTGAGCAGCCAGCGTTCGATGAAGTAGTGAGCCAGCAGGGCGATGATGACAAGCGTGGCAAAAGTGCCCGGCGATGTGGTTGCCGGGGTCAAGGCGTCGGTGGGCATGCGCTGTGGGAAAATGACTTTGTCTCAATTGTTGTCGATTTTGGGGCGCGCCGCCGCGTTTCAGCCCCCCAACCCGCGTCCAGGTCCGTTAGGGTCCTTGATCGGGCATTGATTGTTCCATCGCCCACATGCCGCAAAACCAAAATCACCTGATCTGGCTCGACATGGAAATGTCCGGCCTGGACCCGGAAATCTGCCGTGTTCTCGAAGTGGCCATTGTTATCACCGACAAGGATCTCAATACTGTCGCAGAAGGCCCGGTGCTGGTTGTCTACCAGCCCGACGCAGTGCTTGACGCAATGGACGAGTGGAACAAGAACACTCACGGTCGCTCCGGTCTGATCGACAAGGTCAAGGCCTCGACATTGACCGAGGATGAAGCTTCGCGGCAGATGATCGACTTTCTTGCGAACCACGTGCCGAAAGGCGCGAGCCCGCTGTGCGGCAACAGCGTGCATCAGGATCGCCGCTTCATGGTGCGCTACATGCCGAAGCTTGAAGCGTACTTTCATTACCGCAATCTGGACGTCAGCACACTCAAGGAACTGGCTGCCCGCTGGGCGCCCGAGGTGAAGAAGAGCTTCCAGAAGAAGACCCGGCACACGGCGCTGGCCGATGTCTACGAAAGCATCGACGAACTGAAGCACTACCGTGATCACTTCATCCGGTTGCCGCAGGCGGTGCCAGCGACGAGTGCTGGGCGTGACGAACTGACCGCCGGGGGCGGTGATTGAAGTTCTGTTCTGCGTGCGGCAGCGCTGAAATCGGGCTGCGCATTCCCGAAGGCGATCACCGCGAGCGCTATGTCTGCAGCAACTGCGGCACCGTGCACTACAAAAATCCGCTGATCGTTTGTGGTGTGGTGCCGGTATTTGAAGACCGGGTCATGCTCTGCCGCCGTGGCATTGAGCCACGCTACGGCAAGTGGACGCTGCCGGCAGGTTTCATGGAAAACGGCGAATCGGTGGAAGAAGGGGCCCAGCGCGAATTGCTGGAGGAAGCCGCCGCGACGGTGACGCTCGGGCCGCTGCTGACGGTGCTGTCGGTGCCCTACATCTCGCAGGTGCACATGATGTATTTGGGCACGATGTCCCAGCCGAAGTTCGCCACCACGCCCGAGAGCACGGAAATTGCGCTGTTCGGAGAGCACGAGATTCCCTGGAAGGAACTGGCGTTTCGCACAGTCAAGACGGCACTGGAACACTATTTTGAATGTCGGCGTAGCGGTGAATTCACCCTCAAGCGGGCCAAAATCGAGTGATTGCGGGCAATCGTCATTGGATACAGCTTTTTGCTGAAATGACTACTGGATGAGGGCTCAGATGGTGAAAACACCAAAAGTCGACCGAATTCAGAGCCAAATGCACGATTCGCAGCCTGTCATTCGCCCGCTGGACGCCTCCACGCTGCCGGATTTCCTTCATTTTTTCGATCACGACGCCTTTGCCGACAATCCGCGCTGGGCGTTTTGCTACTGCCAGTTTCTCTACGTTGATCACAACCAGGTGAACTGGAAGGCGCGAACGCTCGACGAGAACCGGACCGCCGCCTGTGACCGGGTTGGCGCCCAGCGCATGCGCGGGCATCTGGCCTGGCTGGACGGCAAGGTGGTCGCCTGGTGCAACGCGGCGCCGCGGCCGATGATGCATTCGTTTGACGATGAGCCGGTTGCTGACGCTGATCGCATCGGCATGATCGGCTGCTTCGTGGTGGCCAAGCCGTATCGGCGACGCGGCCTTGCTCGTGCCTTGCTGCGTGCCGCGTGCGATGCTTTCGCCGCACAGGGGCTCGTCTGCGCGCAGGCGCTGGCGCAGCGCAACGCGGGTAGCGAGGCCGAAAACCACTTTGGGCCGTTGGCGATGTACCTGTCCGAGGGCTTCGTGGTGCAGAGTGAGGACGACGACGGCGTCGTTGTACTCCGCAAGTCGCTCTAAATCCTCACAAGGCGCATTGATGCCTGGCTGCAGCACTGCAGCGTCGCATCAGTGCTCAAGTCGACGACGGTTCAAGCTTCGCGCCATGCTCGGCGAGCAGCAGTCGCAGGATCGATCGATGGCAGTGCGACTCGTTCTCGCAGTAGCAGCCTACCGAGAAATTGGTCCCCTGCGATAGCGCAGCCAGCAGGCGCAGTGAATGCGCGTTCTCGGGGGCGTCCATTTCGGCGCGGTACATTTTCGTGAACGTCGCCCATTGTGCGGCCGTGGTCGCCTCCTGCCCGAGCTTCATCGTCTCAACACTGGGTGCCAGATTCGGGTACCAGACGTCATACCAATTCTGTTTGGCGAACTCCGTCTTCGGCACGCCGCGCGGTGGCCGGCGAACTGTACCGATGCGCAGGCCTTCGCCTTCGCTGCGCGCGCTGCCCAGCCTGACAATGCGGATGCTCATTGCATTTCTCCCCTTGAGTCGTCAGGGCTTCTTGCCCTCGCGAATGCGCTTGACCACCTCGCTGGCCAGTTCGTTTGGTACTGGAATCGTCAAATGGTATTGCTCGATGCGCCACTGCCCGTCGATCAGCCTGAGCACACCGGTACCGCGGCAGCGCCCGAGGCCGGCGTTGTCCAGCAGCTCGTCAAACGAAGCGTGTTTGCCATCCGCGGCGACGGTGATGTTGCGTTCGACTTTGGTGTACGTCCAGCCACGTCCCTTGTCGAAATGCGGCTTGGCGTAGGCCTTGAACTGCGCAACCGTCCAGCGCTCGCTGGCGTCGGTGCCGATGAAGACACCCTCGGGCGCGAACAGCGAGAAATACTCCTCGAACTGCGCCTTGGCCGCCGCCTGGTGAAAGCGGTCCAGGGTTTGGCTGGCGGCATCCTGCGCCGGGTTGGCAGCAGCGAGGTTGGTGATGGCGACAGCGGCGACAGTGGCGACGATTTTGCGGAGCATGGCAGACGTTCACTTGCGATGTGCGGATCGGATGTCGATTTCATCACGGACAGCGCCCGGTGGAAATCTCCGACGGGAATCGCCTGCGCTTGCATTTGCCGGCCGATGACCCAAAATCGCTCATGAGGTCAATGATGAAAAAAATCCTTCGCATTCAACGCGCGCCCACCCCGCACTGGGTCGGTAACGGCTTCCACGTCAACTCCCTGTTTTTCTACGGGCAGGACGCCGAAGCCTTCAGTCCGTTCCTGATGCTCGATTACGGGGCGCCCCGAACCTTTGCGCCGTCCAGTGAACCACGTGGCGTCGGGCAGCATCCGCATCGAGGCTTTGAGACCGTCACCGTGGCCTATCAGGGCGAGATCGAACATCACGATTCCGAAGGAAATCGCGGCATCATCGGGCCCGGCGACGTGCAATGGATGACTGCGGCGTCGGGCATCATCCACGAGGAATGGCTGTCGCCCGAATTCAATGCCCGCGGCGGCACGCTGGAGATGGCGCAACTTTGGGTGAATCTGCCGGCCAGGGACAAGATGGCGCCGCCGGCCTACCAGGGCATTCTCAAGTCGCAAATCCCCTCGGTAGTGGCGACCGGCGGTGCCCGGGTGCAGGTCATTGCAGGCGAATTTGCAGGCAGTGCCGATGGGGCCGTCACCAGCGGCCCGGCACGGACGTTTTCGCCGGTGAACGTGTGGGACGTGCAGCTCGCTGCGGGGCAGGTGATTGATCTGGATCTGCACGCCGGCTACACAACGCTGTTTGCCGTGCTCAAGGGCAACGTGAACGTCAATGCAACGCAGGAAGCAAGCTCGCCGTCGCTGGTGGTGCTCGACCGGGAAGGCACTGCGGCGCGGCTGGAGGCGATCGGTGGTGACGCCACGGTGCTGGTGTTGCACGGCGAACCGCTCAACGAGCCGGTTGCGGGCTATGGCCCGTTTGTGATGAACACGCGCGAGGAAATCATGCAGGCCATGCAGGACTTTCAGCGCGGCACATTTATCCGCCAGAAGGCGGCCAGCGCGTAGGCATCGGCGACACGTAGCCCGGCTGCTAGCAGCCGGGGTTTTTCTACGTCTGGGCCTGTCGCGCAGCCCGCCGTGTGCGGCCCTGCCAGCGGTAGCCCTGTTCCGTTGCCCGTTTCTTTCGGGCCGCTTTCGGGTCTGCAATCAACGGGCGATACAGCTCGATGCGGTCGCCGTCGGAGAGCAGGGTGTCAGGGGGCATCCGTTTTCCCCAGATACCGGCATCAATTGCGTCTTGCGTCTGGCCGGACACCGCCAGCGCGTCCGCGAGTGAGGAGCCAGCGGGCAGCGACAGTAGCGTCTGCTCCAGGCGATCAGGCCACGCCGAGACGAGTGTGACAGAAATTGAAGCAGTCATGGCTCGGCTTTACAGGTGCAAGGCGTCAGCCCGCCGCACAAAAGCATCGACAAAAGACGAGGCAATGCGGTCAAACACCGGCGCCACCAGATTGCCGATCAACCCGTCAAACGCATAGTTCAACTCAAACTCGACTTTGCAGCCAACGTCGCCCAACTGCTTGAACCGCCACTGGCCGCTCAACCTGGAGAATGGCCCGCTCAGCAGCGCCAGATCAATGCGCTCGTTCGGCACCAGCGTGTTGTGGGTGGTGAAAGTCTGCTGTACGCCCAGATAGGCGATATCCACCGCTGCCTGCATATGCGTGTCCGACTGTTCCAGGATGCGGCCGCCCCCGCACCACGGCAGGAACTCGGGGTAGGACGGAACGTCATTCACCAGCGCGTACATCTTGGCCGCAGGGTGGGTGACCAGTATCGAACGGACGACATGCTTCATCGCCGCAGCGCCGTGCGGCACGGCATCCCTAAAATCCAGTCAATGAGCATTGTCGACAACAAAAAGGCTTTCTTCGATTATTTCATCGAAGACCGCTACGAGGCCGGGCTGGAGCTGGAAGGCTGGGAGGTCAAGGCCATCCGCGCCGGCCGGGTGGGCATCAAGGAGGCCTACGTCCGCGTCATCCGCAGTCAGGTCTGGCTGGTCGGCGCCAATATCAGCCCGCTCAACAGCGCTTCCACCCACATACGTCCGGACGCCATCCGCATGCGTCGCTGCCTGCTGCACCGGGAAGAAATCAACAAACTGATCGGCAAGGTCAAGGAAAAGGGCTACACCCTCATCCCGATCAACCTGCATTTCTCAAAGGGCCGCGTAAAACTTGAAATCGGCCTGGCCAAAGGCAAGAAAGACCACGACAAACGCGCCGCGATCAAGGATCGGGAGAATCAGCGGGACGCGGCGGATGCGATGAAGAAGGCGGGTAGAGCGTAGCAAGTTTCCCCGGGCTCGCGAAATTGCTCACCCTACCTGTCCAGGTGGGGAGCCTTACTGCGTTACCACGTAGGCTACGGTGATGCGTCTACAGCGGGTCCAACTGGTGAATCGGCAAAGGTCAGACCGCCGTTTCGGTGCATCGCCAGATTCGCTATGCTCGTGGCTAGCACGTGAGGCGGAGCAGGGGGCCGCATGGGGCATGCATACTGGTGACGATGTCGCGCTTCGTGTAGAACGGCTTACGGTGCTGTTTGCCGATCTCGTCGAGTCCTCGCAAATGCTGGCTGATGACGAAATTGCCGGTGTGAGGCGCATCGCCCGGTTGTTTGCTGACGTGACCGGCGCCGCGACTGATGTAGGTTCGGGCAGGTTGCTTGAGCGTCGCGGTGATGGGCTCATATTTTTGTTCCGTCACGCCATCGACGCCGCCAACGCCGCGTCTGCGATTCACCGGACAGCCACGAGCTTTGATGCGGTCAACGGCAGTGCGTTTGTGTTTCGGATTGGGTTGCACTGCGCAAACGTACTCGATCATGACGGCGTGCGGTTTGGCCTTGGCTTGTCAATCTGCTCCCGCATTGCCAGTCTGGCATTGCCCGGGCAATCGCTGGTCTCTACCGAGTGCCGAGATGAACTCGCTGGCTTTGCTCACCTGACGCTTGTGGACAAGGGGCGCTGCTATATCAAGGGAGCATCTGATCCGATCCGTGTGTTTGAGCTGGCGAGGCGGCAGGGAGGCATGGCTGCAGGAAGCCTGCCGAAAAGTCAGGTTCAGACCTCGGTTACCCTGGCTGTGTTTCCGCTCAGTCATCTTAGCCTCGCGCCGGCAAATGAAAGTCAGAATGGCGCGGCGGTCGGCGACGTTTACGCCGATCTTGCATTGCAGGCGTTCTCGCGGTGCACAGGCATCGAACTTATTTCCCGCCTTTCGTCCGCTGCAGCGGCGCGGGCGGTCCGATCCGGCGCGCAACTGACGACAGTCATTTCGGCTGACTATGTACTTTCCGGCACCTGGCAACAGCCAGCGGGCGATGAGTATCGTTTTGCAGTGGAGTTGATGAGTACGGTCGACGGCAGAGTGGTATGGCATGACAGCGCCCGCGCGACCGCCGTTGAATTGCTTGCCCCCGAGTCGCAATATTTTCTGCGCATCGTGTCCGAGGCAACGCACCGTATTGCGGGCCGAGAGCTGGAAACAAGCAGGACGGCGCCGCTTCCAACGGTACCGACGCACTCTCTGGTGCTTTCAAGTATCAGTCTTATGCACCGCCTCGGACGCGATGACTTTGACTCAGCCCTTTCGCTCATCGAGCGAGTTGCGGAACGGGCGCCGCGTCATGCGGTGCCGCACGCCTGGCGCGCACGCTGGCATACGTTTCGCGTCGTACAGGGTTGGGCGCATCACGATCAGCGCGATCACGAACAGGCCAAGCGCGAGAGTGAAATGGCGCTGGCACTCGATGACGAGCTGTCGCTGGTGCATGCCGTCGCGGGCTCTGTCGCCATGAGTGTCAAGCGGGACTTGCCGGCCGCGTTGCGGCACTACGAGCGCGCCTTGTCGATCAATCCGAGTGACTCTCTGGCATGGGCGTTGAAGGCAGCCGCACATGCTCTGGACGATGACGGAGCCGCGGCACTCGCTGCTGCTGATCGGGCATTGACGCTGTCGCCCCATGATCCGATGCGCTTTTTGCACGAATCGCTGGCGGCAAGCGCATGCTTGACGATGCATGATTTTGCCGGGGCACGCAATCGTGCCGAGGCTTCGATCCGAAGCAACCGTGCGCATTACTCGTCACTGCGGGTGGCGGCCATTGCCTGTGAATTGCTGGGCGATCATGGGGCAGCCGCACGCTATATCGACGAACTACGTCGGGAGCAGCCCCAGTACACGGTTGGTGCATTTCTGCGGGCAAGCCCCAAACCGGCAGCCTCTGACAATCGCAAGCTTTTTGCCGACGCTTTGCTTGCCGCCGGCTTGCCTGCCTAGCAGGCCAATTCTTCACTCACACTATTGCAAAGGGGAAACATGGCGAACTGGGAAGGCTGGGAAGGATGGGAGGGGTGGGAAGGCTGGGAGGGCTGGGAAGGCTGGCGCTCACCACGGGGCGGCGGGTCGGGCGGGAATGTTGCCGCACTGTTGCGTGGACGCGAATTGACCCTTGGCGGGCAAATGGGGGCACAGTGGCGGTTGCGCCCTGGGCAGGTGCTGGGGCGAGCACCTGTGCCTGCGACGGGGAAAGACCCGCGCAAGGCTCTGGGTAGCGCCGGCGGCATTCTGGAAGTGTCCCAGATTGCCAGAGCGCGAAGCATCATATTTGACCTCTGCACCGACGTTGATTTTGATGTGCGTGGCGAGACGTTTGTACTGATGACACGGGCGTTCGACCGTGCAGGCGCCGCGCAAGCCATTTGCACGATTGCCCGGCCCAGTGATGCCAACTTCGCGGAGCAGGCGCGATTGGTTGAGGCCTGGGCCGTGTTGCGGCCTGAACGTGTTCCGGAAATACTCGATCAGATGGATGTGCCTATGGGGCTGTGGGCCAGCGTCATGGACTTGAATTCGACGACGACGCCACATACTCTGGCGCTGATTGACGTTTGCATCGGATTTGCAGCGCATGTGGTTCACCGCATCAAGCACTCACTGGGCACGGCCCGACCGGTCATGTTTAGTCCGTACATTCAACCAATTCGGCCCACGCCGCGGTTTGGTGCCCTGCCGTCCGGGCACGCGACGGAGGCGTTCGTCGTGTCAGAGCTGCTGAAGAAGCTAATCGGCTGTCGTGACAGCGCTGACTCGGCGGCAAAAGTGCTTGATGCATACGCTGAACGCATTGCGACCAATCGTGTCGTTGCCGGCTTTCATTTTCCAGTCGATAGCATGGCCGGCTGCATGCTCGGCACCTGTCTGATTGACTACGTGCAACGGCTGGCGACGCCTGACGCTGTGAATTTTTCGCCGTATCAATTCGTTTACACAGGGGCGAATCCGGAATTCGATCCTGAAGTTTGGCGCCGTCCGCCAAAACCTTCCGATGCAGGCGCTCAGCTCGGCGACATCGAGGGCAAATCGATTGTCGTCGCCGGACTCGGTTCTGATCACGCCAAAACATCCTCACTCAGCGCGCTTTGGGAAGCTGCCGCCAACGAGTGGCGTTGACGAGGCAGAGTTATGTCGCATACACAAGGACAACGCATCGCCTGGACCGTGCCTGAAGGTCGTGACAACGACTGCTGGGATCCTTATTTTGTCTGGGCTTTGACAACAGGCAGATTGCCTGAAGATGACGATCGCCCATATCTGGTGCAAAGAATTAGCGATAGCGGCGAAACTGCTTTCTCCACCGAGATGGCGCGACTCAGTGACGGGAGCCCCGGATTCGTTGACGAGAAAAACGTAGTGCGCTGGCAACTCGGCGCGCCACGCAATGCGTCCTACATCAATTTGAGTGATTACGCTGATGTCGAGGTGAGACCAACGCATACCGACGTCATCGCCGCAGTTCTCGACGACGGATGCCCGCTGTTGAACAAGGCGTTTCGGGATGCCGATGGTCGCAGTCGCATTCGCTGGCTCTGGCACCAGGGTAAGACGGGGGCACGCCGTCCGGGTGGGGCAGAAGCCGGAAACCGCTGGTGGTATCAGCCGTATACGACACTTCCGCCTGGACAAACGCCAGCCTATGGCGCGGAGCTCTCGCCGGCCGAGGTGGACCAGCTTTCTTCGCGGATCACGCTCGGAGGCGACGCCGTCGAGCGTGAGTCGTACCGCGCTCTGCGGTATCTGGAAACGCCAGAAAAGCGACGGCACGGTGCCAGTGTCATGACTCAGGTGCTCAATGCCTATCCACCGTTCGGTGGTTCGGGCCAGCGCATGTCCGAGCCGGCATCGGATTGGCCGCTCATCTTTGTCCAGTTTCCGGAAAACGAGTTGAAAGACACATCGGGAGGCTGGCTTGGGGTTCGTGTTCTTGATGGCCTCCACTACATCATCGACAGGGCGCGACGAGGCGGCTTTCGTCGGAAATCCTTGCTTGACAATGAGAAGGATAGTGCCCCCATTCCCGTCGTCGCCACATTGAGTTACGGTGGCCTTGCTGGCGCACACGACGGTGAAAGCCTGCTTGAGGAAGCGCTCAATGACTTGCAGGATCGCAACCCGCACCTGACGCTTGTGATGGCTGCGGGTAATGCGTATGGTCGTGCAGTCCACGCATCCGCCGCACTGTCAGAATCGGGGAAAGTGACGTTTGAGCTTTTCATTCCGCCGGACAACCCAAACACAGTGTTCGTCGAGTTTTGGCTTCCGCAAGAGGCCGATCTGTCGCGCGTCAGGTTTGAAATCAATGGGCCGTGTGGCGCGAGCCTCGGGCAGACAGGTAGCGGGTGCACGATTGATGCTCGCAATGTCTGTTCGCTGATTGCCGTTCGGAACGCGCCGCAAGGGCGCAGTGGCGCGATGGTGCTTGTGTCATTCAACCCGACGCGAATCGGGGGCAAGGGGGCGCATACTGTTGCCGGCGTGTGGCAGGTTGCCATTGAAGCCGGTACCGTCGGCGTGATCAACGGCTGGATCGAGCGCGACGACTTGAATGGCGGTCTCGCGCGCGCTCAGCAAGCGCGATTCCTCGGCGAACATGTTCGTGAGGACATGACCTTGTCGAGCCCGGCAAATGCGCAGCACACCCGGCGATTCGTTGTTGGCAGTGTGATTGCAAGCGATGGCTCAGTCAGCGGTTATTCTGCCTCGGGGCCATCGTCAGCGACATTCGCAGCCCGCATGGGACCTGACCTCTCGGCGATTGGAGACGCCGCGCGCACGTTGCCAGGCATCGTTTGCGACGGTGTGCGGAGCGGCGAGCGATATCGGGCTGCTGGCACCAGTGTCGCCGCTGGCGCTGCTGCGCACTCGCTGATCATCGAGATGCAGCGGCGACGGCCTGGAAACTTTGCGCCCGCCGCCCCGGATCTGCGTCGTGGAGTACGCAAGTGAACGGCAATGACTAGAGCGAATCCAGCAAGTATCGACCCGCCTGGCGCGAGCGACGCGTCCAGCCTGCGGCGCGCCCGAGTCACGGTTCGGCAGCTTTGTTCACTGCGGCTCCCTGCGCCAGTGCTCTTGCCGTCGCTACTGCCCGCAGTGCGTGCGGTCGTGCGTTCGTCCCATGCTGCCTTCTTTTACGCCGATGCGGCGGGCAACATGACCAATATGTATGCCGAGCGAATGTTGCCCCCCGAGGCAATGGCTAGATACTACGAGCAGTACTACCGCGCCGATTCTTCGGCGTTTACCAAGTCATACCTGAGTTTGGTCGCCGCAAGCGACCCAGTCTCCTGCCGAACCGTCGGTCCAGTGGAACGAAGCAGCGACTACTTCCGCGACGTACTGTCACCGCTTGATGTTGGACACATCATGTACGGCATCGTACGTGCGCAGGCGAACGGCCGCGAGCCGATCGGTCAGCTGAGTTTGTATCGCCCGGAAACGGACATACCGTTCAGCCCGGCGGATGCCGAGGCGCTGCGTGATGTTTTGCATTACCTGGGCCGTGCGCTCTCTGCCGCACCGTTTGCCCCTGTCTCAGCGTCGGCCGAGCAGACGGCGGAAGAAGCGATGGCGGTGCTTGATGAGTCGGGCACCACGCTATTTGCCGATGAAGGCTGGTTGCGGCTGGTTCGCCTCGCTCGAGGTGAGCCAATATCACCGGTGCAGGCGGCCGCAGAACCAAAAGCGCTGCGGGAGTTTCTGCACGGCGTGGTCAAGGCGACTTCGTCCGCCAGGAACGCGTTGTACTCCGTGGACTCTCCGTGGGGACGATTCGCGTTTCGCCATCACCTGCTCGAGGGCGTGTCTGGGCAGCGGGCAACTGCGCTGGTTCTCTCGCGCCTGGCAGCGGAACCCGTGCGGCTTACCGAAGGAGCAGCACGTCTGCAGCTGTCGGCCCAGCAACGCGAAGTGGCTTTGATGATTGCGCTCGGGCAAACCAATGCCGAGATCGCCGGGAAGCTTGGTGTATCGGTCAATACGGCGGGTTACCACGTCAAGCAGGTGTTCGCGAAACTCGACGTGCATGACCGCTCGGAGGTGGCAGCGGTTCTACGGCGCGCGTGACGGGGTGCTTTCGCGCGTGGCCGACGCAGCAAGCGGTGATGCGCTGGCACTGTTTGCTCGGCGATCCGTCAGCTGCCGCTGGCTGCTTTGGCAAGTGTCTCGAAGTGGGAATAGATCGCATCGGCCAGTTTCTGGCTCTCCGTCAGTCGATTCGCCATCTGCGCCGCCATCACGCTCGCGGTCTGCACGTAAGGCTCGCCCGGCAAGCGCGCGAGTTCGCGTTGCGATGCGCTGAGCCACAGCGCGTGCTTGGCGGCGTCGATCTCGACGTGGAATTGCATGGCCAGCAAGGTGTCGATGGCGAACGCCTGTTGGGGGCAGGCATCGCTGCTGCCGATGAGTTCGGCAGCGGCGGGGACGGCGAACGACTCGTAGTGCCACTGGATGACGGTTGGCGTGCTGCCGGCGAATTCTCCGAACCACGCGCGGGCGGCTGCGGAGTCAGTCGTCTGCATCGGCCACCAGCCGATTTCGATGTTGGGCGACGCGCCAACCGTTGCACCCAGTGCTTTGGCGATGAGCTGGCCGCCGAGACAATGGCCGATGACCGGTTTGCCAGCGGTACGCGCTTCACGGATAAGCACTTCGGCCTGTCGCAACGACGGCAGGTCGTCGTTGACACTCATGACGCCACCGAGGATCGCCAGGCCCGCGTAATCAGCCAATGACGCCGGCGCCTCGTCGCCGCGCTCAAAATCAAAAACGTCGAATGCGATGTTGCGCTGCCGCAGCCATGTGGCAAGGTAGGCGGGGCCGTCGTCGGTGTTGTTCTGCAGAATGGCGATACGCATCGCAGGCATTTTAGGCAGCGTCGTGCGTCGGCCAGCGGCAGCAATTTCGGTGCTTCGGACTCAATAGCTTCGCGCAAGAACGTTTATCGCGCTGGGCCCGAGCAGCCAAATCGGCAAAAGTCGACTTTGAGCGATTTATTGCTTCCAGCCCATATCAAATGGGGATGGTGAAGAAAAGCCGTAAGCCCATATTGCACCGCGTATACCGTTCTTGCATAGTTTTGACTACACTCGGCATCCATGGAACTCAAGTGGGTAGAAGACTTTTTGCAACTGGCCGAAACGGGCAGTTTTTCCAGGGCCGCAGAACTCAGGTACGTTACCCAACCTGCCTTCTCGCGGCGAATACGGGCGCTGGAGCAGTGGCTCGGTGCCGAGCTGATAGACCGGACGAGCTATCCGACCAAGCTGACCAAGGCGGGCGAGCAGTTCCGCGACCGGGCGGCAGAGATTGTGCGGCAGGCGATCGACGCGCGGGCGATTGCTCGCGGGCTGCAGAGCGCGCCGACCGACACCATCCTGTTTGCCGCGCCGCATACCCTGTCGCTGACCTTTTTCCCGACATGGCTGCACGCGCTCGAGAAGAAGTTGGGTCGCGTCAAGGCCAAGCTGCTGGCAGCCAACGTGCACGACGCAGTGATGAGCCTGGTTGAAGGCAACTGCGACCTGCTGCTCTGCTATCACCACACCAATCAGCCGGTGCAGCTTGACGAATCTCGCTACGAGATGGTGGTGCTCGGCACCGAGACAATCGCACCGTTCTCGCGTACCGATAGCGAGGGCCGCGCATTGTTCACATTGCCCGGCAGCGATCACAAGAAGATTCCCTATCTCTCATACACGCCGCAGGCTTATCTGGGGCGCATGGTCGAGCTGATCCTGCAGCAATCGCCGCTACGCGCCCATCTCGACTGCGTCTATGAAAACGACATGTCGGAGGCGCTC
>ERZ795062.376-NODE-376-length-39041-cov-9.421228_pt1 | contig 39041 bp, 36 predicted proteins | sample MGYA00375146_ERZ795062 | MGnify/ENA primary metagenome ERZ795062 (study PRJEB30191, sample SAMN05720281) | activated sludge metagenome | isolation source: Anaerobic digester | place: USA | collected 2015-07-16 ...
CCTCGATGTCCAGGCAGCCGGCGAACTGCATCGGCTGGTTGGCGACGATCCCGACTGCCTGACCGTCGACGCGGGCGAAGCCGACGACGATATTGGGCGCAAAGAGCGCATGCACTTCGAGGAACTCGCCGTCGTCGACGACGTGCTCGATGACCTGGTGCATGTCGTAGGGCTGGTTGGGGGAGTCCGGGATGCAGGTGTCCAGCCACCGGTCCTCGTCGGTGACCGTGAGGTCGGTGTCGACGTCGAAGGCTGGCGGCTCTTCCATGTTGTTGGAGGGCAAGTACGACAGCAACGCCTTGACGTATTCGATGGCGTCGTCCTCGTCGGTGCCCATGTAGTGCGCGACACCCGACTTTGTGTTGTGGGCGCGGGCGCCGCCGAGGTCTTCGAACTCGACCTCTTCCCCCGTGACCGTCTTGATGACATCGGGCCCGGTGATGAACATGTGCGAGGTCTTGTCGACCATGACAGTGAAGTCGGTGATCGCGGGGGAGTAGACCGCGCCCCCCGCGCAGGGCCCCATGATGACGCTGATCTGGGGCACCACCCCGGAGTTGCGGACATTCCGGAAGAAGATCTCGCCGTAGAGCCCGAGCGAGACGACGCCCTCCTGGATGCGGGCGCCACCGGAGTCGTTGAGGCCGATCACCGGGCAGCCGATCTTGGCGGCCCAGTCCATGACCTTGACGATCTTCTCGCCGAAGACCTCGCCGAGCGACCCACCGAAGACGGTGAAGTCCTGGGCGAAGACGGCCACCTGGCGGCCGTCGATCTGGCCATAGCCGGTGACGACGCCGTCGCCGTAGGGCCGGTGTCTGTCCTGGCCGAACTGGCTACTGCGGTGCCGGGCGTACTTGTCCATCTCGATGAAGGTGCCTTCGTCGAGGAGCGCCTCGATGCGCTCACGGGCGGTCTTCTTGCCCTTGGCGTGCTGCTTCTCGACGGCGACGGTGGATCCGGCGTTGGCCACTTCGGCCACTCTTCGCTTGAGATCCGCGAGTTTGCCGGCCGTGGTGGACAGGTCAGGAGCGTTCGCTTCCGCAGCGGTGGCGAATCCGTCATTGGACATGCTGCGAACAATAGCCTTGTCACCGTGCCTGTGCCCATGGACTCCGCGCGTCTCACCGCTGCGGTCTGTTCACCCGCTGGACGGTTTGCCCTGGTGGAGGTCCACGAGCGACTCGGCTCGACCAACTCTCGCGCCGCCGCGATCGCCCAGCCGTATGCCGTCGTCGTTGCCGAGGTGCAGACTGCCGGGCGTGGGCGATTGGATCGCAGCTGGGATTCCCCGGCCGGTCTGGGTGTGACGTTCTCTGTGGTGCTCCCCGCCCCGACGAGCGCCCCGGGATGGGTGCCGCTGGTCGCCGGACTCGCTGTTGCGGAGGCGATCACGACGGTCACCGGGCTGCGGCCGGCGCTCAAGTGGCCCAACGACGTGCTGATCGGGCAGCCGCAGCCCGCCATCGATGGTTCGGCGCCGGTGGGGAAGGTGTGCGGAATCCTCTGCGAATACCTGCCGCTGGCTCATCCGCTCGTCGTCGTCGGCATCGGCCTCAATGTCCATCAGCAGCGCGCTGACCTGCCCGTGCCCACCGCGACCTCGCTGGCTCTCGCGTGCGCTGGACGCGGTGCAATGGCGGGCCAGGAGCTCGACCGGGAGACCGTCCTGGTCGAGGTTCTCGACCGGCTCGCCCACCGAGTCGCACAGCTCGGCCTGCCCGCCTCCGAGCGGGAGGCGACGTACACGGCATACCGGCAGCACTGCGCCACCCTGGGCTCGCTCGTGACGGTCACCTTGCCCCACCGCAGCGCCGTCACCGGCACCGCCCTGGACGTCGACGTCGATGGGGCCTTGCTGGTGGACGACGGTCGGCAGGTGCATACCCTGCAGGCCGGGGACGTCACCCACGTCCGGCCCCCGCGACATCCCGTCTGAGCCTGAGCGGGCGGTCGACTACGGTCCGTTCACGTCGGCTTGGCATGATGCTCGCATGACCGAACTCACACCTGCCTCTGTGCCCGCAGGGGACTGGGTCGAGCCGGTCTCGGTCACTCCCACACGTGACCCACTGCCCGCTGCACTCCCGTCGCCACCGCCGGCGGGCGCCGCCAGCCTCGCAGTCACCGCCGGTATGCCGGTCAACCCGACCCCCGCCCTCGACGCCGACGACGTCGCTGCCTTGCTCATCGGGCAGAGCCGGTCGTTCACCCGCTCGGATGTTAGTCGACTCTCCGGAGTCTCGGTCATCGGGGCTCGGAAGTTCTGGCATGCCCTGGGTTTCCCGGACGTCTCCTCGCGCGACCGGCCGTACACCGAGGCCGATCTGCGCGCGTTGCGACGGATGGCGACGCTGGTGCGCGCCGAAGTGCTCGACGAGGAGACCGCGCTCGGGCTCACGCGGGCCTTTGCCCGCACTGCTGACCGGTTGGCGGCCTGGCAGGTCCACTTGCTCGCCGAGTCACTGTCGGCGCGGGCGGCCCAGGGCGTCGGGCAGTCCGAGTGGTTTCCGGACCGCGCCGACGAGCCTGACGTCGGCACTGCGGACGTCAAGGGCAGCGGTGAGAGGGCAGCCTTCCCGCGAGGCGCGAGCGTCCAGGACGAGGCGACCGCTCAGGCCACGGCCCGGCTGCTCATCGATCTGGCCGACGAGCTGGAGCCCATGCTGGTCTATGCCTGGCGTCGCCACCTCAACGACGCGCTTTCGCGGTTGTTGTCCGATGCCAGCCCCGGGCGCCACTCGGCCGGTGTGGTCCGGTGCGTCGGTTTTGCCGACCTGGTGGGTTTCACGACGATGGTCGGTCAGCTCACCGAACGCGAATTGGCCCAGGTGGTACAGCGATTCGAGTCGATCGCCAGTGACGTCGTCACTGCGCATGGTGGCCGAGTGGTCAAGACCGTCGGAGATGAAGTGCTCTTCTCGACAATGGCCCCCGCTCCTGGTGCCGCCATTGCCCTCGACCTCGTCGACGCCATCGCCGAGGACTCCGCACTGCGGTCGGTGCGGGTCGGCGTGGCCTACGGGAGTGTCGTGTCGCGGCTTGGCGACGTCTTCGGTCAGACGGTCAACACGGCGGCGCGCCTCACGCCGATGGCGCATCCCGGTCACGTGCTGGTCGACGGTGCCTTGGCCAAGGCATTGGCCTCGCAGCCGGGCTTCACGCTCACCCCGATGCGACGGCGCACCCTGCGTGGTGTCGGCACGGTGATGCCTCATACGCTGGTCCGTAGTGGTAGCTCTGCCACCCGAGGGAGGCATTCATGACCGATTCCCCGCTGGTCCGCATCGAGCGGCATGGCACCGACGGCCACGTCGTCGAACTGGTCCTCGATCGTCCTGAGGCCATGAACGCGGTGTCCACGGCGATGGCCGAGGCGATAGCAGGGGCCACCACGCAGCTGGCCGCAGACGCGGGGGTGCGAGCCGTCGTGCTCACGTCCTCGCACCCCAAGGCATTCTGCGTCGGGGCCGACCTCAAGGAGCGCAACGGCTTCACCGACCTCCAACTCGTGCAGCAGCGACCGCTGGCGCGGGCGGCATACGGCGGGGTGCTGGCGCTGCCGATGCCAACCGTCGCCGCGGTCGACGGGTTCGCGCTCGGCGGCGGACTGGAGCTGGCGCTCTCGTGCGACCTCGTCGTCGCCGGCCAGGCTGCCGTCGTCGGCCTGCCCGAAGTCTCCGTCGGGGTCATCCCCGGTGGGGGCGGCACCCAATTGCTGACCCGTCGGATCGGCTGGTCCAAGGCGGCCTCTCTCATCTTCACCGCCCGCCGGCTCGCCGCACCCGAGGCGGCCACCCTCGGCGTCGTCGACGAGGTCGTGCCCGCCGGCTCCGCCCGGGATCGTGCGCTCGAGATCGCCCAGGTCATCGCGGCCAACTCCCCGGTCGGACTGCGGTCGGCCAAGCGCGCTATGCGCCTGGGCTTGGACGTCGACCTAGCCAGCGGGCTCGAGATCGAGGACGCCTGCTGGCGTGCGACGGCATTCAGCGGCGACCGTGCCGAAGGCGTGCGCGCATTCGCCGAGAAGCGCACGCCCGACTGGCCGGGTCGCTGAGCGCGCTCGCACGGCATACCATCCACGCATGACCCGGGTGCTGCTCGTCGAGGACGATCCCGGCATCTCCGTCCCTCTCACCCGGGCCTTGCGCCGCGAGGGATACACCGTCGACGTGCGGTCCGACGGCGAGAGCGCCTTGGAGGCGGCCCGTGCGCGACCTGACCTCATCGTCCTGGATCTGGGGCTGCCGGACCTGGACGGTCTGGAGGTATGCCGTCGCATCCGTGAGCACGGCCGGACCCAGCCGGTGCTCATCCTCACGGCACGCGCCGAGGAACTCGACGCCGTCGTGGGCCTGGATGCCGGTGCCGACGACTACGTCACCAAGCCCTTCCGGCTGGCCGAGCTGCTCGCTCGAGTGCGAGCGCTGTTGCGCCGCAACGCTGCGGACGGCAGTGACGCAGCCGACGCCGAGGTGCGCATCGACGCCGATGCCCGGAGGGCCTACTTCCACGACGAAGAGATGCAACTCACCGCCAAGGAGTTCGACCTGCTGCGGGTGCTGGTGCGTGAGCGCGGCCGCGTGGTGACGCGCGAGCAGCTCATGCGAGAGATCTGGGACACCGAGTGGTTCGGATCGACAAAGACCCTGGACATGCACATCTCGGTGCTGCGCAAGAAGCTCGGCGACGATGTCGCCCAGCCGCGGTTCATCTCGACGGTACGTGGCATGGGATTCCGCTTCGAGCGTCCTGCGGCCGGCTAGCGGCGGCCAGGGTCCACCACGATGCGGCGGCTGATCCGGCGAGCGACCATCCTGGCCATCCTCTCCTCGACCTTGCTCACCGTCGTGCCGGTCGCCGTTGTCGTGGCGTGGATCTCGACGCAGCGGGCCGACCTCGTCGGTGCCTGGCTCAACCGGTCGACACCGGTGCGGGTCCTGGATGTGCTGGCCGTATCCCTGGCCATCGTCGTCGTCGGCACCGCGGTTGCGCTCGCCGTTGCGGGGACTGCCACGCGCACGGTCGCCCAACCCTTGGAAGCGTTGATGACCAATGCCGAACGGCTCGGGGAAGGGGAGGGCCACCTCGTCGCCACCGAATCCGGCATCGACGAAGTGGACCGGATTTCCAGGGTCCTCGTGCAATCGGCGCAACAGCTGGCGCGGTCCATCACCTCCGAGCGGTCCTTCGCCTCCGATGCTTCACACCAATTGCGCACGCCGTTGACAGCTCTGCTCATGCGCCTGGAGGAGATCGCGGCGACCGACGACATCGAGGTTGCCCGGGAGGAGGCGGCGGTCGCGATCTCCCAGGTCGAGCGGCTCAGCAGGGTCGTCGACGAGTTGTTGCAGCGGCGGCGCTCGGATCCGGAGACCTCGCGCCCCGAGGTGGTCCTCGACTCGGTGTTGGCCTCGCTGCAACGGGAATGGCAGCCTGCGTTCGAGACGGCCCGGCGCAGCGTCCGCGTTCACGGCGAACGCGGTCTGTCGGTGCGAGCCACTCCGATTGCTCTGGCTCAGGTGTTCTCGACGTTGCTGGAGAACTCGCTCGTGCATGGCCGGGGCACCGTCGACATCCACGTGCGCCGCAGTGGGCCGTCGGTCGTTGTCGAGGTTTGTGACGAGGGCGACGGGGTGTCGGCGACGATGGCACCCCACATTTTCGAGCGCTCGGTGAGTAGTGGGGCTGGCGGCACCGGGCTGGGTCTGACGTTGGCCCGCGACCTGGCCGAATCCTTTGGTGGGCGGCTGGAACTCATCACCCGCACACCCGCGACGTTCGCGGTCTTCCTCTCCGAAGCCAGCAGCCGGTTCCCGGCCCGGATCAAGGGCCGGTAGGGCGCTTGAGCTCAGCCGGGTCTGGCTCGACGCAGGGGCTCGGATCGGGTGTGTCGGGGTCGAGCTCGCCCGCGAAGACGAAGCGGCGGTAGGCCCAGAAACGGAACAAGGTCGCCAGCCCGATGCCGAAGACGTTGTTGAGGTTGACCCACCACGCCGAGGTCAGGCCCAGGGTGTTGAAGGTGAGGTTGAGCCACCCGATCCCGATGAGCAGGCCGACGCCGTTGACCAAGAAGAACAGCAGGGCTTCGTGGTGGACCTTGCGGTTGACCCGGTGCCGGAAGGTCCAGAACCGGTTGCCCAGCCAGGCCACCAGGGTGGCGAGTACCCCCGAGATGATCCGCGAGCTGGTCAGGCGTCCGGAGAGCGGCCCGTGGAAGAGCAGGTTGAATCCGCCCACATCGATGATGAACGCGATCGCTCCGACGACGCCGAACTTGGCCGCCTCCCGCCATACCCGATCGACGCTGGCCCGCAGGAAGGTGGAGATCCGGTCGACCAGAGACGTCACGGGTCGACTCTAGGCCACCTCGCCGGGGGCTGCAGTCGCCCATGCTCGGTCCGCGGGGAGCCTTCTGGCGCCGTTAGGCTGAGCGGGTGACGGCACCGCGACGGGCACCGGGAGGATTCCCGGTGGTGGGAGTGATCGGTGGTGGCCAGCTGGCTCGCATGCTGCAAGCCCCGGCCGTCGCTTTGGGCGTGCAACTGTCCGTGCTCGCCGAATCCCCGGATGCCTCTGCTGCCCTGGTGATCCCCTCCGCTCCGGTAGGGGATCACACTGACACCGAGGCCGTATGCCGGTTCGCCCAAGCCTGCGATGTCATCACCTTCGACCACGAACATGTCCCTGCCGACGTGCTCGACGCCTTGCAGCTCGCCGGGGTCGACATGCACCCCTCGCCGGCTGCTCTGGTGTTGGCCCAGGACAAGCTGGCCATGCGCCGACGGCTGACCGAGATGGAGATCCCCGGCCCCCGGTGGGCTGCGGCCCACACCCTGAGTGATATCGACAATTTCGCTGCGCTGGTGGGGTTTCCGTTGATCGCCAAGACCCCGCGCGGCGGCTACGACGGCAAGGGGGTGCGGGTCGTCCGGCGGAGCGAGGACCTGAGCGACTGGCTGGTCGCGGCCGAGCGCGACCGGCATACCGGTGGTGGTCCGTTGCGCGACGGCATTCTGCTCGAAGAACTCGTGCCGTTCGACCACGAACTCGCCGTCCTCGTCGCGCGCAGCCCGTCCGGACAGGCTGCGGCCTGGCCGGTCGTCGAGACGGTCCAGACCGACGGCATCTGCACCGACGTCATCGCCCCCGCACCCGATCTCAGCCCCGAGCTGGCCGCCGCGGCGACCCACGCGGCGCTGCGGATCGCCGGAGAGCTGGGTGTGACCGGGGTGCTCGCGGTGGAGATGTTCCGGGTCGGCGACCACCCGGCATACCCCAGCGGTTTCCTCGTCAATGAACTTGCGATGCGGCCGCACAACAGCGGCCACTGGAGCATCGACGGAGCGGTGACGAGCCAGTTCGAGCAGCACCTGCGGGCCGTGCTCGACCTGCCGCTCGGTGACCCGCGGCCGGTCGCGCCGTGGACCGTCATGGCCAACGTGCTCGGCGGCGACTATCCGCAGGTCTACCCCGCCTATCGCCATGTCATGGCCCGCGACCCCGGGGCGAAGGTGCATATGTACGGCAAGGGCGTGCGCCCGGGCCGCAAGATCGGGCACGTCACGGTGTCGGGGGCGGACCTCACCGATGTCCGGGAACGTGCGCGCCATGCTGCCGACTACCTGCAGGGGGTCATCACCGAATGACCGCCGGGCCGAGCCCCCGGTCGACAATCGCGTCGACGACTCCATCCAGAAGAGGTATGCCGTGGATCTGAACCAGGACGAGATCGTCGTCGGGATCGTCATGGGCAGCGACAGCGACTGGCCGGTCATGAGCGCCGCGGCCGAGGCGCTCGACGAGTTCGGGATCGGCTACGAGGTCGACGTCGTGTCGGCCCACCGGATGCCGACCGAGATGATCGACTACGGCCGCGCTGCCGCCGAGCGCGGGCTGCAGGTGGTCATCGCCGGGGCGGGGGGCGCCGCCCACCTGCCCGGGATGCTCGCCTCGGTCACGCCGCTGCCGGTCATCGGTGTGCCGGTGCCGCTGGCGCACCTCGAGGGGATGGACTCGCTGCTGTCGATCGTCCAGATGCCCGCCGGCGTGCCGGTCGCGACCGTGTCGATCGCCGGTGCGCGTAATGCCGGATTGCTCGCCGCGCGGATCATCGGCTCGGGATCCGGCCCGGAAGCCGCCCGGGTGCGGGACGAGATGGTGCGTTTCCAGGGCCGGTTGTGCGATCAGGCCAAGGCCAAAGGCGAAGCGCTGCGCGCATCGCGCGGGTGATGCCCACCGGTTGGTATGCCGGGCCAGCTACGGCTAGGGCAGCGGCCACTCCATCTTCGGGCAGGTGTCCATGACGACCTGCAGCCCCGCCGCCTCGGCGCGCGCCGCGGCAGCTGTGTCCACGACCCCGAGTTGCAACCAGAGGGTGCGGATGCCGAGCCTCTCGCGCTGGGCAATCGCCTCGTCGACGACGGCGCCGACCAGCGCCGAGCGCACGAAGAAGTCGACGACCTCGACCGTCGTGCCGTCCGGGATGTCCGCGAGGACGGCATACCCGTCCTGACCGAAGACCGTCGGCGCATCGGGGTGCACCGGGATCACGCGCATGCTCAGTTGCGAGACAAGGAAATCCGCAATGCGGTAAGCCGTGCGGGCCCGATTCTCGGACAGCCCGACCACAGCCCAGGTCGCGGGCGTCGTCAGTGCTTCGCGGATCACGGCGGGGTCGTTGCGGTGTGCGGAAGGGCGGGAGTCGCGGGCCATGGGCCAGTCTCACACGCCGCCACGGCGGGCCGGTGCAATGATGGGCCAGATCCCGACAGTCCGGTGCAAGGAGGAACTCATGAGGTTCGGTGTCTTCGTCCCCCAGGGGTGGCGGATGGACCTGGTCGGCATCGACCCGAGCCTGCACTGGGGGGTCATGGACGGGCTCGCCCGGCGGTTCGACCAGGTCGAGGGATGGGAGTCGCTGTGGGTCTACGACCACTTCCACACCGTGCCCAAGCCGTCCGACGAGGCGACCCACGAGGCGTGGTCGCTCATGGCCGCCTTCGCTGCGTCGACGACCCGCATCCGCCTGGGTCAGATGTGCACCTGCATGGCCTACCGCAACCCCGCCTACCTCGCCAAGGTCGCGGCCACCGTCGACATCATCTCCGGCGGGCGGGTCGAGATGGGCATCGGTGCCGGCTGGTACGAAAACGAGTGGCGCGCATACGGATACGGCTTCCCGGAGGCGCGCGACCGGCTCGGCGCACTCCGCGACGGGGTCGAGATCTTCCGGCAGATGTGGACCCAAGGAAAGGCCACGTATGCCGGGAAGTACTACTCCGTCGACGGCGCGATCTGTGCGCCGCGGCCCCTGCAAGGCACCGTCGTCGACGGGTCGCCGTCGAACGGTATACCGATGTGGGTAGCTGGTGGCGGCGAGAAGGTGACCTTGAAGATCGCCGCGCAGTACGGCGACTACACGAACTTCTTCGGCGACCCCACCGAGTTCGCCCGCAAGAGCGAGATCCTGCGTGGGCACTGCCAGACCGTAGGTCGGGACTACGACGAAATCACCCGGTCGGCCAACGTCAACATCCTCATCGGCGAGACCCAGGTCGAGGTCGAGGAGCGGGTGCGCGAATACATCGCGTTGCGCTCGCGCGCGGGCATCCCGGAGGAGGCCTCGCGCAAAGAAGTCGACGGCCTGCGCGCGGCGGGCACGTGCGGCACGCCCGACCAGGTCGCCGAGGCCCTGGCGTCCTACGGCAAGGTCGGCCTGGGGTATGCCATCACCTACTTCCCCGAAGTCGCCTATGACACCAGCGGCGTCGACCTCTTCGAGCGCACCGTGATGCGGGAGTTGCAGGGCTGACATGGCCTGGACCGTCGCCGCCGTCCCCGATCAGACCGGCCGGACGTTCGTCGTCACCGGAGCCAACACCGGGCTCGGCCTGGAGGTCACCTCCGGGCTGGTCCGGCGGGGCGCTCGGGTGATCATGGCGTGCCGCAATCTGGCCAAAGGCGCGGCGGCACGCGAGCGGCTGCTCGACGACCGGTCGCTGGACCCGGCCGGTCTGGACCTGCGCGAGGTCGACGTCGCGTCGCTGGCCTCCGCGCGCGCCTTCGTCGCCGGACTGGCCGGTGAGCGGATCGACGTCCTGGTCAACAACGCGGGCATCATGGCGACCCCGCAGGCGGTCTCCGCCGACGGACACGAGGTGCAGTTCGCGACCAATGTCCTCGGGCCGTTCGCCCTCACCATCGGTCTGCTGCCGCAGATCGCCGACCGGGTCGTGTGGGTGTCCTCCAATGCGCATCGGCTCGGCGGTCTGCAGCTCGACGACCCGAGCTTCCGGCACCGCCGCTACAACGCCTGGCGGGCCTACGGGGCCAGCAAACTCGCCGACCTCCTGCTTGCCTACGAAATGCAGCGCCGGCTCACTCTCGCGGGTTCGACAGTGCGATCGTATGCCGCGCACCCGGGCTACTCGCTCACGGAACTCACTCGCCACCAACGGATTTCGTCCCTCCCGGGGTTGGGCACGCTGCAGACGACACTGCGGATCGCCCAGCCGGCCGCCGCGGGCGCCTGGCCGCTGCTCATGGCGGCCACCGATCCGTCGCTGCCCGGTGGCAGCTACGTCGGGCCCTCCGGCCGTGGCGAATGGGCCGGACCGCCGACCATCGTGGCCTCCTCGCCGGCCTCGCACGACCGCGATGCGCAACGCACCTTGTGGGCCCTGTGTGAAGGCCTCACCGGCGCCACGTCGGGGCTTCCGAGTTCCTGATCAAGCGGGTGCATAGCGCCGCTGAGGATGCGTCGAGAGGAATGCCTCACCCCGTGACCGAGCGCGCACGGCATACGCGGCAGTAGCGTGGGGTGCATGAGCGCCAACCCGGATTTCGACACGTACCAGCTGCCCGACAGCCACCGCCAGCTTCGGGCCGCCGTCCGCGAACTCGCCGATGCCGAGATCGCCCCTCATGCCGCCGATGTCGACGAGCAGGCGCGCTATCCGCAGGAGGCCCACGAGGCCCTCGTCGCCTCCGACTTCTTCGCCCCGCACATCCCGGAGGAGTACGGCGGCGCGGGTGCGGACGCGCTCGCGACGTGCATCGTCATCGAGGAGGTCGCCCGGGCCTGTGCCTCGGCCTCACTCATCCCCGCAGTCAACAAGCTCGGCACCATGCCGCTGCTGCTCGCCGCGAGCGAAGAGGTCAAGCAGAAGTACCTCCCGCCGGTGGCGTCCGGGGAGGCCACCTTCTCCTATGGTCTGTCCGAGCGGGAGGCCGGCTCAGACACGGCGGCCATGGTGACGACGGCAGCCGAGCAGCCGGACGGGTCGTGGATCCTCAACGGTCACAAGGCGTGGATCACCAACGCCGGGGTGTCCAAGTACTACACGGTGCTTGCGGTCAACGACCCTGACGGCCGCCGCGGCGCCAACGTCACGGCGTTCGTCGTCGAGGACACCGACGAGGGTTTCTCGGTCGGACCCAAGGAGCGCAAGCTCGGCATCAAAGGCAGCCCGACCCGCGAGCTCTACTTCGAGAACTGCCGGATCCCCGGTGACCGCATCGTCGGCGAGGTCGGCGACGGGTTGAAGATCGCGCTGCGCACCTTGGACCACACGCGCGTCACCATCGGCGCTCAGGCCGTCGGCATCGCGCAGGGTGCCCTCGACGCGGCCGTGGCCTATGTCAAGGAGCGTCAGCAGTTCGGCAAGCGGATCGCAGACTTCCAGGGCATCCAGTTCATGCTCGCCGACATGGCGATGGAGCTCGAGGCGGCTCGCCAGCTCACCTACGTCGCCGCCGCGAAGTCCGAGCGCGGCGACCGTGACCTGCCGTTCTTCGGGGCTGCCGCCAAGTGCTATGCCTCGGATGTCGCGATGAAGGTCACCGTCGACGCGGTTCAGTTGCTCGGTGGCTCCGGTTACGTGCGTGACTTCCCGGTTGAGCGGTTCATGCGCGATGCCAAGATCACCCAGATCTACGAAGGCACCAACCAGGTGCAGCGCATCGTCATGGCCCGACAGGTGTTGGCCTGATCTGTTGCGTGAGCCCGGCCCGGCGGACGACCTTCCGCTGGGCCGGGACGTAGGATCGAGGCCATGTCATCCGAGCACGTCGTCGCACTCGTGGTGACGTGGAACCGCCGAGACCTGCTCGCGGAGTCGTTGCGGGCGCTGCAGTCTCAAACGCGAGCTCCCGACGAGATTCTTGTCGTCGACAATGCCTCGGACGACGGCACCGGGGACCTGCTGGCGCGCCACTTCCCGGGCGTTCAGGTGATCCGTCACGAGGTCAATACCGGTGGAGCGGGAGGCTTTGCAGCCGGCCTGAAACAGGCCCTGCAGGGCCGGTGCGACGCAGTGTGGCTGATGGACGACGACACCGTTCCGGAGCCCTACGCCCTGGAGGGGCTGCTACAGACCAGGACCGGGTATGCCGGTGATCGCCCCCGCAGCGCGCCCCCCGCTCTCGTCGCCAGTCGGGTGGTCTGGACCGACGGACGCGACCACCCGATGAATACCCCTCGTTCCAAGGCCTGGGCCAGCCGTCGTGAACGCGAAGCCGCGGCAGCGGTCGGTGCACGTCCGGTGCGAACTGCCTCGTTCGTCTCGATCCTCGTGGACGCCGAACGCGCCCGGCAGGTCGGCCTGCCGGTGACCGAGTTCTTCCTGTGGAACGACGATTTCGAGTACACGGCTCGGCTGCTCCGGGGTCGTCGCGGGCTGTGGACTCCGCGGTCGGTCGTGGTCCACAAGACCGCAGCTTTCGCGGGGGCCGACCAGGACCCCGGGGCGCGGTTCTACTTCGAGGTCCGCAACAAGCTGTGGACGTTGATGGGCAGCCCTGGCTTGGCCCCGGTGGAACGGGTCGTCTTCGGGGCTGCCACCGCCCGCCGTTGGAGCCGCACGATGGCGCGTTCTGCGGATCGAGCCACTCTGTGGCAGGGCCTGCGGCGAGGGATGCGCGATGGTCTCGGGCCACAGCCCGCGTCGCTGCGCGGGCTGCCGCAGTTGACCGGTCCCGGTGCATCGCCCTGCACCGACCTCGACCCGACGGTGCCGCGCCGGAGCGCGCCGCGTCTTCCGGACGGGTTCAGCGTGTTGCTTCCCTATTACCACGGTGACGATCCAGAGGCCCTCAAGACCGCGTTCACGTCGGTGACCGAGGCACAGACCCGCAAGCCTTCCCAGATCGTCCTCGTGCGTGACGGGGTCGTCGATGCGCAGTTGCGTGACACCGTGAGTCGGCTCATCTCCGCGTCGACCGTCCCGGTCACCCACGTCGAACTCGCCCGCAATCGCGGGCTCGGGCCGGCTCTGGACCACGGCCTGGCCCGCTGCGACCACGACATCGTGGCAAGGATGGACGCTGACGACGTGTCGCTGCCGCATCGCTTCGAGCGCCAAATCGAGCTCATGGAGTCTGGATTCGACCTGGTCGGGGCCACCATCGAGGAGTTCGCCGACTCACCCGACGTCCCGGTGAGCAGACGCGATGCCCTCACCGATCCGATGCGGATTACCGCTCAGGCGCGTTTCGAGCAGACCCTCAACCATCCCGTCGTCGTGTTCCGTGCGTCGATGGTCGATGCGGTCGGTGGATATCAGGATCTGCCCTTTATGGAGGATTACCTGCTGTTTGCACAGCTCATCCAAGCCGGGGCCCGGGTCGCGAACGTGGCCGAGCCGCTCTTGCGCTATCGGGTCAGCTCCGGGGCGTTCCACCGGCGTGGCGGCGTCGACCTGTTGCGCGCGGAGCTCGATGTGCAGCGGCGCTTCCGTGCGATGGGCTTCACCACCCGCACTCAGTCCGCCCGCAACGTGCTGTTGCGTGGCGGCTACCGGCTCACTCCGGAGCCGGTGCGGCGTCGCGTCTACCGGACTTACCACCGGATCCGCCACCACGTGCACAGCCGTTCCGGCTGAGCCGAGCCGGCTTCCGGCCCGGTCCGGTGCGGATCAGCCGGGCGTCGTGCCGGCCGGTGGGGCCACCAGGTCCTCGTCGTTGCGCAGCGCCGCGAAGAGCGCCTTTGCTGCAGGGGTATCCCACTTCACGGCGACGCCGGCGTTGGTGGTGGCCAAGGCTGCCGTCGCGACCGGCACCTGCATGGACAATCCGGACCCGTTGCCGACCTGCCGCATCGCCTGGAGCACTGAGATCGCCTCGGTGAGGGAGGTGTCCTCGCCGACGACGAGTCCCTTGGATGCGGCATCGGCGAACGCGGTGTAGCGCGTCGGGATGAGCACGGTGGTCGGGGTGGCGGCCTTCTTCATCACCGCGCCGAGGAATTGGCGCTGCCGGGCGGCGCGGCCGAAGTCACCCTGTGGGTCGGTGTATCGGGACCGGACGTATCCGAGGGCCTGGGGCCCAGTGAGGGTCTGGCAACCGGCCTTGAGGTCGATTCCTGCCTTCGGGTCCTTCATGTCAGCGGCGACGCACACCTCCACCCCGCCGAGACCATCGACGATCCCGGCGAAACCGCCGAAACCGATCTCGAGGTAGCCGTCCAAGCGCAGCCCGGTGGCCTGCTCGACGGTCTGGGTGAGCAGCTTCGCTCCACCGAAGGCGTAGGCGGCATTGATCTTGTTGCTGCCGTGGCCGGGAATCGGGACGTATGAGTCGCGCGGGATGGAGACGATCGAGGGCTTGGCCCCGTGGTCGGAGACGTGCACGAGCATGATCGAGTCGGTTCGCTTACCCCCCTCGTCGGGGCCGGTCGCCAACTCGGCGATCTGGTCGGCGGTCAGGCCCTCCCGGCTGTCCGATCCGACCATGAGGAAGGTCGCGCCGCGGCCGGCCGCGGGGCGCTCGCCCGCCGGGACGTTGTCGACCCGTTCCACGCGCCCCCACGCGCTCACCGGCACCCAGACCAGGAAGACCATCCAGCCCAGCAGGACGAGCAAGACCAGCGCTACGATCCGCCGGCGCCGGAAAGTGCGGCGCTTGCCGGCGCTGCGGTATGCCGTGCTGCCCGGCACGTCGGATCGAGCACCTGCCGGGCCACGCCGTTGTGAACCGTCTTCGCCGCCGCGCGGCGCGGGCCGTTGCCGGGCGGGTGCCTGCGGGGTGGATGGCTGGCGACCTCGAGGAGCCCGGCGGGTGGGAGCGGCTGAGGGACCACGGTGGTCCCGCCGAGGCTGGTGGGGTGGCTCGTGGGGCGGGGCGGGTGGTCTTGGGGGGGCGGAATCCGGGGCGGCGGTGTAGCTGCGCCGCCGGACCGGGATCGGCCTGGGCTGGTCACCGGAGAGTTCCTGGCCGTCCATCGGTCGCTCCATCCGGTCGTGCTCGTGGCAGCTCGTCGTCCTGGCACCCCGGGCGCTCCCGCGGCCCGCGTCCCTGCTGATGCATCCGTCAAGTCTGACACAGCAGCGGCCGGGCGCCTGGGATCGACCGGGTGACCGCCGGTCGCGCCTGGGGATGAAGGGGGCGTCGGACGCGCGGCGCGGCCCGGGCCGGCAGCTAGGATTGCGGGGCGATCATCCCGAGTCGAAGGAGCGAGTGTGGATCCCGACCTCCTTGTCGTCGGGTCCGGGCTGTTCGGCCTGACGGTGGCCGAGCAGTGCGCGACCCGGCTGGGGATGCGGGTGCTGATCCTCGAGCGACGCGGCCACATCGGGGGGAATGCCTACAGCGCTCCGGATCCGCAGACGGGCATCGAGGTCCACCAATACGGGGCTCACCTCTTCCACACCTCCAACGAACGGGTCTGGGAGTACGTCAACCGGTTCACCAGCTTCACCGATTACGTGCACCGGGTTTACAGCACTCACCGCGGTGAGGTCTTCCCGCTCCCGATCAACCTCGGCACGATCAACCAGTTCTTCCGGGCGGCCTATACCCCGTCCGAGGCCAGGGCCCTCATTGCGACCCAGGCAGCCGAACTCGAGGGCAAGGAGCCGACGAACTTCGTGGAGAAGGGCGTCTCGCTCATCGGGCGCCCGCTCTACGAGGCGTTCATCGCCCACTACACCGCCAAGCAGTGGCAGACGGCGCCGGAGCTTCTCTCGGCCGACATCATCTCGCGACTTCCGGTGCGCTACACCTACGACAACCGCTACTTCAGCGACACCTACGAGGGTCTCCCCACCGATGGGTATGCCACGTGGCTGACGCGCATGGCTGACAACCCTGCCATCGAGATCCTCACCGACACCGACTTCTTCGACACCGCTACGCCGTGGCACCGCGATGCCGTCGTCGGGCGGATCCCGGTGGTCTACACCGGCCCGGTGGACCGCTTCTTCGACTATGCGCACGGCGAGTTGGGTTGGCGCACCGTCGATCTCGAGCACGAGGTGGTGCCGGTCGGAGATTTCCAGGGCACGTCCGTGATGAACTATCCGGATCCCGACGTCCCCTACACTCGCATTCTCGAGTTCCGGCACTTCCATCCGGAGCGCAACTACCCGAGCGACCGCACCGTCATCACCCGCGAGTACAGCCGCTTCGCCGGTGTGGACGACGAGCCGTACTACCCCGTCAACACCCCCACCGATCGTGAGCGCCTGCTCGCCTATCGGGAGGCGGCCAAGGGCGTGCCCAACGTCCTGTTCGGAGGCCGGTTGGGCACCTATCAGTACCTCGACATGCACATGGCGATCGCTTCGGCGCTGAGCCTCGTCGACAACGTCATCGAACCGCGCATCCGGGACGGTGCGGCCTGGCAGGGGACCCGCCAGCCTGGGAGATCCGGGCAATGACCACACAGCATGCCTCGTTGGCAGAACCTGCCCGGGACGGGGAACCCCGGTGGGAGCTGGCCGCCCGGGTCGTTCTTCCGCTGACCGTCGACGAGGACGTCCTCCCCCTCTACCTCGAGTCGGGTCGCCGCTATCCGGGGGTCGACGACCGTTTCGATCGCCAGGTCCGCGGCTGGGGGGGCAACCGCATCCGCCAGGCGCCTCCCGAGGGCGAACCCCGATCGTTGACGGGACATGTGCTTGGACGCACCGCCGTGCGCGTGCCTGCCAACGAGCGGATCTCTTTCGCGACCTACTTCAACGCCTTCCCTGCCTCCTACTGGCGACATTGGACCACCATCAGCGCAGTCCGGCTCGTCGTGCAGACCGAGGGGGAACTCACCCTCGTCGTCTACAAGTCCAACGCCCGCGGGGTGGCCCAACAGGTCCGGCGCATGGCCGTCGGCCCCGGCGCCGCGACGACCGAGGTCGACCTGGACCTCAGCTCCTTCGTCGACGGCGGGTGGTACTGGTTCGATCTCGTCGGCGGAGGACCGGACAGCCGGATGCATCGGGCCGAGTGGCACGTCCGGGGGAGCCGTCTGCGAGACCCCCGGTTATCCATCGGGATCACCACCATCAATCGAGTGGACTTCTGCCGCGCCACCGTCGCGGCCATCGCGGCGGACAGCGACCTGCGCGCGCACCTCGACACCGTGTACGTCGTCGACCAGGGCACCGACCACCTCGATGAGGCGCCAGGTCTCGACCGCCTGGTCGACGAACTCGGTCCCCAGCTGCGGATCATCCGGCAGGACAACCTCGGTGGGTCTGGCGGCTTCTCCCGAGGGATGTACGAATCGCTCACCGCGGGCCGCAGCACCTTCCACCTCGTCCTCGATGATGATGTCCGGATCGAGCCCGAAGCGATTCTGCGGGCGGTGCGGTTCGCGGCATACACGCGGGTCGCCACGATCGTCGGTGCGCACATGTTCGACCTGCACAACCCCACGACGCTGCACTCCTTCGGTGAGGCCATCGAGACAGATCGCTTCTGGTGGGGTCCGGTGCGTGGTGTCCAGGCGGAGTGGAATCTCGCCTTCGACGGCCTCCGCGAGACCCCCTGGCTGCATCGGCGCACCGACGTCCACTACAACGGGTGGTGGATGTGCCTGATCCCGCTCGAGGTGATCCGCACGATCGGGCTTTCGTTGCCGATCTTCATCAAGTGGGACGACGCGGAGTATGGCATCCGCGCTCGGGCCGCCGGATTCCCCACCGTGAGTCTGCCCGGCGCCGGGGTCTGGCACGTGTCGTGGAACGACAAGGACGACACCATCGACTGGCAGGCCTATTACCACCAGCGCAACTGGCTGCTCGCGGCCTTGCTGCACTCACCGCTCCCGCACGGTGGAACGGCACTCCAAGAGAGCTTTCAGTGGCTGGCCAAGAACTGCTTCTCGATGCGTTACTACGCCAACGCGGCCCGCATTCTGGGATTGAACGACCTGCTCGACGGTCCTGACCATCTGGCGGCGACCCTAGCGAACCGCCTGCCCATCCTGCGCGCCATGCAGGGCGACTATGTCGACACGCGGTTCTCTCCCGACCCGGATGCGTTCCCGGCACCGACCGGCCTCGGGCTCGTCGGCCCGGCACCGACGATGCCACAGCGCTCGAGGTTGCTGCCGTGGGCGGCCAAGACAGCGATCACCCACCTTCGGGCGGCGGATCCCGCGGCCACGCAGCGCCCGCAGGCCGTCATTCCATACCGGTATGCCGTGTGGTGGTACCTCTCGCAGTTCGACTCGGCCGTGGTGTCCAGGGCGGACGGCACAGGGGCGGCCTTCTACCAGCGCGATCGGCAGCTGTTCCGCTCCCAACTCGTGGAGGGAGCCCGGTTGCACGCTCGGCTCTATCGGGAGTGGGGGAGGCTGGCCACGGCATACCGGGAGGCGCTTCCCGAGCTGACCTCGCCCCGTGCCTGGGCGAGGATCTTCGGGCTGGACAGCGCGTCGTGAAGCGGCCCACATCCCTCGAACCCGGGCTCGTCATCCCCGGGCGCAGCCATGGCCTGCTGGACGTGCCGCGGTGGCGTTTCCTGCTGTCCCTGCTGGTCAAGAAGGAGCTGCGGGTCCGGTATCGCGGCAGCGCTTTGGGCCTGCTGTGGTCCTACGTCAAGCCGGGCGTCCAGTTGATCGTCTTCTATATCGCCATGGGGAAGTTCCTTGGGCTGGAACGCGGCATACCAAACTTCGTGATCTACCTGTTCTCGGGGATGGTGATCGTCAACTTCTTCGGCGAGGTGTTCGGCAACACCACCAAGTCGATCGTCGTCAACGCGGACCTGGTGAAGAAGATCTACCTGCCTCGCGAGCTCTTTCCGGTCGCGAGCGTGTGGGTGGCCTTCATTCACCTCGTGCCCCAGTTGGTGGTCCTCATTGTCGCCGCCCTCGTCTCGGGCTGGCGACCCGGACTGCTCAACATCGCGGCCATCGTCGGTGCTCTCGTGCTGACCGTCGTCTTCGCGTTGGGGCTTGGGTTGATGTTCGGGGCCTTCAACGTGCTCTTCCGGGATGCCGAGAACTTCGTCGAGTTGATCCTCATGATGGCGGCGTGGGTGTCGCCGGTGCTCTACACCTGGGCACACGTCGCGACCGTCATTCCCGACAGCCTTGACTGGGTGTACAAGCTCTACCCGATCACCGCGGCTGTCGAACTCAACCATGTGGGTTTCTGGATTCCCACAGCTGCGGTCGCCGAGCGCTACCCGCAGGGCACCGGGCCGCTCATCGACTCGCTGCCGATGTGGGCGGGCGCAGCGCTGGTGCTCTCGGTGCTGTGGTTAGTCGTCGGGCAAACGGTCTTCAGTCGGCTCGAGTCGCGGTTCGCCCAGGAGCTCTGAGATGACCCGCGCCATCGTCGTCGACCATGCCGTCAAGCAGTTCACCCTGCGGCATACCTGGTCGATCAAGGAATACGTCGTCTGGAACCTCACCGGACGCGGCGGCGAACTCAAGGAGAGCTTCCTTGCCCTCGATGATGTGAGCCTCACCGTCCGACAGGGTGAGTCGGTCGGGCTGCTCGGCCGCAACGGATCGGGCAAGTCGACGCTGCTCAAGCTCATCTCGGGAGTCTTGCGACCGGACCGCGGTCAGGTCGGAGTGCGAGGACGTGTCGCCGGGCTCATCGAGGTCGGGGCGGGGTTCCACCCCGATCTCACCGGTCGCGAGAACATCTACCTCAACGGGTCGATCCTCGGAATGACCGAGCGAGACATCGACGCACGCCTCGACGAGATCATCGCCTTCAGTGAGATCGAGGGCCGCTTCATCGACAGCGAGGTGAAGTTCTACTCGTCGGGCATGTTCTTGCGGCTGGCCTTCTCCGTGGCGGCTCACAGCCACCCCGACGTCTTCCTGATCGACGAGATCCTTGCCGTCGGCGACGAGCCCTTCCAACGCAAGTGTTTGGAGCGCATCGCCGAGTTGCGCACGGCCGGCCAGACGCTCGTCATCGTCACCCATGACCTCAACCTGGTCAGTCGCGTCGCGGACCGAGGAATCGTCTTGGCCAGTGGGCGCACCGTCTTCGACGGTCACATCGACGGAGCAGTCGCGCGGCTGCGCGGTGAGGGGTGAGCACGCCGATACCCGGCGTGGGCAGTGGCCCGCCGGGGTGGTTGCTGCGGGTCATCCGCGATCAGCGGGTCGCCTTCCTGGTTGTCGGGCTGGTCAACACGGCGATCGGGTTCGTGGCCTTCTTCGGTTTCGACGACCTCTTCACCGCGTTTCGGCCGGGCGTGTTCGACCGGTTCGGGCCGGTGGGTTCGGACGCCGACGCGGTCGCGCACAACACCCTTGTGTTGGCCTGCGCTCATGTCGTCACGGTCGTCTGTGCCTTCGTCCTCTACCGCACCGTGGTCTTCCGGGTGCGTGGTCACCTGTGGCGCGACCTGGCTCGCTTCGAGAGCGTCTACCTCACCTCGATCGCCATCAACTGGCTGGCGCTCAACCCGCTGGTCATCTGGCTGGAGATGAGCCCCAAGGTCGCCCAGACGCTCATCGTCGTCTTTCAGGCCTTCTTCTCGTGGTTCGCCCACAAGCATTTCTCGTTCCGGCGCAAGCCTGCAGATCCACCAGGTGATGGGAGCCCCTCGTGAGTCATCCCCGGGTGTCGGTCGTCATCCCCGCGTTCCAGAACGCCGCATTCATCGAGGCGACGGTCGAGTCGGTGCTAGCGCAGACGTTCACCGACTTCGAACTCGTCGTCGCCGACCACGGATCGACGGACGGCACCTGGGAGCGGCTGGCCCGGTTCGCCGACGACGACCGGGTCACCCTCGTGCAGACCCCGCCCGGCGGGGGGGCTCCGGCGAATTGGCAGGCCGTCACCGCACGGGCTCGGGGCGAGTTCGTCAAGCTGGTCTGTGGCGACGACCTCGTCTACCCGACCTGCTTGCGCGAGCAAGTCGACGCGATGGATGCCCATCCTGGGGTCGTGCTCGTCGCCGGTCGACGGGACCTTGTCGACGCCTCCGGGGCGGTCGTCATGGGTGGGCGTGGCATGTCGCGCATCTCCGGGTTGCACGATGGGCGCGTCGCGATTCGGCGCACCGTGCGGATGGGCACCAACATCTTCGGTGAGCCCGCGACCGTGCTCTTCCGTCGTCGCGACCTGGAGGCGGTCGGCGGGTGGTGGTCGGACTACCCGTATGTCATCGACGAGGCCACCTACGCGCTCGTGCTGCTCCGCGGGGACCTGTATGCCGTGGACCGCAGCATCGCGGCCTTCCGTATCTCCAATGGGCAGTGGAGTGTCGACCTGGCCACTGAACAGGCTGCCCAGGTTATCGGGTTCCACGACGCGCTGGCCGCCCGGGCGCCCGGGCTGCTCAGCCGGCGCGATCTGGCCGTCGGCGCCGCGATGGCCCGCGGGCTCGGGGTTGCCCGCCGGCTCACCTACCTCGCGTTGCGCCGACGGATGAGCACCACCGAGTAGCCACGGTCACCCGGGGACGGATCTGCTGCGGAGGTGAGGCGGGTCATGAGACCCAGTCGGACGGCATACCTGGGGCACTAGAGTCGGGGCATGGACAAAGTCGTCTCTTCTGCTGCCGAGGCAATTGCCGGCATCTCTTCGGGCATGTCTCTCGCCGTGGGAGGCTTCGGCCTCTGCGGCATCCCTTCGGTCCTCATCCAGGCGTTGCACGATTCCGGGGTGGACCAGCTCGAAGTCATCTCCAACAACTGTGGAGTGGACGACTGGGGCTTGGGAATCCTGTTGATGGACAAGCGGATTCGCCGGATGGTGTCGTCCTATGTCGGTGAGAACAAGGAGTTCGCGCGGCAGTACTTGCACGGGGAGCTGGAGGTCGAACTCACCCCGCAAGGCACCTTGGCCGAGCGGATGCGCGCTGGCGGCGCCGGTATCCCCGCGTTCTACACCATGACCGGGGTCGGCACCCAGGTAGCCGAAGGCGGGATGCCGTGGAAATACCACGCCGACGGCACCGTCGACGTTTCGTCACCACCCAAGGAGACTCGCGAGTTCGCGTGGATGGGCCGGCCTCGTGAGTTCGTGCTCGAGCAGGCGATCGTCGCGGACTACGCCATGGTGCGTGCGGCTGTCGGCGATCGGCACGGCAACCTCGTCTTCAACGAGTCAGCCCGCAACTTCAACCCGCTGGCTGCCATGGCCGGGCGGATCACCATCGCCGAGGTCGAGAAGCTCGTCGAGCCTGGCGACATCCCACCCGACCAGGTCCACCTACCCGGCATCTACGTCCAGCGGGTCCTGCCGCTGACTTCCGAGCAGGCGACCACCAAGCGCATCGAGCGCCGCACCGTGACCAAGGAGGCCTGAGCCATGGCTCTCACCCGCGAAGAGATGGCCGCGCGCGCCGCGAAGGAACTGTCCGACGGCGCCTATGTCAACCTCGGCATCGGCCTGCCGACCCTCGTGCCCAACTACGTCGACGACGACGTCGAGATCGTCCTGCAGTCCGAAAACGGCATCCTCGGCGTCGGCGCCTATCCCACCGAGGACGAGGTCGACCCCGACCTCATCAACGCCGGCAAGGAGACCGTCACGGTGCGCCGCGGCGCGTCCTTCTTCGACTCGGCGACGAGCTTCGGGATGATCCGGGGTGGCAAGGTCGACGCGGCGATCCTCGGGGCCATGCAGGTCTCCGAACGCGGTGACATCGCCAACTGGATGATCCCCGGCAAGATGGTCAAGGGGATGGGCGGCGCAATGGACCTCGTCCACGGCGCCAAGCACGTCATCGTCCTCATGGAGCACGTCGCCAAGGACGGCACCTACAAGATCGTCAAGGAATGCTCGCTGCCCTTCACCGGCAAGGGCGTCGTGCAGCGGATCATCACCGATCTCGCAGTCATGGACGTCACCGACGACGGCCTGGTGCTGCGCGAGCTCGCACCTGGAGTCACGGTCGAAGACATCAAGGCGGCGACTGAGCCCGAATTCCGGGTCGAACTCGACTGATCACGAAGGCTATTCGGTCAGATCAAGGTGAACGCGTTCGGCGGCCAGCCGATGAGCCTGGTCGCCGTTCGCGTTGCGGATCAGCACCACCGATCCGCCGCTGGCCCACGCCGCGAGAGTGCCGGACAGGAAGGCATCCAGGACGTCGGGCACGCGCACCCGGCTGCCCGTCGACACGTGGCCCGGGTCGACGAGATCCCGGTATGCCGTGTGGTCACCGCCGCGCGCCCACCCTGGATCGTCGGGCATCGGCTCGGCGAGGGCGACAAAATCGTCCGGGTAGCCCGCGAGCTCGGCAGCCTCGTCGACGACACCGACCGGAGTGTCCGGGTTGGACCGTGCCAATGCCGCGAGTGTGACGAGCACGGCATACCGACCGTCCTGGACGACCGTCGCGGCCAGGGCCGGATCGTCGGTGACCACGACGTCGGCTGCGGCGGCGTCCGGTCCGGTGACCAAGCAGGCGCCGGTCGACCACGTCGCCAGGGCCCAGTAGAGCGCCCGCCAATGCGCAGGCAGGGCGATCCCGACCGTGCTGTCCGGTGACACGTCGGCGTCCTCGGCCAGCAGCGTGGCCGCCTTGGCGTTCCACGTGGCCAGCACGCGGGCCGAGAGCTCGATGCGTTCCCCGGTGGCGTCGTCGTAGCAGGTGGCGCGCGGGGCGGTGGCGTCGGCCCGGCGGAGCGAGGCGAGCAGCTGGTGCGGAAGTGTCACCCCGGCAGCCTAAGGTGGGCCGCGTGAGCGGCGTCGACGAGGGCAGCCAACGCACCTGGCGCACTCCGCGACCCCTGCAGCTCGGCGCGGTGCTCGCAGTTTTCCAGCGCGGGCCCGGGGATCGCTCCTATCGCTCCGGCCCCGACGGGTCGGTGATCCGGTGCGTGCGCACGCCCGGGGGCCCGGCCAGTGTGCGGCTGGTAGCGACCCCACGGCATACCGAAGTAACCGTCACCGCCTGGGGACCCGGGGCGGCGTGGGCGCTGCACCATGCGCCGGACTGGGTGGGCGACGGCGACGACGCGAGCGGATTCGAGCCGCGCCACCCGGCGGTGGCCCAGGCGTGGCGTCGGTTCGGCGGCTGGCGCGTGCCCGCCAGCAGGCTCGTGCTCGACGCACTCTTGCCCGCGATCATCGAACAGAAGGTGACCGGGCAGGAGGCCTTCCGCGGCTATACGACTCTGGTGCGCCGTTTCGGTGCGGTCGCGCCCGGTCCCCCGGGGGAGTCAGGGATGCTCGTGCCTCCGGACGCCGACGGGTGGCGTCGGATCCCGTCGTGGGAATTCCTCAGTGCGCCAGTCGATTTCGCGAGGGCAGACACCATCCAGCGGGTATGCCGGGTGGCCGACACGCTCGGTCGGCTGGCCGCTGTGCCTGGCCCCGAGGCGAGAGTACGACTGCAGACCGTGCCCGGGGTGGGGCGATGGACGGCCGCCGAGGTGGCCCAGCGGGCGCTCGGCGACGCCGATGCGGTGAGCTTCGGCGACTACCACGTCGCGAAGAACATCGGCTGGGCGCTCACCGGTGCTGAGGTCGACGATGACGGCCTGAAGGAGCTGCTCGAGCCGTATGCCGGCCACCGCTACCGGGTCCAGCGGCTGCTGGAGCTGGGCGGCTATTCCCGTCCGCGGCGGGGCGCCCGGATGGCACCGCGGACGCATCTGCCGGCTCGTCGCGGCTGAGTCGAGGGGCGGTCCGACCCGCTGTGCACTGACCGCCCTCGTGGGTGCCAGGAGTGTGAATCAGGGCGCCTCGCCCGACGCGCCGACCAGTCGGATACGCACCGTCGTGGTGTCGAAGTCCACGGTATGCCGGACCCCCTCACCGGCCAGCGCGGTCATCAGGCGCGCCCCGATCATGCCGACCGTGAGGGGATCGGGGCCGGTGACCACGAGGTCGGCTTGGCCCACGTCCACGCCGACCTCGAGTTCCGCACGATCCGGCTCGTCAGGCCCAAGGCCCACGAGAGCCACCTCGACCGCGCGCTGGACCTGGGCGGTCACGGAATCCGGACCCACGGGGCGGATACCGACGCGCTCGGCCCGCGGCGTGCCTGGGGGCACCCCGAGGGCAGTGCGGACCGCCTCTTGGCTGCCGAGCGCGAACCAGTCCTCGGGACCGGCAAGGCGCACGAGCGCGGCGCCGCCGTCGCCGCCCGAGGTGGGGCTGTCGTCGGTGTCCCCAGGGTGAACCTCGTCGGGGTCCGGGTCGAACGTCAGCTCGGCCAACCCGCGCAGCAGGGCCGCCGGCGTCCGGTCGACCTTGCCCTTGACCAGGTCGGCAGCAGCGGCGATCTCATCAGCCAAGGCCCGAGTCGTGACGTGGAGCAGGGATCCGTCGGCGTCCGGGCGTCCGCGCAGGTCATCCAAGGCCTGGACACCGGCCGTGCCGAGGGCGAAGTCGGCAACTCCGGTGCGCCACGGCCGGCCGGCGGTGTCGGACAGGACCACGCCGAGCCGGTGCACGCCGGAATGGGATTGCAGCGCCGACCGCAGCGCACGGCATACGGCGTCGGGGTCGTGGGGGAGCAGGAGCAGGACGTCGCGGCCGCCGGTGTTGGAGGCGTCGACGCCCGCGGCGGCCATGACCGGTCCAGCCACCGAGCGGACCACGCGGGTCACGCCATCGGCGGTGGCCCGCTCGGCGACGACCGACACCGTCTGGGCGGCGACGACGGCCGCCTTGTCGTCGGAGTCGGCTTCCAGGCCGGCCGCCTTGGAGACCACCTTGCTCGAGACGACGAGTAGATCTCCCTCGCGGAGGGCTTCTCCGGCAGTGGTCACGGCATCGAGGAGCAGGCCGGCCAGATCGTCGCCGGCCCGCACCTCGGGTATGCCGGGCAGGCCGATGATCTCCACGCGAGCACTCATCGTCGGCGCAGGTCCAGGCCCAGCCGCAGGGCTTCTCCGGCGATCTCGGCGGCCGAATCAAGGTCGCGCATGAGTAGCGGACGGTGCCGCAGGGTCACCCCCGCCGGGACCTGGGTGTGGGCATCCCCCTCGTCGACGAGCCACCCGGCCAGGAAATCGGCATACAGGCCGGCGACGGCCGCGCTCGTCGTCTCCACACCGATGGCCTGCAGGCACGCGTCCGCGTGACCCCGGACCGGGCGGCCGGCGACCAGGGGCGACACCCCGACGACAGGTGCCTGGGTGCCGCGGAGCGCGTCGCGCACCCCGGGAACGCCGAGGATGATCCCCACCGAGACGACCGGGTTGCTCGGAGGGAGCAGGACGACGTCGGCCCGGCGGATGGCGTCCAGGACTCCAGGTGCAGCGGTGGCTCGTTCCATCCCGACGACGACGAAGCGCTGGGCCGGCACCGCTGCTCGCAGGCGCACCCACCATTCCTGGAAGTGGACTGCTCGCGGCCCTTCGCCCTCGTCGATGACGACATGGGTCTCGACCGGTGTATCGGTCATCGGGAGCAGCGTGACGCCGCGCTCGGGCAGTCCCCAGCGCGTGGCCAGTCGCGCGGTGACCTGGCTCAGACTCTGCCCTTGGCCCAGCCACATCGAGCGGGCGATGTGCGTGCCGAGGTCCAGGTCGCCGAGACCGAACCACTGCGGCTGCACGCCGAGGGCCGCGAGTTCGGTCTGGACGGCCGTCGTGTCCGCAGCTCGCCCCCACCCCTGTCCCTCGTGCACGCCGTCGCCGAGGGTGTACAGCAGGGTGTCCAGGTCGGGACACACCCGTAATCCGAACAGGGTGATGTCGTCACCGGTGTTGCCGATGATCGTCACGGTGGCGTCGGCGAGATCGGGTGTCCGGGCCAGGTAGGTGGCCAGGCCGCGCAGGAAGCGGGCCCCTCCGACGCCACCAGACAGTGCGGTCACATGCATGGCTGCAGTCTGTCAGGCGCCCGGGACGCTTTGCTGCACAGGCGTTTCCCCTCGTCCCCCGGGTCGGGAGAGCGCGTCCGCGGGGCTATCGAGGCCCCCGACACGCCCGGAGTTGGCCAAAACGCCGCGAATATCAGATCTCGGCTTGACGAAAGGGGTATGACACGCGTGTAATTCCAGTGTTGTCGTTCGCGCTGGAGACCGTGCGACGGGGTGGCTGCCACAGTCCACATGGGCATCACAGCCCACGTGGCCAGGGCACAAGGTTCGACCTGTCGGCTGTGGCCTGAATCCTGACCGGCAGCGGATGTCCGGAGGGGTGCATGCCAACGATGGGTCGAGGAGGCGACATGCACGAGCTGTTGCTGGTTCCCGCACAGGGGGGAGCCGAGGGGGAAGCCGGGTGGCAAGAGCGTTCATTGTGCGCGCAGACCGACCCCGAAGCATTCTTCCCCGAGAAGGGCGGGTCGACGCGCGAGGCCAAGAAGGTCTGCGTGAGTTGCGAGGTCCGCGTCGAGTGCCTGGAATACGCGCTGGCAAATGACGAACGCTTCGGCATCTGGGGCGGGCTGTCGGAGCGGGAGCGGCGCAAGCTCAAGAAGCGGGCCGTGTGAGCGCGCCGCGCGCTCTGCACGGCCTGACCCGCGGACTGGTGCCGCGGCATACCTAGGACGCTGGTGACTTCACGGACCCATCCCCAGGACCCTCCCTCGGAGGACCTTGCCCGCACGCCGGCGCGCGCTGCGGGTGATGTCGGCGACCCGGGTGCGAGGCCGGACTCTGCGGTCGTTGCAACGACATTGGCACCGACCGGCGTTGCGACGCCTGCGGTCACAGCCATTCTCGTGCTACGCAATGGCGCCCCGTGGCTGCCCGACTGCCTCGACGGGCTCGCAGCGCAGCGCCGGGCACCCGAGCGGCTCGTGGCGGTCGACATCGCCTCGAGCGACGGTAGCGCCGCCCTGGTGAGCTCCCACCAGTCACTCGCGGAGGCGATCCCGCGGGTCGAGGTCGTCTCGGTCGACGCGGACGCCAGCTTCGCCGGTGCGGTCCAGGCCGGCATCGCGCGGCTCGGCCCGGATGCGGGCTCGGACTGGTTGTGGCTGCTGCACGACGACAGCGCCCCCGAGCCGGACGCGCTAACGGAACTCGTCGGTGCCGTGCGGCGCTCCCCGTCGGTCGGAATGGCCGGACCCAAGGTCCTGGAGTGGGAGCGGCCGCGGCGGCTGCTCGAGGTCGGCCACCAGCTCACCGCGACTGGCCGACGGATCTTCGCACCGGCACCGGGAGAGCGAGATCAGGGTCAGTACGACGAGCGCACCGACGTGTTGGCTGTCGGCAGCTGCGGCATGCTCGTGCGTCGCTCCATCTACACCGAACTCGGTGGTCTCGACGCCGGCTACCCCGACCCCGCGGACTCGCTCGACCTCGGATGGCGCACCCAACTGGCCGGACATCGCGTCGTCGTCGTCCCCGAGGCTCGGGTGCGGCACGTCGACGCCCGCTACGACCTCGCCCGCAGCACGACTGCCGAAGGAATGGCGGCCCGTCGAGCCCACCGGAGTGCCGCCCGCCGGGTCGCCCTGGCGCGGTGTTCGCCGTGGGTGTTGCCCTTCCTGTCGATCTGGGTCGTCGTCAGCTCGGTGGTGACTGCCCTGGCCCTGCTGCTGCTCAAGCGACCTGCGCACGCCTGGGTCGAACTCGGTGACATCGGAGCACTCGCCCACCCGATCTCCTCGATCCGCTCGCGGTGGGCCTTTCGCCGGCTGCGCCGACTCCGTCGCCGCGATCTGGCCACCGTGTTCGTCTCGACCGGTGAGTCGGTGCGTCACCTCATGGACAAGGTCCACGAGGCGCTCACCCCCGACCGCGACGCCGACGAGCCGGTGCTCGGGACGGGTGCCGCTGCGGCGGAGTCCGGGCCGGTCGCCGAAGAGGCCGACAACCTGACGGTGCTGCCGGCGTCGCTGCCGCAGCGCGTGCTGACGAATCCGGGGTTCCTTGCCATCGTGGCTGCCGGCGCCGCGTCGGCCTACGGTCTGCGCCAGGCGCTGCGTGCGGGCGTTCTCGACGCCGAGGGCTACGGCTTGGTCGGCGGCGAGCTCCAGCGAGTTGTCACCGGGTCCGCTGGGCTCTGGCACACCTACCGCGACGCGTGGTCGGGAGCCGGTTGGGGTGGACCGGCAGACACCGGCCCGGGCACCGGCGTGCTCGCCGCACTGGTCTGGCTCGGCGAACGGCTGCCCTACGTCGCCGATGGTCGCTCGCCCGCATCGGTCGTGCTCGCCTGGCTACTCCTGCTCGGTATGCCGTTGGCGACCGGCACGGCATACCTCGCCTCTCGCGTGATCCCGGCAGCAGGCTGGCTGCGCGCAGTGGTGGCCCTGGCCTGGGGGACCGGAGGGGTCGCCCTCGCCGCGCTCTCCAGCGGTCGGGTCACGGTCCTGCTGGCCCAGATCCTGTTGCCACTCGTGGCGGCGGGGGTGGTGCGCTCGGTGGCGGCGAATGCCACCTTCACCGCCGCGGCCGCCACCGGCCTCGGCGCAGCGATCCTCGCGGCTCTCGTGCCGCTCTTCCTGGTCGTGATCGTTGTCGTGGCGGCCGTCATCGTCGCGGTTGGACCGGGTCTGGCGCGACGAGTGCGCGGTCTGGCCATCCTCGCTATCCCCATCGCCCTGCTGCTGCCGTGGTTGCCCCAATGGCGCGATCCGGCCGTCCTGCTCGGGGCGCCGGGATTGCTCGAGCTGGCACCGGCCCCGGCCGTGTCCCTGGGCAAGGTGGCGCTCGGCTTCCCGGACGGCATACCCACCTGGGTGGCAATCCTGGCCATTGGGCTGTATGCCGCAGCCGGACTGGCCCTGCTGCGTCGGCCCCGGTCACGGCTGGTCAGGGTCGGAGTGTGGACCATGGCCGCTCTCGGCCTGGTCGGCTTGGCGCTGGCGGTGTTTGCGCGGCGCATCGTCCTCGGCGGTGCCGTGGCGGCCGATAGCACGATCACCTCCGCAACTCTCTGGCCCGGCATCGGAGCACAACTGCTCTGGCTCGCGGTGCTGACCATCGCCCTCACCGGATCGGTCGGGCTCTCCGAGGTCGTCGGGGCCGACGGCTGGGGGTGGCGCCGGATCGTCTCGGGTCTGGGCCTGGTGGCCATTGCGGCCACTGTCGTCGTAGGCGTGGCTGTTGCCCTCCGTCCTGGGATCGCTGGGCTCGAGGTGGCCACCGCAACTGCGGTCCCCGCCGTGGCGGTCGAACAGGGTCGGGGCACGGATGGTAACCGGATGGCGATCCTCACCCCCACAGCCGAACGCCTCGACGTGGAAGTGGTCGGAGCCGAGCCGACGAGCGTCGTCCGCGGCCTCGCGCCGACCTCTTGGGCTGCCGATCCAGGAGTCGCAGAGGTCGTGCACGCATTGGCCTCGGGCCAGCCATTCGGTGTCGCCGGTGCAGGTCCGGCGCTGGCCGACCTCGGGATCGGGTTCGTCTCGCTGCGGGCGGCCGGCACCGACCCGATCGTCCGTACTCTCGACGCCACCGCGGGACTGACCCGGCTCGGGAGCACCGACGGGCAGATCCTCTGGCGAGTGCTCACCCGGCCGTCGGCGACCGCTGCGGGTGAGGCGGTCAACCCGTCCCGGGCGCGTCTGACGACCGCCGAGGGCAAGCCGATCGCTGTCGTTCCGGTGCGCGGCCCGCACGGCCAACTCGTGACGTCGCTGCCCGCGGGTCCGGAGGGGCGTCGGCTCGTGGTGGCCGAGTCGCCTGACTGGGCCGGGTGGGCGCAGGTTGCCGTCGATGGCCGGACGGTGGAGCAGGTCGCGGGCACCGGCCCACCGGCATACCTGCTGCCGGCGAGCGCCGGGACCCTGACGGTGTCGTTGCCGCCCCGGCACGGCCGGTGGTATCAGATTCAGTTGGCGCTCCTGGGGATCGCGACCTTCCTCGCCGTACCCTTCGGCAACCGCCGATCCCGGAGGCTGCGATGACATTCCCCTGGGCTCGTGCGCTCCGGGCCGCCATTCTCGGCGCGGCGGGGTCTGGCATCGTCCTCGCGGGGTCGATGGCCACTGGTCGGCTGGACCTCGGTGCGCCGGTTGTCGCCGCGGTCACCAGTGCGCCCGTGGGCGTCCCGGTGCGCGCCTCCACCCTGGTCTGTCCCGGACCGGAGACCGAGGGGCTGGCCGGCGTGTCCGCTGTTCCAGGTGGCACGACGACGGTGACGGCCGTGAGCGCCCCCACGGCGGTTCTGCGCGATCTGGTCAATTCGGCCGGCGGAGAGCTCCTCGCACGGACGCTTCCCGAGGGACCCGTGCTCGGAACGGTCAGCGAGCGTGGTCGGTCGATCACGGGCAGCCTCACCGGCAACGTCAGTGCCGAGGTGAGTGGCAGCGAGGGGCTGGCACCGGGCCTTGCCGCGGTGCAGACCTGGTTGCGTGCTGATTCGGACGACCGCGCCTTGATCGCCACGGCCTGCCAGGTGCCGCGCGACTCGCATTGGCTGCTCGCCGGAGCCGGCGACACCACTCGGAGGGAGCGGCTCGTCGTAGCCAACCCCGGGGGAAACACCCTGACCGTGGATGTCACCGTCTTCGGGGCTCAGGGGCCGGTTGCGACCACCTCGAACTCCCGCCTGGCCGTCCCCCCACGCGGCCGCACGGTCGTGCTCCTCGACGCGATCGCGCCCGGCGAACAGTCGCCGGCGATCCACGTCGTGTCCACCGGGGGGGGGTGGTCGCGGCCGTGCTGCAAGACTCGTGGATCGATGGAGCGGTCGGCCGCGGCAGCGACGACGTCGGGTCGACTCCGCCTCCTGCGACCGAACAGGTCATCGCCGCGGTCCCCGTATCCGGGCCCGCCATGGTGCGGGTGCTCGTGCCAGGCAGCGTCGAGGCGGTGGTGCAGACTCGAGCGCTCACCGCGGACGGGCCGGTCCCCTTGCCGCAGGACAGCGTCGTGCGGGTTCCGGCCGGTGCGGTCCGTGACATCGCGGTCGGCGCGCTACCCCCCGGCACGTATGCCGTGCAGGTCAAGGCCGATCAGGCGGTGGTGACCGCCGCGATGACCGAGCGACGGTCTGACGGCAACGGTCCCTCCGATCTGGCCTGGGCGTCCGCCTCCGAGGCGATTGAGACCGTGGCCGGCACCCCGATTCCGTCAGTGACCCGCGCCGGCCTCGTGCTGGCAGCCGTAGGCTCCGATGCTCAGGTCGAGGTCACCAAGGTCGCCAGTGACGGTGCCACGACGGCCACCGAGGTGACCGTGCCGACCGACTCGGTCGCCCAGGTCGATGTCACCGGCGCTGGGGCGGTGTGGTTGCGGCTGATACGCGGAGCAGTCCGGGCCGGTGTGGTGCTCGAACTCGCCGACCCCGGTGGCCCGCTGTTCAGCGTCGTGTCCCTGCACCCGGCCGTGGTCACGGGCACCGAGATCGCGGTCCGCGAGATTCGCCGCTGACTGCAGGAGCTGCGCTGCCGCCGCGCCGCGCTAGTCGTGCTCATAACGAGGGTCGAGATCGTGCGGCTCGACACCGAGCAATCCCGCGATCTGCTCGGTCACGACGTGCCCGATGAGCAGGGCCAAGTCTCGGTCGTCGATCGCCCGGGTGTGGATGGGGCGTCGATAGATCACCACCCGCGCGGGGGTGCGTCCCTCGGCGGCAAACACCCGACCCAGGGGAATCTCGGCGTGCTCCCACGGCGCGGGGTCGCTGGGGGGGACTTCCTCGACCGCTAGTTCGAACACCGGGAACGGCCTCTTCCAGGCTCGCTCGAGGCTGGTGGCGACCTCGAGCACGAGATCGTCGAATCGCTCTGCTCGGCTGGTCATCGCCGGCACAGGTGGCCAGGCCAGCGGGCCGCGAATGCCCCGGCCATGGCGGCGTCGGCGGCGCGGCAAGCCGGTGGGAGCGGTCACGAGCCAACTCTAGGCGTCCCCGCGGCGTGCCGAGCGGCGCTGGTCAATCGGGGGATCTAGAGTGCCGGGGTGGCTCTCATGCGGCAGTGTTCCAAGACGGGGTGCCGCGGCGGCGCGGTGGCGACGCTCACCTATGTCTATGCGGACCAGACTGCAGTCCTCGGGCCGCTTGCCACCTATGCCGAGCCGCATTCCTACGATTTGTGCGCCCGTCACGCCGAACGCCTCACCGTTCCCCGCGGATGGGAAGCCGTCCGCCTGGACATCGATTTCACCGTGCCACCGCCCTCGACGGACGATCTGCTGGCGTTGGCCGACGCCGTCCGTGAAGCGGCCCGCCCCCGCCCGAACCCGAGCGCTGCGACGACCGGCCCGGCCCACGCAGGTGCGGGCGAACCCTCCGGAGTCACCGAAGGCGTGCGTCGAGGGCACCTACGGGTGCTGCGTTCCCCCTGATCCCGACCTGATCTCCGGGCAGCGGAGGTGTCGGCTGACGAACCGCCTCACTCGCGCGGTCACCTGGGCAGGGCGAGCTCACCCGGTATGCCGGGAAATCTTCTGACCTGCCGCCAGACCTCGTCGCGGCGGCCGTCGCGCTGTGCGGACCACGTCGGGCCAGCACCGTGGCGATGCCCCTCCCGTCTCGGCCACGCTCCCCGAGGGGGAGAGCGCACGCCACTAGGCTGACCGGGTGAACTCTGCGGCGCCATCGCTGCGCGCGTCCGTCCGTGCCGGGGGCCTGGTTGCCCGCGGACTCCGCCCACTGGATGTCGAGGCCCTGTATGCCGTCGGCCTGGCTGCCGGCCGCGCGTTGGGCGGGCTCGATCGGCCGCTCATCGTCGGCTATGACGGACGAACCCACGCGACAGACCTCGCCGCGGCGTTGGTGCAGGGGGTGCTCGCCGCCGGGCGCGATGTCGTCGACCTGGGTGCCGTCACCGCTGACGGATTGCGCTTCGGCGCCGGTGCCTACGGTTCGTCGGCGATCTATCTCGGATCCAGCAGCCGGTATGCCGTTGACCTTGGCGTGCAGTTCTGGGGACCGGACGGCACCGCACTCGACCAAGCCGAGGTGGAGGTCATCGCCGAGACCGCCGACGACTCGGTCGTCCGTGCGAAGGCCGTCCGTGCGAAGGCAACCGACCCGGGTACGGGCGGGCCAACAGGGGTGTCCGGACGGCATACCTCTCGGGATCTGGCCGGCGAGTTTGCCGCCTTCCTCACCCTGCTCTGCGGTGGGCCGAGCCGGAGCGTCCGGAAGGTCGCGGTCGATGCGGTTGGGCCTGCGGTCGAGCGAGTCCTGCACGCACTGACCGACAGCGGGGGAGCTGCACCGGTCTGGCCGGTGCAATTCGTCACCACAGGTCCCACAGCAGATGAGACTGCAGACAGCTACACCGAACTCGGCCTGTTGCGGGAGTTCATCGCGCGAGAAGGAGCCGATCTCGCGGTGGCCTTTGACGGGGATGGCGACCAGATCGTTCTGCTCGACGAGCGAGGGTCGCTGGTGTCGCCCGCGGCCGTCGTGGCACTGCTGGCACTGCCACCCGGGCGCCTCCAGGTCACCGACGGCGGTGACTACCGCTGGCCCGAAGCCTGGGGGATCTCCGGGCTCGCCGCCATGCTGCAGCTGCTCGTCTGCCTCGACTCGAGCGACCGCCCGCTGTCCGACACCGTCACGGCATACCCCTTGAAGGAGACCCCGGTGCCCGACCTGTCCCCCGAGACCGACGCCGCCACCACGGCGCCCAGCGCTGCGGCGAGTAGCGTCGACCACGGACTGCAGCCCTGGATGCGCGGCCTGCTGCGGTGTCCCGCCTGTCTGGGGGGTCTACAGGATGTCGTCGGTGGGCAAGGGCCGGAGCTGGCGTGCCAAAACGTTGACTGCGCCCGGAATTACCCCATCGTCGAGGGGATCCCGGTGTTGCTGGTTGACCAGGCCCGCGTGCGTCCTCAGGCGAGCTGACATGCCCGCCCTGAACCCGGCGTTGGTGGACGACGATGACGCCCTGGCGCGGTACGACTCCCGAGGGGTGTTGAGGTCACTGGCGACAGCCGGCGCTCAGGTGCGCGAAGCGGTGCGGCACAGCGCAGACGCCGGTGTGGGGCGGGTGGCAGGTGGGTCCCGACCGCGCTCGGTGCTCGTCGCGGCCACCGGAGGAACGGCGGTCGTCGGTGACGCGCTGGCGTGGTTTGCGGGTTCAGGTTCACCCGTGCCGATCGACACCCGCTCGCACGGACCGCTGCCGGGATGGGTCGGATCGCTGGATCTCGTGATCGCCGTGTCGCAGTCCGGCCGGGCGGCCGGACCGGTCGGTCTGGCCGCCGAGGCGGCTCGTCGCGGCGCTTTTCTGCTGACAGTCGGGGCACCAGACTCGCCGTTGGCGGCGGTGTGTGCGCAGGCCCGGGGCGTCCACGTCGACGTGCCCACCACCCGCACATCCAGCCGCACGGCCCTGTGGTCGATGCTCACCCCGGTGCTCCTGGCGGCCGAGGCGCTCGGCCTAGCTCGGGTCGGACCCGAGGTGTTAGAAGCCACGGCCGACCGGCTCGACCGAGCGGCCGCGAGCTTCCGGCCGACCTCGGAATCCTTCGTCAACCCCGCCAAGATCCTCGCCGCAGACCTCGCCGAGGGCGTCCCGGTCGTCATCGGCGATTGCCCGCTCTCCGGGGTGGCTGCCCGGCGCGCGGTGAGCGTACTGGCCCGGATTGCCCGAGTGCCGGCCTTGGCCGGCGAACTCCCCGGTGCGGCGAGCGCAGCGGTAGCGCTGCTGGACGGGCCATATACCCAGAGCGGAGCTCAGGCCGCGGCGGCAGCCGCCGGTCATCTCCCCGGGCAGGGAGGCGACCTGCTCACGGGGATCTTCCGTGACCCCTACCTCGACGGCCCGCCGGACGCCTCGCTCGCCGTGCTCATGCTGCGCGACGCGTCCCTCGAGCTCCCGCCCAGCGGCCTCGGTGACGCCCAGATCGCCCGCCCGGGGGCGGACCAGGCAGTGGGGTCGGTCGGGGCGGGCCAGTCGCGTGAGGACCTTGCCGATGCCGTCGTGGCGGTGGCACGCGAGAGCGGCATCCGGGTCAGTGAGGCCCGCGCCGACCCGGGCCACACCCTGGAGCGGCTCGCCGATCTCACCTCACTCGTCGACTTCGCCGCGACCTACCTGGCAATCGGTCTGGGCCTCGACCCGTCGGTGTCATCTCACCTGTCCCGACTGCGCGAGCGCACCAGCGGCTAGCTGATGCGCTCGGCGGTGGCCCCGGCATACCGGAGCTGTCAGGTCTCTGGGACCATCTCGATCGACCCGCACGGGCACTCCTGCACACAGACGCCGCAGCCCTTGCAGTAGTCGTAGTCGATCTCGTAGCCCTTGCCGATGCCGGTCTTCTTCACGGCATTGTCCGGGCAGACTCCGAAGCAGTTGTCGCACGCGAAGCAGTTGCCGCAGGACATGCACCGCCGCGCCTCGAACTTGGCCGTCCGCTCGTCCAGGCCGCTGACCACCTCGTCGAAGGTGGAGGCCCGCCGCGCGCCCTCCAGGTGAGCTCGCTGCTGGTGGGGAGCGTCGGCGTAGTACCAGGTGGTCAGCTTGTCGAAGGTCGCGACCGGGTGCTTGGCGGCAGGCTGGTATGCCGTGCCCCGCAAGTACGCGTCGATGTGCCGAGCGGCCTTCTTGCCATGGCCCACCGCCACGGTGACCGTGCGTTCGGCCGGCACCATGTCGCCACCGGCGAAGACACCCTTGCGGCCGGTCATCATCGACCGGTCGACGGTCACGACCCCGTCGGTGATCTCGATGCCCTCGACGTCCTCGAGGAAGGACAGATCGGCTTCCTGGCCGAGGGCCAGCACCAGCGAGTCGGCCTCCAGCTCCTCGAACTCGCCGGTCGGCTGCGGGAATCCGGTCTCGTCCAGGGCCATCTTCTCGACGAGCATCTTGCCGTCGTCGACATGCTTGATGGTCGAGAGCCACTTGAGCAGGATGCCTTCCTCCAAGGCCTCCTCGACCTCGAAGTCATGGGCAGGCATCTTGTCGCGGGTGCGGCGGTAGACGATGATCGCCTCCTCCGCGCCCAGGCGCTTGGCCGTGCGCGCGGCGTCGATCGCGGTGTTGCCGCCGCCGTAGACGACCACCCGCCGACCGAGCATCGGCTTGTCTTCCTCGGTTTCCACATCGCGCAGGTAGGACACCGCGTCGAGGATCTTGGCGGACTCACCGGCGGGGATGTAGGCCCGCTTGCCGATGTGGGCGCCCACCGCGGTGAAGATCGCGTCGAAGCCTTCGGCGAGGGCGGCCTCGAGATCGGTCACCGTGGAGTTGACCTCGATCTGCACGCCGAGATCGGTAATGCGGCGCACTTCGGCGTCGAGGATGTCGCGCGGCAGCCGGTAGGACGGGATGCCGAAGCGCATCATGCCGCCCACGAGCGGGCCCGACTCTCGGATGAGCACGTTGTGGCCCATGCGGCGCAAATGGTAGGCAGCGGAGAGACCGGAGGGGCCGGCGCCGATGACCAGGACGCGCTTGCCGGTGAGCTCGGTGGGAGCCTCGAAGGACCAGCCCTGCCGAATAGCCTCGTCGCCGAGGAATCGTTCGACGGCGTTGATCCCGACGGCCTCGTCGACCTCGGCGCGGTTACAGGCGTTCTGGCAGGGGTGGTAGCAGACCCGACCCATGATCGCCGGGAACGGGTTGTCCTGGACGATCTGCCGCCAGGCCGCCTCGTAGGAGCCCTCCTCGGCGTGGAACAGCCACTGCTGGATGTTTTCGCCGGCGGGGCAGGCCTGGTTGCACGGCGGCAGCAGGTCGATGTAGACCGGCCGCTCGGTGCGCCAACTGCCGGTCTGGTTGGCCAGGCTCGAGCCGACGTCGAGGGTGATGGCGAAGGGCTTGTGCATCACGTGTTCGCCTCCTCGGCGATGGGGGGGAGGGTGGGAGATACCGCCTCGGGCAGCAGCCCGTAGCGACGGATGTTGCGGTCGGCCTGGGCCTGCAGGCGGTCGATGACCTCGTCGCGGCGCACCGGGTTGAACAGGTGGGCGAATCGCTTCTGGCCCTTGAGGTAGTCCTCGACGGGCACTTGACGCCGGATCGGAGTCGAGGCGACGACCTCGCCGTACTCGGCCTCGAAGACCGGCCACAGGCCGCTCTGGGTAGCCAGCCGCGCGATCTTGATCGTGTCGCACGACGCCGTGCCCCAGCCCAGCGGGCAGGGGACCATGACATGGATGTAGCGGGCTCCCCGCATCGACATCGCCCGGGTGACCTTGGCCTCCAGGTCGTGCAGGTCGGCGACCGTCGCGGTGGCGACATAGGGGATCTCGTGGGCCATGGCGATGCGCGGCAGGTCCTTGCCCTGGCCGAAGACGTTGCCCGGATCCGCACCGACGGCCTGGGTGGTCGCGGTGCGCGCAGCGGGTGGGGTAGCCCCCGAGCGCTGCACGCCGGTGTTCATGTAGGCCTCGTTGTCGTAGCAGATGTAGAGCACGTCGTCATTGCGCTCGAACATCCCTGACAGACAACCGAATCCGATGTCAACGGTGCCGCCGTCGCCGCCCTGGGCGACCACGCGGATCTCGTCACGGCCTAAAGCTTTGTATGCCGCCGCGACGCCCGACGCGACCGCGGGGGCGTTGCCGAACAGCGAGTGCAGCCAGGCAACTCGCCACGACGTCTCGGGATAGGGCGTCGAGAAGACCTCGAGGCAACCGGTGGCGTTGACCGCAACGAGCTGCCCGTCAGCCGCTCGCATCGCCGCATCAAGGGCATAGCGCGCACCCAGCGCCTCCCCGCAGCCCTGGCAGGCCCGGTGGCCGCTGGTCAGCGAGTTGAACCGCTTCGGGTCGGACTGGACCGAGCGTTCGGACACCGGCAGCAGTCGGTTGCCGACGGCGAAGGACCCTACTTGGTAGAACTTCACCGGGGTGGCGGCCGGGCTGTCGTGGACGACCTCGGGCACGACACCCATGTGGTAGCCGGCGTCCGGGACCGAGGACGGCCCATGGACGGTGACGGCGCTGGTCGAGGTGACCTCCAGCGACTCGGCGGCGGACGGCGACGCGGATGAGGACGACATGTGGTCCTTGGCCTCTCTTATCGGGACCCGGCGCGCACGGCGCCCAGGTCGCGCAGGATGTTCTCGGCGGCCGGGCC
>ERZ795062.377-NODE-377-length-39038-cov-48.283636_pt1 | contig 39038 bp, 36 predicted proteins | sample MGYA00375146_ERZ795062 | MGnify/ENA primary metagenome ERZ795062 (study PRJEB30191, sample SAMN05720281) | activated sludge metagenome | isolation source: Anaerobic digester | place: USA | collected 2015-07-16 ...
CAGCAGCTCGTCGAGCACTCCAGCGGGGACCGCTGACGACAACGGCGGCGACCGGACCACCCGCACTGCCGAGCCGGGAGACGACCACGGCGGCGACCGGACCACCCGCACCGCCGAGCCGGGAGACGACCACGGCGGCGACCGGCCGCGCACGTCCACCTCATCGAGCACGAGCGCCTCGTCCTCGAGCACGACCGGATCGTCGTCGAGCACCTCGTCCCGGTCATCCTCGAGCGCCTCCACCAGCTCGTCCTCCTCCACCTCCGACGACTCGGACAACTTCGACGACAACTCGGGCTCCGGCTCGGACGACAACTCGGGCTCTGGCTCGGGCTCTGGCTCCGGCTCGGACGACAACTCGGGCTCGGGTTCGGGTTCCTCGGGCGGCGGCAGCGATGATGGTTCTGGCCACGACTCCGGTGACGACAGCGGCTCCGGTGGCCACGGCTCCGACGACTGAAAGGTGCGAACGCTGACCGCGTCATCGACACCATGGGTGGGCGCCGAGGGCACTTCGTCCCCGGCGCCCGCCGCGGGCTGGGTCACCCTCGCCGACGGACAACCCGGCGAGCGCGCCCAGGCCTTGCCCACCCCAGGACGCACGCTCGCCCAACTCGTCATCGCTGCGTTGATCGTGTTGGGCCTGGTCCTGGTCGGCACCTCCTTCGCGGCCAGCCGCCTGGCTGAGCGCGAGGCGGTCAACGACGCGGCGCACACCGCAAATCTGCTGGCGCAGGCGGTCATCCAACCGGCCCTCACCGACGCCCTCGTGGCCGGCGACCCGGCCGCGTTCGCCGCCTTCGACCGAGTCGTCAGGGACAGCGTCCTGCCCAACAACATCGTCAGAGTCAAGCTGTGGCACCCGGACGGCACCATCGTCTATGCCGATGAGACCAGGCTGGTCGGTCAGAAGTTCACCCTCGACCCCGAGCAGCTCGAAGTCTTGACCGTCCCGCAGACCCGGGCCGAGGTCTCCGAGCTGGATCGTTCGGAGAACGAGTTCGAGCGCTACGGCGGCAAGCTGCTTGAGGTCTATCGGCCGGTCTGGACCCCGGGCGGTGAGGCGTTGCTCTTCGAGGTCTACGGCGCCTACGCCCCGGTCGCTGAACGGACGAGCGACCTCTGGCGGGGGTTGGCCGGGCTCATTGCGAGCAGCTTGCTGCTGCTCTTCGTCCTCATGACCCCGATCCTTTGGAAGGTCCTCGACCGGCTCGGACAGGCCCACGCCCACCGCGAAGACCTGCTGCGCCGCGCCGTCGACGCCTCCGACGAGGAGCGCCGCCGGATCGCGGCGACCCTGCACGACGGCCCGGTCCAGGAGCTCGTCGCCAGCTCGCTTGTCGTGGCTGGAGCTGCCGAACAAGCCAGCTCGGCCGGCCACGCCCAGCTCGCCGACGACATCCGAGAAGCCGGCGGAACGGTTCGAGCGAGCATCGCCAGCCTGCGCTCGCTGTTGGTCGACCTGTATCCGGACCGGCTCGCCGACGCGGGACTGGCCGCCGCCGTGGACGACCTCGGGGGTCCGCTGCGCTCGCGTGGCACCACGGTGACCATCGATCTGGACCCGGTCGCCGTGGCCCAGCTCGATGAGGAGTCGACCCGGTTGATCTACCGCGTGACCCGGGAGTGCCTGCGTAACGTCGCCAAGCACGCCGGTGCCTGCACCGTCTCGGTGACGCTCGCGCCTGCGGGGCAAGGGCGGCATACCGAGTTGCTCATCGTTGACAACGGCGTCGGGTTCGACGTCGCAGCAAGCCGCGCCCGACATGGCCACTTCGGCCTGCGGGTGCTCACCGACCTCGCCGAAGGCGCCGGAGCCGTGCTCCAAGTCGCCTCGGCCCCTGGAGCAGGCACGCGTTGGCGCCTGCTCCTGCCCGACCAGCCTGGAGGTATGCCGTGATCGCCACTCCCGTGTCCCCGCCCGCCGAGTCGCCGCTCGACACCACCCCCGAGCCGTCGGTGGTCGCGGCCGACGACCGGGTCGCTGAGCCGACGCCCGCGCCCGCGCCCGCGTCAACGGCGGCGCCGGCGACTGGCGTGACGGCCGCTCCGATGACCGGAGTGACGACCGTCGGGGCGACCCGGGCGACAACCGTCGTCCTCGTCGATGACCACCGATTGGTCCGCGCTGGGTTGCGCGGCATCATCGACGCGGCCCCCGACCTGACTGTCGTCGGAGAGGCCGCCGACGGTGCGGAGGCCCTCGCCGTCGTGCGAGCCACCCAGCCCGACGTCGTCCTCATGGACCTGTCGATGCCGGGCATCGACGGGATCGAGGGGACCGCCCGCCTGCGGGACTCCGGTGAAGAGACCAGGGTCGTCGTGCTCACGTCGTTCGTCGAGCATGAGCGGGTGACCGCTGCGCTGGCGGCCGGAGCTGTCGGCTATCTGCTCAAAGACAGCGACCCTCGCGACGTCCTCGAAGCGATCCGCTCCGCCGCCGCCGGGTACGCCCCCCTGGATGCCCGAGTGACGCGGGCGCTGCTGCCGAGCGCCAAGCCGGTTGATCCGGCCGCGGCGCTCAGCGTGCGGGAGCGGGAGGTGTTGGTGCTCGTCGCCCAAGGCATGGCCAACAAGCAGGTCGCTCGAGCCCTGGGGATCTCCGAACGCACCGTGAAGGCCCACCTGGGCAACGTCTTCCGGCACATCGGCGTGGCCGATCGCACCAGCGCCGCGCTGTGGGCCCGCGACCACAACGTCGGCTAGCACGCCTGGGTGAGGCGGGCGGCATACAGTGCGGGGAACGGACTTGACCCTCACCCGACGTGAGCCGCGACGCTGGTTCGCATGACGACGAAGGCACCCACTGTGACGGGCGAACACACCGAGACCACCTTCACGGTGGGCCAGGTGGCCGACCTGCTCGGGGTGACGGTGCGGACGCTGCACCACTACGACGGGATCGGGTTGGTCGTGCCGAGCGAGCGCTCGCGCGCGGGCTATCGGCTCTACACCACTGCCGACCTCACCCGTTTGCAGCACGTCGTCGTCTACCGCCGGTTGGAGTTCCCGCTCGAGCAGATCGCCACCCTGCTCGAGGAGGGTGCCACCGATCCGCGGGCCAGCGCCGAGCACTTGCGTCGGCAGCGGGCCGCGGTCCTGACGCGACTGGACGAGTTGCGTGGCCTCGTCACGGCCATCGACACCGCTTTGGAGGCAACGATGAACGACCGATCCGCAACCCGCGAGGAGATGAGGGACCTGTTCGGCGACGGGTTCTCCGACGACTACGAGGCCGAGGCGCAGGAACGGTGGGGTGAGACGTCGGCGTGGAAGCAGTCGGCGGCCCGGACCGCGCGCTACTCCAAGGCCGATTGGGTCGAGGTCAAGGCAGAGATGGCGGCCGTCGGGGAGGGTTTCGCGGCGGCAATGGACGCCGGTATGCCGCCCACCAGCGAGGCTGCGATGGACGCCGCCGAGGCGCATCGGGCGTCGATCGAGCGCTTCTACGACTGTTCGTCGCTGATGCATCGAGGGCTGGCCGACATGTACCTCGCCGACCCCCGGTTCACCAAGACCTACGAGGACATCCGGGTGGGGATGGCGCAGTATGTGCACGACGCCATCTACGCCAACTCCGCCCGCCGCGACGCGTGAGGCCGGGTCGAGGTATTCGGCCGTCACCTGGCGATGGCGGGATACCTCGACCCGGCAAGATGTCGGACTGAGCATCTAGGCTCTGGCACGTGAGCCTTCCCTCGACGACGACGCCCCGACTGGGGCTGTTCGTCGCCTTCGAGGGGGGCGATGGGGCGGGGAAGTCCACCCAGGTGCGGCTGCTCGCGCAGGCCCTCACCGACGCGGGCCGCGAGGTCGTCGTCACTCGCCAGCCTGGAGGCACGCCGCTGGGCAGCGCGATCCGCGACCTCGTCCTGCACGGCGGGCACGTCTCGCCGCGCGCCGAGGCCCTGCTGTATGCCGCCGACAAGGCTCACCATGTCGACGAGCTCATCCGCCCGACCCTCGAACGCGGCGTCGATGTGCTCACCGACCGCTACACCGACTCCTCGATCGCCTATCAGGGTGCCGGGCGCGATCTGGGGCCCCAGGAGATCCACGAGTTGCTGGTCTGGGCGGTCGCCGGGTTGTTCCCCGACTTGACGATCGTTGTTGACGTGCCGGCAGCCGTGGGACGAGCCCGCCGCGGATCCGTCCACGACCGCATCGAGTCCGAAGGCGACGATTTCCACGAGCGGGTCCGCCAGCACTTCCTGGACCTGGCCGCGGCCGCCCCGCAGCGCTACCTCGTGTTGGACGGCACCGCTGATCCGGCCGACCTGCATGCCCAGGTCGTCGCCCGCCTGCGCGCCGAGGGGGTCGCCCTGTGAGCGTCTGGGATGAGGTCGTCGGTCAGTCCCAAACCGTCCGGACGCTCAGCCACGCCGCCACGCACCCCGACGCGATGACCCACGCCTGGCTGCTCACCGGCCCACCCGGCTCCGGCCGATCGACCGCGGCCCGGGCCTTCGCGGCGGCGCTGCAGTGCCCCAACCATGGCTGCGGCACCTGCCGGGAGTGCCGCACCGCCGTCGAGGGCACCCACGCCGACGTGCGGATCGTCGCCACCGAGGGCCTGTCGATCAAGGTCGAGGACACCCGCGCCCTGGTCCAGGAGGCCGGGCTGCGCCCGTCGGTCGGGGCCTGGCGGGTCATCGTCATCGAGGACGCCGACCGCCTCACCGAACGCGCCGCCGACGCCCTCCTCAAGGCCCTCGAAGAGCCCACGCCCCGCACGGTCTGGATCCTCTGCGCCCCCTCCCTCGAAGACGTCATCGTCACGATCCGTTCGCGCTGCCGCCACGTCCGCCTGCGCACGCCGCCCGTCGCGGCGGTGGCCGAGTTGCTGACCCGGCGGGACGGCATACCGGAGCCGATGGCCAGGTATGCCGCTCGGTCGGCGCAGTGCCACGTCGGGAAGGCGCGCCGCCTGGCCCGCGACGAAGGGGCCCGTAATCGGCGCCACGAGATCATCAGCCTCCCGCTGCGCATCCGGGGGGTGGGCGACGCTGTCGGGGCCGCCGCCGACCTCGCGAGCATCGCCGACGCAGAGGCAGGAGCGTCGTCGTCCAGCCGGGACGCCGCCGAGCGCACCCGGCTGCTGGAGACCCTGGGGGCCGACCCGGAGGCACGCACCCAGCCGCCCCATGTCCGGGCCCAACTGGCAGCCCTGGAGAAGGAGCAGAAGGCCCGCGCGACCCGGTTCGGGCGCGACGTCGTCGACCGGTCGCTCATCGACCTGCTGTCGATGTACCGCGACGCGCTCGTCGTCCGTGCGGGGGCGACCGTCGAGCTCGTCAACGCCGAGGCTCTCGACCAAGTGCGGGCGCTGGCCGCCGCGATGAGCGCCGAGCGGCTGCTCGCCTGCATGGACGCGGTCGGCGAGGCGCGCGAACGGATCAACCTCAACGTCCCGCCGCTGCTCGCGCTGGAAGCCATGGCGGTCTCACTCCAGGTCCCGACCCCCTCCAGCAGGTAACCTTCCGGCAAGACGGCATATGTCCGGGTCGGTTCTTCCGGACGATTGGGTATGCCGCCCGCTTGAGTGGACGAGAAGGAGCACCACCGGTCATGAGACTCCCGACCGCCCGGCCCCGCAGCACCAAGGTGGACCGCAGCCGGGTCGACCGGCGGCTGGCCCTCATCGCGTCGGGCGTGGTGGCCGTGCTGTCGCTTTCGGCGTGCCTGGTGCTGCCGTTCCTGCCGAATGACCCGGCGACCCCGTCGGGCGGAAGCACGACCGTGCCGTTGTCGACGGCCGACGCGAGCGCGGTCCGGCAACCGCCTGCGGGGACGACCGGCCTCGACCGCTTCTATGCCCAGCAACTGGCTTGGAGTTCCTGTCAGGGCGGCGAGTGCGCGACCCTCGAGGTGCCGATCGACTACGCCCAGCCGCAAGGGGCGACGATCGAGCTCGCACTGCTGCGGGTCAAGGCCAAGTCCTCCAACGGACGCCTGGGGTCGCTGGTCGTCAACCCTGGAGGGCCGGGCGGTTCCGGGGTGGAGTACGCCAGCTACGCCAACCAGATCGTCGGCGCGCCGGTGCGCGCGGCATACGACATCGTTGGTTTCGACCCGCGCGGGGTGGGCGATTCGGCTCCGATCGACTGCCTTGACGACGCGGGTCTGGACGCCTTCCTCGGCATGGACCCGACGCCGGACGACCTGGCCGAGGAGCAGGCTTTCGTCAAGGGGGCCAAGGCGCTCGCCGACGGGTGCAAGGCGCGCGGCGGGGCGCTGCTCGCGCACGTCTCGACTGTCGATGCGGCCAAGGACATGGACATCCTGCGGGCAGCGCTCGGCGAGGCGAAGCTGCACTACCTCGGCAAGTCCTACGGCACCTTCCTCGGATCGACGTATGCCGGGTTGTTCCCGGCCAAGGTCGGCCGTTTCGTCCTCGACGGCGTCGTGCCGCCGGACCTCACCTCCTCGGAGTTGTCCCAGGGCCAGGCCCGCGGCTTCGAGGAGGCGACTCGCGCGTATGTCGCCAACTGCATCAAGCGCAGCTCCTGCCCGGTCGGATCGACCGTCGATGAGGGCATGCAGTGGTTGCGTGACTTCCTCAAGGGGCTGGATGGGCAGCCGATCCGGGTGACCACCGATGCGAAGATCACCGAGCTCAACGAGGCCTGGGCCGCCGTCGGACTGGCCAACGCGATGTACTCCCAGCAGGCCTGGCCCTCGCTCACGTCCGCCCTGATCGCCGCACAGAACGGTGACGGCGACGAACTCATGGACCTGGCCAACCAGTACGCCGATCGCACCTCGGGCGGGACCTACGCCGGGAACATCATGGAGGTCATCTACGCGGTCAACTGCCTGGACCGGCCCGACACCGCCGATCTGGCGGTCGTCGAGAAGAACGCCGATGCCTTCGCCCAGGTCGCGCCGACGTGGGGTCGGTTCTTGGCGTGGGGTTCGGTGCCCTGTGGCGTCTGGCCGATCCAGACCGGTAACACGCCGGCCAAGATCACCGCGGCGGGCAGCGGTCCGATCGTCATCGTCGGCACCACCCGGGACCCGGCGACGATCTACGAATGGTCGGTCCGGTTGCGCGGTGACCTCGCCAACTCGGTGCTGCTCACCTTCGACGGTGACGGGCACACGGCATACACCCGGTCCAACTCGTGCATCGACAAGCCGATCGACGACTACTACGTCAAGGGGATCGTGCCGACCGACGGCCTCAAGTGCTGAGGTATGCCGCGCGGTTCGCTCGCGCGTCGGGTCGCGGGTGTGGTGGCGCGGTCAGCGGCCGGCGATGACCAGGCCCTTGCCGTCGGCTCCCAGTTTGGTGAGAGCGGCGACGGCGCGGTCATAGAACGGCCGGTATGCCGCCTTGCGCGCCTCGCTCACGGCGGGGTCGGCCAGCAGGGTGGCCAGGTCGACGTAGCGCAACGGTTCGTTGAGGTTGCTCATCGCCGCCGGCCGGGCCTCGGCCCTGGTGACGGCCCAGCGCCCGTCGCTGCCCTGGGCAAAGGTGAACGAGGCCATGACCTCGTGCTGGGCCATGGTGAGCTTGGGGAGCCGGTGCTGGTGGGCGATCATGTTGCCCAAGCCGAAGGCCACCCAGGTGTCGCCGATCTTGTCGAACGGCTGCACGACGTGGGCGTGGTGGCCATAGATGAGGTCGATGTCCGGTGACGCCGCCAACGCGGTGGCGACGTCGCGCTGCTGGGCCGTGGGGAGGATCTGATACTCCGTCCCGGCGTGCAGGGCGACCAAGACGATCTGGGCGCCGGCCGAGCGGGCCGCACGAGCGTCGGCGAGGATCGTGGCGGTGTCGATGACATCGACGGCCCAGGTCTTGTCGGCGGGGAGTCGGAAACCGTTGAGGCCGTAGGCGTAGGCGAGCAGCGCAACCTTGACCCCGTGGGCGTCGAGCATCGTCGTGCCGGACTGCTCCTCAGCGCTGCGGTTACTGCCGGCGTGCTTGAGGCCAGCGGCATCCATCGCGTCCAGGGTGCGCTGGATGCCGGGGACACCCTTGTCGACCGTGTGGTTGGACGCGGTCGTGCAGGCGTCGAACCCGGTGTCGACGAGCGCCGGGAGGATCTCCGGCGGGACCGAGAAGACGGGGTAACTGGTGTAGGGACCACCCGGCGGTGCAACGGGCGTCTCGAGGTTGCAGATCGCCAGGTCAGCACCTTCGACGAACGGCTTGGCCCCGGCGAGCAGCGGCCGGTAGTCCAACCCGTGGCTGGCCTGGCCCGGGTTCGCCGCGCCGTCCCTGGCTGCCTGGTCGGTGACCCCTGAGTGCAGCAGGACGTCGCCGGTGAGGGCGATGGTCACGGTCGAGCCGTCCTTGGCCGGTGCGGCTGGCGCTGGTGTGGTTCCGCTCGGTGCCGGGGCCGGCGTGCCCGCGTTCGAGGAGGCCGGCTTCGCGACGACGGTCGCCGAGGCGGTGGGGGACCCTCCAGCCAGGGTCGCCGGCGCTCCTGCTCCGGTGCAGGCGGACAGGGTGAGGGACAGGCCGGCGGCAAGCGCCGCGCCGAGGGAGAGAGGGCCCCGTAAGGTCACGGATCCGAGACTAAGCCACGCTCGCGGCATACCGGGGGCTTCCGGGTGTGACACGAACCGGGGGTGACGCGCCCCCGCCAGAGGCCTGCCGCGGGAGGGGTATGCCGCGCGCCTCAGGCAACCGGTTTCGTGGGGTGGCGCCGGTGTCCGTATACTCGGTGCCCGCGCCTCGGCTGGGGCGCACGCCGCCTTAGCTCAGTCGGCAGAGCGATTCACTCGTAATGAATAGGTCTGGGGTTCGATTCCCCAAGGCGGCTCAGACAACGCCCTCCGGATTGCCGGAGGGCGTTGCTGCTTTCGCGCTCGCCGCTCGCCCCGGCTTGCGTCATGCCAACCGCGACGTATGCCGCGCGTCTGGCATGACGCAACTCGCTCGCCTCGCGGCCGGCTCACATGCCTGGAGGGCGGATCGCCGCAACGGGGACGAACAGGGTCGTCGGGTCGCCGGGGAACGGCTGCAGACCGTGGTGGAGGTAGAACGCGACGGCCCCGTCATCGATCGCGTGGACGAGCATTGCCTTGACCCCGACGATGCCGGCCGTTGTCGCCACCCGGAGAGCAGCGTCGCGCAACAGTGAGGCACCGACTCCGCGGCCAGCATGTCGCCGGTCGACCGCCAAGCGGCCGAGGAGGATGACGGGGATCGGGTCGGGCATGTTGCGTCGTAGGCCGGCGGGGGCCCCAACCTGAGCAACGGAGGATGCGGCCAGGGCGTAGTAGCCCACGACGAGCCCGTCGCAGGTGGTGACGAAGGTTCGGGATGCGCCGCTGTCCTGGTTACGCACGGCTCGACTGACCAGCCAGCGATTCAGTGCGTCGTTCCCGCTGTCGAAGCCAGCCAGATCGTGGGTTGGTTGCAGGGGCTCAGGCGGCGTGTAGCGACTCACTCGTCCCACACGGGCGGTCGGGCGATGAGGGCGGCGAAGCGATCTGAGGTCACCGGTTGGTCGAGCGCGTTGACGAACTCGCTCCAGACCTGCTCGTCGACCTCGAAGACCGCGCGCGAGCCAAGGACGTCCTCCGCCCGCGCCAGGATGGCGGCGACGCTGAACTCGGTGAGGGTGCTCCCGGTGGCGGTGGCCGCTGCTTCGAGTGCCTTGCGTTGCGAGCGAGTCAGGCGCAGGGCGAGGCGTTCGTCCTTGGCAGTGGTGCTCATCGGCCCAGTGTACGCCTCTAAGGCGTACGGCCGAGTTCCCGGATTCCCCAACCTCAAGCGCGATATATTGCAGCACCAGACGCGCCCCTGGCCCCCGAAACGAGCGGTCGGTCGCTCCACTCCCGAGGAGTCGTCATGAAGCTGCACGAGTTCCCGCGCCACCCGCTCACCTTCGGTCCCAGCCCCGTGCATCCGCTGCGCCGCCTGACCCAACACCTCAGCGGCGCCCAGATCTGGGCCAAGCGCGAGGACGTCAGCAGCGGCCTGGCCTTCGGCGGCAACAAGGTCCGCAAACTCGAATACATCGTCCCCGACGTGCTGGCCACCGGCGCCGATACCTTGGTCTCGATCGGCGGCTACCAGTCCAACCACACCCGCCAGGTCGCGGCGGTCGCGGCATACCTCGGCCTGAAGTGCCGCCTCGTCCAGGAGAAGTGGGTCCCCTGGGACGACCCGGTGAACGACAAGGTCGGCAACATCCTGCTCTCGCGGATGATGGGCGCCGACTCGCGCCTGGACCCGCATGGCTTCGACATCGGCATCCGCGACTCGTGGAAGGACGCCCTGCGCGAGGTCGAGGCCAGCGGCGGCACGCCCTACCCGATCCCCGCCGGCGCCTCCGAACACCCGCTCGGTGGGCTCGGATTCGCCAACTGGGCCTTCGAGGTCGCCGAGCAGGAGAAGGCCCTGGGCGTCTTCTTCGACACGATCATCGTCTGCACGGTCACCGGCTCGACCCACGCCGGGATGATCGCCGGCTTTGCCGCGTTGGAGGACCTCACCGGCGTGCGGCGCCGCGTCATCGGCATCGACGCCTCGGCGACCGTTGAGCAGACCCGCGACCAGGTCGGCCGGATCGCGCGGCATACCTCCGAGCTCATCGAGCTGGGACGCGACCTGCGCGATGACGAGATCACCGTCCTGGAGGGGTGGGCGGGCGACCTCTACGGCGTGCCGGTCGACTCGACGATGGAGGCGATCCGCCTGGGCGCCCAACTTGAGGCGATGATCACCGACCCGGTCTACGAGGGCAAGTCGCTCGCCGGCCTCATCGACCTGGTCCGCAGCGGCGACATCCCCGCGACCTCCACCGTGCTCTACGCCCACCTCGGCGGCCAGCCGGCGATCAACGCCTACCACCGCCTCTGGTCCTGAGCGTCCGGGGGCGCCCCCGCGCGGAACACGCCGAATGCCATTGGTCGGGGGCGGGCGGCATACCCGTGCTCAGTCGCGGCGCGCGGCCCGACCATTGGTATGCCGTGTGCGCGCGGCACCCGCGGGTCGGGACTGAGGGCCCGTGAGACCTGTCGCCTCGTAGCTACTGTGGCCGATGTGATGGACACCGACCACCTCTGGCCGGAGCCGCTGCGTCGGATGCCCGACGGGACGGTCAAGCAGATCAACCCCTACTCGGGGACCTCGGTCTGGACCGTGCCGGGGCGCGGCAACCGGCCGATCGCTTCGGGGCTGCCTGCGCCGGGGCCGATCGACCCCGCGATGGCGGGGCGGCACTGCGCGTTCTGCGAGGGCCGCTACTTCGACACGCCGCCGGAGAAGTCACGGCTGGTCGCGGACCCCGATGGGTGGCACCTGCTGCGGGGGCTGACCGCCAACCGGATCGAGGACTCGGTCGCGCAATTCCGCCGGATCCCCAACCTGTTCGAGATCGTCGCCTATGACTACTGGCGGCTCAACTACGGGTTCGAGCCAGGCAGCGAGGCGCGCGAGCGGCACGACCACTACCTCTCGACCGACTTGGGGCGCAAGCACGTCGATCAGATGATCCGCACGCGGGCCATGGCGGGGGGCATGAGCGAGGCGCAATGGGCGGCGCTGACGCCCCAGGACAAGGCCCAGCGGGCCATGTCGTTCTTCGCCGGGACGCATGACGTCATCGTCGCGCGCCGGCATTTCGTCGACGGAGCGAGCACGACCGATCAACTCGCCGCCTCGGGGTCGCTCACCCCTGACGAGCACGCGGCATACCTGCGCTTCACGGTCGACGCGCTGCGCTCGCTCTACGACGCGAACCGCTATGCGCGCTACGTCGCGGTCTTCCAGAACTGGCTGCGGCCCGCGGGCGCGTCCTTCGACCACCTGCACAAGCAGTTGGTCGCGGTCGACGAGCGCAGCGTGCGGACCGAACACGAGTTGCGCCGCCTGCGGGACAACCTCAACCTCTACAACGAGTTCGCGGTCGACTACGCGGCCCGGCAGAACCTCATCGTTGCGGAGAATCCGTATGCCGTGGCCTTCGCCGGCTTCGGCCACCGGTATCCGTCGCTGGAGATCTACAGCAAGAGCGAGTTCGCGCGGCCGTGGGAGCAGCCCTCCGACGACCTGCGCGGCTTCTCCGACCTCCTGCACGCCTGCCATGCGGCGACGGGAGCGGCCGTGCCCAGCAACGAGGAGTGGCACTACCAGCCGCCGGATGTCGACCTGCCGATGCCCCTGCGGACGGTGCTCAAGTGGCGGGTCTCGACGCTCGCGGGCTTCGAGGGCGGGACCAAGATCTATCTCAACACGATCGACCCCTGGCATCTGCGCGACCGGGTGGTCGGTGCCCTGTTCGAGTTGCGGGAGCAGGGAAGGATCGCCCCGGACATCCGGATCGCCACCGAGTGCGCCTGCCGGCCGAACTCCCTGAAGTACAACCCGCTGCTGCACTGAGGGCCTGGCCGGCGTCCGACCGGCCACGCACCCCGCCTTTCGTTACCATATCGTTATCTCATTCGAACAGGCGAGCGAATTCGCTCGATAACCTGCGAAAAAACAGCCGTGTGATTCGACCAATCACACGGCTGTCATTCTTGAATTACGGCGTGTCGCAACGGTATTGGAGTGATCGCTGTTTCGCGTGTGACGAATGGGTTCTACGCTCGGCAACGGCCTGGGGGAGAGGGTCGTAGGCAATTCGGGTGCTCGTCAACGGCAGCGAAGGAGCGTGTGGCGTGGCGAAGTCAGCGCGCGCGTCGCGACGCGGGCTGCGCTGGGCCATCGCTGGGAGCGTGGCTGTCGCTCTGGTCGCGAGCACCGCGACCGGAGCATCGGCAGACCCGACACCGGTCGTGCCGTCGGCTGAGCAGGTCTCGGCCGCCGCGGCCGCCGCTGGTTCGGCGGAGGCTCAGGTCGCCGCACTCGACGCTGAGTTGGCCGTCGCCCGAGCCACCCTGCAGGAGCAGCAAGAGCGGGCAGGAGCGGCCGCGGAGGACTACAACCGCGCCGCCGAAGAACTCGATGAGGCCACGTCGGCGCATACGACGGCCACCGCCAAGGCGACCGCCGCCGCCCAGGCCTCCGAGGAGGCGACCCTCGCCCTGTCCCGGTATGCCGCCGAGGTGTTCCAAAGCGGTGGCGGACTCGGCCAACTGGACGTCTTCTTCGGAGGGGGCGGGCCCGCTCAGACGCTCGACAGGGCCGCTGGCCTTGAAGCCGTCGGCGAAGAGCGCGCTCGGGTCATGCGCGACGCCGAATCCGCACGCCACCTGGCCCGCACGCTCGCGGAAGCCGCGGCCGAGGCGCAGCAGCGCCAGGAGCAGGCCGCGCAGACGGCCCACGCAGCACGCGACATCGCCCAACGTGACAACGACGCGGCCGCGGCAGCAGCGGCGACCGCGGCCGCCCATCAGGAGCAGGCGCTGGGCCAACTAGCGACGTTGCGCAACACGTCCGTCGAGCTTGAACGCCAGCGTCAGGACGGCCTGCAGGCGATCGAGCAGGCGAGGATCGCTGAGGAGGCCCGACGCAAGGCCGAGGAAGCCGCCCGCCAGGCCGCAGCGCAGGCTGCTCGCCTCGCGGCGGCAGAGGCTGCCCGGCTGGCCGAGGCGGATCGCCAGGCCGCGGCAGCAGCGGCTGAGGCCGCCCGCAAGGCAGCGGAGGAGGCGGCCAAGAAGGCGACCTCGACCCCAAGCCCGACCCCGACGCCCAAGCCGTCGACGACCCCGACGCCCAAGCCGTCGACGACCCTGACTCCCACGCCGACCCCGACGAAGTCCACCACGCCCCCGCCGACCCCGCCGCCGCCGGCAACGAACGTGCCGGCGCCGAAGGCCGGCGTGGATGCCGTGATCGCCTTCGCCCGCGCACAACTCGGCGAGCCGTATGTCTGGGCTGCGGCAGGCCCCAATTCGTGGGACTGCTCAGGCCTGACGATGGTCGCCTGGGCGCAGGCGGGAGTGCGGCTCACGCACTACACCGGGAGCCAGTACAAGCAGACCGCCCGCGTGCCCGTCGACCAACTCAAGCCGGGTGACCTGGTCTTCTTCGGCCCCAGCGTCGCGGGCATCCATCATGTGGGGCTCTTCATCGGCAACGGCCAGATGATCCACGCGCCCTACACGGGGACCGTCGTCAAGATCTCCACGATCTGGCGCCCCGACTTGATCCCCTACGGCGGCCGTCCCTAACCGGGCCCTCGTGCAGCGAGGTCTCAGTGGCTCTCGGTGGGACGCCAGCGAGCAGTCGTGTGGCCGGCAGCCCGAGCCCGCTCAATCGCCTCGATGATGACCCGCTCCGCCACGACGCGACCGAACCAGCGCGAGGCGTCGACCGACTTCTCCGGCTCGAGGTCCTTGTACGTGTCGAAGAAGTGCCCGATCGCCGCGGTCTCGAACTTGTTGATCTGGTCGAGCTCGGTGATGTGCGCCTGGCGCGGGTCACCGGCCGGGATGCACAGGATCTTGTCGTCGCCGCCGGCCTCGTCGGTCATCTGGAAGACGCCGATCGCGCGGGCCCGCACGACACATCCGGGGAAGGTCGGCTCGTCGAGCAGGATCACCGCGTCGAGCGGGTCGCCGTCCTCGCCGAGGGTGTCCTCGATGTAGCCGTAGTCACCCGGGTAGGCCATCGAGGTGAACAGCATTCGGTCGAGCCGGATCCGGCCCGTCGCATGGTCGACCTCATACTTGTTGCGGTGTCCCTTGGGGATCTCGATGGTGACGTCAAACTCCACGTCCGTGCCCCTCTTCGCTGGTCTCGGGTGACCTACGCTTCGGTTGTCGTTGGTCAGTTCACAGACTAGGGGGTGAGACCTTGCGTCGCGTCACGGCGGTCGCCTTGGCCGGCCTCCTCGCCATCGGGGGCTACGGCACGGCCGATGTCCTGGACCTCGTGCCAGGCCTCATCACCCTTGCGCCGGAGGCCGCGGCATACCCGACCTCCCCCTCGCCGACCTCCTCGGCGGGTGCTACGGCTCACCTCCCGCTGCCCTCGGCCGCCCCATCCGGTATGCCGGTCGCCCCCGTCGACACTGCGGCGCCACTGCCCAGCGTGGCGGGGATCAAGGCCGCCGTCGCGCCCGCCCTGGCCGACCCGGACCTCAAGGGAGCCGCCGTCGTCGTGCGCGACGCGCTCACCGGCGCCGACCTGCTCGACGTGTCCGGCAGCGAGCCCCGGATCCCGGCGTCGACCCTCAAACTCATTGCCGCCCTGGCGGTCCAGCAAGTCTTCCCCGACGGGACGACACTCGTGACCCGCGTCGTCCAGGGCGCGAGCCCTGACACCGTGGTGCTCGTCGCCGGGGGAGACATGTTCCTGGCGCCCGACAAGGGCGATCCGGCCGCGACCGTGGGCCGGGCCGGGCTGGGTGATCTGGCCGACTCGGTGGCTACCGCGTTGCGCGCCAAGGCGATCACCCAGGTGACCGTGCAGGTGGACACCTCCTACGCGCCGGGTCCGCAGGTGGCGGCCGGCTGGCAACCGGCGTTCCGCGCCCTCGGGATCGTCGGCCCGGTGGCGATGCTCGGTCTGTCGACCCAATGGGCCCAGAGCGGCAAGCCGGGCCCGGCCGATCCCGTTGCCGAGGTGGTCGCGGCCTTCGCTGCGCGGCTCACCGAACGAGGCATCACCGCCGTGGCCGGGGGGCGCGCGTCCGGGGCCGGGGTATCGCTCGGTGAGGTCCACTCCGCGCCCGTCACCGATGTCCTTGGCCTGGCCCTGGAGCGAAGCGACAACACCGTGACCGAGTCCCTGGCCCGTCAGGCCGCCTTCCGGGTGGGGCGGCCGAGCGACTTCGAGGGGACGGCGGCATACCTGCGCGAGGCCCTCACCCTCGCGGGGATCGATCCGCGTGGCATGAGTGTGCACGACGCGTCGGGGCTCAGCCGCACGAGTCACGTCCCGGCCAGGGTCCTGGCCGACGTCCTCAACCTCGGCGTGAAGGGCACCGTCCCGGGCTTCACCCAGGCGCTGCGCCACTTGCCGGTGGCGGGGCTGACGGGCACCTTGGGGACGCGCTTCACCGCGGCCCCCCAGGCCCCGGCCGCCGGCCTCGTTCGGGCCAAGACCGGCTCGCTCAACGGGGTGAACTCGCTCGCCGGAACGGTCGTCACCGCAGACGGCCGGATGCTCGTCTTTGCGATCATGCAGGAGGGGCCGGTGGGAACGACCGATGCACGGGCCGCGTTGGACCGGTTCGGAGCGGCGCTCGCGACCTGCGGGTGCCGTTGACCATGAAGGGATTCCCGCGGTGAGCGACCAGCCTGTCGACCGACCGTCCGACCACCCCGGTGACGCGCCGGGGCCATTCATCGACTGGGACTTCGCGCGAGTCACCGCGGCGCGCCTGGCTTCCCCCGGCCCCAAGGTCAACGCCGGCGAGGCCGCAGGAGTGGTTGCCGGCTTGCGCCAGGCGGCCCTGGCGGCCCATGACCCGGTCGCTGAGACGTCCCGACTGACCTCGCCCCCCGGGTCGGCACCGGTCCTCATCGTCGACCGAGCCGGGTGGGCGTCAGCCAACATCGACTCGATGCGCGAACTCATCGACCCCGTCGTGGCCAAGATGGCCGCCGGTATGCCGTCCCAGTCCGGTGAGGGAATGGCCGCCATGGGCAGCAAGATCACCGGAGCCGAGACTGGTGCGCTGCTGGCCTTCTTCTCCAGCAAGATCCTCGGCCAATACGATCTCGCCCCCTCGGGCCAGCCGCGGCTGCTCCTCGTCGCGCCCAACATCGTGTCGGCCGAGCGTGAGATGGGCGTCTCACCCCGCGATTTCCGCCTGTGGGTGGCAATGCACGAGGAGACCCACCGGGTCCAGTTCACCGCCGTCCCGTGGCTGCGCGAGCACATGATCGAGCGCTCCCGCACCCTGGCCCTCGAGTTGGCGCCGACGCCGAGTGAGTTCGCCGAGCGGATCCAGCAGATCGCCCAGGGTCTGCCGGGAGCCTTCCGGCCAGGCAGCACCGGGCTGGCCGAGGTGTTCCTCACGCCTGAGCAGAAGGGCAAGATCGCCGAGATCACCGCCGTGATGTCGCTGCTCGAGGGGCACGCCGACGTGATCATGGACGACGTCGGCCCGTCGGTCATCCCCACGGTCGCCGAGATCCGCGAGAAGTTCACCCAACGCCGCGCCGGCCTCGGGCAACTCGACCGGCTGATCCGCCGGCTCCTTGGGTTGGAGGCCAAGATGCGCCAGTATGCCGATGGCGCCGTGTTCGTCCGGGCCGTCGTCGACCGCGTGGGCATCGATGGCTTCAACGCCGTCTGGACCTCCCCGCAGACGCTCCCGACCGCCGCCGAGATGGCCGACCCGCAGGCGTGGGTCGCGCGCGTCCACGGCTGAGCCGGGCGGCATACCTGTGCCTGGTCCCCCGGCAGCGGTGGCGGCGGTCCGCCTGGCGGTGCGGGGGGTGTTGGCCGACCTGCCGACCTGGTCGACGGTGCTGGTTGCCTGCTCCGGAGGTGCCGATTCTCTCGCGCTCGCGGCAGCGCTCGCCTTCGAAGCCCCCGGGGCCGGCCTGCGCGCCGGTGCCGTGATCGTCGACCACGGGTTGCAGGAGGGCTCCGCCGACGTCGCGGCGCGGGCGGCGCGGGCCTGTCGCGGGTTGGGTCTGGATCCGGTCGAGGTCGTGCGGGTCGCCGTGCCCGACTCACCGACCGGTCCCGAGGACGCCGCCCGGACGGCCCGGTATGCCGCGCTCGCGGACGCGGCCACACGGCATACCGCGGCCTTGGTGTTGCTCGGCCACACCCGCGACGACCAGGCGGAGCAGGTGCTGCTCGGCCTCGCCCGCGGGTCCGGGGCCAGATCCCTGTCCGGTATGCCGCCCTCCCGCGGTCCCTATGCCCGCCCCCTCTTGGGGGTGACTCGAGCGCAGACCGAGGCCGCCTGCCGCGAGGCGGGCCTGGAGCCGTGGCGGGATCCGCACAACTCCGACCCGACCTATGCGCGGGTGCGCGCCCGGGCGGCCCTGGGGGAGTTGGACGCGGTGCTAGGCCCCGGGCTCGGGGCGGCGCTGGCCCGCTCGGCCGACCTGCTGCGTGATGACGCCGACCTGTTGGACGAGTTGGCCGCTCAGGCGCGCGCCGACGTGGACCTCAACCCGGCGGGGGAACGGGTCGTGGCTGCGCAGGCGGGCGCCGGGGACGTGCCGGCCGTTCGGGTAGCGGTGGCGGGCCTGGCCGCCCTGCCCCCCGCCTTGCGCCGGAGGGTCTGGCGGATCGTCGCCGCGGAGGCCGGGGCGCGCGCGCTGTCGGCCGCCCACGTCGCCCTGCTCGACGGACTGGTCCTGCGGTGGCACGGGCAAGGGGCGATCGACCTGCCGGGTGGCGTGGTCGCGCTACGGGTAGGTGGGACCATTCAGATGGGACCCCGCCCCGCAGACGTGGTGGCTCGTCCCGTTGCCCAGACATCGCAACCGGTTCGATAGGGTCGACTCGACCGCGACCGGACGGCCCACGAGGCCGGCTAACGCCAGGAGGACTACGTCGTGGACGCACCGAGCATGGGGTCGGGACTGACGAGGGTCCTCCTCACCGAGGAGCAGATCCTCACCCGGCTCGACGAGTTGGCCACGCAGATCTGGGCCGACTACGCGGGCAAGGACCTGTTGCTCGTCGGCGTGCTCAAGGGGGCCGTGCTCGTCATGGCTGACCTCATGCGGGCGATGCCCGGATCGGTCCGGATGGACTGGATGGCCATCTCGAGCTACGGCTCGGGCACGAAGTCCTCGGGTGTCGTGCGCATCATCAAGGACCTCGACACCGACATCACCAACAAGCATGTCCTCGTCGTCGAGGACATCATCGACTCCGGCCTGACCCTCTCGTGGATCATGGCCAACCTCAGCTCCCGCAAGCCGGCCTCGCTGGAGATCTGCACGCTGCTGCGCAAGCCCGAAGTTGCCAAGGTGAAGATCGACGTCAAGTACGTCGGCTTCGACATCCCCAACGAGTTCGTCGTCGGCTACGGGCTGGACTTCGCCGAGGATTACCGCAACCTGCGCTGCATCGGCACCCTGGCTCCTTCCGTCTACAGCTGATCGCGTGACAGTGATCGCGTGACGGCGGAACACGGGCGCACAGCCGGGCGTTGACCTGCGAGAATCCCTTTCGGCGAGCGTCCCTGTGGTGGCCGCAGCGCCGGTGAGCGACGCACGACGACCAGGAGGCTGGGGCAGCGCCCCGCACACGCATGACTACGAAACGCGCGATTCGCCCCCAGTGGCTGATCTTCATCCTGCTTGCCGTCGGTTTGACGGCCTTCCTGATGTTCTTCTCAGACTCGGGGGGTTATACGCGGGTCGACACGTCCGCCGCCCTGGATCTCATCGCGACGGACAAGGTCGACACCGCCCGCGTCGTCAACAACGAACGGATCGAGCTCGCGCTCAAGGACGGCGTCACCTACTCCGACGGCGCCCGGGTCAAGGACGCGACGAAGGTCTACGCCTTCTACGTCGACGCCCGTGGTCCGCAGATCGTCAAGGCACTCGATGACCATCCGCCGGCCAAGGGCTTCACCGACCAGATCGACACCCAGAACTGGTTTGCGTCGATGCTCAGCCTGGTCCTGCCGATGATCATCGTCCTCGGCCTGTTCTGGTTCCTCATGGGCCAGATGCAGGGTGGCGGCAACCGGGTGATGCAGTTCGGCAAGTCGCGCGCCAAGCTGGCCTCCAAGGACATGCCCAAGGTGACCTTCGCCGACGTGGCCGGTGCCGACGAGGCCGTCGAGGAGCTCCACGAGATCAAGGAGTTCCTCCAAGACCCGGCCCGCTTCCTCGCGGTCGGCGCCAAGATCCCCAAGGGCGTTCTGCTCTACGGCGCGCCTGGCACCGGTAAGACCCTCTTGGCGCGGGCCGTGGCCGGCGAGGCCGGCGTTCCGTTCTACTCGATCTCCGGCTCGGACTTCGTCGAGATGTTCGTCGGTGTCGGCGCCTCCCGCGTGCGGGACCTCTTCGAGCAGGCCAAGGCGAACGCCCCGGCCATCGTCTTCGTCGACGAGATCGACGCCGTCGGTCGCCACCGTGGTGCCGGCCTCGGTGGCGGGCACGACGAGCGTGAGCAGACCCTCAACCAGCTCCTGGTCGAGATGGACGGCTTCGACGTCAAGACCAACGTCATCCTCATCGCGGCGACCAACCGCCCCGACATCCTCGACCCGGCGTTGCTGCGTCCAGGCCGCTTCGACCGCCAGATCGCCGTCGAGGCCCCCGACATGATCGGTCGCCACCGGATCCTGCAGGTCCACTCGCAGGGCAAGCCGATGGCTCCCGACGTCGACCTGTTGGCCGTCGCCCGACGCACGCCCGGCTTCACCGGCGCCGACCTGGCCAACGTCCTCAACGAGGCCGCGCTGCTCACCGCCCGCACCAACAAGCGGGCGATCGACAACCAGGCCCTGGACGAAGCCATCGACCGGGTCATCGCCGGCCCGCAGAAGCGCACCCGGATCATGTCCGCCAAGGAACGCAAGATCACGGCATACCACGAGGGTGGTCACGCGATCGTGGCCGCGGCGATGAACCATACCGACCCCGTGACCAAGGTGACGATCCTGCCGCGCGGCCGGGCCCTCGGTTACACGATGGTCATGCCGATCGACGACAAGTACTCCACCACTCGCAACGAGATCCTCGACCAACTCGCCTACGCCCTCGGCGGCCGGGTCGCCGAGGAGATGGTCTTCCACGACCCGACCACCGGCGCGGCCAACGACATCGAGAAGGCCACCGGGATGGCCCGCAAGATGGTCACCGAGTTCGGGATGAGCGAGCGGATCGGCGCCATCAAGCTCGGTCAGAGCACGGGCGAGGTCTTCCTCGGCCGCGACATGGGCCACCAGCGTGACTACTCCGAGCAGGTTGCCGGCGTCGTCGACGAAGAGGTGCGCAAGCTCATCGAGAACGCTCACGACGAGGCCTGGCACGTCATCAACGACAACCGCGACATCCTCGACAAGCTCGTCCTGGACCTCCTCGAGAAGGAGACCCTGGGCACCAAGGAGCTCGCCGAGATCTTCGCGCCCCTCGTCAAGCGCCCGCTGCGCCCGACGTGGCTGTCCAGCGACGCCCGCGCGATCAGCGAGCGCCCGCCGGTGCTCACGCCCGCCGAGACGGCTGCGTCGAGCAACGGTCACGTGCCCTCGATGCCGCCGCCCGGAAGCGCACCGCAGGACCAGGGAGCGGCCGCGGCCGGTTACCCGCCGCCCGTTGGCGAGCCGACCAGTCCCTCGGGGCAGGCGGGTTCCGGCAGCACTGGCGGTCCCGCCCCACAGGGGCACTGAGCCGTATGCCGGTCGATCACCCGCGCGCGCAGGCCGCCGTGCGCGAGTTGCTCTGTGCCATCGGCGAGGACCCCGATCGGGAAGGCCTACGCGAGACACCGGCCAGGGTGGCTCGGGCTCTCGGCGAGTTCTTCGCGGGCCTTGACCAGCGTCCGGAGGACATCCTCTCGACGACCTTCGACATCGACCACGACGAGATGATCCTCGTGCGCGACATCGAGGTCTACAGCACGTGTGAGCACCACCTCGTGCCCTTCCACGGGGTCGCCCATGTGGGCTACATCCCCGCCAAGGACGGGAAGGTCACGGGGCTGAGCAAGATCGCCCGCCTCGTCGACGTGTTCGCCAAGCGTCCGCAGGTCCAGGAGCGGCTCACGACGCAGGTCGCCGATGCCCTCGTCGATCACCTCGGCGTCCAGGGCTGCATCGTCGTCCTCGAGTGCGAGCACCTGTGCATGTCCATGCGGGGGGTCAAGAAACCCGGATCCCGCACGATCACCTCGGCGGTGCGCGGCCAGTTGCGCAACCCCGCCACCCGTGCGGAGGCCATGGCGCTGCTGCTCGGCGGGAAGCGGTGACCGCCCCCGCACCCTCGCAGTGGCTGGCCTCGGTGAGCGGGCGGCATACCCCTGGGCCGTTCTCCGACGGCGCCCGAACGTTGGTCATGGGCGTCGTCAACGTCACCCCCGACTCGTTCAGCGACGGCGGTCAGTGGTTCGAGCCCGACGCGGCGATCACGCACGCACGCGGCCTGCTCGCCGACGGGGCCGACCTGCTCGACATCGGGGGTGAGTCCACCCGGCCGGGGGCGTCGCGTCCCAGCGTCCACGAGGAGTTGAGTCGGGTGATTCCCGTCGTGTCGGCGCTGGCCGCCGAGGGAGCCCGAGTGTCGATCGACACGATGCGGGCGGAGGTCGCGGGCGCTGCGCTCGCCGCCGGAGCGGCGCTCGTCAACGATGTCAGCGGGGGGCTCGCCGACCCGCAGATGTTGCCCCTTGTCGCGGCGGCGCAGGTTCCGTTCGTCGTCATGCACTGGCGAGGGCACAGCGTCGACATGCAGGACCGCGCGGCATACGCCGACGTCGTCGCGGAGGTATGCCGCGAGCTCGCCTCCCGTCGCGACGCCGCTCTCGCCGCGGGGATCCGCGCCGACCGGCTCGTGCTCGACCCCGGGCTCGGCTTCGCCAAGCTCGCCGAGCACAACTGGGCGCTGCTCGCCGGCCTGCCGGCGCTGCGCGACCTCGGGCAACCGATCCTGCTCGGGGCCTCCCGAAAGGCCTTCCTCGGGAAGGTCGGGCGGCCCGAGCACGCGACCCCAAGGCCGGCCGCCGAGCGCGACGTCGCCACCGCGGCGACCACGGTGCTGGCGGGGCTCGCTGGCGTGTGGGCCGTGCGGGTGCACGACGTCCGCTCGACGAGGGACGCGTTGGATGTCCTCGAAGCGACCCAAGCCCACGGAGGCACCCCATGACCGACCGCATCGTCGTCGAAGGCATCCGGGGCCTTGGCTATCACGGGGTGTTCGAGCACGAGCGCCGCGACGGGCAACAGTTCCTCGTCGACGTTGCCATCGAGTTGGACCTGCGTCGGCCTGGGCGCTCGGACAACCTCGTCGACACGGTTCACTACGGCGAGGTTGCTGCTCAGGTGTTGGCCCGCATCGAGGGGGAGCCCTTCGACCTCATCGAGGCGCTCGCCGAGGTCATCGCCGCCGATGTCCTGAGCCTTCCTGGGGTTGAAGCCGTCGATGTCGTCGTCCACAAACCGCAGGCGCCGGTCGGGGTCCCGGTCACCGACGTCCGGGTCGAGATCCGTCGGGAGCGTGGCACTCGGGTGGTCATCGCGTTGGGCTCCAACGTGGGTGATCGAGTGGCGACCCTGACCGAGGCCGTCGAGGCGCTCGCCGAGGTGCCGCGGTTGGCCCTCATCGCGGTGTCGGACCTCGTCGAGTCGGACCCTTTCGGCGGACCGGACCAACCGGCATACCTCAATGGCGTGGTGCTCGCGAACTTTGCCGGCTCACCCGCCACCCTGCTGCGGGCCCTGCACGCGATCGAGCACCGCAACGGGCGCACGCGTGAGATCCGTTGGGGAGCAAGGACATTGGACCTCGATCTGGTTCAGTTCGGAGTGCCGGGGAGTGATGGCGAGCGGCTGTCGGACACGCCCGCTCTGCTGCTGCCGCACCCTCGGGCGCACGAGCGCAACTTCGTCCTGCGCCCGTGGGCGCACCTCGACCCCGAGGCAACCCTGCGGGTCGGGCCCACCGTCGCCCACCCCGTCCGCCTCGTGGCTGACGTCCTCGTCGAGTTGGGCCTGTCCGGCGTCCGGCCGGGCCCGGTCTGGAGCCCGGCATGGTGACCTCGGGAGGCGTGCGGCTGCGTCAGTTGGTCGTCGTCACGGTGGTCGTCGGCCTGCTCGGCCTGGTCGTGTTACGGCTGCTCGGTGGCACCGTCCCCAGCCCGGGGTGGCCGGGAGTGGTCCTCCTGCTGTTCATGGCTGTCGGCGTCTACTTCGCCGCCCTGCCGGTCAAGCGGCTGCGCGAGCGTCGCGTGCTCTCTCCGGGCAGTGCCCTGCGCGCCGCCCGATCCCTCGTCCTGGCGCAGGCGGCGGCTTTGACCGGGGCCGGCTTGCTCGGCTGGTATGCCGCGCAGGTAGTGGTCCTGCTGCCCAACGTGGACGTCGACTCTCAACGCGGCCGTATGTGGCTCCTCGTCGCTCACGCGGTGGCAGCGATCGTGCTCGTGGTGAGTGGCCTTCTCGCGCAACGGATTTGTCGGATCGACCCACCCGACGCCGGGGACCCCGGTGACCGGGCGACCAACCCTGGAGGCGTGGCGCCCGCCTAACGACCCGCCAGGCGACCCGGCAGGTCGGGGCTCAGTCAGCGATCCCCTGGCGGCCCTTGAGGCGTTAGCGGTCCCGGCGCCGACGCCGCTGCGCCCGCCAGCCGGCCATCCCGTCGATGGCGTAGCGCGCCTCACCGACCGCGTCGGCTGTGCGGAAGACCCGCACCTGTCCCATGATCATCGCGCCCACCACGCGGACCACCGCGGCCGACTGCGCTGGGGTGGTGGTCACTTCAGGCGGAACGTCCTTGAACTCACCGATGATCGCCGACCCGCTGCACTCGACCCGAATGGTGTCGGGGACGATGATCTTCACGTCGCCCATGAGACCTTGCACCTCGATGGTCGTCGTTGCCGCCGTGAACCGGGCCTGGCGAAGGTCGATGACGACGTCGCCCAGGGCGACGGGGAGCACCAGGCGCTCCGGCACGACCCAGTCACCGCGCCGTTTGGTGCTGCCGACGATCGTCCAGACCCGATCCGTGGCGCTCGCGTCTGGGCTCGCGTCCTGAAGGGCGCCCGGCTGGGGCACCGGAGAGTATGCCGCCCCGCCGACGTTCGCGGGATTCGGGGCGGGGGGCCAGGTGGGCGAATCCTGCGGCACATCGCTCGTCATGAAACACCATCCTGGGCGTTGGGTCGGTGCAGCGCCATGGGGTGGACCCCCGATCGCACCCCGAGAAGGGTCAGGGGTTTAACCAGCCTGGCGACGACCCGCGGCGACCGGCCATGTGCGAGCGGCCTGAGCGACCGGCCGGGGCGGGCTACTGCTTGAAGACGTCCCCCCCGACGCTCCCCATCGTCTTGTCCACCATCCCGCCGGCCACCCAGTGCCGGCCGGCGCGGACGTAGCGGGCGGTGGCCAGCGCGGCCTTGACGGCCCGGTACTTCGAGTCGGCATCATCGACGTACCAGAGGAAGAGGGCCTCCTCGGCCAGCTCACTGCGGCAGACCAGGGCCGGTGGCTTGTCTCCCGAGGCGGGGACGACGATCGGCTGGGGGACCTTGGGGCAGCCGAAGGCTGCGGGCAGATCGGCCAGCGAGGTGACGACGGCGGCATCGACGGGCGACGACGACGTGGACAGCACGGGTGGGAGGACACCCAGGGTGCTGGTGCTCGCGGCGGTCGCCGTGGCCGTGGCGGTGGCCTTGGCTTTGGCCTTGGTCGTCACCACGGGTTGCGACGAGGTCGGCACCAGCGTGGCCAATGAGGAACTGGTGAAGTCGCTGGCCCCGCATCCGGACATGCCAAAACTGACAACGCCCGCGAGAAGCCCCGCCACGGTTCGGCGGGCGACTGACAAACGATGCAGATCAGCGAAAATGTGACCGGACGCGCTGAGGTGCCCCCTCGAGCCCCAGAGCGCCAGCACCCCGAGAGCTGGCGGCATACCCAACAGTCTGCCGCAGCGAAGGGCCGAGCCGGTACCGTGACGCGCGTGAGGGCCCAGTCAGTGTCGCCGGACGCCCCCGACGTGGGGCACCTGCTCGACCTCACCGACCCCGACGTCGTCGCCGATCCGTATGCCGCCCTCGCCGCTTGCCGCGCGACCGCGCCGGTCGGGTGGCACGGGCCGTTGGGGATGTACGTCGCGACGAGCCATGCGGCGTGCAACGCGGTGCTACGGGACCGGGCGTTGGGGCGGATCTTCACGGCTCGCGAACCCGCTAACGCGTGGGACACCTTCAACTGGCTGCATGCCGACTCGATCCTCGACAGCGAGCCGCCGAAGCACACGCGGCTGCGTCGGCTCATTGCCGGTGCCTTCGGGCGGGGCCACGTGCACCGGCTCGCTCCGCGCATCGAAGAACTCGCCGAGGGACTCGTGGCCGACTGCGCCGCAACGGTGTCCGAGGAGGGTGCGGTCGACGTCATCGAAGCGCTCGCCGAGCCGCTGCCGGTGCTGGTCATCGCTGAGTTGCTCGGGGTGCCGGAGCCTGACCGGCACCTGTTACGGCCCTGGTCGCAGGCCATCGTCCGGATGTATGAGGTGACTCGGACCCGCGAGGAGGACGAGGCGGCGCAGCTTGCCTGCCGCGAGTTCGCGGCATACGTCGAGGCGTTGGCTGCCGACCGGGCACGGCACCCGGGAGAGGACTTGCTCTCGGATCTCGTGGCCGCGCGCGACGGCACCGACCGGCTCTCGCCCCAGGAACTCGTGGCGACTGCGGTGCTCCTGCTCAACGCCGGGCACGAGGCGAGCGTCAACGGCTTCGGGAACGGGTTGGCGTCGTTGCTGGCGGCGGGCGGTGACTTCGGTGACCCGGTCAGGCTGGTCGAGGAGATGCTGCGACACGACTCGCCGCTGCATCTTTTCGAGCGCACGGCGACCCACGACACGGTGATCGAGGGGGTCCACATCCGGGCGGGTGAGAAGGTCGCGGCCCTGCTCGGCGCCGCGAATCGCGATCCTGCCGTCTTCGCCGAGCCGGACGCATTCCGGCCCGACCGGGATCCCAACCCGCACTTGGCCTTCGGCGCGGGCATTCACTTCTGTGTGGGAGCGCCCTTGGCTCGACTGGAGTTGGCGACGGCTGCTGGGGTCCTGCTCGGACGGTGGCCGAGGCTGCGCGTGGTCGACGCGGTGCGACGCCCGACGTTCGTGCTGCGCGGCTACGAACGCTTGGTCATCGCGCCGGCCTGACGCACGACCACCCACCGGAAGGCTCCGTGACCAGCCGGATCGGTGAGCGTCGCCGCCGAGGTCGCCCGGAGCAACCGACGTCGGTATGCCGTCTCGTCACATCGCGCCAAGGCCGGGTCAGGCATCGGCGCCCACACCCCGAACGACTCGAACGCCGTTGTCTGAGTGTGGATCTCGTCATGGTGAAGGGAGTCGACGGCGACCTGCGCAGAGAGGTCGCAACTGCCGTCCGGCACGGGTCGCACGGCCGCGTCCCCCCGGTATGCCGCGAGCGTCCCGTTCCGGGGCCGCGCCGCCGCGACGTGACCGGAGTCGATCGCGATGGCGGCGCCGCGGCATACCCGAGAGAGCAGGTCAGCCCACGCGAGGTCACGGGAGAGACCGACCTCGACCCGGTCACCCTCCGCCAGCAACGGCCAATGCCGTTGCTGCCAGGCGAGTTCCGCGTCGGCCAGCGGATCGCCGAGGCCCTCGTCGCCGCTGGTCGGGTCGACAAGCACCTCGCGGACGACACCGTCAGCGTCGAGTTGGCCGATGACACACGGGACGACATCGAGCCATTCGTGGGCCACGACGAGGACATCGGTGAGGTCGCTCAACTCGTCGGGCAGCGGCGCGCCGCCAGGCCCGCGCAACCAGCCCACCCCGTCGGGCAGGTCGGCCGGGCGTTCGACGACATCGACCCCGAGCAGGGGACGGTCCGGCCGATGGGAGTGCAACGCCCCGATGAGCTCACCACGGCCAGCACCGATGTCAACGACGCCGGAGAGCTCGAGCAGGTCGGCGTAGTGCCAGATCGCCTCCGCGAGGACGGCGCCCAGAGGTGGATGGGTCGCGGTGGCGAAGTCTCGCGCCGGCACCTGCCCGCGATAGAACCCGCGAGGGCCGTAGAGCGCCTCTTGCCATGCGTGGACCCAGCCGATCTTGCCCATAGTCGGAAACCTACTCGCGCACGCCCCCACACCAGAGGAGGGTAGGTTCGGAGGATGAGCACGCCATCGGGGCCGACGGCCCGGCTTCGGGTCGGGGTCATTGGCGCCGGGCGCGCCGGCGTCGCCCTCGGAGCAGCCCTCGCCCGCGCCGGGCACCTACCCGTGGCTGTCGCCGCGGTCAGCGACGCCTCCCGCGAGCGGGCCGAGGCGGTTCTGCCGGGCGTGCCCATCCGTGAGGCGCTCGACGTGGTTGCCGAGGCTGATCTGGTGCTCTTGGCCGTCCCCGACGACGTGCTGCCCGGGTTGGTTGCCGGGCTGGCCGCGGCTGGTGCCTTTCACCCCGGACAGGTGCTCCTGCACACGAGCGCTCGGTATGGGATCGGCGTGCTCGAGCCCGCCGCGACCCACGACGTCCTGCCGGTGGCCATCCACCCGGCGGTCGCCCTCACCGGTGAGCTTGGTGACGGCGAACGCCTCGCCGCCGCGTTGTTCGCGGTGACCACGCTCAAGTCGCTGCGGCCCCTCGGGGAGGCGCTCGTCATGGAGATGGGCGGCGAGCCCGTCTGGGTCGAGGAAGAGGACCGACCGGCGTATGCCGCCGCGCTGGGTGCCGTCCGCGACGGTCTTGAGGGGGTGCTCGGGGCGGCCTCCCGCGTGCTGGCCGACTGCGGCATACCTCACCCTGCCCGTGCGCTCGCGCCGCTCGTCCTCACCGCGCTCGAGGACGCGCTGCGGACCGGTAGCGTTGCCCGCGATCCGGGGGTGTATGCCGCGCCGGTGGTGGATCGGCCCAGCGACGGGCCAGAGCCCTTGGAGGACGATCAGTGACGCCGATCCACATCCCGCGCTGGCTGCGGGCGCCCTCTCCGGGGTGGTCGACGTCGGCCGACGTCATCGTCGTCGGGTCGGGGATCGCGGGTCTCACCGCGGCACTGCGACTGCGCGCACGTGGTGCCACGGTGCTGCTGGTCACCAAGACCCTGCTCACCGAGGGGTCCACCGCGTGGGCCCAGGGCGGTATCGCGGCCGCGCTGGCCGACGACGACTCCCCAGGCGACCACCTGCATGACACGCTCGTCGCAGGCGTGGGGCTGTGCGACATCCCCGCTGTGACAGCTCTGGTCCACGAAGGGCCGACGCGGGTCCGCGAATTGGTCACTCTCGGTGCGGAGTTCGACCGGGGGAGCGACGGGGCGATCAGCCTCACCCGGGAAGGCGGCCACCATCGTGACCGCATCCTGCACGCCGGTGGCGATGCGACCGGTAAGGAGATCTCGCGGGCCCTCATCGAGGCCCTGCACCGCGTCACGGATGACCCGGGCATCGAGATCATCGAGCACGCCCTCGTCGTCGACCTGCTCCAGGACGCCGGAGGGCGGGTGTGCGGGGCGACGATCCACGTCATCGGCGAGGGGCAGATCGACGGGGTCGGTGCCGCGCAGGCCCGCGCCGTCGTCCTCGCGACGGGCGGCCTCGGCCAGATCTACTCCTCGACGACCAACCCGCCGGTGGCGACCGGTGACGGCATGGCGATCGCTTTGCGGGCCGGGGCGGTCATGGCCGACATGGAGTTCGTCCAGTTCCACCCCACGGTGCTCTTCCTCGGGGACGACTCGACCGGCCAGCAGCCGCTCATCTCCGAGGCGGTTCGCGGCGAGGGCGCCTTCCTCGTCGATGTCGACGGGGTGCGTTTCATGCAGGGCGTGCACCCGATGGCCGACCTTGCCCCGCGCGATGTCGTGTCCCGGGCGATCGTGCGGCAGATGGCTGCGACGGGCTCTGACCACGTCTTCCTCGATGCGCGTCACCTGGGTGCCGAGTTCCTCGAGCGACGCTTCCCGTCGATCGTTGCGTCGTGCCGCGAGCACGGCTTCGATCCGGCGACGACGCTGTTGCCGGTGGCTCCGGCGCAGCACTATGCCAGCGGCGGGATCCGCACCGACCTAGTCGGTCGGTCGTCGCTCGACGGGCTCTATGCCTGCGGCGAGTGCTCCTGCACCGGTGTTCACGGTGCCAACCGCCTCGCGTCCAACTCGCTCCTGGAGGGCCTGGTGTTCGCCCACCGGATCGCCGAGGACATCGCCGAGCGCTTCGCCCAGGGCGAGTTGCCGTCGGTCACGGCGACGGCCGCCGCCCCGCAGTCCGACGGCCCGGACGGTTCAGGCATCGGCGAGGGCCGGATGCGCGACGCCGTGCTGCTGCGCTCGGTCCACCGCAAGGCCATCCAACGCGCGATGACCAGCGGTTCCGGGGTGGTGCGCTCGGCCTCGACGCTGGAGAGCACCGCTTCGGCCCTGGCGACGCTGGCTGCGGAGGCCGATGGCGACGAAGGCGGCCCCAAGTCGTGGGAGACCACCAACTTGTTGCACCTGGGCCAACTCCTCACCCAGGTCGCCGCCCTGCGTGAGGAGACACGTGGGGGCCATGTCCGCAGCGACTTCGTCGACCGCGATGACGCGCACTTCCTCGGCCACGTCCGCGCGGTCCGGGCGGCGGACGGCATACTCGCGACCTCCTTCCACCCCACCGCGCCTCAGGATCTTTCGTGACCCCAGACCTCGCCTTCCCGGCTGCCGATGCCCGTGCCCTCGTGCGCCTCGCCCTCGATGAGGACCTCGGTCCGCGCCACGTCGATGTGACGACGTTGTCGACGATTCCCGCCGATCAGGAGCGCACGGCCCACGTCGTGGCCCGCGCGGCCGGAGTGATCGCAGGCGTGCCGGTCGTCGCCGAGGTGTTCGGGGCGGTCGCTGACCTCATCGGGTGCGCCACCCCGGAGGTCGAGTTGCTCGTCGCCGACGGGACCGCGGTGGTGCGCGGGGACGTCGTGGCTCGGGTGTCCGGCCCGGTCCGAGCCATCCTCATCGGAGAGCGCACGATGCTCAACATCGTCTCTCGGCTCTCGGGGGTCGCCACCCACACCCGGCGCTGGGCCGATCGGCTCGATGGCACGGGGGCGATGGTCCTCGACACGCGCAAGACGACGCCGGGGATGCGTCACCTGGAGAAGTACGCCGTGCGCGCTGGCGGAGGCACCAACAAGCGGATGGGCCTCTACGACGTCGCGATGATCAAGGACAACCACAAGATCGCGGCGGGTGGGCTCGCGCCGGCGTATGCCGCGGTGCGCCGCACCTTCCCCGAGGTCGACATCCAGGTCGAGGTCACCACCGTCGCGGAGGCTCTCGAGGCGTATGCCGCGGGCGCCCGATTCATCATGTGCGACAACATGTCGGTCGCGCTGTTGGGTGAGACGGTGGCGGCCCTGCGGGCGCAGGATGAGCCGGTGGAGATCGAGGCGACCGGCGGGCTGACGCTGGAGATCGCCCGGGACTACGCCCTGACCGGGGTCGACTATCTGTCGGTCGGCGGGCTGACCCACTCGTCGCCGATCCTCGACGTGGCCCTCGACCTCGTCGACACGATCTGAGCGACCGGGGTCAGTCGGGCAGAACGTGACGGAGGAACTGGCTGGGTGCTGCGAGGAACCGGCGGTAGTGGTCGACGACGGTCAACTCGTCCCAGGTCACCGGTCGAAACCCCTCCGCGTCGAGTTCGAGGATCTGGGCGCCGGGCAGGGCGGCAATGATCGGTGAGTGGGTGGCAACGAGCACCTGGGCGCCCCGCCGACGAGCCAGTTGGGCCAGTCGACCGACGAGGGTGAGTTGTGCCTCGAACGCGAGGCCCGCCTCGGGCTCGTCCATGACGAAGAAGCCTTCGCCGCGGAACCGGCTGGTCTGCATGAGGGCGAGGAAGGACTCCCCATGGCTGAACCGGTGGAACGTCGGATCGCGGGTGTAGGAGTCGACCGCCGTCGCATCGAGATAGCCCATCAGCGCGTGCATCGTCTCGGCGCGAACGAAGTATCCCCACCGGCTGCCGCCTGGCCCTCGGACGATCTGCAGGGCCTCGTGCAGGGGTGACTCGCTGTCGTAGCTGCGATGCCGAGCGCCGGTCGATCCGCCTTCGGGGGCCAGCCCGAAGGCCATCGCGATCCCTTCGATCAGCGTTGACTTCCCGCTGCCGTTGGCCCCGACGAGCACCGTCGCTGGGCCGAGGTCGAGCCCCTCGCGCAGCAGTTGGCTGATGGGCGCGAGGGTTGCCGGCCAGATGTCGGTCGGCAGGTCACTCCCGGCACGAAGCTCGACCCGCCGGACGGGCAGGGGTGGGAACGGATCGGCGGCGGACCCGCGGCGGTGAGCGGGCGGCATACCTGAGCGCTTGACAACCACGCGCTCACGGTATGCCGCCCTGCCGACAGGCCCTGGTATGCGGCGGTCAGGCTGTGGTCACGCGGCCCGATAAGTCGCCCACTGGGCCTGCATCCGCGAGCCTTGGCCCGGCGTGAACTGGAACATGCAGGCATCGTCGGTGTAGTCCATGAAGTTCGTGATGGGGTCGAGCCCCGGCTTGGTGCGGCAACTGTCACGCCCGGTGGGGCAGCCGAATGCGGCGGACTTCTCCGCAGCGGTATCGGCCACGTAGTCGCCCTTGCCATTACATCCGCCCTGGAAGGTGTGGTAGAGCCCGAGCCAGTGCCCGACTTCGTGGGTTGCCGTGTCGCCGAGGTTGTACGGCGCGGCCGATCCGCCGGGGAGGGATTCGTCGAGCACGACGACTCCGTCCATGACATCGAGCGTTGCCTTGGGGAAGGTCGCCCAGCCGAGCAGGCCGCCTCCGAGGTCGGCGGTGTAGATGTTGAGGGCAGCCTTACCGCCCTGGCGCAGGGCCGTCTTCATGTTCCGCTCGGCGGTCGAGCCGTTGGTGAGCCCGTTGTACCAGGCGGCATTGTTCGTCGAGTCGGTGCTGACCAGCGTGAACGAGAAGCCGGACCCGGCATAGGCCGCGTTGAGGACCGAGATCTGGTTGCTGATCTGGTTCGATCCCATGACGCCATTGGTCCCATCGGTGATCTGGTGCCAATAGACGTTGATCGGGACTGTCGCCGCGGCGGCCGTGGCTTGCGGGAGGACGGATGGGGACGACTTCGCCAGCACCCTGGCCTGGAAATCGCTCTCCCTCGCGGCCACCTCCGCGTCGGACAGTTCCTGTGGATCCTTCCGGTTCCCCGGGGCACCGCTACGAGCGTCGTTGACCGAATCCGTGTGCTCGACACAGGCCTGGGCCGCGGCGCCGCTGGCGGCCGACGCCGGTGACACGGCAGCGGCCGAAGCCACCGACGCCGCCGGAACTCCGAGGGCGAGGAGTGTCACCGCGCCGAGGGCAGGAAGGGTCAGGAGGGCTTTACGCAAGATCATCGACGGACCGTCCTTCGATTGGGGAGAGGGCTCATCCGGCGGGTTGGACCCGGGCGCGCCCAGGTGGGGAGTGAGGAGACCGTATGCCGCCCGCCCACCGCGCAGGCCCTCCGAATGGTCAGAACTCGGTCAAGAAATAGTGTGCACCCGCAACCGCCCAATGCGAAGGGCCTTTGCCGAGAACCCGTTTCGCTGCGCCGAGGGGCGTCGGGGAGGCATCGTAGGACTCGGTACCCTGGACCGGTGACCAGCGTCCCCACCGACCAGACCGTGCCGACCGATCCCATCGGCCCGAGCGACGAGGTCGACGACCTCCCAGAGCAGCTCCGGGTCCGCCGGGACAAGCGCGACCGGCTCATCGCCAGTGGGCACGCGGCATACCCCGTGTGGGTGGACCGGACCCACAGCCTCGGCGACCTGCGCCGGGACTGGGGGCACCTTGAGGCCGGGCAGGAGACCGAAGCGGTCGTGCGCACGGCCGGCCGGGTGATGTACATCCGCAACACGGGCAAGCTCTGCTTCGCGACCCTCCAGGAGGGGGCCGGGACGCGCCTGCAGGTCATGCTCAGCCTCGCCGAAGTGGGTGAGGCGGCCCTCGCCGATTGGAAGGCCCTGGTCGACCTCGGCGATCACGTCGCCGTCGAAGGGCGGGTCGTCAGCAGCAAGCGCGGCGAGTTGTCGGTCATGGCGACCTCCTGGCAGATGGCGTCCAAGGCACTGCGGCCGATGCCGACCCTGCACAAGGACCTCTCCGAGGAGACGCGGGTGCGTCAGCGCTACGCCGACCTCGTCGTGCGTCAGGAGGCCCGCGACATGGTCCGGTTGCGGGCGAGGGCCACCCGCGCGATCCGCGAGGTGCTCGACACGCAGGGCTACCTCGAGATCGAGACGCCCGTCCTGCAACTCGTCCACGGCGGCGCCGCAGCGCGCCCCTTCCGCACGCATCTCAACGCCTTCGACCAGCAGATGACCCTGCGCATCGCCCTCGAACTCAACCTCAAGAAGGCGGTTGTCGGCGGCGTCGATCGGGTCTACGAGATGGGCCGCATCTTCCGCAACGAGGGCGTCGACGGCACCCACTCGCCCGAGTTCACGATGTTGGAGGCCTATCAGGCCTACGGCGACCAGACGACGATCGCCGCGCTCATCCGCGACCTCTACCTCGGCGTGGCCGACGCCCTCGGCACGCGGGTCGTGCAGACGCCCCGTGGCGAGGTCGACCTCGGCGGCGAGTGGCGTTGGCTCCCGGTTTACGACGCTGTCAGCGACGCTGTCGGCGAGGAGGTCACCCTCGCCACGCCCGTGGAGACGCTGCGCCGGTATGCCGCCGCGCACGACGTCGCGCTCGACCCCGCCTGGGGTGCGGACAAGGTCGTCCTGGAGTTGCTGTCCGAGTTGGTCGAGCCGAAGGTCCTCCAGCCGACCTTCTTCTGCGACTATCCGGCGATCGCCCAGCCGTTGGCGCGCCCCCACCGGTCCGTGCCGGGGCTCATCGAGGCCTGGGACCTCATCATCGCGGGGGTCGAGCGAGGCACCGGATTCTCCGAGCTCATCGACCCGGTGATCCAGCGCCAGGTCCTCGAAGCTCAGTCGCTGCTCGCCGCCGGGGGAGACCCGGAAGCCATGGCGCTCGATGAGGACTTCCTGCGGGCCCTGGAGTTCGGTGCCCCTCCGATGGGCGGTCTGGGGCTCGGAATCGACCGGCTCGTCATGCTCTTCACCGGCGCCTCGATCCGCGAAACCATCCTCTTCCCGCTCTTGAAGCCGGAGGACTGACCATGTGGGACGCGATCTACCCCTATCTCGCCGCCATCCTGCCGACGATCGGCCTGCTGGTGATCGCCTATGTCGTCTTCAAGACGATCTTCGAGGCCGACCGGCGCGAACGAAAAGCCGTTGCGGAATGGGAACGCAGCCACGACGCGTCGCCGATCAGTTCTACCGATGACGAGTCGCGACCGGCGACTTAGTCGTCCGGGGCCGGCTCCGCGACCTTCGGACAATTCTGCCGGGAGGCCTCCGATGCATCGAGGTCACGACCCATTCACCGAGATCAAAGGGGGAGGGGCTACGGATCACCCCAGGCGATGAACCGGTGATCGACGCGCAACGACCATCGGGCGCCACGGACCCCCTTCCTGGAGTTTGTCGATTTCCGCGTGTTACGATCACCCGCGGTGATCGACGAAGTTTCGCGGGATTCTTCGCCAACCGCCAGGTAAGACGGCACGGAGGGTTAGCCTTGACCCACGGTCCGTAGAGTGACATTCAACAAAGCCGGGCAACCGGCGTTTTCCTCCGCAGCAGTTCCCTCATGAATGGAGCATCCACCGTGGCCAAGCGTGTTCAGGTCGTCCTCGAAGACGACGTTGACGGCAGCCCCGCAGACGAGACCGTGTCTTTCGGTCTCGACGGCGTTTCTTACGAGATCGACCTTTCGGCCGCGAATGCCTCGGCGTTGCGTGACCAGCTTGCCAAATGGATCGGTGCTGCCCAGCGCACCGGTGGCAGGCGGGCCGCAGGGCGTCGCGCCGGGGGCTCGGCGCGACGTACCGACGTTTCCGCAGTTCGGGCCTGGGCACGGGCCAATGGTCACCAGATCAACGAGCGTGGCCGGGTGCCGGCAGCGGTCCAGGCGGCCTACGACAAGGCACACGCCTGATCGAGCGGTTCCGCACGGTCCGGACGGGCCGCACTCCTTCGGGAGGGCGGCCCGTCCGCTGTTTCACCGGGGCAGCGCCGCAGCGGCAAGATCTCCGAGGCGCTCGACCCGATCGAGCACCTCAGCGGCCGTGACCTGAGCCAGGGCACCGGGAGTCACCGCGCCCTCCTGCACCTCGCCCCATGTGCGCGGAGCAGCGACGAACGGTGCCGGTCGGCCGCGCAATGAATAGGGCGAGATCGTCGTCTTGGCCGCGACATTCTGGCTCCAGTCGAAGAACACCTTGCCCGGTCGCAACGAGGTCGTCATCTTCCAGACGACGAGGTCGGGATGGGCGGCCGTCAATTCCTGGGCCAACGTCCGGGCGACCAGCGCAATGTCCGCCGACGCGTGGGAGCCCGGGAGGGCGGCATACAACTGCATGCCCTTGGACCCGCTGGTGACGGGGATCGGGTCCAACCCCAGGGCCCGAAGCCGCTCCCTTGCCAGCAGGGCGACGATTGAGCACTCCTGTAGCCCTGCTCCGGGGCCGGGATCGAGGTCGACGACGAGCCGATCGGGAAAGGCCGGCAGCCCGTCCGCGCCGATCTGCCATTGCGGCACGTGAAATTCCAGCGAGGCGAGGTTGGCCAGGTAGGTGAGCGCGTCCAGCCCCGTCACCATCGGATAGGTGATGGGCTCGCTGGTGTGCGTGAGGGTGACCCGGGGCAGCCATGCCGGCGCCCCCGACGGAAGGTTCTTCTCGAAGAAGTTGAGGCCCTCGACCCCCTCGGGGAACCGGACCCGAGTGACTGGACGGCCCGCGAGATGTGGCAGAAGCACCGGCGCGATCCGCGCGTAATAGTGCAACACCTCCCCCTTGGTCGTCTCGGTCGCCGGGTAGATGACTTTGTCGAGGTTCGACACGACCAGTCGCCGTCCACCGGCATCGACGGTCACCTTTGCGGGGTCGGTCGGCTCAGGCATCGGGCAACTCGGTCGGGTCGATGTCACCGGGCGTGAGGTCCGGACGCAATCCTCGGTATGCCGGTTGGCGCAGTCGGCGGCTATCGGTGAGTCCCAGCGCCTGGACGTCGCAGACAAGCACCGGATGGACCCAGGTGGTGCCTGAGGCGTCCTCTGGGGGCACCTCGTCGACGAACGGGCTCCCGGCGGAGGTCAGGGGCGCCAGGTCGGCGGCGAGCGCCCTGGCGGTCTTGCCGGCGATCCCCGACCCGACCCGCCCCAGGTAACGCAGCCCTCCAACCCCCGGCACGCCGACGAGGACGGCCCCGAGCCGGCCTACCTGGTCGGTCTCCGGTCGCCAGCCTCCGATGACGACCGATTGCGAGGTGCGGTGCGGCAGTTTGACCCAGTCCTCGGTGCGGGCGCCGGCGGCATACCGACCAGATCGGCGCTTGCTGACGATGCCTTCCAGGCCCTGCTCCCGGGTGGCCTCCCACAGCGCCTGCCCGTCGGTGAAGGTGGGCGGCACCGTCCAGTGCGGGTTCTGAAGTTCCAGCCGCTCGAGGGTTGCCCGGCGATCGGTCCACGACCGGCCGGTGAGGTCGACCCCGTAGAGGCGCAAGAGGTCGAAGACCATCAGGGTCACCGGCGCGCGGGCGGCCAGGGCCGCAGCCTTCGTCGGGCTGGTCACGTGGAACCGCTCGGCCAGAGCCGCAAACGAGGGTATGCCGTCGCGCAGCACCACCGCTTCGCCGTCGAGCAGCATGTCCTCGAATTCGTTTGCCAGACCTGCTAGTTCGGGGAAGGCGACGGTGACATCCCGTTCGGTCCGAGACGTGAGGCGCACCTGGCCGTCGTGGATGTCGGCGAGGATCCGCATCCCGTCCCACTTGACCTCATGGGCCCACTCGGGACCCGTCGGCACTCGACGGGTGGGCGTGGCGAGCATCGGGCGCATGCGGCTCAGAGGATGGCGACGAGAACGGCGGAGCTGGCCCGCGCCGCCCGCCGATAGAACTTGCGCAAGTCCTTGTAACGCGGTCGCAACCACGTGTGGAACACGTCCTGCTCGTCCCAGAACCCGGGGTAGATGTCGGCGCCCCGCATCGCCTCGAAATCGACTCGGGCGGCGACCTCCGAGGCTGGGAGGGCCTCGAGCGCCGCACTGATCTTCTTGACCGTTCGAGGGTCGATGAGGTGGGCGGGACCGTGCCCCAGGTCCGTCCCCACTGCGTCCCCCCCGAAAATCGCCTGGCCCGCGAGGGTCTCGGTGTCGTAGGCCGTGCCCGTCAGCAGCCAGTGGATTCCATGCCATGCGGTGTCGAGATCGACACCGCGCTTGGGATCAGGAGGTTCGTCCTCGATGAGGGTCGCGGCGGCCTTGCCATTGGAGCGCACGACCTCGTGCTCCTCCTCGGTCAGCGCACGCGCCGTCCACGTCATCACCACAGGGGCGATTATGCCGTCCTTGGGCAAACGGCAGCGTCCCGGCGGGTGATCGGGAGGTGGACGGGCGGCATACCCGATGGACGTCGGCGTTGTGGGGAGGCGAGCGGTGAGCCATGCTGGTGACGTACGTGGCCACTGGGAAGGGTGGGGTTCGATGCGGGCGATGTGGAAGGGCGCGGTGTCCTTCGGGCTGGTCAATGTGCCCGTCAAGCTCTACTCGGCGACCGAGAACCATGACATCTCCTTCCGCCAGGTCCACCGGGCCGATGGCGGGCAGATCCGCTACCAGCGGGTGTGCAGCGTTTGCGGTGACGTCGTGGCCTTCGACGACGTCGCCAAGGGCTACGAGACGCCCGACGGGCAGATGGTCGTGCTCACCGACGAGGACCTGGCCGCGCTGCCCAACCAGTCGAGCAAGGAGGTCGCGGTCGCCAAGTTCGTGCCGGCCGGTCAGATCGACCCGATGCTCTTCGACAAGCCGTATTACCTCGAGCCCGAGAAGGCCGCCACCAAGGCGTATGCGCTGTTGCGCGACGCGCTGCTGGCCGCCGACCGGGTGGCCCTGGTGACCGTGTCGATCCGTCAGCGGATGACCATGGCGGTGCTGCGGGTCCACGACGACGTCATCGTCCTGCAGACCCTCATGTGGCCCGACGAGATCCGGGCGGCCGACCAGGTCAACCTCGGCGACACCGGGCATGCCAGCGACAAGGAACTGGCGATGGCGAGCATGCTGGTGGACTCGCTGTCCGGCGACTACGACCCGGCCGAGTTCGAGGACGACTACGCCGGGGCCGTGGCCGCCCTGGTCGACTCCAAGGTGACGGGCGCCGCCGTGATCGAGGCCCCGGCGGCTGCTGCCGACACGGGCGAGGTCGTCGACCTCCTGGAAGCCCTACAGCGCAGCGTCGACCGAGCCAAGGCCGCTCGCGGCGAGCCGGTAACCCCGGCCGTTCCGGCCGCCTCGTCCGCCGCCTCGGCCGCCGCAGCGCCGGCGCAGAGGGCTGCGGCAGCCAAGACCACGCCAGCGAAGACCGCTGCGACCAAGGCGACGGCGGCCAAAACAGCGGCAGCCAAGACGACGGCAGCCAAGACCGCTGCAACCAAGAAGACCGCGACCCG
>ERZ795062.380-NODE-380-length-38674-cov-10.201792_pt1 | contig 38674 bp, 40 predicted proteins | sample MGYA00375146_ERZ795062 | MGnify/ENA primary metagenome ERZ795062 (study PRJEB30191, sample SAMN05720281) | activated sludge metagenome | isolation source: Anaerobic digester | place: USA | collected 2015-07-16 ...
AAGGTTTATGTGTTAAAATAAAATTGTCATATAATATTGTAATATGCTTGACCTATTCAACAACATATATTATATTTAAATCAAGAAGGTTGTTCCATGTCAAAAGTAGCCCTCAACACTATATCCCCAATCTTATAAAAGCCTTAAAAAGTGTAAACATAAAGGGCATCTATTTACATATACAATAGATGCCCTTTATGTTTCTCTTCAAATTATATTTCTCATATCCATTATTTGATTTATATCTTTATCTCCTCTTCCTGATAAGTTTATTATGATTATTTTATCCTGAGGTAAAGTAGATGCTAATTTTATTCCATATGCTATTCCATGGGCACTTTCTAATGCAGGTATTACCCCTTCCAACTTAGATAATTTATAAAAAGCGTCTAATGCCTCCTTATCTGTAACAGAAACATATTCTGCTCTTTTTATATCCTTATAATAACTATGCTCTGGTCCTACACCAGGATAATCTAATCCTGCAGCTATAGAATGGATATTAGTTTCTTTTTCATCTAATGTATAACATTTAAATCCATGGATTATATCAGGTTTCCCTTTTAAAATGGAAGCAGCATGATAGCCTGAATCAATTCCCTTCCCAGCAGGTTCCACTCCTATAAATTTTACCTCTTTATCATCAACAAAAGGATGGAATAAACCTATGGCATTGCTCCCTCCTCCTACACATGCTATTAGATAATCTGGTAATCTACTTTCCTTCTCCAATATTTGTTTTCTAGCCTCTTTTCCTATTATACTTTGAAATTCCCTAACTATAATAGGATAAGGATGAGGTCCAACAGCTGAACCTAATAGATAGAAAGTATTATGAGCATTTTTTACAAAGTCTTCCAGCGCCTTATCCACAGCTTCTTTTAAAGTAGCATTACCTTCTTTTACAGGTACCACATTAGCCCCTAATAATTCCATTCTAAATACATTATGCTCTTGTCTTTTCACATCTACAGCTCCCATGTATACGGTACAATCCATATCAAATAACGCACACACAGTAGCAGTAGCAACTCCATGTTGTCCAGCACCCGTTTCTGCTATTATTCTGTTTTTACCCATCCTCTTAGCCAACAATGCTTGTCCTATGGCATTGTTTATTTTATGAGCTCCAGTATGGTTAAGATCCTCTCTCTTTAAATATATCTTTGCTCCACCAGCGTATTTAGACAATTTTTCGGCATAATATAGAGGGCTTTCTCTACCAACATAATCCTTAAAATAATAATTTAATTCCTCTTTAAAATCCTTATCATCCACATACTTATAAAAGTTCTCTTCTAATTCTTTTAACACCTCCTTTAAGTCCTCTGGTACATAGGAACCTCCATATTCTCCAAAATAACCATTAAATCTTTTCATATACTTCTCCTCCTTTTTTTAATAAAAAAACCTCCACCCTAAAAAATTAGGGTGAAGGTTATTAATCCACGGTACCACCTAAATTATGCACAAAAGCATCACTCTTAATGGGACACTAACATGTCCTGTCCATAGATAACGGTTGGCTTCCGGCTAGTGATACTCATCTTTCGACTTTCCCACTGCTTCTATAGGGTCCATTCATTAAAATCTATATCGCTAGGTTCTCACCTACACCAGCTCTCTGTAGATAATCGACCTTAACTACTACTCCCTAACATAGAATTTAAACTCAATATTTTAATTAAGCTTAATTATATATCATTATTTTCTATTTTGCAAGGATTATTTGCTAACCAGTTCCAATAATTTTTCTTCTAAATAATCATTTAAATCCTTACCAGCTATAGTTACATTCCCTTCCCCATATAAATCTGGCATTACTCTAAAGAAATTAACTACAAGTTTGTTTTCATCTATAATATATTCATCTAAATGCCCAGGGATGAATATTACTTCTATCTCTTCATGTTCAAAAGCATTATTGGCATTATTTAGTTTATCAATTAAATTGTTTAAATTTAATGTCTTCAATGGGGCAACCATCATATTTGTAAATTCCAAATCTTCCAACATCCACATATTATTATTCCAATATTTTCTATCCTTTTTACTTTCACTATTTAACATTTCCCTATTGGAAATAGCACTCAAAACCTTCCTTACAGATTCTTCATCAAATCCTTCACCATATAGATATTTCATTTCTGGAAATTCCCCTATACTAATTATATAGGACTCTCCTACCTTTTCCTTTTCACTTGTGGCTTGCCAGTAGTATAGCATTGCCTCTACTACATCTAAATTGACTTTAATTCTTTTTATCATGTTAACACTCCTCGCATAATTATATTGTTAAATCTTCTACTATTATACACCTAGTATAGCTTGGTTTTCTAGATAAAAAATAAATACCTATGAATATATCATAGATATTTATTATATAATTATGCCTATTAATACTCTTCCCTTATAACCTTTTTCTTCCATTTCCCTTTCCTATATATTATATATCCATATACACATATTAAAAAATTGCTAAAACTCATAGAAAACCATATTCCTTCTGGTCCAATTTTCATTAAGTGTTTAAATACTAATATCATAGGTATTCTAATAAACCAAAGACGTCCTATGGCCATTGCCATTGAATATTTAGTATGCCCTGAACCTTGAAATAATCCCTGAAATATACTGAACATTCCCATGAAGGGCATGGATACAGATATATATCTAAGAAAAGTAATTCCTTGATTTATTACTTCCATATCATCCTTTGAACGCATAAAAAAATCTATAATTCCCTTATCCTTCCAAATTAAAAATCCTGTTCCCACTATGGAAAGGGATAGTACTATTATGGTAGATTTTTTAAAAGCTTCCATTACTCTATCAAACTGGTTTGCACCTATATTTTGACCTACTATAGATGTTAAGGCAGCTCCAATTCCCATAGGAGGCTGCATTATCAATGAGGTTATTCTATTAACCATTGCAAAAGCTGCCAAAGTAGAAGTACCATAAGAAGCAATAAAGCTATTTAATACGGTAAATCCTAAAGCAGCACCTGATTGCCCTATAGTGGAAGGAAAACCTATTTCTACGATTTTTTTAAGCATATTTTTATTAAACTTAAATCCCTTAAAATCCAATTTAATCATAGGGGAGTGTTTTTTTAGTATGTAAATTCCAGCAAACACTAATAGTGCCTGAGATAAAACCGTTGCAATAGCAGCCCCTGCTACTCCCATATTTAATGTAAATATAAAAATTGGATCTAGTATTACATTTATTATAGCAGATATGCCACTTAATATTGTTGGTGCTAAGGTGTTTCCCTGGGCATTCATAATGGAATTAAAGTTGAAAAACAAAAATACAAAAGGAAATCCTAAAAAACTAATTTGCAAATATATATTGCTATACTTAGCTAAATCTCCAGTTGTCCCCATCCACCCTACAATATACGGACTTAAAAAATAACCTAAAAGGGCAAATATAACTGAAAAAATCATAGATATAGCCATAAGCTGAGATGCATATCTATTGGCTTCTTCATATTCCGATGCTCCTACCAGTTGAGATAGTATAGATGTACCTGCAACAGAAATTCCTATTCCTAAAGAGATAAATAAAAAAATTACTGGCCATACGAAAGAAGTAGCTGCAAACTGCACAGAACCTAGTTTACTAACCCACATGGCATCAGCAAGATTATATAGGGTTTGAATAAAGTTGTTTAACATAATAGGTAATGACAATGTAATAATTACCTTATACATATTACCATTTAAAATCAATTCTTTTCTATCTGGTTTCTTCATGCACAGCCCACCTTAATTATTTATTAGTCTACAATATTATATCATCAATAGATTAAATAATAAAGTGTTTAGATACACGAAATATTTTTTTGTAATATTAAAAACACAAGAAGGGATATATTATACATGCCTAATATATCCCTTCTTTATTCCTTAAACTGTCCCTATGTTCCATTTTTCCATGTATAAAATATCCCCATGTGTTTTATAAAACCTCTTCCTTTAGCCTACTATATAGCTCATCTCCCCCTAGAGGCCTACCATCATATTTTAGTATTTTGTGGGTACATCTAATGGAGGATTCCTGCCTTACTAGGGTGTCCAATTGCCCTGTAAAGTTCTGTTCTACATCTATTATCCTCTTAGCCCTCCTTCCCATATCTACTAGTTTTTTAGTAGGGAAAGGCCATATATCGCCAAATACCAATGCGCCTATGGATACCCCTTCCTCATCCAATCTATAGACTACTTCCCTTACTGCACCATAGGTAGAGCCCCAGCATAGGATTAGATTTTCTGGTCTTTCTTTTCCAATTACCCAAGGCTCTTCTACTTCCTCTTTTAGTCTATCTAATTTTCTCATCCTCTTTTCTACCATATTTATTCTATTGTCTACATCCTCAGATATATGCCCCCATTCATCATGTTCATGGCTATCTACTAGAACTACTTGCCCAGGTATTTTGCCTGGTATAATTCTAGGAGAAATACCTGAAGGGGTAATTTTATACCTCTTGTATTCTTCATCTGTTACAGCTTCGGTGCCAGAAATATGTCTTTCTATTTGAATCTTGTTAAAATCTAATGGTTTTACCGTGGTAGTATAGTCTGCCAAGTATTCATCACTTAATATGAGTACAGGTATTTGATACTTTTCCGCAAGATTGAAAGCCCTAGCAGTTTGGTAAAAAGCATCTTCTGGATTTCTCAATGCTATAACCATTCTTGGAAATTCTCCATGACCAGCATGGAGTAAAAATCTAAGATCTCCTTGTTCTGTCCTAGTAGATAATCCTGTCGCTGGTCCAGGCCTTTGCACATCAATAACTACTACAGGAATTTCAGTTACCCCTGCAAGGCTTAATGCCTCCACCATCAATGCAAAACCTCCACCAGATGAGCCTGTCATAGCCCTTACTCCTGCATAAGATGCACCTAATGCCATATTTAATGCTGCAACCTCATCTTCTACCTGATCTACTACAATCCCAATTTCTTCAGATTTTTTTGCCATATAACTTAATATACTTGTAGATGGAGTCATAGGATAGCCACAATAAAATCTACAACCGGCTGCTATAGCCCCTAATGCTACCCCCTGATTCCCATTGATTATTATATTTTTATCCTCATAGGTATTAAGATCATATCTATTTTCTACCCTATTATATCCAGCTTCTAAAGCTCTAATATTTATATCAATTAATCTTTCACTAAATTCATCTTTTATAACCTCTTTAGCCTTATCCATAGGAAGACCAAAATACTTAAGTATTCCCCCTAATCCTAAGGTACCTATAACTCTTTTATTTCCTAAATCTCTAGCGATTTCTCCCAGGGGTAGGGAAAGTGTATTTTTTTCCTTATTAAACCTTTCATCAGCAATTATTACCCCCTTATCTTTTAATTTCCATCTATGGATATCTATAGTCTCTTGGCTTAGTGCTAATATTATATCCACCTTAGAACTATATGTGTAAACAGGTGAGTGGGAAAATCTTATCTGCATAAAATTGTGACCACCTCTTACCATAGACATATAGTCTTTATAAGAAAAAACATAATAACCACACCTTTTTAATGTCTTCTCCAATATATGGGTTAATGTGTCCATCCCTTGGCCTGCTTCTCCACCAATCAATATGCTGTAGTCCAATTATATCCCCCTTTCCAAACTAATGAAAACATAATCTATCTATTGTATTCCCTAAAACAGCAGAAACTAACAATAAAAACTAATAAAGCTACATTTGACCTTTCAAATGTAGCTTTTATTATCTAATCCACATCATTTACAATTTTCTTTAGAACAATCTTTTTCTTAAGTCTTAGTCTTAGGATTCTCAATATATCTAATTAAAACTGCCCTAATCAATTATCTCTAGTACTCTATCCCCATTTCCTAAAATCCACTCATCTACCTTATCCCTAAGGCTAGAACCATCGTTATAATCCATCATGGAAACATGCTTCATTCTACCCCTCCTAGTATATCATTTTAAGGAGCAGAATTTTCCAATTATTTTAACCTTATTCCCCTTTCAATAAACTCAATCTTTCCCTCTTTTAATAATCTTCCTAAAGCCCTTTTAAAGGCGGATTTGCTCATGTTTAATTCCTTGCGAATTTCCCTTGGGCTGCTATAGTCATTTAGATATAGTATTCCGCCATTTTCTTCTACCTTTTTTAAAATAATCTCAGCATCTTCTTCTATTTCTATATAGAATTTATCCCTTAAGCTAAGATCCAGTTTCCCATCTTCCTTCACATTGGTAACCCTTAATTCTACAACTTCCCCTGGGGTATATACCCCTATTAATTCCTTTTTAGGTATTAGCCCTTGGTATTTATTATCCACTGCTACAAAGGCTCCGAACTCATCATTTATATTATATATAGTTCCTTTTACCCAATCATTTTCCTTATAAGGAGAATTGGTTTTTAAAAAATCCTGTATTTTCATAGTCCCACATAGTCTATTGCTTTTGTCTATATATAGGGCAATTGGATACTCCCTTCCTTTTTCCAATTTCATAGTTTGTTCCTTAAAGGGTAAGAACAAGTCCTTTTCCAGTCCCCAGTCTAAAAAAGCACCTATTTTGGTTATATCCACTACTTTTAATAAGCCTACCTCTCCTAAAGTTATCTTTGGCTTCTTGGTAGTGGCAACCATCCTATCCTTAAAATCCCTGTAGATGAATACATCTATTTCATCCCCTACTTTAATTCCCTTTGGTACTTCTTTATTAGGTAGTAGTACATCTTTGTCTTTTCCTCTTCTGTCTTTAGTATTTAAAAACACCCCTACTGAAGTACACCTTTTTACTTCTAAAGTTTGTATTTCTCCTAGTTCTATCATAAATACACCTCTTTTAATAATTAATTCTATATAGAATTCTATCATATTTAGTATATAAAAGCTTCTTCAATTTATCTATATATAATAATACCCCTATTTAACAAATATTAATTAGGGGTATTTAAATTAAATATCTATATATTAGCTTCCATATCCACTACCTTTTGCTGCCAAGTATCCTTCCTATATATTAAATATCCATATATGCATACTATTAAATTACTAACACTCATAGATATCCATATACCAGTGGGTCCAATATCGGTAAAATGCTTAAATATAAGGATCATAGGGAGCCTTACAAACCAAAGCCTACCTATCTCCATGGACATGGAGTATTTAGTATGGCCTGAACCTTGGAATAATCCTTGAAGCACACTAAATATACCCATTAATGGGGTAAAAAGAGCACTATATCTTAAGTATTCAATTCCCTGATTTATAACCTCCATATCATCTTTGGAACGCATGAAAAAATTGATTATTCCCTTATCTTTCCATAACATAAATATACATCCAACACTCCCTAGTATAACAGTAAATATTAAAGCCTTTCTAAAAGCTTCCTTTACCCTATCCATCTGATTAGCTCCTATATTCTGTCCTACTATGGAGGTTAAGGCTGCCCCTATACCAGAGGCTGGCTGCATTACTAAAGAGGTAATCCTATTTACCATTCCATAGGCTGCCATGGTGGAAGTACCATAAGAAGCTATAAAACCATTCAGTACCATAAAGCCTAATGCTGAACCTGATTGGCCTACAGATGATGGCAAGGCCACATTAATAATCTTTTCAATTCTAGCCTTATCAAATTTAAAATTTTTAAAACTAGGTCTTATAATAGTATTGGAACGGTACAGTACCAATACACCAGCAAAAGCCAAGAATACCCTTGATAAAAGGGTAGCAATAGCTGCTCCTCCTATACCCATATTAAATGTGAATATGAATATAGGATCTAATATTACATTGAGCACTGCACTTATACCACTTAATATGGTAGGAGTCAAGGTATTCCCCTGGGCAGTCATAATGGAGTTGAAATTAAAAAATAAAAACATAAAAGGCATGTCCAAGAAAGTTATCCTCAAATATATATTACTATATTTAGCCAAATCTCCCTTTGCACCCATAAGGCCTATTATAAAGGGACTTACTATATATCCAATAATTGCAAATATAACGGAGGTAATCATGGACAGAACTATTATTTGTTCTGCATATTCATTGGCATCCTCATATTTATCTCCTCCTAATAACTGGGATAATATAGAGGTCCCAGCAATGGATAGTCCAAATCCTATGGAAATAAACAAAAAATTTACCGGCCAGACGAAAGATGTAGCAGCAAATTGAACTGAACCCAATTTACTTACCCAAATTCCATCTGCCAGGTTATATAGGGTTTGAATTAAATTGTTGATCATAATAGGAATAGATAATAAAATCAATGTTTTATACATATTCCCATTAAGTATCATATCCTTTTTGTTTCGTATTTTCATTTAATCACCTTCACTTATTTAGAGTCTCTAAATTATATTATATCATCTTTTTTATTAATTGGAAGAGAAAAACTACCTTCATGGTATTATACCAAAAAGGTAGTTTTTTTTCATCATATTAAAACTTATCATAGTATATTCGCTCTTCCAATATACCTTTCTCCGTTAACACTTTTACTACGGAATCTATCATCCCTGGATTTCCACATAGATAAGCTTCCTTATCTTCTGGAGATTTTATATGTTTATCTAACACTACATTTACCCTACCTCTTTCTCCTGACCAATTATGTTCATCTAATGCTCTTGATAAAGTAGGTATAAATTCAAAATCATATAACTCTCTTTCAAAGTCTTCCATAACATCTAATAAAAATAAATCTTCTGGTGTCCTAGCTCCAAAGTAAAACTTGGCTCTTCTCTTTATATTATTATCCCTCATATGGTATAGTATAGATAGTATAGGAGCCATTCCTGTCCCTACAGCAACTAATATCATATCGTTATCATGTTCATCTCTATAGTAAAAATCTCCATAAGGGCCATTTATTTCTACAGTATCCCCTTCTTTCAAATATTTATGAACATAAGTGGTACATATTCCTCCAGGTACATAACCAATTATTAGATCTATATAGTCCTTATGAGAAGGTGGAGATGCTATGGAATATGCCCTATATACCTCCTCATCATTACCCTCGTATATGGGAGCTTTAAGCTGAATATACTGGCCTGGTTTAAAATCAATCTCCTCTCCTTCTTTAAACCTTAATCGCAATTTCTTTATAGTTGGAGTCAAATCCTCTATGGACTCCACTGTAACTTCATATTGTCTTACGTTAAATAGCTCTTCAGGTATCTCTATACTTATATCTTCTTTTACCTTACACTGACAAGAAAGCCTAACATTGTCTTCTAATTCCTCTTCTGTAAGCCAAGGTAGTTCAGTAGGAAGTATTGGTCCTCCTCCCTCTATCACTTTGACTTTACAATATCCACAAGTTCCTTTTCCACCACAGGCAGAAGGGATAAATATCTCTTGACTTATTAAAGTAGCAAGTAAAGAATCCCCACCATCTACTGTATATTCCTTCTCTTCGTTAATAATTAATTTTACTTCACCATAATCACCTATAGTCCTATCAGCCAAAGTTAGAAGGAAGGCTAATATTCCACTAAAAGCTGTTACCACTGCTGTTGTTATAAGTATGCTTTCCATATATTGTCCCTCCTATTGTATCTGTACTATGCCAGAAAAACCTACAAAGGCTAAAGCCATCAATCCAGTTATAATCAAAGTTATCCCTGGACCTTGTAATCCTTTAGGTATACTATCTTCCCTTAATCTCTGTCTAATACCGGCCATAGCTACTATAGCCAAGGTCCATCCAATACCTGAGCCTATTCCAAATCCAAGGGACTGAAGGAAAGTATATTCTCTAATTACCATAAATAGGGATACTCCTAATATGGCACAATTTACTGTAATCAAAGGTAAGAATATACCTAGAGCATAGTATAGATTGGGGAAATACCTTTCCACTATCATCTCCAATAACTGAACGAAAGCAGCAATACTCACTATAAACACTATGAATCTTAAGTACTCAAGACCTAATGGAACTAAAATATGATGATATATTAGATAATTTAATATAGTAGTAAAAGTCAATACAAAAGTAACTGCCTGACCTAAACCTAAAGATGTGGGTATTTCCTTAGATACAGCGATAAAAGAACACATCCCAAGAAAATTGCTAAGTATCATATTGTTTGTAAATATAGCTGCAAAGAATATGACAAAAGGATTAAGTTCTATCATTATATAGTCCCCCCTTCTTTCTTTTCTTCTGGAGATAGACTTCTAGCTACCCATATAATAATTGCCAATATGAAGAAAGCTCCTGGCGGCATAATCATTATAGTCCAGTTAGTCCAACTATCCCCTAATACTGGATATCCAAATATAGTTCCAAATCCTAAAAGTTCCCTAAAGAAGGCTACTAGCAGTAATACAAAAGTATATCCTGCCCCAGAGGCCAAGCCATCTAAAAAAGATGGCAATGGAGAATTGTTTTGGGCAAAAGCTTCGCATCGCCCCATTATTATACAGTTGGTAATTATAAGCCCTACATAAGGTCCTAAAGCTTTGCTCATTTCAGGATAATAGGCCTTTAAGAATATATCTAATATTATTACATATACAGAAATAATAAGTACCTGAACCATCATCCTTATATGTTTAGGGGTAAACTTTCTTATTAAGGATACGGTGAGTTCAGAAAAAGCTGTAACAAACATCAAGCCTAATCCCATTATTAAAGAGTTCAACATCAAATTAGTAACTGCTAAGGCTGAGCATATGCCTATTACCTGCCTAAATATGGGATTATCATCCCAAAGGCCATCTTTGATGATCTTCTTCGAATTTGCCATCTATTTCTCCCCCTTTTTCAGTTTTATAAAATTATCTATATCTTTATTAAGAAATCTACTTACCGATTCAGATGTTAAGGTAGCACCAGCAATAGCATCTACATTCCCATTAGGAGCAGGTCTATATACTATATACTCTCCATCCTTCCCTCCAGTCAAATCCAATCCCCTAAACTGTTGTTTGAAAGGTTCCTCAGATATTCTTCCCCCTAATCCTGGAGTTTCGCTATGAGAAATAAAATCCAACCCTAAAAGCTTACTATAATCAGAAGATATAGCAGCATATCCTTCCACTGTCCCCCAAAGGCCTGTACCTCCTATGGGAAAAGCATAAGCTTTTGTTTCTCCATCTTCTTTTACTACGTATATGGTTTGTCCATCTAATTCCTCTTCCTCCACATACTGGTTAAAGGTATCTTCTATAGCTTTTGGATCATCAGAAGGAGGTTCTATATCAAAAACATATAGTATAGTTCGCCTCAAATCCGTTTCCTGATTATAGGCTATTACATCAATAGTCTTGTAGTTTAAAAAAGCCAATATAGATGTAAAAAAAGCTGTAATTACTACCATAAATATAATAGGATATCCAAAGGATTTTTTCATGCTACACTCCCTCCCTTCTCTTTAGATTCCTTCTTTCTCTTTTTCCCATATCTTACCCCTTCATCTATAATAGGAGCAAAAGTATTACCAATGAGTATAGCAAACATCATCCCACCAGCAAAAAGGGCATATCCTCTAATTATCACTGTGATTATCCCAATTAATATTCCATATATCCATTTACCTTCTTTGGTCTTTGGAGAAGATATAGGATCCGTAGCCATAAACACCATTCCAAATAAGAATCCACCAGATAGTATCCCAAATAAAGGATTGGGAATTTGAGGATTCCCTACTAAGTATAGTATACTACTCAATCCAGTAAAACCTATTAATACCCCAGCCATGGTCTCCCATGCTGCTACTTTTTTATATATTAAATATATAGCAGCAAGTATTATTAATATAGCACTAGTCTCCCCTAAAGAGCCAGATACATTTCCTATTAATAAATTACGTAAAGGTTCCATCTGCCCTGTATCACGGAACATAAGCATTGGAGTAGCTTGAGATATAGTATCTATGTTTTCAGTAATATATGTAGCAAATCCTCCTGGAAATCCTGTTGCTACTTTAGACCACTGGATAGTCAAAGGTTCTGGAAAAGATACATATACAAAAGCTCTAGCTACTAGTGCAGGATTAAATATATTTTTCCCAAATCCTCCAAATACCTCCTTTCCAAATAGTACTCCAAATATGATTCCCACAACTGCTATCCATATTGGAGTCCTAGCTGGCAAAGTCAATACATATAATATGCAGGTGACAAATATGGCCTCAGAAACCTTTCTATCATATTGTTTTTCAAATATATATTCAGTGCCTACTCCAAACAAAGTCACCCATAAAAGTAATACCAAGGATCGCCAGCCAAAAAAATAAATAGAAGCTATTATTAAAGGAATCAAAGCAATAATTACCGTCCTCATCATCTTTTGAGGTATAAAATACTTCTTCATAAATTTAGACAAAACAAACCACCTCCATCATTTGTTTTCAAATAATTTAGAAGCCTCCATCTATATTCATATATTCCCTATTTATTGAAAAATTAACATATATAATGAATTTATATATGTATTTTATAAATGATAATTATTCTCATTTACAATTGTTTTGTTTTGTGGTATATTATTATTGGCTTAAATTATCGCGGCAATATATTTAGATGGAGATGATAATTTTGGCAAAAATGATGAATCCTAGATTTAAGGAATGTAGAAGACTAGGATTAAATGTATGTGGTCATCCAAAGGCTATGGATAGGGCAAAACCAGGTACTTCTAGAGGGGACAAAAAATTATCCAATTATGGCCAACAATTGCTAGAAAAACAGAGATTACGTGCCTATTATGGGATAATGGAAAAACAATTTATAAGATATGTCAAAGAAGCTAAAAAGTCCCAAGATCAAACAGGGTATGCTTTGATAAAGATATTAGAATCTAGACTTGATAATTTAGTATATAGATTAGGTTTTGCATCTTCCATTAAACAAGCAAGACAAATGGTAGTCCATGGTCATATTAGAGTTAATGGACAAAAAGTGGACATACCTTCCTATAGGGTAAATATAGGAGATGAGATATCCTTGAAGGAAAGTTCTAGAAATGTAGAGTTGTTTAAGGACAATTTCCTATCTAGTTTCCCAAATAGATATCCTTATTTAGAAAAAGATGATATTAGTTTTTCCGGAAAACTAATAAGGTTTCCAGAAAGAGATGAAATACCTATAGAAATCGATGACCAATTAGTTGTTGAATACTACTCAAGACTTGTATAACATTAAGGGATATCAAGCTTTTATTAGATTGATATCCCTTTTTTTATATTTTGCTAGTTTAATATAAAAATTTGTTCCATATCCTGTCATTCCTTATTAAATTCACCAGCTATTCTATTCATCCTCTTAGAAAAACTTATTACTTTCCTTTCATATTCTTCATCCATCAAAGGGGAGGTAAGTAAAAAATCTGCTGTAGATTGATTGTTTGCAACAGGAATGTCGTATAAAACAGCTATTCTAAGTAGGGCCTTTACATCTGGATCATGGGGTTGGGCTTCTAAAGGATCCCAGAAAAATACCAAAAAATCTATATCTCCTTCTGCTATTCGAGCACCTATTTGTTGATCTCCTCCCAAAGGACCAGATTTATAGGCATGAACTGGTAATTTTACGATTTCCCATATTAAAGTTGCAGTAGTGCCTGTACCACATAGAAAGTGCTCCCCTAGTTTGTCTTTGTTTTCCTTGACCCAATTTATCAAATCCTTTTTCCTATTATCATGGGCTACAAGGGCTATACGTTTTTGTTTTTTCATCTTTATAGTGGTATAATCCTCTTTTCTCATATTAAACCTCCTTAGACTTAAAAGATTCTACTTATATAACTATAATACTGTATTATTAGCTTTAATGCCATATATAAAAAGGGCTTATAAAAATTTCAAACAGTTTTTGTCTTTTAAAATTATATTAAATCTAGAAATCTTTTATAATAATGTAACTAATTTGTAAATAGATTATATTACTTATTATATATAATGGTCTTAAGGAGGGATATTTGTGAAAACATTTAGAAGGTATTTTTTATTAATTATGTTTGTTATCTTAACGTTAGTTTTGACCGTAGGTTGTGGGGCTAAGCAATCAGACCCTAAGGATATAGACATAAAGGATAAAAGCCATTCAGCCACTCAAGAAACAATAAATATAGGCACTAGTGAGGAAATGGACTTTGAAGAAACTGAAAAAAGCCCTCTAGAACCGGAAAAGGTAATCACCACCATCTATATGGATTTTGAAACTACAGAATTTGAAAGATCAAGTAAAAACCTTCAAGATGCTGTTAAAAAATATAAAGGTTATGTAGAAAATTCTAGTTTAGATTATGGTCAATACCGAAATAATAAAAGATATAAAGACGCTTACTATGTAATTAGGATTCCAAAGGATTTGGAATAATTATTGGTATAATAATCTATTTTGTAATTAAATTTAGGAAAAGAAAAATTCCCCCAAAAAAATATATCAAAATCATATATATAATTATTTTTAATTTATTATTTGAATTTAGGGTAAAAGTATATTAACTATATTGTTGAGATTGTTTTAATATTCTGATAGAATTAAAAATATCAACATAGTTAGAGAGTCTAAATATATCTTTATATTTGACACTAGATTAATAAATAAGGGGGTAATTTCATGAAATTTAATATTGGTAAAGGTGGAGAAGTTAAGATAATACCTGTGTTTAAAGGAACTGAAACTATAGAAGAGACAAAAGAAGAGGCAAAAAAAGTATATGATTTTCTTAGGGAAAAGGAATTATTTAAGGGGGAGATTGGAGAAACATACTCCCATATATCCTATGGAGAAGAAAAGTTTTTACTATTGGGACTAGGAGAGGAAGATAAGCTAAATGGCAATTCATTAAGAAAAGCCTTTTTTAGTGCTGGTAAAGAATTGATGAAATTAAAAGTAGAACAGGTAGAACTAGCTGTACCAGAATTTAAAAACATCTACTATGATAATGCTATAAGCTCTATAGTGGAAGGTTTTTTACAATCGGAATACAGCTTTGAAAAATATTTGAGTGCAAAGAAAACTATTCCTAGCATAGAATTTATTTATTTAGATGTAATAAAAGGGAAAGAGGAAGATACTAATAGAATAATTGAAGAAGTGGAAAGTTTAATAGAAGGGGTATTCTTAGCTAGGGATTTGGTAAATGAGCCAGCTATGTATATGACCCCTAAAACTTTGGCGAATAATGCAAAAGAAGAATTAGAAAAATTAGGAGTTAAAGTTAATATATATGGTAGGGAAAAAATAGAAGAATTAGGTATGAAAGCTTTCTTAGCAGTTGCCAAAGGTTCTGAAAAGGAACCCCAATTGATAGTTATGGAATACGAAGGGGATCCTGATTCTAAAGAAAAAATAGGATTGGTAGGAAAAGGCCTAACCTACGACTCTGGTGGATACTGTATTAAATCTCCTCAAGGTATGTTAGATATGCATTCGGATATGGCTGGCTCTGCTTCCGTAATTGGAGCTATGAAAGCCATCGCCAGTTTAAAACTTAATAAAAATGTAGTAGGAGTAGTAGCTGCTTGTGAAAATATGATATCTGGCGGTGCATACAAGACTGGAGATATAATAGGCTCTATGTCTGGAAAGACCATAGAGGTGGTAAATACTGATGCAGAAGGGAGATTAACCCTTGCTGATGCTTTATGGTATGCTGTTAAGGAAGCTAAAGTTGATAAAGTAATTGACATAGCTACCTTAACTGGGGCTTGTGTGGTAGCTTTAGGAAATGTGAATTCTGGAGCTATTACCAATGATGAAAAATTAATGGAACAAGTTATAAAAGCTAGTGAGATTTCAGGAGAACCAATTTGGGAGCTTCCCCATAATGATGAATATAGAGAAATGATAAAAGGAAAATTTGCTGATCTAAAAAATAGTGGTGGAAGGGGAGCTGGTACTATAACAGCTGGTCTATTCTTGGAAGAATTTGTAGACAATACTCCTTGGGTTCATCTAGATATTGCGGGAACTGCATATCTTTCCGATGGCCAAGGGTATCTACCTAAAGGTGCCACCGGCGTACCTGTCAAAACCTTATACTATCTAATAAAACACCATTAAAAAAAGGGGCATTTTAGCCCCTTTTTATTGTGCATACCTATGTTAAAAATCAAATACACTCCCTTTTAGAGGAGAGTGTATTTGATAAAAGAAATATTATTCAGCTTTGTATTTTTTAAAAAGAATAGTCCCATTATGTCCACCAAAACCTAAGGAATTGGATAGAGCATAATTGACATCCATAGTACAAGCTTCATTTGGCGTATAGTCTAAATCACATTCCGGATCTGGGGTCTCAAGATTTATGGTAGGAGGTATTATTCCCCTTTCTATAGTCAATATTGTAGCTATAGCTTCTATTCCCCCAGCAGCTCCCAATAGATGGCCTGTCATGGATTTGGTAGAGCTAATCTTCAGTTTATAAGCATGATCCTTAAATGCCTTTTTAATGGCCATGGTTTCTAATTTATCATTATAATAAGTACTAGTTCCATGAGCGTTTATATAGTCTACTAATTCATAATGTATACCTCCATCTTCTATTGCCAATCTCATGGCCATAGTTGCCCCTTCTGCTTCTGGATCTGGTGCTGTTACATGGTAGGCATCAGATGTAGCACTGTATCCAATTATCTCTCCATATATATGGGCATTTCTATTCAATGCATGTTCTAATTCCTCTAATATAAGTATGCCTGCCCCTTCCCCTATGACAAAACCATCTCTATCCTTATCAAAAGGACGACTAGCTTTTTCTGGTTCATCATTTCTTTTAGAGAGGGCTTTCATAGAGCAAAACCCTGCTACAGAAATGGGACTTACTGCTGCTTCACTACCTCCTGTAACTATTATGTCTGCATCGCCTCTTTGAATCATTCTAAAGGATTCCCCTATAGCATGATTCCCTGAAGCACAAGCAGTTGTGATAGTAAAACTAGGCCCTTTAAATCCATAATACATGGTTATCTGCCCTGGCCCCATATTAGATATCATCATAGGTATGAAGAAAGGGCTTACTCTTTTAGCTCCTCTTTCCATTAATTTTGTGTGTTCTCTTTCTAAAGTTTCTATGCCACCTACTCCAGAACCTAGTATTACCCCTACTCTCCTTTTATCAATACTATCTAAATCCAATCCACTATCCTCTAATGCTAATTGAGTTCCTGCTATTGCAAACTGAGCAAATCTGTCCATTCGTTTTGCTTCTTTTTTATCTATATACTTTTCTGGATCAAAATTTTTAACTTCAGAACCTATTGTTGTAGTATAGCCTTCTGTATCAAAATTAGTTATATGGGATATACCTGATCTTCCTTCAATAAGAGAATCCCAGTATTCTTCTTTACCTATTCCTATAGAAGTTACAGGTCCTAGTCCTGTTACAACTACTCTTCTCATTCTATTCCCTCCAAATAAGATTAAGCAATTTTAGATTCCACATATGCTACTATATCTTTTATGTTTTTGAACTTTTCAGCATCTTCATCTGGAATCTCTATTTCAAATTCATCTTCAATATCCATCATTACCTCTACTGCATCTAAAGAATCTGCTTCTAAATCATTCATTAGGGAGGTTTCTGGTTTTATAGTTTCTACCTCCTCTATTTCTAGATGATCAGCAATAATATCTCTCACTTTCTCAAATACATTCATTAGTAACTCCTCCTTTTGTTTTTATTATATTAGCATTCCACCATCTACATGGATTACTTGACCAGTGATGTAATCAGCTTTTTCGCTACATAAAAAAACTACTAAATTTGCCACATCTTCTGGTTTCCCTGCTCTATTTAATGGTATAGATTTTAGCATTTCATCTTTTATATTGTCTTCTAATACTTGTGTCATATCTGTTTCTATAAAGCCAGGGGCTACTGCATTTACATTTATCCCTCTACTTCCTAATTCCTTAGCTATGGATCTTGTAAATCCAATAACACCTGCCTTTGAAGCACTATAATTTCCTTGACCTGCATTACCAGATATGCCTACTATTGAGGCAATATTTACTATTTTCCCATATCTTTTCTTCATCATTCCTCTGGCTACAGCTTTAGTACATAGGAACACCCCTCTTAGATTGGTATCTATAACCTGATCCCAATCTTCTGTTTTCATCCTAATAAGTAAATTATCCCTTGTAATTCCTGCATTGTTTACTAATACATCTATATTTCCCAATTCCTTATTTATCACTTTCATCATATTATTTACTTCTTCTTCCTTAGATACATCAGCTTTTATAGCCAGTGCCTTTACATTATTCTTCTCTATTTCATCTACCACCTCCTGTGCTTTTTTATTATTATTTATATAGCTTATAGCTATATTGTATCCTTCTTCCGAAAGTTTTAGGGCAATAGCCCGTCCTATACCTCTTGTTCCACCTGTAATCAATGCTACCTTGTTTCCCATTATATTAAGCTACTCCTCTCTATTTAAAGATTTACAAGCTTCTTTAAAATCTTCTATATTGCTTATGTTTAAAGTGTTTACCTTTACTCCTTTTGTTTTAGCAGTTCTCTTTACAAATCCTGTTAGACTCTTTCCTGGACCTACTTCAACAAATGTATCCACTCCATTGTCAATCATTGTATTTACAGAATCACACCATAATACTGAATTACTTACTTGGCGTATAAGACGAGGAGGTACTTCCTCTTTATCCTTTATTGGTTTTGCATCTACATTTGCTACAACTACCTTCTTTAAATCATTTATTTTAATTTTTTTCAGTTCTTCTTTGAGTTTTTCCCCTGCAGGTTGTAATAAACTACAATGGAATGGAGCACTTACTGGCAAAAACACAACCTTTTTAGCCCCTAATTTCTTTGCTTCTTCTGCAGCTAATTTTAACACATCCCTCTCTCCTGATATAACTATTTGACCAGGACAATTATAGTTAGCTATTTCCACCACACCAAAATCTTTTACTCTATCTATAGCTTCCTCTACTTTTTCCTTATCCAATCCTAGTACAGCTGCCATACCACCCTTTCCCAAAGGAACAGTTTCCTGCATTAGCTTTCCCCTTTTTTCCACTAAAGGGAGAGCTTCTTCAAGCTCAAAGGCATCAGCACTAACAAGAGCAGTATATTCTCCCAGACTTAAGCCTGCAGCATATTCAAAATCTATACCCTCCTTCTGAAGTGCCTTATATATGGCAATACTAGTAGCAAGAATGGCTGGTTGTGTGTTTTCAGTCTTTATAAGTTCTTCTTCTGGTCCTTCAAAACATAATTTGCTTATATATCTACCTAAGCTCTCATCCGCCCTATCAAATACTTCTCTAGCAACAGAAAAATTATCATAAAAGTCCTTTCCCATACCGACAAATTGAGCCCCTTGACCTGGAAAAATGAAAGCTGTCTTTCCCATACTATTCACCCCTTTTTAATTTATTTAATCTATTTAAATTTTCTTCTGCTTCTTCTATTATATTGCTTATTATTTCTTCACATGTCTTAATATCCTTTATTAGTCCAGAAATTTGTCCTGCCATTACTGAACCATTGTCCATGTCTCCTTCCATTACAGCTAATCTTAATCTTCCCGCTCCTAACTTTTCTAATTCTTCAAAGGAAACCCCTTTCTTCTCTAATTCTAAATATTCTCGGGTAAACTTATTCTTCAATACCCTTACAGGATATCCAGTACTTCTACCTGTGACTATTGCTTCCCTATCCTTAGCTTTTATTATTCTTTCTTTATAATTATCATGAGCTATACACTCAGTAGAACAAACAAATCTAGTCCCCATTTGAACTCCTTCTGCTCCTAAGGATAAAGCAGCTAAAAATCCTCTACCATCAGCAACACCTCCTGCTGCAATAACAGGTATATCCACTGCATCAGCTACCTGAGGAACTATAGCCATAGTAGTCAATTCTCCAATATGTCCACCAGCTTCTGTTCCCTCTACAATTAAAGCATCAGCACCTTCTCTTTCAAGTCTTCTAGCTAAAGCTACTGTAGGTACCACAGGTATAACCTTTATTCCAGCCTTTTTAAATTTTTCCATGTATTTCCCTGGATTACCTGCACCTGTAGTCACAACAGGTACTCTTTCTTCACATACCAAATCTACAATATCCTCTGCAAAGGGAGACATAAGCATTATGTTGACTCCAAAAGGCTTATCAGTTTTTTTTCTTATATTTTCTATTTCCTTTTTTACTATCTCCTTTGGTGCATTTCCTGCAGCTATAACTCCTAATCCACCTGCATTGGATACTCCTTGAGCTAGTTCATAAGTAGCAGCCCAAGCCATCCCCCCTTGTAAAATCGGATATTTAATATTTAGTATTTCACATACTCTAGTATAAAACATATATAATACCTCCATCACTTTGCCCATTTTAATATTACAGATGCCCAAGTTAACCCTGCCCCAAAGGCAACCATAAGTATATTATCTCCTTTGTTTATAAGCCCTTCTCTATAGGCTTCTTCTAAAGCTATAGGTATAGAAGCAGAGGACATATTTCCATAACGGTCCAAATTTACATACACTCTATCCTTTGGTACCTTTAACCTTTTTGCTGCAGAATTGATTATCCTAATATTAGCTTGATGAGGAATCAAAAAATCTATATCCTCTAGTTCCATATCTACTTCTTTTAAAGCCTCAATAGATGCTTTTTCCATAACCCTTACAGCAAACTTAAAGACTTCCCTCCCATCCATATGTATGTAGTGGAGTCTTTTTTCTACTGTTTCAATAGAAGAGGGCATCCTAGAACCTCCTGCTGGTTGAGTTAAAAAATGTCCATTCTCACCATCTGCACCTAAATTATAGGATAGTATTCCTAGTCCTTCTTCACACCTTTCTAACACACAAGCGCCAGCACCATCACCAAATAATACACAGGTACTTCTGTCTTCCCAGTCCATTATCTTTGATAAAACCTCAGCTCCAATTACTAACACTTTTTTATAGGCTCCTGCTTTTATAAAATTTGTCCCTGTAGCTAATCCATATAAAAATCCTGAACAACCTACAGACATATCAAAAGCTGCAGCATTTGTAGCTCCTAAATTTTTTTGTACAATACAAGCTGTAGATGGAAAGGCCATATCTGGTGTAACTGTAGCTACTATTATTAAATCTATATCCTTTGGATCTACTTTTGCATCCTCTAATGCTTTTATAGCTGCCTCTGTACATAAATCTGATGTAGCTATATCATCTTCTACTATTCTTCTTTCTCTAATACCAGTTCTAGTTCTTATCCATTCATCTGAGGTATCTACCATTTTACTTAAATCATCATTGGTAATAACCTTATCTGGCAAAGCGCTTCCTATTCCAGTAATTCCTATGTATGTTACAGAATCCAATTTAACACCTCCTTAAATAATAATATAGCCGACATATATGTCGACAATAATATTATATCATCTTTTTTATTAAAAAAAAAGTAATATTTGCTAAAGTTGAATTTTTTTAACTAAAAACAAAAATAACTACATATAATATTAAAATTATATGAGTTATTTATATGCATATAATTATATATGAAATTATATAAAAAGTCATTAATTTTTTTATATAATTTAGGGAAAATCTGGGAAAAATTATTAAATACCTATAAAACACTATATAATACCCTTTACATAAATTCTCATCTTCTATAATTTATAGAATATATGATATAATGTAGCCACAATAATTCTTTTAATGAATTTGGAGGTGTTTTTATGTCAAATATATTAAATATTAATGAAATAAAAAAAATTATTCCCCACCGATATCCTTTTTTATTAGTAGATAAAGCTGAAATATTAATTCCTGGGAAAAAAGGTATTGGGTATAAAAATGTAACTATTGGCGAACCTTTTTTTACAGGCCATTTCCCTGAAGAACCTATTATGCCTGGGGTATTAATCGTTGAAGCTTTAGCACAAGTAGGAGCTATTGTTCTATTAAGTGAAGAAAAATTTCAAGGGAAAACCCCTTATTTTGCTGGATTAAATAAAGTAAGGTTTAAAAGAAAAGTAATACCAGGAGATACTTTAAATATGGAAGTAGAAATTACAAGGTTAAGGGGAAGTATTGGGATAGGGCAAGGAAAGGCTTTTGTAGATGATGAACTTGCCTGTGAAGGAGAATTTTTATTTGCTATAAATTAATCCAAATATCTTTCTCCTCTATATCCTATAATGAGAATTTTTAGATGTGAAAACTATTCTATATTGGATAAATATATAATATTGTGCTAAACTATTTATAAATTAAATAGAAATAGAGGTGGAAATATGCATAGTAAAATACGAGCAGGAATAGTTGGCTATGGAAATTTAGGTAAAGGGGTAGAGTTGGCTCTAGAGGAAAATCCAGATTTTGAACTAGTAGGTATATTTACCAGAAGGGATGTTTCTACTATTGATTCTAAATCAAATGTTATCCCTATATCCAATATATTGGATTTCAAGGATAAAATAGATGTGATGTTTTTATGTGGCGGCTCTGCAAAGGATTTGCCAGAACAATGTCCAAAGCTTGCAGAGCACTTTAACACCATAGATAGTTATGATAACCACAAAAATATCCCAAAATACTTCAATATGATAGATAATATTGCAAAAAAATCAAATAAAGTTAGCTTAATTTCTGTAGGATGGGATCCAGGGCTTTTTTCCATGATTCGTTTACTATCCCAAGTAGTGCTTCCCAATGGAAAAGAATATACCTTTTGGGGCAAAGGGGTTAGCCAAGGCCATTCTGATGCCATAAGAAGAATAAGAGGAGTAAAGGATGCTGTTCAATATACTATTCCCTCTGAAGAAGCCATAAAAAAAATAAGATCTGGTGAAACTCCTGTTTTAAATAATGAAGACATGCACAAAAGGGAATGTTATGTAGTAACTTATGATATGGAAGATAGAGACAGAATTGAACAGGAAATTAAATCCATTCCTAATTATTTTTTAGGTTTTGATACTACTGTACATTTCATCTCTGAAGAGGAATTAAAAGAAAAACATTCTAAAATGCCCCACGGCGGTTGTGTAATATGTACTGGTATTACTAATAATAAACATAAACAAGTGATGGAATTTAATCTATCTTTAGAAAACAATCCAGAGTTTGCATCTTCCGTACTAGTAGCCTTTGCTAGAGCTGTATATAAATTGTCTATCGAAGGTAAAAAAGGTGCTTTTACCGTATTTGATATTCCTTTATCCTATCTTTCACCTAAATCTGGAGAAGAGCTAAGAAAGGAATTGTTATAAAAATTTTCTTTAGGGAACCTATAGGTTCCCTTTTTTTCATATAATAGTTTCTAATACAAGCATTATTATAGCAAATACCCCTATGATTCCCATCAAAGGTAATATGAACTTTAGCCACTTATTATAGGTTACATCTACCATTTCCAAGGTAGCCAATATAAGTCCTGTTGGAGTAATAAAGGCCATCCAACCTTGCCCCCAATTATAAGCGGTAACCACAACTGCTCTGGATATTCCTACTGTATCAGCTAAAGGAGCCATTATAGGCATAGATAAAGTGGCTAATCCTGATGAAGAAGGTACAAAAAAACCTAAAATACTAAACAATATCATCTGAACTGCTGCAAACACCCCTGCATTCATATTCTTTATAATTGAAGATGAATAAAACAGTAGTGTATCTGATATCATCCCCTTATCCATTATTATATTAATAGCCCTAGCTATACCAATTATCAATACTACACCTATTAGATCTGCTGCACCTTCTAGGAAGGTGTTTACCGCTTCTTTTTCAGGTAATCCTGACAAGAATATTATTATAATAGCAACCGTCAAAAACAAACCTGACATTTCTGGAAACCACCATACTCCAGTAGATACACCCCAAATCATAATGGGAAAAGCAGCTAAAAATACCAAAAGTATTAATATTCTTCTCCAATTAAAAGGCACTACGTTTTCTGGATCATAGTCCTTCAAAAATCTCTCTTCTATCTTACCCATTTCCTCGTATATTATGGAGTTTTTAGGATTTTCCTTTACCTTCTTTCCATAGTAATAGATGTATATAAGGGTTATAACCATAGCCAATATTAGGGATATCATACGAAAAACCAATCCCTCATTGAAGGATATACCAGCAGCATTTGAGGCTATTACCACAGAAAAAGGATTTGTGGTGGAAAACATGGTACCAATGGAAGAACCCATATATATTGCAGCAATACATACTATAGCATCATATCCACTAGCTATAAATATAGGCATAAGTATTGGATATAAAGCGATAGTCTCTTCTGCTAATCCAAAGGTAGTACCTCCTAAGGCTATTAACAAAGACACAAATATTACTAACAAAAACTCTTTCCCCTTAGTCCTTTTGGATAATGCGGCAATACCTGCATCAAAGGTACCTGTTTTGTTAATCAAACCTATAATTCCACCTAATATTAGTACAAATACCATTATATCTACTGTATCCATTATCCCTTCAATAGGGGACATGATAACAGACAACAGCCCTTGAGGAGATTGTTCTATAAATTCAAAGGTGTCTGGTATTGCAATAGGTTTTTTAATACTTCCATCTATAAATTTATTAACATCCATCTTTATATTTAAGCTATTCAACGTTTCCTGAGTTGGGGGAAGGGAGCTTAACTCTCCTCTATGATCTTCTACTATGAATAATTTTTGTTCCCCATCATACCAAAGTTTAGAGTATAATCCAGCAGGAACTATATAGGTCAATAAAGCCGCTAGTATTAATATTATGAACAATACCGTAAAAGCTGTGGGAAATTCAATTTTCTTTTTATGATTTCTATTGCTCATGTCTAAGCCTCCTTACACCATTTTATTGCTAATAAATTCTGTTGCGTATTATATAGTATTTCCAATTTTAGTTCAACCATTACATATTACTTGAGATAATTTTTGGTAAATCTTTTATAATACATGACTAGTATATAAATAACTTTTTATGATAATATATATAAAGGACCATTGTTAAAATTTTTCAAATGAAAAGGAAGATGTTTTATGAAAGAAAGAGTAATTTTAGGTATGAGCGGAGGTGTGGATTCATCGGTTTCCGCTTTAATCCTTAAAGAAAAAGGTTATGAAGTGATAGGAATATTCATGAAAAACTGGGAGGAAAAAGATGAATATGGTGTATGTACAGCTACAGAGGATGCTAACGATGCAAGAAGAGTAGCCAATCAGTTGAATATCCCTTTTTATACTATAAACTTTGAAGAGGAATATTGGAATAGGGTGTTTTCTTATTTTCTAGATGAATATAAAAAAGGTAGGACTCCCAATCCCGATGTAATGTGTAATCAGGAAATAAAATTTAATGCTTTCTTAGATTATGCATTAAAATTAGAGGCAGATTATATTGCTATGGGCCATTATGCTCAAGTGAAGGAAATAGATGGAGAATACTATCTATTAAGAGGTAAAGATAAAAATAAGGATCAAAGCTATTTTTTATCTAGAATAGATCAAAAAGCCCTTTCTAAAACCTTATTTCCTATAGGGCATTTAACTAAAAAAGAGGTTAGAAAAATAGCAGAAGAACATAATTTATATACTGCTAAAAAGAAAGATTCTACTGGAATTTGTTTTATAGGGGAAAGGGATGATTTTGATAAATTTTTAGATCAATATCTATTGACTAAAGAGGGAGATATTGTAAATGTAGATGGAGGTAAAATAGGAAGACACACTGGTCTTATTCATTATACTCTAGGGCAAAGAAGAGGTATAGGCATAGGCGGTATTGGAACAGGAGAACCTTGGTTTGTAGCAGGTAAGGATTTGAAAAAGAACATACTATATGTAGCTCAAGGGGAAAACCATCCTGCTCTCTACTCTACTTCTTTGATTGGAGAGTCCCCTAAATGGATACTAGAAAGAGCACCTAAAACGCCTTTAAAATGTACTGCTAAATTTAGATACAGACAACAGGATATCCCAGTAACAGTAGACATATTAGGCAATGGTGAACTCCATATTAAATATGACAATCCAGTAAAGGCAGTAACCCCAGGACAAGTGGCTGTACTATATAAAAATGAAATATGCCTTGGTGGTGCTATTATAAAATCTATTGAACCCTTAGAGGAAAAATATAGGTTTATAAATCCTACATGGTCATATTAATCAAGAGTCTATATTAAGCTTTTATTTCCTTTGAATTATTTTTAATAATTCGTATATACTAATTTATATATAAACAGGAAAGGAAGAAGGCTATGAACCAAAGATATATTGTAATAACCGATGATAAGTTCTCTGAACCTATGTCAAAAGAAGAAGCTATAAAATTGGTTAAAGACTATGATAGCAAGGGCATAGTAGGATATATAGTATCAGAAGAAGAAGGAAATAAAATAAAAGAACCTAGTAATTTCAATGAACCTAAATGGAAGTAAAAAAGTCCATAGTTAGTAGACTAAAACTAACTACGGGCTTTTGTTTTTGTATCTATGCTATATATTTGTCCAACTCTTTTAATATTTCTCCAGCTTTTCCTATGAGTTTAATATCAAATTCATAGTTTGCATTTACATCTTCATTATTTATGAGTACAATTTTACCCTTTGTAAGTATTGGCAAATAACTAACTGGATATACCTCTAAACTGGTACCTATGATAATCAATAGCTGGGACTTCTTAATATCCTCTTCAACCCTACTCCAAGCATCCATAGGTAAAGCTTCTCCAAATAACACCACATTAGGTCTCAATGCTTTGTTATTACAAAAGCTACAGTATTTTCCTGCTAAAAAATCCTCTAGTTTTCCCTCGTTATTGCATTGATTACATCTTATAGTTCTAATATTTCCATGGAGTTCATATACATTGTTGCTTCCTGCCCTACTGTGTAGACCAGATACATTTTGGGTTGCTATACTGTCAATTAGTCCTTTCTTTTCTAAATCTGCTAATATATAATGCCCTTCATGGGGTTCTACTCCTTCTAGGATTTTAATTCGCATGGAATAGAATTCATGAAATAATGGATAATTCCTATCAAAGGTATATATGCTGGCAACTTGTCTTGGATCTATGTTTTTCCACCATCCATCTCTCCCTCTAAAATCCGGTATATTGCTCTCTGTATCCATTCCCGCTCCTGTAAGTATTACAGTACTTTCCGAGTCTTTAATCATATTAGCAAGGATTCTAGCCCCTTTATTAATAGAATCTCCTTTAAATATTAAATTCACCAAAACTCCCCTTTCCAAACTATTCCTTTATAACTATTATATATTATTACATACCAAATACCCATATTCAAGCATTTAAATCTATATAATTACATCACTTTATTCTATAAAAAAATTATCTTGTTACTTTTTGAAGCTTCTTGAAACTTAGCATATATACTTTATTTATAGATAGATGGACAATGATAGAGCAAATTAATTATCAAAAGCTGTTATATTTGCCATATTGTTTTCAAATATAGTAAAGCTTATTTATATCTGCTTGTTCATTATAATCTATGAAATAATTATCTAATATTATTAAGGGGAGGCTAGGAAATGGATAATAATGCAGCTTTAAGTTTTGTAAAAAATATTAACGGTTTTTTATGGGGACCAGTATTGCTTATAGCTTTATTAGGTACAGGAGTTTTATTTACTATTAAGCTTAAAGGTATTCAAATAACGAAACTAAAAACCGCTATAAAACAAATATTTAGCAAACAAGAAAAAGAAACTGAAGAAGTAGGGTTATCATCTTTTCAATCATTAGCTACTGCAATAGCTGCTCAAGTAGGAACAGGAAATCTTGCTGGTGTTGCAACTGCAATGGTTTCTGGAGGTCCTGGTGCTATATTCTGGATGTGGATAAGTGCTTTTTTTGGAATGGCAACTATATTTGCTGAAGCTGTATTAGCACAACTATTTAGAAAAACTGATAATGGAGAATTAGTTGGTGGACCAGCATACTACATTAGATACGGTCTTAAAAACAAGTTTTTAGCAGGCTTTTTTTCTGTAGCCATAATTCTTGCTCTAGGATTTATGGGTAATATGGTTCAAGCAAACTCAATAGCATTAGTTGTAAATAGTGCATTTAATATACCAAAATTAATTATAGGTATAATAGTTGCAATATTAGCTTTTATAATATTTTCTGGTGGTATAGAACGTATAGGCTCTTTTACAGAAAAAATTGTACCTTTAATGGCAGCATTATATATACTTGGATCACTAGTTTTAATTCTACTTAACCATGAAAATATCATACCTGCATTTAAAATGATAATATATGGAGCCTTTAATCCAAAAGCAATTGCCGGTGGAGTTATGGGTGTTACAGTTAAAGAATCCATTAGATATGGAGTGGCTAGAGGATTATTTTCTAATGAAGCAGGTATGGGTTCTACACCTCATGCTCATGCCGTTGCAAAAGTTGATAATCCAGTTCAACAAGGTTTAGTTGCTATAATAGGAGTTATTGTGGACACAGGAATAGTATGTACCCTTACTGCATTAGTTATATTAACCACTGGAGTATTAGGTACAGGATTAACTGGAGCTGAACTTACCCAAAAAGCTTTCGAAATAGGTTTTAGTAATTTGGGAAATATGGGTAGTTATTTCGTAGCTATATCTTTATTCTTCTTTGCTTTTTCTACTATAATAGGATGGTATTATTTTGGAGAATCCAATATAAAATATCTATTTGGTAGAGATGCAGTTAAATATTATAGAATAATAGTACCTATTATGCTAATTTTAGGTACAACTTTAGAAGTAGAACTTGTATGGGAATTGGCAGATACTTTCAATGCTCTTATGGTAATTCCAAACTTAATTGCTTTAATAGGACTTTCCAATTTGGTAGTTAAGGCTGTAAATGATTTTGATAACAAATATAAGCATGAATATACAAAAGAAAGAAAAGTAGGAGTAGAGAAAATATAATTATATTTTTTCTATATATAAAAAAGTTGATAACAATTGTTATCAACTTTTTCTATTTTTATTTTTCTGAAAGATAATTCTTCACATTATATTCTTCTAACTTCTCTTGATACCACTTTTCATATTCAGTAGGGATTTTCTCTTCTAATAAAACTTCCTTTACAGTATCCTTATTATCTTCATATTTTGCTTCTTTGGCTTCCTTTTTATCCAATACTTCTATTATATGATAACCATAGCTAGTCTTAACAGGTTCGCTAATTTCGTTTACCTTTAAGGAAAAAGCAACATCTTCAAATTCCTTTACCATTTTACCTTTGCCAAAAAATCCTAATTCACCACCAGAATCCTTATTGCTTTCATCTTTCGAATACTCCTTTGCCAGTTTAGCAAAATCTTCTCCTTTATTAAGCTTTTCCAAGACTTCTTTGGCTTCATCTTCCGTTTCTACTAGTATATGACGAGCTTTAACTTGTTCCTCTTGATTAAATAGCTCCTTATTTTGCTCAAAATAGTCCTTCATCTCTTCCTCTGTTATAGATATATTAGGTTCTAAAAGCCTTTTTATCTTTATATTCATGGTCATGCCTTTTTTTAAATCATCCATGGTAAATCCATAATAGGCTATAGCTTGTTTTAATCCTTCTTCTCCTCCGTAATTTTCCTTCATTTTATCTATTTTTTCTTCCACTTCCTCATCGCTAACCTCTATATTCTGCTTTTTAGCTTCTAAATCGATAATCTTCTCAGATATCAATGAATTAAGTACCTGTTCACCATTTTGTTCTACCATTGCATCATATAGTTGGTCCTTAGTTATAACCTCGTCACTTACCTTAGCCACAACTTCTTCATTCTTTCCATCTTTTTTACATCCAGTCATACTTATGACCAATGCCAATACTATCACTAACAATCCATATTTATAGGCATTGGAACTTGTAAATCTTTTCATCATGTTTAAAATCCTCCAATCCTTTACTTTGATTTAAATTAAGAAATCAATATATTCATTATACCATAAATATATTAATTTCTTAAAGTTAAATATTTACTTACAGGTACTAGATTAAAATATCCTCATCTCCAGCATAAATATGTATAAATTATACTCTTCCCTTAGTCCATTATATACTAACTTCTGAAAAATTCTCCCTATATTTTTTAAATGCTGCCATTATCTCTGGATTTTCCAATAGAAATTTATTCAATATAAATATATTTCTCAAGGTAGAAAGGCTTAAACCATGTTCTATCATCTCCGTATCCTTTAGCCTAGTATCTTCCGTCCCAATGTTTTTTAAAAATTCCTCTATTATGTTGTGCCTATTTAATAAGAATTTACCCACCCTTATGCCCTCTTCTGTCAATTGAATTATACCATATCTTTGATAATATACCATTCCCAAATCCTTTAGCTTCTGAACTATTTTTGTAGCTGATGAGGTACGGACATTTAAATTTTTAGCCAATTGATTCATCCTTACATATCCATCATCTTTACATATTCGATATATCATCTCCAGATAATCTTCCATGCTGGCTGTTAATAAATCTTCTCTTGCATTTATCATATGGTAGCCTCTAACTGTATAGAATTTATCTTTACCTTTCAATCAATCTACCTCCTTATTTTAAATGTAACATGTATAAGCCTATAGGCATAACTTAATTATTAGCTTCAATAAAAAGTTTCCTATGACTAACTTATGTAATAGAGTCTAAAAAAATAAGTAAAATGGAGGTTTGTTTATGGAAAAAACCTTGTTTACATTAAATCAATTGCCTATAGGTTCCCATAGTAAGGTGAAACAGCTTATAGCAGATGGCCCTATTCGAAGAAGAATGTTGGATTTAGGCCTTATTCAAGATACCATTGTAAAATCGTTGATAAAAAGCCCCGCTGGAGATCCAATAGCCTATGAAATTAGGGGAACAGTTATTGCATTGCGTTCAGAGGAAGCATCTCAAATACTAGTTGAATTGGTAGAAAAACAAGAAGGGAGGCGTGGTAATGGGATTAACTAATGAATCTACAGGCATGGCTACTCTAAAGGATATGTTTAATATAGAAATCCAATCCCCTAATGAAGTAGTAATAGCATTGGCAGGAAACCCTAATACTGGAAAAAGCACCGTTTTCAATAGCCTTACAGGCTTAAATCAACATACAGGAAATTGGCCAGGAAAAACTGTATCCAATGCTCAAGGTAGATATAGCTACAAAGATAAACAATATATTCTAGTGGATCTACCTGGTACCTATTCAATATTAGCCAATTCCGTAGAGGAAGAAATAGCTAGGGATTTCATCTGTTTTGGCAATCCCCATGTAACAGTGGTAGTTACAGATGCTACTTCCCTAGAAAGAAACCTTAATTTAGTCCTTCAAGTTATGGAAATTACCGACAAAGTAGTCCTATGTGTAAACCTTATGGACGAAGCCAAGAGGAAGAATATCCATATAAATTTAAAAGAGTTGGAAAAACTACTAGGAATTCCAGTAGTGGGAACTACTGCAAGAAGTGGTGAAGGTTTAGAGGAACTAAAAAGTGCTATAGCAAAGGTGGCTAGTGGTAAAATACAGACAAATCCTAAGAAAGTAAATTACGATAAATTCCTAGAAAAATCTATAAAAGAGATAGAAACCCATATTAACGATTTAATTGGCAATAGGCTTAATAGTAGATGGGTGGCCCTCCATTTACTAGATGGAAATGATGAATTGATAAAATCGATAAACGACCATATGGGATTAAATCTCTCTCAACATAAACTGTTAAATAAAAAGCTAGAAAATATCCGCCAGGATATAAAAAATGAATTTGATGAAATGAAGGATTTAAAAGATTATATTGTTACAAGCATAGTAAAAACTGGAGAAGATATTAGTAAAAAAGTAGTATCTTTTAAAGATAAAAATTATAATCAATTAGAACGTAAAATCGATGGTATATTAACATCTAAAACATTTGGTATACCTATAATGATTGCCCTATTAGGCATTGTATTCTGGATTACTATTAAAGGGGCTAATGTGCCTTCCAATATATTAGCTAAAGGATTGTTTTGGATAGAAGCTAGGCTAAGTACTTTTTTAAAACTGATAAAAGCCCCTATCTGGGTTCACGATATATTGGTATTGGGAGTATATCGTACATTAGCATGGGTTGTATCGGTAATGCTTCCCCCAATGGCAATATTCTTTCCTTTATTTACCTTGTTGGAGGATTTAGGTTATCTACCTAGGGTAGCCTTTAATCTAGATTATTATTTCAAAAAAGCAGGTGCCCATGGAAAGCAAGCCTTAACCATGTGTATGGGCTTTGGATGTAATGCAGCTGGGGTTATTTCCTGTAGAATCATCGACTCCCCTAGGGAAAGATTAATCGCCATTATCACAAATAATTTTGTTCCCTGTAATGGACGCTTTCCAATACTTATATCCCTTGCGAGTATATTTATTGCCAGCTCTACTGGGGCTTTTAGATCTTTAGTGGCTACACTATCGGTACTGACGTCTATCCTATTAGGGGTTATTATTACTCTATTTATATCTAAACTATTATCCAAAACCATATTAAGGGGATTACCCTCTTCCTTCACCTTAGAATTGCCTCCCTATAGGAAACCTCAAATAGGTAGGATAATAGTTGGGTCTATATTTGATCGTACATTGTTTGTATTAGGCAGAGCAATTATGGTGGCAGCTCCTGCAGGTTTAGTTATATGGGCTATGGCTAATATTATGATAGATGATGTAAGTATGTTAACCTATTGTGCACAGTTTTTAAATCCCTTTGCTCAAGTACTAGGATTAGATGGCTATATATTAATGGCCTTTATATTAGGTTTACCAGCTAATGAAATAGTTATTCCCATTTTGATCATGAGCTATATGTCTACAGCTTCTATGTTGGAATTAGATAGTCTAGCGGAGATGAAGCAGCTATTTATCAATAATGGTTGGACTTGGTTAACGGCTGTTTGTACCATGCTATTTGCACTAAACCACTGGCCCTGTGGCACCACCCTTTTAACTATCCGTAAGGAAACCCAAAGTTTAAAATGGACTTTAATATCCTTCCTAGTACCAACTATTACTGGTATTGTAGTATGTTTTATAGTTGCTCAAGGGGCAAGATTGTTTGGATTAGTGTAGGTTTTACAGTAACTACTAGATAAATTATCATTACTTTATATGAAAAACTATTAATAATCGTCAATATCTTTTCATATAAACCCTATACTTAAGAAACAGAGATTAGATCCAAGTACTAATATACACCTACTGTATATATGAAAAAAAGTTGCAGTTAAAACTGCAACTTAATCATCTTTTAAATGGAGATCAAATCCCATTTTCCTTACAATATTTAATATTTCCTGTCTCTTAGGATTGGCATTTGTATATTTAGTTACTACCTGATCGCTAAAACAATCTACTCTCCTATTGGCATCTCTAAGATCGTAATAAGTGGTCATTTCTTCATCATAATCTTTTAGTTCTTCTAAATAATTATCAAAGGTCTCATATTTGTTTTCAAACACTCTGTATTTCATATCCATCCTAGGCTTAAGCTGGGGGCTTTGATTAGGATAGCCAATACCTAAACCTATTACAGGAAAAGTTAGCTGAGGTAATTGTAAAATCTGACAAATCTTTTCAGAATCGTTAAGTATACTCCCTAAATAAACTGTACCTAGTCCAAGGGATTCTGCTGCATTTACAATGTTTTGGGCTGTAATACATGCATCGGTAAAGGAAGAGAAGAAGTTATCCATATCCCTATTGCTATCCCCTGTAAATCCTTTCTCCCTGGCAATTTGAGAGTTTCTATATTGATCAACTAAAAAGATTAGAAGTTCTGATGCCCTTGCAACGTATTCCTGCTTACATACTTCAGATATTTCCTTTTTAATTTCTCTATCTGTAACTCGAATAATAGATGAAGCTTGCATCCCATTGGCAGTGGCTGTTCTTCTAGCTACTTCCATTAGTTGTTCAAATACTTCCTTGGGTATTTCTTCATCTGTAAACTCTCGAATAGTTCTGTGATCTAGTTGCCTTTTAATCATTTCATTTGTAACCCTCATTATATTAATCCTCCTTTGTATGGTTGTTCCAGTCGATAAACTACTCCTACTCATTCACATAGATTAGATAAACATATTTCCTGTTTTTTTATAATATTTGATTATAGATAAATCTAACACATCAAAACATCTAGCAAAATACTTTTTCTGCTTTTGTTTAGATAAAATCTGAATTTATATGTTCCTTGGCTTTTTATATATTCTTTAATACTGATTATATTATATCACAATTTTTGTATAGTTAGAAACTATTTAACAATTCATCTCCCACTAGCTCATTATTAATCTGCCATTCTATATCTATAGCTATGTGTTTATATTCAATAGTACAGGTTTTAATGCTAGCTATATTATATAATTAATTTGATTTCTATCATTATATAAAGTTCTATATCCAAAATATAGTGATCCAAATACTGCAAGACATACAACGGTACAAATGGCAATCATAATTGCTATTTGGTAGATAATAGCAGTCATAGGTAAAGTTCCAGATAAAATCTGTCCTGTCATCATGCCAGGTAAAGAAACAATCCCCATTCCCACCATAGAATTTAAAGTTGGTAATATAGCAGTCTCCAGTGCTTGGTTTACAAAGGGACGAAGAATGTGTTTTGGCTTTGCTCCAAAATTTACCAATGCTTCAATTCTTGATCTTTCACTATCTATACTTTCCCTGAAAGTTTTCACACCAAGATTAACTCCAGTCATTGCATTTCCAAATATCATCCCACTTAATGGTATTGTGTATTGAGGGTTAAATATATTTTGATTTACAACAGCAATTACGAAAAACAATATAATGGCTAGTCCTGATAAGGATAAGGAAACACCAATAGCTATCTTAAAACGTAGATTAAGCCCTTTGTTTTTAGATAGTACTCTGTGAATGGCAAATGCAATCATGCTGAGTATATAGATTACAGTAAAAGCTGGATGAGGATTTTTAAATATATAGGTTAAAATAAACCCTGCAATTACTAATTGCACGGTCATACGTACACTTGCTATAAACAACAGCTTAGATTGATCTATATTGCTCTTTTTCATTATTCCCAATACTATAAGCAGCAAAAGATAAATCATTAAAAATCTCCAAATACTAATTGCAACTACTCCACTATTCATCATCTGTTCCCCCAATCATAATAATCTGTTCTGCATATTTGTCTGCAAGAGCTATATCATGACTTATAATAATTAGAGTAATCCCCTTTTGCTTGCAATAATTAACTATATTAGTAATAACACAATCTGCTGTATTGGAATCCAACGCTGAAGTAGGTTCATCTAAAAGCAAAACTTTTGGTTTAAAACTCAAAGCAATAGCCAAAAATATCCTTTGCTTTTCTCCTCCAGAAAGATTCTCACATAAAGTATCCGTTGAAAAATCTATGCAACATATATTTAGGTATTCCTTTATTTCTCTTTCTTCAGGAGGTTTAGTTTCTCGATATTTATGAAACTGTATAAAATTTTCTTTAATGGTTTTATTAAACAGATATGTTGATTGACCAACCAAAATTATTTTTCTTCTTAAATCTATAGAATCTATTTCCTCGATATCTACTCCATTAAATAAAATTTTACCCTCCGAGGGAGAAACTGTATTATTAATTAATCGAAAAAGGGTGCTTTTTCCTGCTCCACTAGGTCCTTGAATGAATACAACGCTTCCTTTCTTAATAGCTATATCGGGATAAAAAAGCATTTGATTAAATACAAGATTATTTGTTTCTAATATATTAACCATAACAATCCCCCTTGAAATATTAACTATGTTTTTGTATTATTAATATAGTTGTTATCGAAATTCGTTATCGATTTACGATGTTAATATCATATCACAGGGGGTTAATTTATGCAAGATAAAATATTAAGAAGATTATTCTTAGGGTTTATACAAATTCACATTTTACATCATGCAAAAGAAAAACCTTTCTATGGTTCTTGGATGATTCAAGAATTAGAACATCATGGATATGAAATGAGTCCAGGTACATTATATCCGATTCTTCATAGTATGGAAAAAAATGGACTATTAACCGTAGAAAATCGCGTTGAAGATGGTAATATGAAAAAGTATTATTACATTACTAAAGACGGATGTCATGTCCTTGATGAGGCCAAGATTAAAATTCAAGAATTAATAGATGAATTATTATAAATAAACATTCGTCCCCAGCACTAACTTGTTTAAGGTGGATCTATATCAATATTCCAATAAAAAGGTTTATGAAGAAGGTGAAAACCTCCTGAAAGGGGACTTTACTACCACAAAAATAAACAAAAAATGGGTAGCTGATATTACATATATCTATACTCAAAAAGATGGATGAACTTATTTAGCATCTATTTTAGATTTGCATACTCAAAAAATAGTAGGATATAGTTTTTCAAAGACCCTGGGTACCTCCATAGTATTAAGAGCATTAGATAATGCAATTACTACCCACTTAATTTCATTTCTTAGTTAGTTTATTTTTTATTAAATAAGTTTTTAAATTCTTCAAAGTCAATATATTTTATACGTCGCCCTTGCTCGGTATCTACTATATCTAAAAAGATATATATTTCCTTTTCATCGTTTTTATTTTTTATATTTGTAAATTTTATCTTGACCGAATATGAATCTAAATCATCAGTTTTTTTCAATTCTTCAATAGTATATTGTATTTCTGGATATTCTTTTAAATATAAATTTGGCAATAATCTATTTTTTACCAATCTTTCTATTTCTTTTTCTGTTAAAGTTTCTTCCCACTCTTTTATCCAGGGGTCATCTTTTAAATCCCTTAACATTTCTAAATCCAATTCATCTTTTTCCAATTTAATCATTTTTAAATCTAATCGTTCAATTAAATTTTCCCACTCTTCTTCAGAATACTGAAATTGCTCTAAATAAGAATCTAAAAAACTTTCTATTACCTTTTTATCTTCATCAGGTATATTTGCTTTATTTTTAGTATTTAAGCAAGATGTTAAAAGGATTACAATTAATAAATTCACTATAACTAAGAATTTTTTATTATTTATTTCCCTCATATCTAAGCCTTAACGCCTCCTTTATCTATAAAATAATTTACAATATGGGACCTTTGAATCATTTGTATATTTAATAGATTCGGGATAAGCCTCCATAATTAGCCCATAACCAAAAATTTCGACTCAATATTTATAACATCAAAAATGATGGTTTCGAGTCTTCATTTAAAATTATAATGTTTTTGGATCTATGTCAATACTTTGGACAAAAATTTAAGTTTTCTGGTGATTTCCCGCCACCCTTGACAAACCATTCATAAATGCTTTGAAATTTTCACCCGAAGGCGACAAACTCAAAGCAAGCTATGATACCCTGCACAAGTTTTCATATGCATCTGGGGTCATGTAATTAATTGATGAATGAATCCTTTTTCTATTATAAAACCCTTCTATATTTTTTCATATGTCTCTGAACCCTTTTGATGCTAATATTTTTATAACCTTTCTCCTTCAATTTTTCACGGATTTTGGGGGCGCCATAGACCTTATTGCTTTCATTATATATTTCTAAAATATCTTCTTGTAGTTTTTTATTTACCTTTTCCCACTTGTTTTCAGGTTTCTCTTTTTGTTTGTCATAATAGGTACTTCTTGGGTAATCTAGTAGCTTACACATAGTATCTATGCTGTGTGTATCAAAATTATCTTTTATTATTTCATATATATCATCAGGATTTACTTGGTGGCGAATATAGCCATAGCTTTTTTTAATATTTCATTTTCCAACCTATATCTACTCCGTAGGACTTAATTTAGGAGTGCCTTTAGGCCCCCTTGAGCCTTGCATTTTCCTTTTTAATCTTTAGAATTTCTTCCAGATTTGTAGTGTTTCCTTCTACTTCAATTGGGGCTTTCTTATTTACCCAGCCTCGTATTGTGCTTTGGCTTAGGCTATATTCGTCGGCTACTTCCTTAACTGGCCTTCCTGATAATACTAATTCTGCAATCATTGTTTTAAATTCATCTGTATAAGTTTTCCTCTTAGACATTTATGGACACTTCCTTCCTTAAAGTTTAGTATATAGAAAACCTTATTTTGTGTCCATACTTATATACTAACATCATTCATTCTGCAATATATTTAATTCTTTTAGACATAAATATAACTCCTCTTTCATAAACAGATTTTTTATTTTATCTATCTACTCTAAAAGGAGCATATTAAATAGTTTACTTGTATTTTTTTAAAACCACAACAACACCATAAAACTAGATTCTCTTTAAGTCTAAAAGTTGCAACTTAATAATTTACTTTTTTCTTCAAAAATTCTATCCATCCATCTCTGAATTCATTTTCTGATATATTTAAAACTTTCTCTATATCTTCATACTCCCTTAACAGTTCAACAAGTTTTTCCCTGCCATAAGCTTCAACAATATATTCAACCATACTGTACCCATATTTATATACGTCCTCATTATTCTTTTTTACGCTCTGTAAACTTAAATGAAAATTGAGGACTCCAATCCTCTGTGGTACAATGTTTTTGCAAAGAAACAAATACCTCCTAGAAAGGATGAAGTCCTCATGCAAAAAAGTGTACCAGTTAAATGTCCAAAATGCAATAATAAAGTTTGTAAGTGGTAAAATAAAATCATGAGATTTCGGAAAATAAGAATCCTGAAAATTT